>Ga0210059_1000120_pt1 | contig 71545 bp, 49 predicted proteins | sample Ectturendosymbi2_FD_188042 | JGI IMG/M metagenome (GOLD analysis project Ga0210059, IMG submission 188042) | Ecteinascidia turbinata endosymbiont from Florida, USA - Sample 2 (SPAdes) (version 2) | ecosystem: Host-associated > Tunicates > Ascidians > Unclassified | place: Key West, Florida... | reverse complement strand
GAACCTTGCTTGAACAATCTGGAAAGACTTCGTTTCGTAATATGTCTTTACACAAAAGATCTTCTGCTCCATCGACCAAGGCATCATTAGACTATTTTTTGTTTAATATATAGAAAGGTTAACTATTTCCCTACGCCAATCTGGAAAGAGAAAAATTAATAAGGTCATCGATAAAGGTTTTAGAAGCTGCCGCTTTGTTTCAACAATTGTGAAACACCCTGTATGTCCAAGCACCCACTTTTCTAGATGGATATTACCAACTCTGGTTGCTCATTGTCGTATTTTGTGACTGTACTGTTATCATTACTGATTGCCAGTTCATTGCTTTTTGAATTTCAATTACCTTTGACGAATACTTTGTTCATTTTTTGTTTTTATATCCCGTGTTTTTCGTGCTAAATACTGCGGCCTACTGTTACAGAAATAACCCAACGAGACTTTCACGCCCTGGCCTGTCCTTATCGGCATTTTCGAATAAACAAACTGCAGCGTAAGCTTTGCTAACTGGAAATTGCAAATGCAGGTTCGCACAACTTTACGCACCTGATGCCGTGGCCTTCAACTATGTAGCCTTTCTTCATGCACTCGTACAGCGACAGGTTGGCATGAGTGACCGGGTCCTCGTAACCCAGGACGGCTTTCTCGGCTCGCTCCAAAGCGTCGCGGTATTTCGAGTCGACGAGGCCAACATCGCACGCTTGCACGACGGTCATGCGATCCCCGGTGTGGGGGTCGATCACGCTGCCGGTCGCTGCTTGAGCTTCGAGCAGAACGAGCCTGGAAGGAAAGAAATTGAGAAAAGGCGTGAATGCGACGGCGACATAAAATGGGAAGAAGATATTTTCCAACTAAGGTAAGCGGCATTCCACGCATTCAAGGCCGTGCACAAATCTGACGTGAGAACTATTGCGTTCCATTTTCATTAATTCCACAATGCCATTCAAGGACCGAAGGATCACATGGGTGAACAATGTTATTTACCCAGTTCCCGTTTTGATGAGGCCGTGTTTCATAGCAGTGTTTATCGACACTTTCATACGGTCAGCTTTCTCGACGATTAGCCCAGCAATCGGTTTTGATCCAATAAGCAAGGGACGAATCTGGTCTTCAACCTGCAGAAAGGAAAAGAAACAATGAACTTAAATATTAGTAACGTCGAAAAGCAACGCTCCCAAGCATACGTTTAAAAACTTGTACAACCATCATGTGATATAAATTATTGCAAAACTTCTACATTCCGAACACTAAAAATATGCTATTCCAAGCAACATGGAATTATACCTCCTGTTCTTGAATCACTCCCATTTCCAGTTTTTCTGCGATTTCATCCGATATAATGCCAGCATTATGCAGATCACGTAAACTGGCCTTACGTTCAAAAAACGTTTTAAATTTAATATCTTCTATTTTCCTTTTCTTCGTTGTTGTGGTAGTTGTAATTTCCGTGGTTGTTGTGGTAAGGGTTGAGGAAATCTGAAAACAGCAAATACCTATAGCATGGCGTCGAACCGACAGGCATGACAAAGAACTTATTCAACAAATTTAAACATTCAATTTCAGCCAGCCTTTCTGTTGGAAACAATCCGAAACAATTCTTGAAAAGCGACTTGCCAAATATTTTTTACTTCTTCAGCCTTCCGGTCAAAATTTGATGCTTTTACACTTGCCCCGGCTCATGAAGCATTTATCCGCAATAATGTCTTTGTTTTGATTTGCTTTAAAGCAAGCAACGGTATACAATAATGTGCGAGGACTTGATGGACAATCCAACAACTGATGGACAACCGACACGTGTTGCAATCAGTCTTCACAACAGCAAAGACAGAAAAAACACCGACAACAAACCACCAAGGCATCAAAGTCATAACATAACGCCACCAACCATGACGCCATCAACGAGCTTAGAACAGCCAAGTGGCTTGAAATAGTTGAGTTATAAACACAAACAAAAGCACCATTGTCGTGGTGGCTGGGGAGCAGGAACCACACTTAGAATAAAAAGGGTCAAATCGTTAAATTTCCTTGGAAAATGTCAAATTTGGTCGCACACAAAACTCCATGCGTATACGAAAAGACGCGCGTATTGTGATACGGAACTCATGACAACAAAGGCACATCGGATTGCCGTATTAGTGTCGTAAGCTGATTAGCTGGAGTCTGAAACATTCCCTTCGTTTTTACGTCCACAAACTTCTTGCTCATAAAATGTGTGAGATAGCTGTTGAACCCAACTTTTTTGTTTCTTAAATACTTTTCTTGTGTATAAAACATCAACTTTTTTGCCAGCGGCCAACCGGTTCTAGTTCAAACAACCTCCAGCACCACATATTGTATATGCTTGACATCATTTTTCACAAATCAAGCAACAGTTCCGCAGCCTAAGTGACATATACTGAGACACTTTCGATGCGAGGAGTGGAATAATATTTGGAATTTTAATCTTGTTCCAGGTACCACAGTATTCATCAAGCAGGCAAAACGCGTTCCATCTCAACAACCACTAAAGCCAATAATGAGAAACCAACAAATTTTCATGACTGCACAAAAGCCAACATCATCCGAATCAAGAACCATCAAGAAATCCACGGCATAAGAGCAAAATATGATCTGCATCAACCCACGTTAGCGTGCACTCAAACACTTTCAAGAGGCGAGCAGGAAATGGACGCATTACCAACAAGATTGGTAGAAATGATTGGCAACACTACAAACGCTGCCAGAAAATTACCAAAAAGCAAACAATCAAGCTGTTTTGCTTTTAACATATCGCGTCTTGACACAAATTGGCAGTTTACTGTTGTGACGTAATCATCGTTCAAAGTTGAGCATCGCAGCGACCGGTATCATCAAAACAGTTTGGATGCGAAGAAATATCTCTAAAGCAGCATCGTACGAGCAGATGATCGCTCGCCAATGTCTAATCATAATGCTATGAAAGAGCGAACCTTTGCATTGAAAGTTGAGCATGTAGGCTAGTGCCGTCAGTTCAACAACGTAGCGACACTAACTCTGATGCTGCATGCAAAGTTTGTTTAAAATTAAAAGCGATTAGTAGGATGTTTTGTAATCAATGGCCTGAAGCAAGACTCTCGCGGTCTTTCTCGTCAACAAAAGTTTGCTGATGACCTGACAATTTCTATTTGATAATACCTTCGTCTACTGGAAGTGAAAGGTCAATTGAAGTTTCCAAAGTTTGTTAGGCCGTCTATATCACATGATCGGTAAAGTTTGATTGGTCGATTCAATTATTCAAATCGGCGGAAAGGAAACAAAATCACAGAAGATCTTTTCAAAGCTTTCTACACTTGTGCAACCATGCAAAGGCAACAAGCAATACGCGCTAAAGCATTCGCAACACAATCTCGTAACAGTAAACTCTCGACACGTGAGATAGCGTGCCAGGTTGAAGCGCGGTATATACTGCGAGTCTGAGGAGCTAATAAAAAGATAATTTTACTGCACGTACCAGTGTGCTTAACGCCATTCGGTATCGAGAACACGGTGAAAAGTTTTCGCGTTCTGTGTCATGAATTCGCTCCACCATGAGCTGAAGCACGCACACAAACATGCAAACACCCAGGCAGATCCGTTCGGCGCAAGCAGATAGATGAAAAATTGATCCGTTTTATGCGGCCTGAAACAACTACATGACATCATGCATGGAAGCCACCCGATGACCATGTGCCAAATACCTCAGCACGCTCGAACGCACAGCCACAGCATGACCATACGACATGTAGCAAAGCTAAGATGTTTTCCACAGTCAGCATACGACAAGAAATTAAGATACATCTCACAATGATGTTGCCCTTAGCTGTGTGAGTAAGCAAAGTCGCGTGGAATGGCTCTCGTCGTCATGGATTACATTGCACGATGTTATCCAATGAAAGGTCTGGCAATAATTGAATGTGACTAAGCCTAATGAAAGTTAAGCTACACGACACACAGCTAAACGCGCGGCCTACCGTTGTTCTCCAACCGATCCCTGGAGATGTGCATACCTGGGCAGACTGCAAATATCTGCATCTCTGCGCAGCTTCCAGCACTGCCAAGCCTTTTACAGCTGATCTACTAAACTCTACCGGACAGTGAAATAAAATTCCGCTTACGGTGGACTGACCGCACCATAGGTTCATAACTGACTGACAACTCTTCAAACTTCCCTTGTACTGCAACTCGCTCACAGAACTGGGACAGCGCACCTTCCAACGCATATTGTCTAGCAGCTAGCTGAAGCGGTTCAGCTGGCACTAGTGAGACGTTATTTACGCCTGTCCACCGCGCCAGCTAACCTTCATAAAACCAAATGCTGCAACTGTTCATTCTTTGCCACGAGTAAGCCTATTACTCCAAAGTCACTGACTTCAGCAAAGCACACATGTTATTAGCTTCAGTGCATCATTCAAACAGTGTCTATTAAAAACATGCATTAGCAAGTGGGCGATTAGACGTACACTAGTTATTAATGTGCGATTACGATTAACGCCTTTAGCAAAGGAAAGTATTGGTGAACTAGCATAAAAGTTTGAGGTCACATACGAGAAGTGAGAGTTTGCAGGAAAAAAATTGCACACAGTGGAAAAAATTAACGTCATGCAAAGGTTGGATTCGTTAATAAAAAGATAGGGCGCGTTACAAAAGCGCAAGAAAAATTTATTTCTCACAGCACAAAACGTCACGCAATAAATTAGTTAGACGAGCACCAGTGAGGTGTGTGAAGAAATTTAGTCTATTCAGTTTTCTCTGCCAACTCACCAAACAGATCAACTGCCGCGCCACCGCCACCACGATAGACATTTGTCTGTGCCATTTGGCAATGTAACGATCCTCTCAGTTAGCCAGGTTAACTTTAAACAGATAGCGGTTTAGAACTCCGGCATGCGGAGCGTCTGCAGTCGGTGCTGTTTGGTAACCGGAGAAACCGCGGAAAGCTTATGCCTATTTCGCCCAAAACATTAAGAGTAGAAGGAAATGATATAGTTTAGGGCAGACTGTCGAAGATGACCGTTTTCACTCACCTGGGAATCACAAAGGCACGCAAACCTCAATCCATGCCACACGAGGCCTCCGCCATACTCCGTTCTTCAGAAACATTAACTCCATCGGCAACGACAACGCGCAATAAACGCAACGGATGCAAGCGGCTCATATCACTCGATGCCCAACGAGTTAGTAATGATTGCACACCCCGCTTCAGCAGGCAGCGAGCTCGAAAACTTGTGGCCAAAGCCGAAAACAAACCGTCTTAAACGAAATATGATGCAAGACATCACGCCAAGCCACAGAATTCCATTAAACAACTGGAGTCAAACGAACAGACGCATTTCATTTATCAACTACAATTTTATCGTCGGGGGTCAAGACTACCATTGGCAGCGTAACTGCAAGGTGGTTCATCAGACAGTTTAAAAGTACCTCTCGCTCCTTCGCTTTGTCGTAATCCACTTTGTATCGCTCGATCTTTTCCGATAAAAGATTTTTCAAGCGATCGTATCGGCGTGTGATCGTGGTGACCTAAAATTAGATTTAAAAAAAGATGTTCGCAAAACCTTGTGTCAACCACAGTAAGAAAAACCCCAATGCCACCAAACCTCATATTCAATGATATGCTTCCTCTTCTGTGTTATCTCCTCCAGTTCTTCCGGCGTCAGTTTAGGCACCGCATCCGGGCCCTCGGCCGCAGGGGGGTCATAGTCCATTGCCACTCGATCGTACTCGTGAGCTGTCTCTCCAAACTGGTCAGTGAGACCTTTGACATGTTCCATCTCATGTTCGTGCTCCGCCATGTCAGTTTGCACTTTCTGCAACACAACCTGACTGCACAGATTTCACAAACTTCAAGAGGAATGTACCGCACCAAGCAGGTTACTCAGGTCACAAAAGCAGAAAAAGCAGCGAACATTTTACCAACTGTGTAGTTTCAACTTCAACCGACTGCGCAAAGCTGTAGTTGTACTTGATCCGGAAATGAGCGACGCATGAGTAGATTAACATAAGTTTCTGACGAAGAAATAAATTCACGGCCAAATCTAAATCAAGGCCTACCTCGTATTTTTCGATCTCTGCATTTATTACTTGAGATCCATGGTCTTCTCCGGACAGAGGTTCAGACATTATAACTGGTTCTTTGCTGTCCAGATATGACGTGTGCTGATCTGATAGGTTCTTTATCTGGGAGAGCTTTTCGTGGCCAGTTATGACGTAAGCCAACCTGGCAATCAATAAACAGCGCGTTGTTTCACTCGAAGCGTTAAACTTGCAAAAAAATCGAGTTTACGGCACATTTTGGTGCCTTCATCATCCGGTTAGTTTTATTCCATTTGCTGTAAGTTCGAAGGTAAGGAATCGCTTCAGCGGATCATCGCTTGCCCTGCCCACGCAGATTGTTTACCAGCGGAACAGGTATGCGGATGTCTCTGGAGTGAGTTTACATTCGGCAGTAATTTCGTGCAAACCGATTTAAAATCGGCGCATGTTTTGTCCTAAGCTACTGCTCCCGTCATGCTTCGATCGATCGCAGGTCACGGAAGATATTAAAACCATTCCTGTTTGTTGTTTTCCCAGGGCAAACAATGCAGTTTCATCAAGACGGTAAACAATGAATTGGACTATCCCAGACTTGCCCGTGGGACCTTTTATGATTCGTATCCTACGAGATTTCCATGAAAATAGGAAGTACATTACATCACGTGCATGCCTTACCTCTACACAGCCATTGCTAAAGCCGCCCAAAGCCAAAAATTGGAGGAGCCACGGCTATGAGGGAGTCCAATGAACATTGGTTAACCTTTTCATATTTGCCACCAAAAGCGTCACAAACATCCCTATTTTCGGGGGCGTTGCGTCATTACGCCGTGGCACTTGAACCTCTAAACCTAATGCTCACTGTGCTGTGAGCATACAATAATGGTATTCAACTTAAAAAATTCCTTGCATATGAAGTAAGAATTACTCAAGATGACACATGGAACAAATACCGCTGGATTCCTATTCCCATGGGCAAGCTAACCCTCACCTTTCAGTCAACTGCTTCTTCGCCGCCTCCCATCTTTCATTGAGCTGTTTGGCAAGCGAAAGGTAGTTCGGTATGTCTTCGGCACTTTTCGGCTCCACCGACGTCATGCATACCACGTATGTCTCACACTTTTCAGTGACGTCGTGAAGTTTGGGGTCATGTTTAGGCACGTCATCGTTAAGGTCCTGTAAGTCATACGGCGATGTTACACACAGAAGCTGAAAACCAACGAATTTTTAAGCAAAAAGTTCAGGATATATTTTTGAGGTGAACTCATCGTCTTTCTAATCGAATACAAACAGTCGTTAGAAACACAGACTTGACCGCTTTTTTCCCAAACTCATTTTCACAGTCTTAAAATTTTTACGATGCAGTTGTCTTTTTATAACCAGAAAACCACGTTGCTTCACATGCTGTAATTTCCACACAATATTCTTCGTTGGCATTTGACTGCAAACGAAATGCCCTACTAACACAAACAACTGACAAGCGCAACTCAAGTAAAGGTTTTGTGTTTCGCAAAAGCGTTGTCCCTGGTTCTTCCACTACTTCTGACCTGAGATAAAACTTCTCGGTAGACACGCTTAACAAACGCGTCGAACGTGTCCGTTCGCATGTGTTGAGCAAATACGTGTCACGATTGAAGAGACATCAGGTAAGGTTCGTGCACTATGGTGCGGCCACAGCATCCTACCTGGAAGAGCTTCTTTTGAACTTCGAGCTCCTCGGCTTTCGCGGACATGGTTGGATGTGAAGTGAGCTGCTTTTCATAAAAGCAAACTGGTTGCGTAGCAACAGTGATCGCATACAGAGCGTCGCGCGTGCACTTCAACCTGAACAGTGGTAAGAGGCGTGTGTAAGCAATAGTTTAAAACGCTAGTCTTGTATCATCAAAAAACATTCTTGATTTGCTGACTTTTGATCATAGAGCCGGTCAAGTTTTTCGACCTCCTCGACGCTGGTCGTGAACTTATCGACTCCGGCACTCAACTTCCGCACAGCTGGTGTCTCTGTTTGCAGCAGGGGCTCAGCCTTGATCTTCAACACGTCGAACTCATTTTTCAGCTCGCACAACCTTTCCATGGCAGTCTTGGCAATACAGAAAGACAGGGGGGGTAAAACAAAAGGCCATAAGTAAAAACCTAACACGTCATTACGGAAAGCAAACCCTTGTACTGTACTAAAATCGACTCGTAGCGTGGTGAACAACAATGCGTTTCGTGATGAAGTAACAATATGGCAGGTAGTAGTTCTTGTGTCATCTTCGCAATGCAACAGTTTGGAAAACCGACCAGCAACTCTGAGCGAATGATGGAATCAAAGCTTCAGGCAAAATAACGTCGACTCCGGGCGTCTTTGTAAGAACGCAACTCAGCCACCGGTTCCACGTTAAGTAACACATTTTTGCAAAATAAACTGTCATTCAACACCGTTTTCAAAAACTTCCATGTTCGTGGATTTAGTATCGGATCGAAATTGACGAAGAAGACAAACCTAAAGACACATCTGGGGAACCAGGTTTTAAATTTGAAGTACAGCCATTAACACACGCTGGTCAGCCACGAACATTTTCTTAAGACGTTATATACCTGACATAGTTGCCCCAAAAATCCGCGTCCTAGTTTCATCAGAGACGTGTAAGACGTTCAGCTGATAACGCAAGAGCACTATTACGCACTATTACTATTACGCATCGAACATCAAACTTTACGACACAAACCCCAAAACACTGTCTTTGGAAAGAGATCCTTTCTCAGCAAAGAATCCATCTTCGACCTCCAACCGTGCTGCTATCTGTGCGAGCTTCGTGTCTTACCTTATGTTGCTGAGTGGCTTTGTCAACACTTTCGACCTCTGAGGGCAAGGCCAGAGCCATCCAAGCTTGAACTGTGTAATGCATGCCGTCCAGTTCCGACTGCAGCTTGCCGAGCTCAGCCAACAGGTTAGCAGCGTCCTTTTCTACGGCAGTGACTGTTAACATAAGAACATTCAAGTACAGCGTGCATCGAAGTTCCTCGAGGATAAACGAATCGAGATAGTTTCGTTGATAAAAGTAATCGCTGTGCTGATGCAATCTTCAGGGAAATCAAATGAAATCAATTTATAAATCGAGAGCCTATGTCGACAAGAAGCCTCATTTAACAAATGCCATAAAAAAATAACCGCGAAGACCGTTCGTACGTTTTTCAGCTTGCGGCAGTGCGTTCTGCAGTTGCGCCAGCGTCGCGCTGACATCTCGCATTAACGCGTTCCAGTCTTCGTACAGCTTGTTGCAAATCGGGTCGTAAAACTGCACGTCTTGGTCCGCAGATGGATTCTCGACAACTGCCTGGCACTTTTTGTCAGAGCTTTTCACCTCTTTCACTTTAACTTCATCGCCAGCGATGAGTGTCTTTAAATCCTGCAAACATACATCATAGTGCACACGAACACGCAACAAGTTTTGAGGTAGCTTGTGTGTTATTGCAGCAACAATTTTCAAAAGTCTTGTTTTTTTTATATTCAACAAATCTACTAAATTCTGTGTACCGCGTTTAAGACATTCCGACTGTATGTCGCCTGTTCAAAGTACAACAAAATATTTGCCCGTTCTTGACTCAAAAAACAAAATAAGCCTTCGCCTTCGCCCGGGCAACAATTTTCGTGACTTCAAGGCGTTACTAAACCTACTACGAAACAAATATCTCGGAGCCATAATTTTTATTCATACTTGAAAACCCACATATTAACCCACCTCCAACTGCACGCATGCTTCCCGAAGCTTTTCAGGACTTAACAGCTCCGGAGAAGAGGTCTTGGTCAGATCGCTTATCACAGCAGCCTGGGTCGTGTAATTCTTCACTACAGGTACTGCCACAGAAAGGTCTGTCGCAAGACGGCTGATGGCATCGAGCCTGGAGGAGAGCAACAAATTGCACGTTGCTAATGTATGCTCGGTTCAACACCGATGGAGATGGTTCGCATCGCTTGGCGCAAACGAAAGGTCAAGTACAGCTCGGTCACATTTCAGGTTATCCGTGACAAGGCTTGTGAGAAAGGAGTGCTCGCTCGTGCCGCACAGCTCTTAACGCGGGTTTTTTGAAGACGTATCGGGAGCAAAAGCAACAACAAAGACAGAAGTCGGTCTTATCAGCAAGAGCGGCAACAACCGGTGACTGGTTGCCATATGCTGAGCTACAATCTCAATCACAGCTTACAGAACGCGTTCTCTCCGCTTCGAACGAAAAACACTTTGATTTTGATACAAAAAAACTCAGAACTTGTTGAACCAACATTTTCAGCACGAACTACAGTAGTGATGCAATTACTTCAGACCGGCGAATCAGCTAAGTGAGCAACTAAATCCACAGGTTCAGAGGAAAACTTGGAAATTTCGAATTACTTGATGGTGTAGGTTTCCACAAGGTGACAGACTCTGACCCACGTCTCGCGCAACTTCGTCACGCTTGACTGGAGCAGGGGGGATGTTGCGGTGTTTGGCTCGCATTGTAGCGCGTCGTCGCATCGGGTCAGGAGCTGTGAGTAGCTGGGCTGCAACTCTGTCAACTGGTCTTGCAATTTCTGCGTAGGCGATAACGCACGTGAGATTGATGGTGCCGGCGACAAATAACCGGTTTCTTCGATACAGTCGAACATAGTACTTTCGCATTCGACCTGACCACCTTCGCGTACAAGCTTGCGGTGCGTCAATACTTGTTTATGACAAGCATGCTCAAAGCAAAAGTTCACAACAGAAAATATGGTACAAACAATAATCAAGAAGCTGGAGCAATATCACCGATGGACGGACAGGACAGTGTGGCAGGCATTGACTAAAGCGATTTTTTTTTATTTTACTCTCGTTTACCAACTGCCCAGTTTCAAAACCTACAAATTTCCCCTCAAAACGTTTCCCACATTTCGCTTCTGCAGAAGTATTTTATAATTAATGCGTCAAGAGACAAAACAGAAATTTTGGTGAAATTAGTTCCAAACAGGAGCGTTAAGTTCACTAAGTAGATTGAAAGGACACAACAGTGCTGTATCTCTTTTATTAGCACGGGAAAACACACGTTTGATGTACCCGTGCTCTATCTTGGTCATTGGTGAATGCAAAAAGAAAAATTTCGCGAAACGTGTGTTTAAACAACTCAGCAAACATAAAAATAGCTTACAAAAATTATTAAAAATGCAAAAGTAACAAAACTGACTGAACGTCAATGAAAGATGAGCACATGGGACGTTCGTTACCTGCTGCTGTTCAACTACGCGTGCAAGGCCGGCAGTGTCATTGGGCAACATGATGTCGGCGCGGGCAAGCTGGGCACTTTCAATCTTTCCCACTTTCTCAGCCATTTCTTGAACTTCCGATAAAAGAGAGCTCAAAGCCCTTTCCGTTTCCATATCTGGTTAAGGAGGAACAAAAGAACTCTTCAACAACAGCTGTTCGTATGATTTGTTAAGCTTTTAAACAAGCAATTCGGCGAACATTTAAATCGCATCCAATCGCTCCGGACACGCTCTTCATTCAGAATTTCAACAACTTGTCGATATTCTTCAGCATCGCCGACTTCATTTTGCGAAAGATGTGCATTAACTACGGAGACGATGGCGACGTCAAAACCATTCTGCTGCCAAGCAACCAGAAAGTTTTACCTTTTTCTCCACTCACTATTCCATCTTCGCACGTCTGGATTCGATCTCTGAGGAGTCGCTTCACAGCAAGCCATCGATCATGAACAACATGGTAGGTCTCGTCACACTTGACTGCGTCCAAATCTGTTTCTGAACCGTCGACGACATCTCTGTCAGAACCCGTGAGTTCCGCGCCTGCTTTTGTCACCTCGTCAACCGCGTCCTTCGCCTTCTCGTCGTCGCGGTCGTGATCATCCACTTCTTCGGCCAAAGTCTGAAAAGCAGTGAAACCTGAAAGCTGCGCAATGTGTGCGGAAGTTTTAAATCAGTGAAGCAAAGCGACATGTTATATCCATCAAACGCGTCTTCCAACAATTGAGTCCCATAGCCATTTCTTTGAATAAAATGGAAACAAGCTGCAGTCCAAATTAAAATTAAAAACAACTCTTTTCGATTTGGTGAATGCATGAAATGCAAAGCAAAAGGCCAGTTTCGAGTTCAGGTTCCATCTTGCAAACTGAATTTCTTTGAAGAAAAATATGTTTAAGAATGGATGTACAAGCGATGCTTGCAAATTGCAGTGTTTAGTGCAGCCACTAAAACCGAACCTCGAGTATTTCTTTGTGCTTCTTAAGCTCATTCAATCCATTTGTAACGGCACATTTGGCGAGGCTTTCCTCGTATTTGTCGGTGATCTGTTCCATGCTCTTCAAACAATTCACCGCCTGCTGCAACTTCGCCAACCTGAAAAAAATGAAAAAACGCGTTCGTGACTATTAACGTCAAAATCACGTATGTCAAAACAAAGCCACTGTTCAGGCTACACAAGTGAACGTCCGCCTTCTCCCATGGAATTTTTCAAGGACACAGACTTTTTCGTGGAAAAAAAACAAAGGGATTGTGAATCTGATAAACCAGGGGTCTCCAAACATTTTTGTTCGAGGGCCGCATAAACTCTTACACAACAGTTGGAGTGCCAGACATAAACTCGCAGCCCAAATAAAAGGATGTCAAAACATGAATGTTGTTTAATAATAACAGTACATTTATTAAAAAGAAAGGTAAAATTGCTTCTTTGATTTTAGCATAGTGGGAAAATATGGCTTCAGATGGGATGTACCTAATATTCACAAAGACCTCAGATTACGGCAACATATCATCTCAGATTAGGCCAGTCTGCAGCGCAATAATACTTAGCCAAGTGATATTCACGTGGCCATCTTACGCAATGTCATTGTTTCGGGATATGTTACATTCTACCAAATCAATCAATTTTAGTAAATTGTTGTTTTTTCAATATTGATGAAGTGTCTTTGGGGACGGGATGAAATGGCTTCGTGGGCCAAATTTGGCTTTAGTTTGGAGACCTTTGCGTTAAACAAGAACTTCTGAAAATTATACACAGGTATTACTTTTATTGATGAGAAGCTACGCAAATTGCGGAAAAACGTGCCACTGCTTAAGTCTTAATCTCTTTAGAATCGATGAAAGAAAGCTTCGCTCTTCCTGAATACAAAGAAGTAGCGGGCCAACGACGGAAACCAAATCCGATCAACAGAAAATTGGTACAGCACCCGTTTCCAAAATAACTGCGTACTTGTTTGCGTAAAGCGTTGCCAGATTGTTCAGTTTCTTCCATGCGTCGTGCATGTCTTTTTCGACATCGCACAAGCTTTCGTAAGCATCCAAGACATTGCCAGCGCTGTCCCCGGACGCCATCTTGTTTTTTTGATTGTCGCATTCAGTGCATAGATTGGAGTAGTCACCAGATAGAAGGTGAATCTTCTCCAACACCGCCTGAGCAGATAAAAGCGATAGGGTGGAACTGAGGTCAAGTGTCACGGCGAAAATGAAACGAAATTCAGAATGCCAGTTGTTACAGAGTGACTAAACCGAATGCATTCCGTGAAAGCCGCTTGCAAAGCAAACAAAAACGGCAAATGGAGTGGAAGATATGACGACTGAGACAACCCGCTTTCTACCCAAGCGCAAGCTTTTAGTAAAGAAAGCATCTTTTTTCTTAAAACGCTCACGCACAAAAGACGAGAAGCCAATCGTCCTACATTGAGCACAGATTTGAACATGAGCTAGAGTTGACAACATTTACGTGTGAGATTGTTGTGTTTCATCAGCACATGAATTACAGGGTTGGCAGGGAGAAAAGAACGCATGTTGACAAAAAGACAAAACATTCAAAGCGAAGTTACCATGGCTCGCATAACTTTCACTAAAGCGAGTTAAAGTTAAACCACGCTCCGTTGCACGGAGTGTGCAAGCCACTCAAATAAACACAGGTGAAGCATCTGGTTCACTGCCGTCGTCAAAAACAAAATTGCGGTTTATTTGCCCCCACTTGCGCTACATTGTTACGCGCCGCGCCAATAGAGCTTTCTAATGCAATATCGGCTGCGCTAAGCTCTACCGTTTGCTGCACGATGCTTTTCTCCACACTGAGCGGGTCATGGGAGAGAGGCATGCTGACTTTAGCAGTTTGAGAATCGTTGATGAAGTTGACCTCTTTGATGAACGCAAGCATTCGGTCCTTCAAGCCGCTCATCTCTTTTTCCACAGCTTGAGCTGAAAATGAATGGGAAAAAATAATTTTGAGAGTGAGATAGAGAAGTGCATTGTTTCTCAAGTGTTTTTTAACAGCAAAACAAGTCAATTTCGGAATCTGAGAAGTCCAAGCATGGCTGTACGAGTTGGGAGAAGAGAGGGCAACTGCCCTCTCGAATGAAAACAGTTCGCAAAAGTTGGACGGACAAAAATATGTTTTACCGCAATTCGTCATCCATATTGGTCGCCAGGTCAGTTTCTTGCAGGTGCACAAAGGTGTCTAAGCCTTGAGCAGGAAATCAGTTTCGATTGGGCAAAAAAAAAACATTTAAAACTTCTTTAGCCGTTCGCTTACGTATAGTGAAAACAATGGCACACATTGAGAAAAACTGGTAAAATAAGTTAATAACAGAATGTTGCTTTGCCCTCTGAATAATTTGTTTCCCGCACAGCTTTGAGTCCCCAGACCTCACCTTGAGAAACTCAGACTTACACTTGTTGCGCAGTTCCACATGTCCAATTACCGCGTTAATCCCATGAAAAGGATAAGCTCCAGGCCTTTAACTCCTAGTTAAAAAGCCTTTCTGCCTTAAATGTTTGAAGAGTCTTATTCTTTTCCTCCATCAGTCGCGTGCGACGGCGAATGCGCGCCATTGTTGCGTATGAGCACATCACAATGGACCATAGTTTGTAAGGCGTGTGTATACGCACTTCCTAAATGGCATTTTACCTTTTTCCAGGTTATCCATCTTGTTCGTAGTTTCGCCCAGCAAACTGGCGAGCTTCGCTTTCAGATTCGCCCACCGTTCTTCCAGCACTTCGATGCTGCGAGCATATGAGTTAACGTCGTCGTCGGATTTCCAAGACTCGGGCAGTTGTTCGATCACGACACGAGTCGAGCTGAGGTTTTTTCCCATCGTTCTAACCACGTCCTCGTTTCGGTCAGCCACACTGATCAGGTTCTGCCACGAAACAGCAAATGTTATTCGAATAATTCATTTTTAGAAAATCGAAACTGCACGGATTTCGTGATTTAACCGCAACAACACAAACAGCATTCAACACGCGCAGATCAAAAAAATTTGAAACGGAAGGGATATCCGTAACTATCAGCAAAAGTAATGATGAACAAAACAGTTGCCGGCAGATCTCCACCTCTGAAACATTTCTACGCTCGCAAAAATAATTTGAAAAAATGTTTTATTCACATCATTTAAGATTATCTCCGATTCGTAAAGGCCCGTGAATTCCTTCGAACATGAGTAAACAACGCACTAAAACCAAAAAAACATTAAATATTTCAGAATATAAACAACAGAAACCTGGGCACTTTGCAAGCCAGGCAATTTCACCTGCAGTCTCTGCTGATTAAGCTTCAGTTGAGCAAGACTTTGATCAGGTTCGCTGCATTCCGCTATCACATCCTCGTAACTCTTGATCATACTTTCGCACTCCTTCATGGCTTGCAGAGTGTACTGCACTCCTTTCGATCTGAAAAATATACAGCGTTGAGAGTCGAAACTTTAGTTTAAAAAAAAAAAACAACCAACGTTTGTATCGAAATGCAAACTACACTAACACTGCAGAAAAGGCACCAACGACTAATGTCCTTAACGTTCGGGAGAAGCAGCCAGGCCATGAAAGACCAAGTAAAGAAATCGTGCAACCTTTTATACACCATCGCAAGAAAAGTAGCTGCAATCATACAGATCTACGCGTATATCAGTTGTATACCCACAAACTACTTAAAACACCAACAAACTTAACTGATAAGACCTGTTCAGTCGCAGAGTAGCGCACAGAGATCTTAGTTTTTATACCCCAAGCCCATGAGCAAAAAATTTATGCAACGCAATACAATATCCTATATGATATTCCACATTGCCTAAGACAACACCACTATAGGCATGGCAACCATAAGACCGGGATAGTTCGTCATGCTCGCATCAGAAGCTTTGCTGACCACGGTTGCAACTGCGGCAATGAAGGGGAATTACTGTTTAAATTAACCCCGTTACTCACTTCTCAAGGAAAACATGAACGATCAACCAGACATCCCCCCAGCATTCCTGCACTGAATGCAGAGTCTCTCGCAGCTGGGGTAAGCTCGGCGGGTTGGTGGACACTTCTGTGTTGATGAAGTTCACGACTTCGCCTTGAAGCGAGTCGTATTCAGGTTTGAGCATCTCAACTGCGTCCACGGTTTTCTGTCCGAGATTGAAACACGCGTCAATTTTTGCAAAAACATAAAGAGGAGTGAAAAAAAACATGCGCGTTTCAAAGCTTTTTTAAAAATATCTACGTCGAGGCAAAGGGTCGGTGTACTACAACTTAACAGATTCCCCAGGTCTCGTTGAAAGGACCTGTTTGCCTCAACTCAACCACTGAAACCAAAATTTCTTTCGCTCAACCACACGGCATGCTGCACTAAATACTTTAACAAGCCGAAGCTGGGACCAAGCAAAGTTAATCTTTATGTACTGCGTCAATCGCTAAGCACTGCAGTAAAGTGCATCGTGTCCTGGCAGTTTTGGTTTTTACATTATCCCCACAGCCAATTCTAAAACGATGTGAAAGCAACAGCACTTCGATCAATACACTTCTGTACTTCGACCAAACCAACAGTACGACTTGACGCAAAAAAACACAGCGCCATCGCAAAATCGAAAGCACAGCTGACTGCCGCTTAATATGAAACAACTCTCGGTACAAGTCACGGTAAGGGCGAGCAGAGAGAAAAATCTGCCTTACCTGCTGTTCCCGATGAATTTCTTGCACAGCAGTTACGTCATCACCCATGTTCTTCAGTTTCACGTCATCCTGCTCCTTTTCGATTTCCTTGATTTGACGCAAGAATGCTAAGAGTTTTTCGAGCAGCTCTGATGTCCTCCTCTCTTCCGCATACGCTGTACCAAGTAAGATCAGCTGAGGTCATTGAAACAGCTCTAACAGACCGGCTACACCTATTTTCTGGGGTCGCAGCGAGGACAACCGCACAAAACGAGCACATTCAGAAACTAAACCTATTTTTGGGGTAGTAGATATTTACTGAAAAACATTTGTACACTTTGAGTCATCTCGCACTTCAAACATATGGTAAACCTTTCCATAAACGTGTCTGCCATTACATGTCTGGAGTGAATCAAATAAGTCGGCAGCACAGCAATTTGCCATCGAGTAATAAGAAACCAAGGAAAGTATGTAGAAAATCCAGTCTCACAGCTCTGCGGTCTTTTATTACCAAAGCACAACCCGCGCAGAAACAAACAAAGTATTGTCAAACCGCGTACCTTTCTCGGCATGAGGTAGAGAATTGTGAATTGACTGAAGTCTGGAAAATAAACGCACCGGGTTTAGTTTTTCTCGCAAAAAAACGTCGTTGTAATGAACAGGCGATTCACATGCGGCAGACGACCGATAGCTTGTCAACTGAGTAAAGCAATCAGTCAGACACACACCGCATTTCAGAAAACGTAGACAACCAGAAACCGCTCCACATCATAAAAAAGCAGCATTGAATAAATCCGCAGCGAGCCAACCTCTCTCCGAGGGTGACCTTGCATACATTCCATCGTCCGGTGATGTTGTCGACCTTCTGACAGTAATGCGTGCAAGTGCTGGTAAACACAGGTGCTTCCACCACCAAATCCTTGTCATTATCGTCGTCAGTCTGAGGGGGTTTGCTGCATCGTTCCTCGAGCTGACTCGAGATGTCGACAAGCTTTCCTTTGTTTTGTTCCAAGCTGCTCACAACTTTTTCTTTGGCGAGCATGTTGCTCTGCAGCGTCTGAAAAATCATGTAAACACAATCAAAAACTCAACTCACCACGTCGTTGACTTCGCAGCGGCGGGAAGTCGTTTTAGTCGAAATTTTTTCGTGCAAATCGATACCAGGCTAACACATGCTGCCTCAGTGGCAAGTGCGTTGCTGTCACGGCACACGTTTTCTCGCAACAATAAAATGACTGTAGTACCAGGTAGATTTGTTGCTGCTCCTTCATTTCAGCCAAATCCGGTTCCTGCTTCTGCTCTTCCAGCTTTTCTTCAACGTCTGACAAGACCTCTTCGGTCTCATCGATGTTGTCCAGCATCAAGTAAACCACCTTCAACCTGCAAGACGACAGGTCAGCACGAAAACCAATTCTAGCTGTATTGATTTGCGTGACTGTGATCAAGCTTTTGAGAGGCAAAGATATTGAAGAATATTTCTTCATAAACCACACAGGCAGTCATGGTTACGATGCATCTTTGTCACCTTTTCTGCGAAGCGAAAACTGACTCGTATATCTGACTTCACCACAGGCGAAAATGTTTTCCGAAATAGCTTTGACAAAACGAGACGGTTAACAATAAACACGCAATATTACTTGTTCAAGTATGCATGAGTAACGTTCCACGTCGTATCCCACTGGCCAACTACCCTGTCAAGCTGGCAAGTTAGATTGTTGGTGGTGGGATGAGACGGATACTGATCGATGACAGACTTCGCTTCAGAGCATAGCTGGTTGTAATGAGGCTCGCATCGCTCCAGATCATCCGCAGATGCCTGAAAAAATTCGAAGGTTCATTAGCAGGCAGTCCGACCGCGACCACTTCACGACGGCTTACTAGCTTCGTCACAACCAAATAAAAACTTTTACAGAAGTACAGCCTTTATTAAACTCATCTTTGTCAAATTCATCTCGCTCAGGACTAAGATCTTGCATAAAACTGACACTGCTTGTCAGCTAAGGCAATTGCACTGTGTTAAGCAACAAGCTTAAATTTACACATTGTAGCATAACTTAGAATAATGGTCAGGTTTTCAACGGAAACCGACTTGGTTGGTGCATCTAATAATCCGCAGGAAGATCATCCGATCCAACACACCTCGTGTTCTTTCAGTGTTTTCGCGACCGCTGGTTTTTCGGTCAACGGAGAGGTCTGGATTCGAATGATGACTGTCCGGTGCAGATCGACCAACCGTCGCAGGAGCACGTTCAGACGGGATATGTATGTCTGACACTGTTGGTCAGCTTTGTTATCTGAGAAATAGAGGAAAATATTTTGCGGAGAAGTCATGCAGGGAACAGTTCAGGGGAAGATTGTCCGCCTCTCAATCGTGAGGTTGCGTGGTCGATCCACAGCTACTAAGTGAATCGCCTCAATGTTTCCTCTCGACCTCCCCGCCATGGAGCAAACTTCAGTCTGTCGCCAATCGCCGTCACCCAAATAATAATAATCATAATAGCAAAACAGATACTAGATTGCTACAGTATATGCTCACCTAGATTCCTGTTCGTTTCAACTACAACATGAAGGAAACTCACTTAGATTGAGCTGGTGGTCCAACGCGCTTATGTGTTTCTGGCACAGTTCAAATTGGACCCGACAGGTCTCTATCGGTTCCGACATTTCTTCACGGCCTTGTGCTTCAAGGGAGCCGAGCTCTTCCGCTAGAACAGTGATAGTTCTTTCTCGTTCAGTCGAGGGGAACGTGCGGTACTGAAATTATGCAATTCGTATCAAATTCACACTGATAATGCAAAGAAACCTTCAATACGCGACATTTACTTCTAATCTTAGCCATCGCAAACTATAGGTCCGATATTTAACATAAAAGCAAAAAACGCCGCTGTGCTGTGATCATAAGCACAACCACACACGAGATTCCAGGTTATTTCTTCGAATTTCTCTCTGTATATTCTCAGATTGCCGTTACTGGACAATCATGAGCAGCAGCGTAATTTTATGCGAAATAATGTAGACATCATAAGCTTTACCAGTCATGACTAAATTTTCTGCAGCATGTTGCACTGCAGGAGTGGGCAAACATTTTTCTACGGCGGGGCACAATGAAAATTGCATATTTACCGGGAGCCTCATATATTACATCTATAATCGCTTTAAAAACTTTAAAAACTTTTACATCAGCTAGCACAAAATGAAGGTAACAATAGTCACTTCCGGTTGAGTGTAAATGCGGTTTCGAATGAAAGGTGTGGAACAAAATCTTGAGAATTCCGTCTAATCGATAAAACTACTTTAACATAGACTCGAAATATGTACTATCTATGTACGTATGGCTGCCCTGCGGGTCGCACAAAATGCCAACACGGGCCACAGTAGGGGGCAGTTTGCTCACCCCTACTGTGTTGCAAACTAAGCCACCAACCGCACGCCCATGTATCATTTTGGAATTTCAGTGCGAACCCGTTCCTGGGACAGCATTGTCTGCTGGACGAAGTCGATACGCCAGCAAGTGCTTTTGTTCATGTGGCACACAAGGATCTTACTTCATCAACATCCCACGACAAAATGCTTTGGCACTTCATTTGGAACTTGCTGGCTTTTGTCAGTAAATCCACTCTCTGGAGGCAGGCATTGAGGTCAATGACAAGACTGTCGTATTTCTCCTTCAGCGACTGCGCTCTGTTCACGTTGTTCGGACTGGGCGGGACGAACTTGAAAATAACGCAGGGAGCCGAGCCGTTCTGACCGGCAGGAGTTTGTATCTTCCAGTAATTCTCACCGCCGTCACCAACCAATAAGCAGTCTTCGTTTTTCGCAATCGCAATCTGAATATATAAATGCAGCCAAATAATCAAGCAAATCCCGATCGTCAAACCGTGGGGTAAATCAAACATTTATCAGTAAATTGCAATTGTTTTGCCACTGGCGTTTCCCAACCCGGCAGAATTGTTCAAGATCTTTCTTCTCAACGACACCCAGTCAAATTAGTGCATCTTTAAAAATGCTGAGTGCAACCTTTCATTGCAGGTAAAAGAAAATTAATTCAATCGAAGCCAGAAGCAAGCTAATTTTTAAGTCACCAATCCGAGTTTAAGTCACCCACGTAATATGGCAAAAATATTCTGCAGCAATGACTTATTATATTCTCAATTTATTTGCGACAATCTCTTCAGAAATCCGTCGCATCACCTCAATATTGCTACAAGAAAAAATGTTTGGAAACCTTGCCAATCCGATTTGCTTCGCAAGGATTGTCACATACACTATTTACAATTGAAAAACAATTAACCACCCGAAAAAAAACGTTTGCAGATGTCTGAGTTTTTGCGGGCGATAAAAGGAAAAACAAGCAAAGGGACGTAATGGGAAAAGTCTTGAACAAAAACTGCAAACTGGAGCTGATAAATTTAATTACTCATTACCGGTACAATCACGTTAAACACATACTAAGGAAAAAACTGTTCAGCGACGGTTAAAGCGTATCATTAGGTATTCCGCACAATGTGATGATCTTCACATTTCAAGCTTCGAAGTTTGTTTGCTGAGGAAACAATTTTCCGCTGACACACGCGTAGCTTTTTTCATATGTTGTTTCCAACACTTCTCAGATAAACGCGATTATAGTCAACCAGTGTGACTAGCAATGTCACCTAAGTTGAGTAAACTTAAGTTTTTTCACGATGGACTGATTCAAAACAATATCCTATGGGTGCGATAGAATTAAAACTAGTTTAAAATAACCGAAATAAACTTGAATATTTCTTCATTACTCGAGTAAATTCATCGACTCCAAGACCAGCAAACTAGTTTCATTAAAAGTTACAACGTTAGATCTAAAATCTAGTGTTTAAGGTTCCGAGAACAATTCAGACTGCATTTGTGTCCTACCTATCGGGAAGTGTGAATTTGAACAGGTTGTAAAATCAAGTACTTTACTTCTGACAGTCCTCAGGAAAGTACAACCACGCAAGTCGCAATTTTTAATTGTAAGACGACAGTATTAATCGTGAGTGTTTGACTTCGCGCGAGTATCAAGCTTTAATAACTTCCCACTTTAGATTGAGACTGTAAGTGTAGTGGTTCTTTCGTGGAATATCTCAACTTATATTTCGGCATAACTGCTCAAAAACAGGAAGTCAGAATGTGTTATAGTCCATTAAGTTTAGCTTTTTGACTTGCTCACCATTAAGATTTTTTGCGTGTCGGTCAATATAGAGATATACATTCCATGATACTCCATTCTCACGCAGAGCAGAGTAAGGCGAAAAATTATTTTCTGGTTAAGCACGCAGCGAAGTTGAAGTGATGCCTATTCTATGCAGCAGCTAAAGAATCAGGGAGTTATCTGCTGTAGAAAATGCCGCAACATCTGTCTTGCCAATTAAATCCTCGGCTTTTGTTGCGAACGAGCAAAGCTACATTTTTTGAAAAAAACTGCAAGCGAGGGAAAGGATGTAATTATTAAACTCCATCCATGATAGCATATGGTTAGATTGTTTTGAGCCACTGGAGAAAATTTTGTGCCTTTTGTTTGAGAAAAAACTCATGGACTGCAAGAACCAACACCGGCATAGAAACTTTATTTAAATCTGCGCTACACGGCAGTAGATGCAAGAAAGAAACGCATCAGAGCTTGAAAAAATGAAGCACGCATTAAGCCTTGAAAAAAAAACAAAAATACAGCGATCAACATGCCGCAAAAGCACGGTTTCGTTTACAGTGCCATTACCGATGACGTAGTTTCAGAATTACAGCAGACAAAGACTGCAGGCGTTCGCTTTGTACAAGATGTCAGGAGTAAGCCAAAGTTGGTCAAATTCAAGGAAATTTAACGTTTTTTTTTTATTAAGCGAAAGATCCAAAACTTATTGTGCACGTGATCTGCCCCCGTGACGAGACTGGTTCCGTGACTTGCGTCGGGACCTAGTTCCATTATCGGGTCGCAAGTCCGGATCCGAATCCGTCTCCACACACAGACATGTGGTTGAGTTTGAATCTGAACCACAACATGGGAACGAATCAAAACATGCTGGAGTCGAATCTGACTCGAGAGAAGTCATGTCTCGAGCCTCAACCACTTCACACCCCACACATAGGCAAGCAACGTCGTCTCTTACGTCATCGGTGACGTAGCTGCACAAAGCAGTGATGGGACTCGAGGTATCGGATGTGTGGGCTTCGTCTCTTTCTTCTACAGCAGGCACGCAGGTGCATTGTCCTACAATGTCGTCAACGTCGTCGCCAAATTCGTCGATTTTGTTTTTGAGTTGCTAAGAAAGAAAACGATGCAACATTGAAACGCAGCTTAGCTACAGGTGCTTATGCAATAGATCATGCCAGCGAACCTACCACCATAGTAAATTCTCGCAAACCAACATGTTCATGTACATATGTATGTGTATTTTGATCAAGAACGGCTTACGCGATCGACAACGCCTGTTTACCCCTGTGCAAGATTTACGATGTTTGCTCGAACACGAAACGTCAAAGAAATTTTTTCATGTCTCAAACCTGGGCTTCGTCAGAAACGCGCAGACAGCTTTCGTGGTCGTCCAGCGTCGCTTGATCTTTCACGTCGTTCAGATTTGCTTGAAAGGTTTCCAGACACTTGTCTGCATTCTCACACCGAGTCGAAAACTGCGCACGAAAAAATATGGGTAATACTGACTGACGGCGCAAATCAAACCCAGTAAATGCGCGACATCGGCAATTGGATCAAAAGCAATTTTGTGCAGTGACTACAACCGGGTTTATAACGCCCAAGATTATAGCGTGTTGCTAAACAGACGAACTCTATTGGCAGCAGATTTGAGAGGCGCATGCATTGGTTTTTGCTTGACACAAAAGCTGGACCGTGATGTGTGGTGCAAGTGACAACTGATCAACAAAGTGCGTTTTATACGGATATAACTTTCGCAGTGAACAAACTCTGTATATTTCATAAAGCGTTGCTTTGCAAAGCTACTAAAAAATATTAGTATTTAAGCCCGCGAATTGACGTTTCATACCAATGAACTGTCGTCACCAGCACGGTGAACGTACTATCTGGGTTTTGTAAACATTAGTCAAAACACAATGACGTTTTCATATGAAATTGATACCTTTACCTTGTCATTGGAAACACTGCTACATCAAAACCGCTAAAGGTAATAAGACGTATTTACCTGTGCGTACTGCGTTAATTCCTTGATTTGTTGTTCCAGGCTTATGCTCAAGTTAAGCGCCAGCTTCCACTGATCCTTCATAGCGGCGATGTAAGAATCGATGATGCACGTAGCCGGGTGGCTTTGCTGCTTCAGTCGCTCGCCTTTGTTTAAGGTCGCGGTAAAACTCGGCTCTCGAGCCTCGATGTCGCCCATCAGGTTCTGCGCGAGCAAATATGCTTAAGCCATTGTCGCGGGTGTGAAGGAGAGAGTTATTAGGCAACAGGCTGACCATGTATTGCTGCTCCAGAGTCTGAGAAGACTTGATCGCGTTCAAGCATACGATGCTGTCCTCTTTGTCGTTGACGAACATCAGGTGATCCGTCGCTTCGCGTACAAAGTCCAACAATTCGTCGAAATGCTTCAGTTTGTCCTCGCTCGAATTCTGCGGAAAAAAAGGCAAAACATTCGTTCAACGCAAAAGCTGTTTTTCGAAGTGAAAAGAGCGGGCGCTGTGGATTATAGTTGACTTCATACCTTGAGCTTATCGGCTTTTGCGTCGAGCTCGGCTAGCATTGTCGAGTAGGTCGCACGATCAGGTGACGACGCTTCGAACTTTCTCTGCAAGATCAAGGTCGTTTGAAGCAAGAAACATAAAGCAACATATCGAAGGATTCAATTGCAGTTCGTCACCCCGTCGCTTGGCTAGCATATCCTTTCTTAATTTGAATGAGATTTCGTCTTTGTGGAGACTACTTGATTAGTAAAAACTGGTTAAAACTATACCCGACCAACCGAATTTTCAGCAGCTGCAGAACACTTGCTGACGATAAGACGCGTTTGAAGGCAGAGGCCGCGTTCCAGCAAACGTCCGAGAACAGTCGCACGTTCTTCCATAGGTCGAACTTACGCCTGTTTTGCTTCAGCTCACTTTTGAGCCCGAACGTTTGTCCAGCTGGCGCTTAAAACATTCCGAACCGGCACGTACCTCGTTATTACGACAGGTAGCCAAGGACTCTTCAAAGTGACGAATGTCTCCATACAGCTTAGAGAAAGCGTCTATTTCTTTCTTGACGCCAGGTTCGTCGTTTCCCCACGGAAATTCCTCGACCTCGCTCTGATCCGAAAACACCGAATTGTAAGCAATCCAACACGACAGAAATAACCATGAACTCGAAATTTACACAAATGCAGTCAAAGGTCGAAACGGATATACGATGTGCCTGCTGAAAAAAAGGTCTGTCACGCACTTGTTTTTCGTCGATCCAGTCCAGGCATTTCTGAAGGAATTTGTACTCTTCTGACTCTTCCACTTTCGGCTTGAGACGTTCCAAGGCCTCCTGCCGCGCCTTCTCAGCTTTCTGAAGCGCCAAGTTGTATTCAGTGCGCACTGCCACCCACTTTTCATGGAGAGCAAAGACACTACAAACAAACGAACACTGAAAGTGGCTTCGGCGAGACTTGCAAACAAGTGGACGTCGTCCGTAGCTTTTCAAACTATATAGGTTTTGACACGCTGACGTTTACTTATTTAAGAAATTACAAAATGCGAATGATCCAAGCAATCAATACGAACAACCCGCATGCCTAACCACAAACTACAAGCGCTATTTTTGGAACTATATGTAGCATTTTTGGCGGCAACTTTCACGCAACGCAGCACAGCACAAGGCCGGCACTTTCGAGGACGCCCACTATACAATGACAACAAATGTTTTTCTGCGGTCCATTACTCCCTGAAAGATGCTTTTCGAACAAAACAAAATGCACCGTTTCAACAAGAAAGCATCTCGATATTTTCGCGGCCAGCTATTAGAGACAAGCTGTAATGATTGGACGATTTCATTCTTTTCTGCTCCAATTTTAACTCGGCTATACGTGCCGTTGTTTAGTAACAAAAAATTACTAGCGAACGTTACAGAAGTGGAGATTAAATGAACGGAATCATTTAGTACCAATGGATCAGAGGTGATACAGTTATTCAAATGTTTAACGGTGGTTAGGCACAGAAAAAGACCACCACCAAAGATCACAAACCAGGAAACTTTGCAAGCTTACACGCCCTATTCCACTTAACACTCTATTCCACCGTGTTTGGTAAGAGTGCTCGTACAAAATTTTCCTGTTAAAGGCCACCTGCTGAGCTTTAAGTCGACAAACGCGGCTTTAATGACAACCAAGCATTTATTCCACTTGTTCAGAGTTCCCCGAACAAAAAAACTTGTGTCGTTTATGAAAATGGCAACAGTATTTACAAAAGAGTAAAACAGTATTTGCTAAGGCGCTCTCTCACAAGACCCATTTTGAATTTGACGGAACACCAAACAAATATTGCTCGGTACCTTTGCGTTGAGGATTGTTGGGTTATGAATGACCAACTAAACCAACTTTGCGTCAGTCCAAAGCACTTGAACAGATGAACTGTGAAACCTACGTTTTGTACACTTCTTCAGCTTGATAGTAGTTTTTGTCCTTGACTGTTTGCACATCACTGAACAAGTCTTTGATTTTAGCTTCGGTCTCATCCAGCACTCGTTTGACTTCATCAGCGACGTCGGCGCAGTCGCCGTCTTCCGACTGAAGGATCTAAGCAGGTGCTTCACGTTAAAAAACTTGCACAAAATGCACTTTGGCATTGTTTGCGTAGAGGCGACGCAACGGCTCCACCCGGCCATCACGTGTTACCGCGTTGGAGAATGATCTACATCAGTGTTTCCCAATCTTTTTTTGGCTAGCGCCCCCTTTTCTGACAAACGAATTTCTATCGCCCCCCTACCATGCCTAGCACACATGTCAACACAATTTTTTGTATTGCATATTTGGTATGTTTGAAAATGATTAAAACAAGAATGAGCGCAAAGATGTATTTCACTATAAAACTTAATTTAGTAAATTAACTTATTTAGCAGTTGGAAACTGTTAGAGTTAATGACGGGCTCGATTTCGTTTGAACAGCACTGAACTTGGACAAGAAGGTGGAGATTGCTGATTTGGCTTTAATGAGGTTAACATCATTCCCCTGCAATTGCAAATTAACTTCATTCAACTTCGTGAAGATATCTGTGGGCTGTGACAGCCAAGATACTGTATCTGTGACACCCTTTGACAGTCACCTTCTGTGTGCAGCAACAGGCGTACAAACTCTCTTCATCATTATCCGAGTGCACCACATTGCCTAAACTTAGCAGAACACTTCTAAACCCCTTGGTGTCCTTTGATCAATCCATTAATACCGTACTTTCCGCCTAGTAAGCCGAATTTCAGGACCTAATTTTTGGACCTGATTTTTTGCGGGTCGGCTTATTGGGCGGAACAACAGCTTTGGACCAGAAAAAAATATAGGCCTACACTTCAATCTCAGAAATTTATTAAAATCCATCAATTTAATCATCTTCATCGTGAGAAGCATCGAATAACAGATTCCAATCGTCGGCAGATACCTGCGTCGTCGGTGTTATTAGCTGAGCAAGTACAATGTTGTCTTCCTCGTCGTCGTCCAAAAAATGGCCTCTGCTAATTGGGCGGTAATACGAAAAAACCCTCATTTTCAGAGCTAAAAATTATTCTGCCACATTTTTAGTGAATTTTGAATTCGGAGCAGTGCAGGATTGAATTTAATCTGCAGATTTTAAAAGTATTTGAACTAAAAATCGTGACACTTGCAGTCGTCCACTGGCTCTGCCATCTCTCTCTCGCTGGATTTCCTTGGCGCTGCTCAAGCTAAAGTGCGTTCTGAAACAAACTTTTGTTTTCCGGAATCTTTTCAATTCTCTTTAGGTAATTTATTCTTGTTGACACCTAACACTGTCTGTAAAACATATAAATTGCCTTTCTACTTTCGAATTGAACTCGTACAAGGTTACAACAATTACAGGCTCTAGCTTTGCAGCCGGCTGTTTGAGGAATCTCCTGCCTGGTTCTGCTCCCATCTTCTTGCAATGATTCAAGCTTGTACTTATCATTCAGCAATAAACGTAAAGCCACAGCAGTGACCCACACCAAGCGAATCAATCGCAATTTATTGCGCAAGGAAACTAGTTTCGCGTGTGTTACACATCTCCAGTCCTTATTCAAATAGAATCTGTGTTACACATCTTCAGTTTTTATTCAAATAGATTCTATTTGAATAAGGACTGAAGATGTGTAACACACACGAAACTAGTTTCCTTACGCAATAAATTGCGATTAATTCGCTTGGTGTGGGTCACTGCTGTGGCTTTACAATTATTGTCGTACAAGTTGTATTTGTGATCATTAAACCACTCCATCCAAACTTAGCTCCCGCTTTTGGTTACAGATTGATTCTAAGTGCAAGCGTGCATTCTCACACCTGACCGGTGATAGTCACGGCAGTAACGAAACGGGCATTATTAAGTAGCAGTTTACCAGTGCCAAGAAGTACAGCTGACGAAAATTCCAATCATAATCATTTCATTATAGAGGAGAACACTTTTACTGTGCAACTTACCTTTGGCGATGGAAACTGCAGTTCATCAATTTATCTCCTAGCATTCCACCGCTGTTTTGTTTCCAAAACGCTAAGTTTGTGTTTACAAAGTACATGCATACATGTTCGTTGATCATACTGTTTTTTATGACAGTTGGTCGCTCAAATTAGTGGACAACAGAAATATTAACTGGGTCTTCCATCGCTCCCCAATCGCCCGTTTCTGCTTCACCGCCCCCAGGGGGCGGTACCGCCCACTTTGGGAACCACTGATCTACATTCTACGGTATCAGACGGAGGCATAGATCGACCCGACGCTGCAGTAGAGCAGCGTTAGTGAATGAATGTTTGAAGAGGTCCCTGTGATTTGGTTTTAAAATGCACGATGTCTCACCTGCTTGATGCCGTTTTCAGCTCGCTTCAGGTCCGCATGACAATCACACGAATCCTTGTTTATTTTCATGCACAGCTCGTGTAAGGCTTTTAACCTGAAAAAAAAACGATTAAAATACCGATTCGTAACACTTGCCGATCTTAACCACGGATGATGCTCAGTAACAATAGTGAAAGCGTTCTTACGTCAAGCACAACACTGGCTGCAGTGGTTACGTTGGCAGAGTGACAATAGGTGGTACACGAAGTTGGCCTTTCCAATATACGGTAAGTCAACATAGGAGAAACTGGCCTATTCAGCGCCATCTGCTCTTTGACAACACAAACAATGATTTTGTACCACCCAGCGAAACGCCGCGAACATGACAAAGCACTCAGGACCACAACATTTCCGTCTTTGGCGCTGTGTTAAGACGGCGCGGTGGTTTCTGTACTAAAAACACATTCATCTTCATTCCTCCGAGGTTATACTTACGACAGCGTTTTGTCTACATATAATAATCAATCGCCAATCAAAAAATCAAACCCGACGTTTTTATCTTAACGACTAAGACTCTGATACGAGGTCAATCGCCCATCGCTTTGCATCAGCATTTCGTGTCTTGGCACAAACAATTGTTATCCGTAACATGTTTATTATATCATGCACAAAGCTTCATCACGCAGATAGCCACATTAATACAACTACGCCAGACTACAGTATCAACTCAGTTTAACACGGAAGAGCAATAGGTAAAATTCAGGCCATTCACAAACCTATTATAGACGTCAGTCAGTTGCTCATCTCTGTTGCTGATAGCATCGATCAAGTCACGCCACACAGAGACGACCTGCGCTGGTTCGAAACCTTCCACAGGTTTGTACTTTCCACGAGAATCTATGCACAGTTGTTCGATGCTGGCGTATCGGGGAGCAACAGACTGGACATCCACCTTGAATCATGAAAACTTCTTTGTTTCAACAGCAATTTTAATGAAAAAAAAGTTGTTCTCCGTTTCTGGCACATGTCCTTCCAACTTAAGATATCTCTACTGCTCCAGTACAAAGTTGATCTCGTCCTTAGAATCGTACTCTAAATCGGATCACATTACAACTTGAACATCTACACCCGACTTTTGAAAAAATATGCAAAACCGTTACAGGAGCACATCAAAATTACCAATTAGGAAGAGTGTAAAAGCAATTACTGCTTTGCACCGATGAACGCCTAACCAGTCTGCAGTGTCTGATTTAAGTGGCCCAAACTAAGTGCCTGTTTATATGTAACTGTATTGAAAATGGGCCAAGCTTCCGCGCGTTGACCACAACTTGCTCTATTGCTGATCAATTAGAATCTACACTGCTGATTTATTCAATGAGTAAATAATCCTAATGTTTTGGGAAGGTTTGTGAGTGGCAATACTGCATCCAATAGCTGATAAAAACGCGCACCAGGAAGGAGTGAAAATGCGAGAATTTAGGTTCATTTTATTTTACTTATAAGGCTGGCAATGACCAACCCAAGCGTTTGATAATTACCTCTGCCTGAAAAACAGCATTGAACTCACTTCCTTAGGTGGGACATCTTCGGATTCGAATCTTTTCAGTTCATCCATTAGACCCTGGACCTCAGCCGGTGTCTCTACCGCGTCAATGTCGTCACGCCTCCGCATCACAATAGTCTGTTTCTGGATCCATTCAAGCAGCGTAGTAATCAGCAGGCGGTATTCTTCCCACGCAAACTGCCATTCCTGTTAGAAAGGGATACATGCGAAAACGAAGAATGCGACACATGAGAGTGATACCAAAATTTTGTTTGTAGTGTCGTGTTAGGTGGCAACTGGCGAAAAGACGCCTCTCAAGCGCCTTTAATGGGCATATGCTTGAGGCCAACACGAGTACCACACAGCCAATAAACGTACCAGCAAGAACGCAATTGCTTCAGAAATCAGTGACAAATTATACAACAGTAAGTGTGGCGCTTGTTCGTTGCTGCGATGGTTTTCACATTCAGCTTTCCATGAAAAAAAACGCCTTTGCTAGAAATTCCATCGGCATTTGCCTGAACAACGCTTTGTGAAAGAATTGACGTAATTCTACACCAGGGGAAGACAAACTTTTCGCTGCTGCCGGCCGCAGTACGTATATTTTTATGAATTACGGCCGCCAGTGAGTTCACTTATTTTTACGAATTAGGTTTAGGAACAGGATTTGTCTGATAATATCCCATTTACCCGTGCCTGTAAGTATAATGAAATGTTAAACATTGAATGAATTTATTCAAGCACAATTCCACACGTCTGAAAGTCTTTCCACTGTACCAAGTATTCACAAACAATGAGTAGACAAATAATTATTGATGCACGGCCGCCATAACCTATATTTTGCAGTACACGTGCACGGCCGCATACATTTTCATCAAGGCAGCATGCGGCTGCAGATTGTGCACCCCCGGTTTAAATATTTATCTCAGTGATCAGAATGCCTGCAGAACATTTACAATTGAATGCAAAGTGACACCAAAACGAATGCAAAAATGAAACAATAAAATTATCATCAGCAAGAAACAGTTTTGGAGTGTCCCCTTCGGCACAAGGCATTATGGAAAAAAAATTGACTGACGGTGGCCAGTCGTGCATTGCATCACACAACACACAAAATCAACTAGAATCGCTGCCAGGCGACGATGGATGACCAAACCTACTTGAGCGGTGACGCTTATGGGAAGCGGAGGAACTGAAGGGAATGTATCGTAAAGTGATGATACGTAAGTAATGATAGAACGTTCATCCGGGCTTTCAACATCAACGTCTGTAAAAACAAGGACGGAAAATGTAACATGGAACTAAACGTGGTAGTAATAATAAACAGTGACAAAAGTACACATCATGCAATCTGCAGCACCGACTTGGAGACCTAACTAGCAAAACTGTTAAAAACTACTGTATTCACTGCAGCATAAAACTCTAACCCACCTTAGTAACATCACAGTAAGTTATAACCACATCAGTAGCCAGTGTGCTAACTACAAGCAGGAAACAACCTGACAAACAGACAATATAATAAAGTCCGCCATGCGACTGCGATGATAATCAATGCCACGTGACTTCAGCAGCGAATTACCTTCAGTGTCGAGCAATCTCGTTATGCCAAACTCCTTCTCAGCGAGATGGAAAGCTTGATCAAGGTTGGTCTTGTTGTTATTTTTCCTGACAGTGTCCATTTCCAGAAGTTCAGGTCTGAATTGGAAAAAATAATCAAAATCCAAACCAATAACATCGTTCTTTACAAATTGTTAACTAGTGGTTGTGGTTATTTGATTGAGTAATTGATACACCAAGCAGTCCAAATGCAATTTCCAGGCGATCTTGTTTTTTGTTAAGAGCTACAATGGTTTATGGCCGTCATCTCACTTAAAGTTCGTCAGTTTTTCTGCACCGCCTTACTCCCTCGCCGCATTGACATCACGCACAGCAATAACAAAAAACAAGATCGCGTGAAAATTTCATTTTTTCGAATACTGAAAAAGCAGTTGCCATACTGCAACCACTTAAGCAAGTAACCAGCAAACTGCATTAAGCACTTAAAAAAGAACCAGAACACCATAACACAGACTTGTTTCTGTGCAAAATGACATTGAATGCCTTTCCATCCCTCCAGGAAGACGTGAAATTTTTAACTTCGATTCCATCATATCCTTCCACGTTGCGTTGCGCCCAAATAAGAAGCGCTTGTTTAGCACTAACATCTTCCCATCCTTCAACAGAGATGTCTTCTATCTGAAGAACGCAAAAGAGACTAGATTTAATAATAGTCCTATCAGGAAGTTTAGTGAAACGCTTGCTAGCAACTATAAAGCGTTTAGAACCAAAGGATGTGACAAGAGGCGACAGGCAGTTTTCATTTTGAATATCACCATATCAAACTTCAGAAACAGTCAAAAAGGAAAGATCAGTTTTCTCGCAGCCCAAGTCACTGAGATGAAACCGGACTTCTCCTTCCTTAGTGCCGCAATATAAAAATGTTTCATACACAACAGTCGAATTACTGTCATTTTAACAACAAACGCTTATGACGATGAATGGGCCGCAGAAAACCACGGTGTGTGCGATTGTTTGGTCACAAACACAGCAACAACAAAGCTGGCGGAGGATTTTCAAATAAAGCTAAACTTCGCATACTAAATTTCAACTGTTGATTGTTGTGGCAAGAGCATTTACCTTACAACATATGTGAGCAGAATCAAACTTCTCTTTAAGGTACAGTATAATAAAAGTCCACTATGTTATTGCACAAGAGAAAGTTATTTTTTATGTCATGTGAACATACGAACGGGCAACACTCACTTGAAAGTGCAAGATTATAGTCCAGATAAGTCCAAGTGTTAGCTTTGGGTTGCCGTCAGTGATATCGTCGTTGCGGATGTTCACTAAGCGAAGCTGGCGAAATAACAAACGTGCACTCTTCGACTCACAACATTCCGCATTTACTACGATCAGGAGCAACCACCGTTTCCATTAGCGATAATTAACAGCACATTGTTAACAGTTTTAACAAAGCCAAATATATGGCTTAAAAAACACGTATCGTTTCACAAAACTCACACGAACCTTTCTCTGTTTCAGAAAATCCAGAGCGTTTTTAACATTCTGTAGTCGATGAAAACGCATTCTTCCTTTTTCCCGAGGCTGAAATTGAAATAATGTATTTTGATTGGCAAAGAAATCGCAAAAGAACTTCAAAAAACGCTGCAAAATAGAAACAAAAAGAGGAAAGCTCACCAGCCTCATGTGAGAGAAGTAGTTGTCTTCCCTGAACTTAAAGAGAAAAGAAAGGGATAGAGAAGAAAATCAAGACGGGATATTAGTAGTAGAACAGGCACGTACAACTTATACGACAGGAAACACCAACAACAGGCAGCTAAGTACTGTTTATTTCAGTGTACTATTCTACAACAAGCCATGTATTTAACACCCGATAAAAGCAAACCGTGCAACACCAAATTTGAACAACAATACACCAAAACTTCACCGAAAATCAGGTGATTAGGACTAGATCACACTCACATCATGTTACTTTTACGATCGCATTGCCACCAACTCAGCTGCACAACAACTTTGTTTTATGAGGACACAATGACTTCCTAATATACTCATTCACTTCCTATACTGGGTACTTTGTGATTCTGTGGTTAACGTAAGGAAGACTCGTGCTTCTAAACCAATCACCAAGGAACCAACATCTCTTTGTTTGAGCTTTGAAGAATGAAATATTTAAACTTTAAAGAAATCAAAAGGTTGCTGTGAACGAAAACCACCGCGGTCAACACATACTACGAGTATGTTTTGCAGTAATTTAAAAAAAACGCAAAACTGAAGCAAACAAAATATCAAATATGAACAACATGCACACACAAGGTGCAAGGAGTCCCGTGTAAATAAGCCAAGACAAAATTGCAAATCAGGTGGCACGTGAAACTTTCTACGGATGCAGAAGTTTAGCACGCCAACACAATGAACTCCAAAATAAAACTTGGAACAAGCAAGCAGAGGTGAAAGTGAAAAAGAAAAGAGAAGTTAGCAGTATGCCAAAAGCATCATAAATCAAAAATGACTATAACTGTAATTGCATGAAGAAATCTATGAAATAATTAGCACTGGTCAGTGAAAACTTACACCTATTGAATTGCAAACAGATTTTCTAGCATAGGATACAAAGCTGTTTTAAAAAATGCGATCTTTTTAGCAGCTAGCGACTCTCTCCTATGAACCTAAAGCCATTTATTATAATACCGTAATTCACGCAATTACAAATGATTCTATTCATCAGTACTTACTAATGTTGTTCCTGAGAGGACTTCCAAAAGCGCAATTAAATTGTGTCCATCACGAAGATCTTCGTAAAGATTATCCACACGACGGTTGACCTACACAGATGGGTCGTTGTTAAAAGTTGTCTAGGTTTCAATTCATGATTGAGTTGATGACTGGTCAGTAAGGCACAGAAATAGACACACTATGTGGATCCATGGACCCCAGCAATGCATTAAATTCAGCAGAGGAAGTCCAAAAACTACGGCATGAATATATGGTACGCTAAACAATTCTTTCAAGCAATAAAGAGTGCATCAGCATTCACAAGCTCAAATTTTGAGCAGAAGGTCCATCACGAACAACTGCTTGCCGCAGAAGATGAAACTTGAAGAAATTCTACAATGTAGATTGTGCTTACCACAGTAACAATGCTGAAATTTTGTTAAGTAAACAAATCTTCACAAATTGCTTCAAACGACAAAATTGCGAAACACATTACAGTCTTACTAAAAATTTAAGATGAAAATGCAGTGATTCAGATATTTATTCCTGTTTTAACAATCAGTACTGCTGCTTCAGCATACAGTAAGACCGTTTTGCTAATACAAAGATAATCCAAAACAACAGTAAATTTATTTTAATGAAAATCTTGGCCAATGAAAACGATATCAACGACATTGGCCGTGATTTTCATTATAAAGCTATTCAGTACTTCTGCTTTTCGTGTACCACAGTAAATTTCCAACTATAGTACCTTGGCCAAGTATTGATTTATCCATTTCGTAAAAGTTTTTTTCTGAACTTGGTCCCTTTCATCTGAAAAAAAAACATGTATGCCATGATGATCAACACTCTTAAATAAAATAATTACAGTAATTACAGAACAATCACAGGAATGTTCGGCTCATACTTAAACACTCTGGAGTGTTTAAGTAAATTCAAAAATCTTTCAAATAAGGTAATTAGAAACTTTTATCAATATCAAGTCAAATATTGAGTCGGGTACTTTAGCTGGGATTAACTGCATCAATTAATAGAAACTAAAAAATAGAAAAGTTAAAGATTGCTTAATTGCTTCCAACATTATAAGCCAGTGGTTCTCAATCTTTCATGGTTTGTGGCCCCCTTCCAAAGGCTCTCAACACTTGTGACACCCTGCTCATTAATAGGGTTTTGCAATATCATGGCAGGGCTATTTAGTAACGGCCTCTGCTCGTGCCCCCCAGAGAACTGCTCCTTGGCCAGGTCAAGGGGGGCCGAGGGCTCCGCTTGAAAAACCCTGTTATAAACATTAGGATTGACACAAAAATTAATACAAAATAGTCACACTGATTTACACAACATCACAATAGGTTTACAAAAAAAAACAAGGGTGAGGTGTGTTGCTGACCAACAAGAGTTCAAGGCCATGCTCTGAATGGGGTCTCTTGCTCATAAAAATTTTTAGAAAGTGGCAAGCTAAAAACTAAGCAATCTTGCTAAAATCAGAACTCCAACTAAAGTGAAACTTCAACTGTGGCACTTGCAAAGGTTATATTAACAAAGAGTAATTGCATGTGATCATCACACTAACAATTGCATTGTCACTGATTTTTTCAACGCATCTGTAGTGTGGAACAACCTTTACCAACCTAATTTTATAGAAAACAACATCTACTGAAATCAACTGCTATTCCAGTGACTTGGAAAAACAACTGGACTGCAGCATCGCTAGTAACAATACGCATAGACAGAACCAAGCATCTCCTCAACGCATGAAAAAATTACTGCAAGCATCTTCAGGATAATCATAATAAATTGAATTAAAGAACAACAAACAACAGATATCCTACGAAAGCAGCACCAACATCAGACCTCTGGCAATATCAATTCTTCCCTCAAATAACTTGCTATACTCTTCTCTTAGGGATGAACTGTCCATCAGCGTAGTTGAAGTCTTTCAAAAGGTTTATTAACTCAAACGTACCCAACAAAAAGTATGTGATGTTAAATTCATTTGGTCACGAGGCATTCAGGAATAAAAATTTTCACCACTGGAAGGGTTGATACATTTTAGTGACTCCCAATATGAAGATTAATAAAGACAAACCAATCAATGACAAGTTGTACGAAAAGTTTGTTCTTCACACAAACTGTAATGTAAAACATGTGATTATGTTGACGTTGATATAATACTGTTGCGATCGGAAATCCCGAGCAACATGTGCGCAAAGCTTCGCACCGTGGCAGCAAGCAACAAGAGATCATGCTCGCAATCTCTCTCACTATTGCTTGCTCACGCTACATATATAATGGTGTTATTCTTCACGCACATCCCATTCGTGGTGAATCACACAATCAACGCAACACCACCGGAGAGGTTGCAACAATACCATTATTCAAAAATCCCCACAGTGGTGAAAAAACATCTTCAGATTAGCTATGTATATTTTGAAAAATCATCAAAAACTATTTCCAGACTTAGTTGAAATTCATTAATTTATACAAACCACCTTCTAGTAATTGGTTAACTTAACTGATCATCACTAAGGCTACAGAATCTGCTAGTCTCACTAAATTATGAAAAATTATTATCAGATGAGACTCTTCTTCACAGTGGAGAAAACTTTAAAAACAACATCACAATTCAAGATCCAGATATTTTTTTAAACCAGAAGGTAAAATAAACAAGTTTTTCCTATTAGATTAAATATTTGTCTTAGGTGAAAGAAGCTGCTAAGCAATTGATGGGCAAAGCATAACCTGAATAACTAAAAGTGACATATATAGTAATGACATCCTGATCAAAATGGCCTGCATATGCTAAAAATAGCTGGCAAATTAAATGTCAACAGTCAACCTATGCTTTAAAAATATCGTATTGCAAAAAACAAGAAAGATCATAAGCCAGGAAATAATGAGCAAAGTTCTTGGGATTATGTAAATTTGTTGAAAAATTGAGTGAAGACGATTTTAATAGGTTTTTCCCAGTATGGGACAAGGTTTTAAAAATGGAAAAAAGATTCTAGCTATGTAGGGGAACAAAGAGAATAATTGTAAGGCCTTTACCAGCTATGCCCAATTGAAATTCCTTGAGTCAAAAATTATGTTACTATCTCATTGAGGGCTGCACATTGAATGACATAATTTGATCTTTGCAAACTAAAATTTAGTTTAAGCTACTGTACTAAAAGTTCCTAACTGCACTAGTAACGGCTATTTACCACTTTTAACAACTCCATAAGGTGATATCTTAACCAATATTTAGTTCCAATGGACAAGGGTAGAAATCAGAAAACTAGAAATAGGTTTTGCATCAAGGTGTCAATGGACACATGGAATTTCTTGCTACACAGTACAGACATAATAAAGTAGCACTGAGGATGGCTGCATCAAAAATGGCAAATTTAAGATTATCAAAATAATGACAGGTTGTCAGTTTGTACCTATACTATAGTGAAAAGGGTCACACAGAAACTTTTATTGGACTGCATGTGGCCAGTTGGTTGGACATTGCTGGCCTATACCCTTCCGAAACACATCCTTTGAAATTTAACAGCTAGCATAAGCATGCCATTCTTTTAGACCTCAGCAGCTGGGTAAGAGTTTTAGCTGAGCAATTCTGAAAAAATGCTAATGTGCTTAAGGTAAGAAGAACATTAAAGATCATGCCAAAATGATTTATATAAAAACTTGTGTTCACACAACAGAAACACCACTACACTTGACAACATATTGCAAGACAAACATAACCGCATGTACTAGCAAAATCTGGTGTCTGCTTCGCTTGTCACAGGCCTCCAGTAACCTAACATTTATAGTATTTATTTCATACTGATTTTCTTTTGGCAGAAACTAACCAGCCACAAAAACACTGCAGTACATAAGTAAAATTCTTGCATTGTGACTGTGGAACTATGAACCATGATTTCGGTTTCAATCAAGTCAAAGTATGTATTCCAAGTAGGCTATGCTGTAGCTTCGCACTTGTGTACATAGACTAGACCAGTAATGATATGCGAACATCATTTATATTACACATATGTCTTCAGTTGCTATGGTTATGTGCAAAATACCTCAGACCAATGCATCATTAGGAACAAGTTGCACAGTAATACCTTAAGCAATGAACTAGAAATCTTGATACATACAGTAGTCTAGCAAAAACGTTTCACAGTTCACTTTAATACAATTAAAACACCTAAGACTCATTCCAAGCTTAAGGCTAGATCAAGTCAAGTACATTACATACTGGAGGACAAATGAAAACTGATTTATTTTCAAAAATTCACGGTCCTTAAAATTTTTGATACAATAAAACAACATAACAAAATATCTGTAGCAGACAATGAAGCCTACAGTTACTATTATAAGTGCAGTATTCTTGAAAGTCCTAGAATAGAAAGAAGCAGAATATTTTCATTTTGCCTGATAATATGCAGGTTTCCAGCTGAAAAGCATCACCAACGACTTTCTCAACACACCGAAATTAAAATCAAAGGAGCATTGCATGCGGTAGTTTTTCGTTAAATAGCCTACGTTAGACCAGGCTGCAGATCAGACACTGCCCGCTACGGCTACCCAGCACAACTGGGCCTCACGTCTAACTGCACACAGCATTGTGACGCATTCATCCGCAACAATTGCTGTGTTTTCATTAGAGCGCGAAGGTTTGGTCACAAAATGTGTACGGATAGGCCCGCTGTTTTCTTGGGATTGGGAAGGCAGAGTGCGGTTGCAGTACGCGGGAAATAGCAGTTACGTGACTTCGCTGTGATAAATTGTCGGCAATTAAAAGCAAGATCTGCTGCTCATGCGCTCAGCCAGAAATTTAGTGGACTCTAAATTTACACAAGGACTGTCACCAGCATCTTCCTAACTTTTTCATCTGTTCAATTCATACGCTTGGTGCTGCTTACCAGTCTTCGTTTTTTCTCGCTACGTGACGCTTCTGTGTGAGATAAGCGCATGCAGTAGTTGCTAGAGCAGTGTTCCTTATTTTGTACAGTATTGCCTTTGGCTACCAACGTAACATCTCGCCCATGCGGTGTTACTTAAATAGATTTTTCGTCTTTTGTTCTATTTCTAACCTCTGTGGTGGATGAGTCTGCGAGAAATACGTTGAGTAAATAAAAATAAGCAAGCTCCACTCTAAACAGCATGTCTCTCGTTTCTTCCTCTGCGAAAACTTGAAGTTGAAAGAATAAACATTTTATAAGTGCACGACCGGGCCAGGAAGTAACGAAATGGAGCTCTTCGGTGAAGTTTCCGCAAGCTCTACGTAAGTAGAAATCATGCCTTCACATACGCACGTACACGTTACTGCACAAAAACAATTACAAGAAGGCATTCACTACAGCTCATTCATCATGTCATTGGCCAGAGTTGAAAATTTGGGGCGCACCAGAGGTTTTGGGGACTAAATGAATTTTTTGGAGGAATCAGAAAAATTCGTTAATCAAAATTTTGGGAGTCAACAGGGCAATGGGACTTGTGTGTATATGGTAATACCGAGGACATTTTCACTGGTTTGCTTGCTGTGGAAATCGGATGGCTGAACGCCGTTGAATGGTTGAAATCCACATGTAATGAAGATGTCGCTGTGATGAAACCGAAATATTGCGCCAAGGGATAAAGACAGCACTAACATTTGTATGGAATTCAATGAAGTAAAATACGATCATGCTGTGCATTTGCTAGAAATGTGCAAAATAGTTTGGGGGCACAAAGGAAAATTGGGGTCAGTGGCCCTGAATGCCAGGCACAGTTCATCACCCCTTTATTCCCAAGAAGGCTACTCAACACAGTCACATACTTCCGCAAATAAGAATCGGGGAAAACACCCCCATTTATTATGCAAAAAGCGTATACGTGCCCTTTTCAGCGTTCCTTAAACTTTGACCATCAGTAGGAAAATCCTATCTAACCCTGAAAGATCTACTAAAAACAAGTGTCTTGTTACACACAAACCAGGGGCGGATCCAGCCAGTTAGTTTACGGGGGGTGATTTCAGAAAAATTTGGTAGTCAAGTATCATTACGGGTTCACTATTGCAAGAAAGATGAAGTATACTTCACAACACTGCTGTGACAAAACAATAGATGCCAAAATGGCCTCATATCGCGAATGCTGTTTTCTGAATTGTGCAAAATCATGGTGAATAAAGTTACTTTCGTAGGTTTTAAGGGGGCAATCGCCCCTCCCCTGGATTCGCCCCTGGCACAAACGAGACCGTGCCGACATGTAGCGGCGCGACCCGTTACATGGACATATTGAATAAAAAAAGAAGATTGTTATGCTTCTAGTTTGACGAGCATTACTTCAAGACTGAAAAAAACACCCGATACAAAATTTCCACCTCAAGTCTATCTAGAACTTAGTGCAGGAATGCTGGGTCCACCCGGATAATCCAGTTGCATGGCCGCATGTAACTAATACTTTTGGCCAAAAACTCAGCCCATCACTGGGACAAGTGATGTGCACAGTGCAAAAGAACAGGAAAATCTACGTCTTTGAAAGTAGATGCTGACGTCTTCTGGACAAGACGTTACGCCGTGTTTTTATTTTTTGTTTGCCGCGTAAGTTACAAAAGTCTTTCGATACGATTCATTGCGAGTAAAATGACGTGAAGGTTTCAACTGACACTGCGGAAGTTTCAAAGCCAACTGCCTCGCAGAAGCCAGTTAAAGTGTCGGCGACAGGATTGGAAAACATTTATTCAGAAAGGTATACACATACACACCGCTGGACAATTGTAAACCAAAACGCTACAGACATAGGATGAGAAGTTACGAAAAAGACAAAAACAAAATTCGCATCGCTTAACAGGGCAACAGCAATGAAATAAAAACTCGTTTTCAGAGACAGCAGACCTATGACCGTGGAAATGCTTCGTATCACTGCGATAGAGCACGCCCCCACACAAGAACACCTTTTTTGTTGCGTCACTCAACAGCACAGTTGCAACCGTTTCGAAACCACATGATTCGACTGGAATTAATGGTGATAAGTAAACCTAGCATTTGTACTTATTAAAAAATCCTTCACATGACTTGTAATAAACTTAGTTTAAATCGAACGTACCATCTTCGTTAACTTCGAGGCTGATGCTATTTCGAGTAAAAGTACAGCATCACTTTCAACCAGTTGAAATGCTGTCTGAATCTCCACAATCAATTATATCTTTCGGCGATTAATACTTGACGGCGTTTGAAATATTGAACACAACGAGGCAAAACATCTATTTTTACAACATCATGCCCGATAGAAACAAAGAATTAGTTCGCCGACATTTAACCTCTTCCTTCTAGCTAGCTATGCGATGTGGTGCTACCTACCAGACCAAGCCGTTCACTCAAGTAAATCTCTCTTTCGCCACCCCGCGGAATTGATTTTAGGAAATGCGCCGTTTTGGACACATCGCATGTTTTCAATATCAAGATGCAACCGTGTTCACAGATGGTATTACATTTTCTCCTTGATTCAAAGAACTAGCGCCACTACGAAAAGCAAAACTAAATGGAAAAGATTCCTCAACCACGAAGCATTAGCAGATGTGATATCAAGGATAGAGATTGCAGCATTAAACATTTGCTGACAGTAACACAGGTAGGCAGAATCCCAATTTGCTTTCAACAAGATTATTTATATTTTTGTACGTTATCAGTTTATAGAGGTGTGCATTGTAAATTCGCAGATGCAATTTCCAGAGAGTACAAAAATGCATTTCATAACAGAGGGACTGCTGATTTTACGAGATTCTGAAAGGTGTTCGTCACCCAAAAAAATTTTAGACAAGGATGGTATTCGCTTGAAAGCAGTTTTTTGCTACGGTGGCAGAGCAAACTATTTAACCGCTACACCTCGCTGTAGTGGGGTCAATCAATACATTGTAAAAGCAAAATCCAGACGCCAACACGCCTTTTCGCTATGTTTATGAGGTTCCGTATCTCGATACCCACTGACATAGGTGTAGGAGCAGGCAAATTTTTGGGGGTGCGAAGGATTTTTGCCCAAATTTTCCCAAACTTGTCCAAAAAAATTGTGGACCACTTTTTGTGCGAATAGTTTCTCATGGCGACCGTTTTTGGGATGACCTCCAAAAAAAGGTCTTCATGTGATTCTTCACGTGTTGGGTGCCATCTTTTCCCGTATTTTCACCAAATCAAAACTTTTTGGGGGTGCGCTTGCATCCCCTGCACCCCGGCCTCCTACACCACTGCCGACAGTCAAAGGAAGCATATTGTTTGCAAACGTTTTTCCTTGAACTTCTGAGAGGGTTCAACTTATTTTGTTCCTTACCAACTACGAACTACATGTGAGTAGCCTGACTAAATATTACGTTGGAGTTCATATTCATGAACTTTGGGATTCCCTGCTGAAAATCAACATCAAGGAAAGGATATGTGTAATCAATTTCTACTACCCTTGCATTTTGTCAGCTGAGGGAATCTGCAGGTTTTATAGATACTAATCGATATCAATTGCATGATAAATCAAAACAGCAAAGTTATCTCTAAATTGGAGCTACATGCGAACAGACTCGCGTCTTGTGACAAAAGTCGATGTTTTTCCTACACGACACACTCCGCCACAAAAGTTTGCAACACATACAGTGCATAAGCAAACTGACCGGACGTGAACCATCATTCGTCGAAAATCCTAACGACAGCCGCCTAAGCCACGAAAGTGCCACGTGATGTCAAACTACAGTAAAGCGTTGAAGAACAAGGACACTCAACCAAACCGCAAACAAGCAACCGCTCAGGTTTTGATGAACTTAACTGCCACGTTTTGTCATGAAGTAGACTATTTCAAACATAGCAACGCGAAGGAGAACAAGTGGGATTTCAGTTCGCACCACATGAAGAAAGTCTAGCGCAGGGCATCGAAAATTGTTTTTGTCATAATACAAAGATACTCCAACGGCGAAGTGTGCGGGTGGGATTGGCGCTAAGCTTCTGACCATGACTTATAAGCGCTCAATCGCCAGCACTTGCCTCGACGCTGGTATACGAGACCCTGATTAACGGTACCTCATCGCAAAGGAAAAATAAAGTAAATAATGAAGCATATTTCAGGAGGCAATCAGTTATTTCACCAGAATGTTGAAAAGTTTCGTTTGCGAGTCTTTCATTGCTTAGCATTGCCCCCAAACTTGCTTCTACACGCATTTTTTTATTCATTTTTTTTTTCAAATACGTTTCTAGGCTATTCAAAGTTAATTGGGCAGCACGATGACTCTGACAGTCAGCGCAAGACAAAGCTCAAATCAGCTTACATGGGCGGTATACCCACAAGAACTACGCAGTTCAGCCATGGAAAAAGTTAAGAGTAACACGTTGAAATTTCACAACTCCCAAGCATTCTCTATTAAAATACTGCTATGTCACTGGGATGCCAAAAGGTGCTGAAACACTATTTTATGCAACCAACTGCCCTACATGCTCTAGGCCGTAGCTACATTGAGGCAAATGAGGCACTTGCCTCGGTAAACATTCTGTAATGCTGCCACAAAACTTTTTTGTAACGCTAGATCATAATTTATCGTATGGCTGTTTTAAAAAGAGCAGCACTGCAGCTACACTGTGTTGCAACCACCAGAGGCATTGCCAGCCTAGATTAAATAAGGGTAGGATGTTAGGTCTCCATAAACTACATTTAACAACGTACCAAACCGGCAACGTAATTAACATACTCGCCTCGGTAAAAAATTGACCCGACTACGGCCATTGATGTTAATTCTTGTTCTGAACTGAAGGTATCAGTTATAGCCAGGGATATCCTACCATACCATCCTTATTTCTAAGATTTTTTCTTAAGTGTGACCAGTGTTGCCATTTTAGTCTTTTTAAAACCAAATCTGGTTTATTTCGCAATCGTTGGGTTTAGTTTTTGCGATTTGGTTGATAGTTTATTGTTTTAGTTTATTTTTTTTGTTTTTGGTTTGTTTTTAGTTTTTTTGAAGATGTTTTACACCAGGTATCAGCTGCGTTCCCTGCAAAGCAATGACATATGTCTGGTTTCGGCGTTTTAAGGAAAATCTAAGCATGCTTTTGGACAATCTTCTGTTTTTAGCAACAGTCCGTTCCAGCATATCGTTGATTCGTTGTACAGTACCAACAAGAACAAGTACCTTCAACCGTTGACATGTCATGTACTGCAGTTGATTTTTGAATGCAAGACCTTATATAAGTTATGAAACTTAAACTTTGATAAGAGGCATGGTGATGGTTTGTTCTGAGTCAGACGAGGAATCCGTGAGAAATCTAAACGATGTCTCAATTTCACCATGACCTTGTGCCCATTTAAGAAAGTACAGGGGACCACCAACTCAGTCAAAGTTTCAGTTTCATAACCTACTGTATATATTCAAACAGAATGAAGGAAATGTAATTGGTGTCAGTTTCAAATGCTGTATGAAACAGGACCTTTAATTTAGTTTTTGGATAAATTTGGAATAGAAAGTGAAGAAAGTGAAGTCATTGGGAAAATTGAAAACCAGTGGCAGAATTTGATAATAATTGTCCGTTCGTAAAATGTTACTGACACAGTAGCATATTGGGCTGAAGTATGCTTGTGTGGAGATGCCAACGGAGAAATCCCATAGAAGAACTGGCTGGTTTTGCTCAACGCATATCATGTAGCCAATACCACATTCTAATGCAGAAATGGAACGGGTATTCGGCCAGATAAAAGTTGTAAAATTAAAATTGAACAACAGAATGAGCGCAGAACTGGTAAATGCAATCTTGAATATCAGGACTGGATTGTAAAGAGACAATATTACAAAACATGTCATGATTATGACTGAGATTCCAGAAGCAGTGACAATGTGAGATTTTATTAACCCTAGCTTGTAATGCAATGAAAACAATACTGCTGAAAGTTGTGTTGATGCAGATTGTGTCCTGTTTTTGCAGAATAAGATTCCAATTTGCATACTTTCATCATTTTGCTTTGTTTTTTTGAGTTTATTTCTGCTTCAGTTTGGTTTATTCTGGTCTTTTTTTTCAGGCTCATCTAGTTTATTTTAGAATAACCGAGGTGGCAACACTGAGTGTGACTTGCGTCCTTATTTTTCTTATTTTCTGTAGTGTAACAATTTTAAATAGGCAATATCTGATAACCATACAAAACTTTTCCATCTCATCGTAAACATTTTGAAATCAAGGTTTTGTGACGCCATAAAAGTAGTTTCATCTTACCGCACAAACACGTAACACTTCATCAGGCAAAGCAGCACACTGTCCAGGCTGGTTTGGATCTTTAGCTAATTTTGCAGTGAAGGGTTAACCTTTAATAGAGTAAAGAAGTGAGCGAGTTTTTCGTGACAAGTAGGAGAAGGAATCCGAGATTCAGGAGGTTGTTGAGCACAGTGGCGCAACTGACAGGGTGGCAAGGGTGCGAACCGCCTCCCTGGCAAGTTAAACATGAAAGTCGGGCCCCCACTTAGCTTGAATGTCGGTATTCAATATCTTTCGGTTTTCAGTAGGTTGTTTTTTGCGTTTTTCGGAGCGTTTTCCGGTGATTTAAGGTTTTAGTATTGCTATCCACATCCGGAAACACCTTCATTTCTCAACGTTTTTCTGAGTCCTTGTTAGTGGGCCCCTTTCAGTCAAGTTTCCCCCTGCTTGAAAGTTCTAGTTACACCACTGCTGAATCAGATTGTTCCTGACGATAAATCGTACAAAAACGAACAATTTCTAAGAAATTTGTTTAATTTTGGGTAAGAAATTCAAATTTTCCCCAATCGTCCTATTTTTGGTTTTTGGTGGATGGTAACCCTGCTTATAGAGCAATCACACACTCGTTTTATTCAGAAGCTTAACGGTTATTTCGATATAGCACAACGAAGTTGCACATATACTTTGTGACAAATAAAACGCGTTCGTTCCAAGTTCTCTGATGCATGTTGATGGAATTTACGGTCATAGGATATATTCTGTTGATTAGATTCTTTACAAAGCATTAAACTTTTCCGTTTGTTCTAGTCCTATTGAAACTCCATGTCTACTTGGTCTCTACGTACGGATCAATTTTTTACATAGGTACGAAGTTCATATGCTACACTCGCTCGTAATCATCGTCCTATAGCAAATGCACTCGGCGTCAAGCGAAATTTCTGACCTATTATTGTTTGTCAGTTATTTTGGTTCTCAGAGTAAGAGAATAAAGTTTGGCGATTACTTTTTTCATGTGTGTTGTGCAAACTAAAACTTTAGTTAGCTGTAAGATACCCAAAAGAAGCTACAGTATGGGAATAACTACTATCACCACTGAAGAACACTGAACTTAGTCTTAGACCTCAATTATTTTTCTTTTTCTAACCCAAACCCTAACACGACACACATACCTAAACAACAAACCGTAAGCCCTAATCATCAGTTTTCTCATCGTATTTAATATGGAGGGTATTACTCTGTGCATGCTCACATGGCGTGAGGTCAGAAATTTGGCAGGTCAGGTATTTCGCTTGACACCGGACAGTATTTGCTTAACCACAGTTGAAACTCACATTGGTATTTTTCTTATTTTTTAAAAATAATATCTTCAGGCATAAGGACAAGGCCTGCCATCATGGTGGCTACTGACCATTGAAACTGCCTTGTGCCAACCCCAACTCCAAACCAATACTGCATTTCGTGCTTATTTATGCTCCACTTTGTTGCATTCTATGTTGCATCCAAGCTAGCATAACCAAACTTAAGCAGGAACTATCTTGTAAACCGAGATGTCCTGAAACAACACAAGTAAACTTTGAGCGACTACACATTTCCGAGCACGGTTTCGACACCACTCATCTAAAACGTGCCCATGATCACTGTTTTTCAAAGTGTTTTGTGAGAACGAAATGGTCTCTCAAATTTATCCAACGATCTTTCGAAATACATCAGAACCTCACTTTACCAGCAAAATACGCTAAAACCTTGCTTTACGACCGTCTTGGTATTTAGATAAAATAGTTGCAGTCTTTCAATGTCTTCGCGGTCACCAAGGTCAAACCTTAAAAAACCTGTCCAAGATAATCAGCTCGTGCATCTCTTCAAATTTACACCAACTTTGTCTGAAAAACAATAAACTAGCAAAAGATAGTCTATGTCGTATCAAAATTTTTGATACGCGAGGCTCTCATCGAGTGTAATAGCGTTTCTGAAGCAACAAATTGGGTGCGCCAGAGCAGACATGTGATTTATCCGGTTTCAAACTTGGCGATTTCTTAAATCAATCTAATACGACAGGGCAAGTATTTGCTTCCGAAATGGAGCTGCCCAAATAAAATCACGTGTGATTTGTGACCTGTAACCGAACGTAGGGCAATGAAAACAGCACGTTTCCGTGCAACTGCGCTTGTCCGCAGGTTGTGGTGCGTGATTACGAAGCGAACATCCCACGCATGAGCTTCAGCAGTCGACTGGAAATGCCGTTGACCATGTAAGGAGTGAAAATTAAGCAAGTCTCGTTATCAACTTGCCAACTATTGCCCACAGCGTCACAGATGATAAGATGGCATATTTTGATGTGCGGTAGAATTACGCAACATAGCTGTTTTGAAAATGTTAAGCACGCAATTCGAAGAAATACTATACAGGTCAGCTATAGCGCACGCACTGGCAACAGTGCTATTGCTATAGGTTAGCGAAGGGGTATTACCTAGAACAAACGCAGTGTAGCCACAAATTGCGCAAAACGTCAAAATCACAGGCGTTCGCAGCCTTCCGCAGAGTTCTCCGAGTAAATGAACCGGAACAATAAAAAATCCCTGCTGGGCTCAACGCTTCTGCCGAAGTCTTGCCTAATATTGATCATATTTGTATCTGGGTGATTTTCACTTCAAAAGTGCGTCTGCTGCGCTACAATTTCAACCCTTTCAAACTTTAAAAGTGACCACACATGGTCACGTCTTTACAGATCTGCGAGACTACGCCGGTAAATTCAGCAAACCATAAAAGATACATAAACGATTTTTGAACTCGTTCCTAAACACCACATTGTTTTAGTTAATACTGATTGCAGAGATCAAAAATTTTGTGAAATTTCAAAGCAGACTTGACATAATTCCATCATTGCTTCGCTTGGACTCTTAAACCGTTGCATGTCGACGCTCGACCGTAAGAAACGAAATATGTAATCGCCAAACATCTTCATAAAGCCACCAATGCACAGTAACAATTCACGAATCGCTAATATGAGAAAAATTTATCAACAGCGTTTTCATAAATAAGTTTAACTTCCACCTGCTAGCACTTTGTCAATTTGCTATTTAGCACCAGCTATATTGCGTTGCTAAATGGAGAAAAGATAAACTATCACTAAGCTATTTCGAAATAAGCAATTAAACAAAAATGTATTACTCAATATATCGAAGCACATAAATCCAAGATGCAATCAGCACTGCGCCACTAAACAACTTTACAAAGCACCAAGTCATTGTACTCGACAGCGAAGTGTGCACACAAGTGGTTGTTTGGTGGAAGTTGGTACCGAATTTGAGCATGCAAGTTTCGTTGTAGGTCTGATACAATGCCTGTTTTTAATGCGAAAGGGCAGATGATACAATGACCAGTTGAATTAGTCCCGTGCAATCGACAGTTCTGAGTGCAGTCCTAAAATTTATCCAACATCGAAGTTGGACATCGAATCAACGATTGAAACACAAAGTAGTATTTCGCAAACCTTGCATGACAACTGTTCTCAACTTTTGAACTCCATCACATGCATGAAACCTGATTTCACAATGACAAGCAATAACAGAAATTTCCGTTATTGGCAAAAGATGAAACACCGTTTTATCTCGCTGCGCAACTGCCTGTTGTCGTTGAAGCAGAACAAAACGATTAGCAAAACGTGATTATCCACAACCAATTGAGAACCTCGCCAATAACACAAGGCTGCATTATTCACTAACCTTTACTTGCCGCGTATTTACGACACAAACTTTTTCTGCTTAGAAAAAAAGTACGACAAATCAAAGCAGCATCCCTTATATCTTTTCTACAGAGACCACTCCTATTCGGCATAAGTGTAAATTTTTAGCACAACGTTGAAAGTAAACAGCTGCAGACAAATTTGATCTTTCGTGATATTACTTCGCACGTTAGCACGAACTTGGCTGCTGCAAGCGTCTAAGCGCCGGTGAAATGACTGGCATGTGCTGTATACACGATATTCACCTCACACTACAGCCTGGAGCAAACACGCAACTCGCGATTTTGTCTATACGAGCGTCTCGCGTTTTTCTGCGATTCAAAAGTTCTACGTGCGTTGCCTCAGAGAGAACAAGACGAACAGTTTCGTGTTCTTTGAAAATTAGGTAATGGTCAAATTTGCAGGCTTCTTTTGACGAAACAACGCTTATCACGCCAGCAGCTGAAGTGAGTTAGGACAGAAAAATAAAACCAAGGAAAAGGTAAATGTGAACCATACGTGACGCGAACTGGATATACACACCGTGATAGAACAGCACTCATTCTAACACTTCATGCAAAATAACTTCATCAGGCAGCTAAAAATGAACGCACGCACCGATCTACACAATCGCTTTAAAAAAAATGAGCTGGGATCACCTGAAGGAGAACTTCAAGGATACCGCAGGTTGGAACTTAAAAAACAGTCAGTTGATATCATGTTAGTATCGGCATTGCGGTGCTTTCCCTATTTTCAGCAAATAACCACCGCAAGCCAGATCCCAAAAAACAAGGTTGGAGGTAGACACTAGTGATGAGTCTGATGACACATCACAAACATCCCCTGAAAGAGTGACGTACAAAGAGGAAACGGGGCACATCCTAAAAAATCAACGTTAGCAAAGTTTTAGCACTCCGGCGAGATGCGCCCACATTTCGACAAATATTTCGGTGATCGCTACCATCAGCGCGTTATGTACTTAGTGAAAGTCAGCAATTCACAATGTGATCTTTAAACCTTACCACAATACTTTACGATAATGGACTGTATGTTATCGTCCATGACGGCGGCAGTCTTTCCCTACACGATTCTTCTTCGGACACAAGTTTTTATCTGGACACCGCCAGCGTTCGTCCCGTGATGCAGAAGCAGCAGCTCATTCTCAAACCAGCAATTTAGAAAAAAAAGCAGTTACTACGTTGCAAGCACCTGCCGAAAGCAATTTGTATTGAAGCGCAGCAGACAAAATACTTTCATCACCAAGATGAGACCACAGTTAAACTATATGCTGCTGCGCTTGGAAGCAGAGCTCACACCGTTAAACAACGTATTTGCTTTGCGATGTGTCAATGAAAAGCCGTTTTGTTACAAGATATTGCAGTTCCCACTACCACCAAGAGCACCACAACAAATTTTAGCGCCAATACGTATGAAGCACAGTTGGCGTAGCATGACGCAGTCGTTTTTTTGCAAAAGAGCAGCAGGAAGCAAGCAGCTACAACAGCAAACTGTTAGTCGTGACCAGAGAAAAATAAATTAGTTGTCAACTGATCAATCAACTCCTTGAAATAGCAGCCTTGACGAAATCCAAACTTTTTTAACACAACCACACTGCTCTCTTTATTCAGGATAGAATGGCAACAGTTTTGAGAAGCACTTTTTTAATTTTACGGGTCTCAACAGCAATTGCAGCTACAGGCAAGGGTTAACCGAACGTGTAGAAGTTGATAGATACACATTACAACTTCGTACGCGGAGCTTAGAAAACCATTTGTCTGAAAAAATCCAATCACTGGGCAAATATCAAACCATAATTTCATTTATGTATCGTAGTTTGTGAAACCCAACAAACACCATATCACTCATCGTTTAGTAATCTCGCGATTGTTAAGGGCATCCTCAGTACAAACATAGGATAGTTTGCGTTTCGACAGCAACGCAAGAAAGTGCTTTTCTATAAATCTTCGAAATCGATAAATTTCGTTTTCCTGCAAACAGTACTGCAATTACATGGTAATTATATTAACAAAATCGAAGCCGTTCGAGGTTAGAATATACTGGAAATCAAGTCAAAACCTAACAAGTGACGTCTTCAGTAAACAAGACTGCCAAGATGAGTCCTTAGCATCTACGCAAGCCCTTCAACCAGATGTTTTAGAATTTTCCGTTATGTGAAGCATGGCAGTTCTCTAGAACGAGGACATCACACTGAATGGACGTCGATCAGCAAATTTCACAAACTCCCCGCGAAACCAACATCGAGTGATCGGTTTAACGTCAAGCTGAATATCGAACTATTGATAGAAGATGTACGTCGCCGTATTTTCGTGTGAATTGCCTCTAAATCGCCTATTATACTTCCTTACTGTCGAACACAAAAACGGTCGCATTGGAGCACCTCGTTTAAACCGCATTTCGATGTTATGTCGTCAAACGCCAGCGCGTAAATAAGGGCAACTTTTTTTCACCGAGTTTTAATCTTTTTAGACATTCAGATCCTTCAGCAACAAAACCACTGACAAATCCATACTGATGAAAACTTTTGAAAAGTTCGAACTTAAGGTTTGGAGGTAGATAGACCTTTCGGTGTTGGCCACAAACAGATACGCTGCAGTTGCATTTGACCAGCGTGGTTGTAATAAAACTTTGCTTACCAGTTTACGTTACAAATATTTGGAACTTGCTTCCTGCGGTAAGCGTTCAAAATCAACACAGATTTTTTAGCGGAAGCACAAAAAATTGAAAATAAAGTTGATCCCAAGAAATCGGCAACCTGATTAGCACGCATTTAAGAAATATTTCACTAAAAGTGCCCATTTTGCAACATGGAATTGCGTGTTCAGTGCTAATAGAATTTCGCTGTGTGGCAGTTCTCTTACTAAAAAACACCTTAGCACCATGGGTTGACGTTCCGTTCCGGAAAACAATACGTCAGTGCAAATTCTGGCAATACCATTGCCAGAGATATGTTACGGGAAGGTTAAAACACGCCAACTGTATTCAAAAGTTGTCTGAAAACGTGCTTGCGGCATCGCTTTCACATCTTTCATTCGACAAAGCCTTACACTGATGGATGAACACTAAGTTGGACTTATCCTTTTACGATCTGAAAATTCATTTGACTTGGATTTTGATATTACGAATGGTTACTTAGGTTGGTTCTGCTCAGTTCGAAATCAAATGACAACAGGCCTTTGAAGGTTCAAGAAAACGCAGGCGCGAAATTCGAAAATGTAGTGCACGTGTAAGTTCATATCCTACTTTCTCACGTGCACAGACGTGACAGTGTCGAGGAGCATTGCTCAACGTGGTTCTTACTGTTTTGTCGCGCATTCGCGAGACGCTATCGCAATTCACAAATCGATCACCAACCACGCAGCACCTTGTTACGGTCAGCAACGAAAGAGGTGCGATTGTCATGCGAAATTTAAACAGACGCCAATTATAAAATTTCTGCAAAGCTCAGTAAACCGTGACGCGGCCTTTGCAATGACAGAATGCGTCAGCAGATAATGAACAGCAGAGTCCTGAATTTCATGTTCTGACTCAGCAACGACAAGGTGCTTTGAAAAAATGTAACGATATCGCCGTTCGGTAATGGTTTTGACATTTTTAACTGGGACTCGTAGTCAACTTCCGGGAAATTTGCAAACACACACGTCGATCTATGGATCTAACAATTTGACAAAAAGTATCTAAAGGCTGCACACTGCAATGACTAAACCATGGAATAAAAACACTTATAACCTTGTTTGAAACTGGTCTCTTGTTTTTTTCTCCCTGTAGTGTTTGTGAAGCATTGACGCATCACAAAAAGAAACTTAAGCATTAATCCATTGCACAGCCGTAGGAAAAGATTTAACTGGTGTCAACAACGGACTATATTTGCTGAAATTAATCAACTGCGGTGAAACGCCTGAGATGGAGTCAATGCGACGTTTGCTGATGCGCCAACAATAAGCAGCGCTGTGAGCCTTGTTTGCCAAAAAACTATGCGTGCTAATCTCCATCGGCAAGGCTACAGCAGTTCGTAGTCTGACCGATCACGCATGGCAAACACAGCGCTCAGTTCTTCAACCGAATTCAACCTTTCCGCTGACTACGCCTCATACAGCTGCTGCTCAAATGTCGCCGCGTGCCCGCTGAGAATAGGTCCGGCACGACGCACCACATCTCCAGCCAAGCGACTGAGCGTAAATATTCGAGTCTGTTCGCTACAACGAAAAACTTTTCATTTCGTGATAACGCAGCATTCTCTGTCTACACCTTAACGAAGTTTTCAACAGAACAAGTTGTTTTGGCGAAAAGCAGTCAAAACTGTGGAAAACTCATGCAAAAGGTAATTGCAATCGCAGTGCTAGTGTCGCTTAACTGGGTTAGTGGAACTTTCAGATTTGCTCAGTGAGATAACAAGATTCCATTCAAACCATGCTTTACTCTTATATTGTCTTTAGCAATGGGAACTGCATAATCGGTAGTGCTACAGCTTCACTGCGAAACCTTTGAAGTTTCTCATGCCATACGTCCGACCGAACAGCACGTCATTTACGCCCAAGGCAATCCTGAAAATGCAACGACGGAGCTGATCTGATCTAAACTTCGTTGTATGAAGAGAATATGACGGCGAAAGCAATGCGGCAATTCCTGCACAAATGAATAATGCCATTCACGCCTTGCTCCAGCGAAAGTCTTCACTAGCCGTGGGCTACTGCCCACACCAAACGGCATGGACGACGCCAGTCGAACTGCGTGACCTACAACAGGCAACAAGACGGAATGTCGGCGAAACCGCGCTTTAGCAAAAAGCGCGTTTGCTTAAGCACGCATTTGTTTACACACACGCGCGCCGGGTAACTATTGTCATCGACAGTGTCTGCACTTTGCACAGTTAACACGCCACTGCCATTAACTGGTTTCGAAGACTTTCCTCGAATGCATCGTTTTTTCAGGATAAAAACACAAGACGAGCATAAACCTTCCTGATTTGCTTTGACCATTCCGTCAAATTGCGAAAACCAGCCCTACTCATTACTGACTGCAAAATGCTTGCATTACTTCCACACCCGGTATTGGCTGATTATACTGTAATGAGGCGAAGTCGCCAACTCATAGCTTAGGTGATCAGTGTCCGCAGCAGCTCTGGCACGATAAAAAATACAAAGGCGAGCTCAAAGTTCCAGGAAAGGAAACGTATTGACATGTCAATACAACACGAAGGGGAGGTCGCGTGCTGGGCGTGCTGGGCAAAAGGTATCACATTTATTGGCAGGGCTACCATACTGTCCTTATTTCTAAGAATTGTCCTTATTTTGAAGTATTACGGCTTAGAAAATATTATTGTCCTTAATTCTAAGAAATTTTCTTACATGTTATTTGCGTCCTTAATTTTTCTGATTTTTATAGCATAACGAATTTAAATAGGCAATATGTGATAAACATACAGACCATTTCCAACTCATTTTGAACATTTTGTAGTCAAGGTTTTGTGAGGTAATTAAACTAGTGTAATCTTGTAGCAAAAAGACGTAACGCATTATCAGGCATTGTTAGCACTGTAAGCTGCCTGGGCTGGTTAGGAATCTGAGGATAAATTTTGTAATGAAGGTTTAGCTGTGCATTTAAATTGAGTCAAGAAATAAACAAGCGAAAAAACATTTTCCGTGACGATTGCAACAAGGAATTCGAGATGCACGAGTTTCTTTCTAAGAATAAGACATTGCTGAAGAAAATTGTGCCTGGAGATGAATATGCAAATATAAGATTTGATGAGTCATGCCAATAAAAACAATTTCACCAAATGTTTATTTTGGACAGGAAAATCGAATTTTCCCCAGTCGTCCTTAGGTCTGGTTCTAGACCGATGGTAGCCCTGTTTATTGGTGATTTGAAACTTTTTCTAAGGGGGTAGTACACAATTCTTGCAATTTAGATCTGGGCCCAAAAATAGCAACACTTCTGATCTGGGCGTAAAATACCAACTCTCTTACAGTTTTTCTGCAAACTTGTTCATCAGTAACAAGTTATCTTCACGAATCGCGGGTTCAACCTTGTCGACGCGCAACAATACCACAAAAGTAGGCAACTCAGGTGGGGTAACAAACTAAATCAGTTGGTACTTCTAGTTTCTTTTACTGGGAGGGTCGTGAGTAAGATCCTAACTATAGCAAATACTCAGCAGTTTGAACCAGCGACTTTTAGTAACGTAAAAATCCGAAAAGTTCTTAAATGTGAAAACATATACGGAAAAACAAATATTACAATTTGAGAGAAATCTTCCAAACGTATCGAGACAGTCACAGGAACTGGTAAAAGTATTACATGCCACAAGTTCCATAGACAGTTAGAAACATCAACATGTGCAGGGTGTCCAAAAACTCTTTTACAATTTAAAAATTATTGCCAAGACAATTGATGAGGTCTTTTCATCAACTCTGCTGTATGTACTAAGTAGTTGTTGAAGTTTTCAATCGCATTGCACTTGCGCATTTCAGTACCTATTGAAGAAATCGGTAGTGTGGAATTGGCCCCTACAAAATTGGCTACTCCTCAAGCAAAGGCACAATGCATGCTTTATTGCAACAAAATCATCGGATACAGAGTTAATCATGAAAGAGATTCGGAAATTTGCCAAGAGTCGTTCAAACCGCAATATAACGAGCGCATACAACATTAAACACACCAGCCATCACTGCTGTGACTAATTGACAGTAGACACGTCGGAAAAATGTGGAAAACAGCAAATATGGTCTGAACAAGTTCAAAATATCATTAAGCGAAAATCGCATATGTTGACTTTTCACGCGAAGGTTTTGGAACTTGCGAACTTTTCCTTCCGCTGGGTGTAGACTACGATCAACAAAGTATTGAAGAGCGACAGTTTATACTGCAATCTATATTGCAATAATAAAGATATCGTGGTCTTTCTTAACGTGCTATGCCAGTGCTTCTCAACCTCTGCGCCGCCAGAGTTTTTCATGTGCGTCGCTAATAGTTTAGAATTTATGCATGACAAATTTCTTGGTAAAAGCTATTCTTTCAGCCCTAAGATACACTTTAATCTATGCTATTTTACCGACGTTAGCGGATCCGAAGCGGCATGGTCGTCACGTGATCTCCATGTTGTCAAAGTGTTGTAGTAAAATAATAAAACCTTGGTGACGTAGTGAATTCATTGATCTGCTAGCTTATCAGTTTACTAAATAAATGGTCCAGTAGTTTGTAGCGCTGAGTGTTTGGAAAAATACAGTATCTGTAGCAATAAGCGTCATTGCTTGTTAAAGAAAGTCTGCTGACATTGTCGTCTATCAAGTCTGTTTTTCTGTAGTCCTGAATAGGTTTGCAAAGATTTAGCCATTGAAAAATACAGCACTCTGACAAAAATAGCGCATCGACACCAGAAGTAGCAACGGACAACGTTGTCAAGAGAAAATATAAGATTGTATCAAGTATGTTTTTGTTGCTTCTGGAGCTGAGGATTACCAACAACCTTAAATTTGTGCATTATCTACAATACACTACTTTGTCAAACGAAGCTCTTGTTCCAAGCGAACACAGCAGACACTTAAAAATCATCCATCTTTGAAGAATAAACCAAAAGCATATTTTCAGATTCTCGTTTCACAAAAAGATACAGTAAACAAGCAAAAAACTGCCAACTACCTAAGGTTGCCAGAAAATTGCTTGCTTGCAAACTGCAAAGTCGCTCTATTGCTGGCTAAACGAAAAAAAAGCATGCAGACGCAGAACCAGTTATTGCGCGAGCAGTAGCCATTACTGTTGAGACTGTGGTTGGAATTGATGCCACAGAGACAGAGCAAAAAAAAAACGTTGAAAAACTGTGTAACACTGTGCTAGGCTGAGCGCATACACTTATAAAAGTTTTTGTTGATTAAAGATTTTCAGTTCAGTGCATTGGTCGCCACACCTCTCACGAACGAACATGGTTGTGTTCTCAAGTAATTGTTTTAACAACTTCATAAGAAGCCCCTTGCATCTTTTGTTAACCTGTAAATACACAAGTCTCAAGTCGTTATGATCTGTACATTTTTGAAAAACTTATTTGACTGAAATTACATTGCCAACTTTCCGTGTTTACTGTTAGCTTTTAATTGTTTTTCGTCTTCTTCGGAAAATGAAAAGGTCACCAGCCAAAGACGCCAGAGATCCAACCTCACGTCAGAAATCTACGGAAGGGCCTAAACCCCATGTTTGAGAATCCGCGCATGTTACTTTTAGGAGCTTACACATTTAAATTTTTATTGCGCAATTCTAAACAGATGCAAGCAAAAGGCGGCAAAACCGAATTTTAGGTGAGAACAGAGATGAGCCTATCTTGCACGTTGCATCTTCAAAAATGTTGTTTTGTCTTATCTTGTACCTTCGAAAAAGTAATTTTCATCCATGGATAAGCAAACAGTCCTGGTGGAATACCTTGATATAAGACAGTGGCTGGCAGAAGACCTGCTTTGTCTTCGTCTGTGTAATGCCATTGATTTTAAAATGAAGCTTTCTGCCTCAAAGCCTCTTGTTCAACGTCATAATCGCAGCAGCTGCGGGGGCAAGGCTGTCAGCCTAGCTCCAATAAAACCACTGGTTGTTAGCAGAGTTCCCTCTTAGAAAATTTTACACTGCGCAAATGTTTGCTTTGGTGCGCATGCGACCGCGCAACCATGTAGACACACAACCAGTGAAGCGTTTCAGGGGCTATGCAATATATATATGCAGAAGTAAATTTGGAATGTCTCACGTGCGCGAGAATGAGATTCATTGCGCAAATGGCCTGGTGGTACCGCGCGTTTGCGCACCTTCGGGGGTTAGACAAAAATTCATTTCGCTAAGCAAAAAGATTGCGCGTTGGGAAAAACGCATTTTAGGAAGAATTTTGTGCCTTTCTGTAATCTTCAGATTTGTCACATCTACACGCTTGTCATTAGTGGTGTACACAGAATCAATGATGTTTCGCATGCGGTGTGTCCGAACGGCCGGCACTGTATTCTTTTCATTCCAATCGACGGGATCAGTGGCGTAAACAGCGGGGGTGGCGGTTACAGAAAACACCTGATAGGACAAAAATGGAAGATACAGAAACCTTCTTATATCAAGCAAAAAGTTTATCATCTCAAAGGATAAACATTATAGCTTCTCATTACAACAATTTGTGAACATAGAACTCGACAGATACATCAGAATGGCGATTGAGATCGGCCGATCTAACGTCGCCGATGTAATCACATCAGCAAAATTCCGCTGTACGTGTATTGGCAGTATTTGCTCATGAAAGCCACTATGTCATTTTTTTGCACGGAGTGTTCTTACTCCATATCTAATCTACAGTATTAAGTCTAAACTTCCTGAATTATAACCTAAAATTGGTAAATTTCGCTTAGTAAATCATTATTTTACAAAAATGCAAATATTTCCGTGTTTTCGGTTGTGAGTTATTTGCATTTTCTTGTGAGTTGACTTTAATGCGTTGCATTGTCATTTTGTTGTGGTTTGAGGGGGAAAATATCGGTGTCGGTATCAGTCATCCCCAATGAAAAATAAAAAATATCGGTATCAGGCAAAAATATCGTATCGGTTGAGCTCTAGATGAAATGCTTCAATTGCCTAATAGTTTACATGCATCAAGAATCACAATTTATTACTATTAGTCCACAAAAACTCCACAGATGTGCCACCAAATGTGAACAGATCAACTACACCAGCATTTAAGAAAGACTTGCTTGCCTTACAAATGCTATACCAGTTTTTTTTTAAGGAAAATGTTTGGTACCGTACCCGATATGAACCCGCAGGGACCCGATTTCTCTGATTCTACGGACCTGATTTTCTTTGATTCTAGGGACCCGAATCGGGTCTCTAAAACACCTTAAAAAAAACCCTGGCTATACAACCATTACAAACATAAGGGCAAGAAGCACTGATAATTGTTTAGTGCGTGACAAAACAAAAAGGGAGCCTTGCAAACCACATGAGTCTGTGATTGAAAGCACTCTAGACAGGGAGCATTAAAACAGATTAAGTTACAGAAGCAACGGTTTGCATGACAATAGGTTGGCTGATAAAAAAAGAAACAAAAAGGAGGTTCAATCGCGAGAGATCGTCCAATGGCTATTTCTTTCAGGTCTATTAGATACGGGGCTTGGGTGAGAACGTTTGTCTTCAAACAACTGCGTAGTATCTAGCTAGACCATTTTTACAATATGTAACAAAATCGCTCAAACTTCGACAGCGCTCAAGAAGATAAACGTACCCAAATGAAACAGTCAAGAAAGTTGGAAGAGCTGTAAGTAAAACACCATCAGTTAAGAAAGTTTGCCAAACGCTATTATTATTGGTGATTCAATTTTCTTCAGACATCTAAACACCATTCCCTTGAAATCAACGGTTTGAAAACTTGCGGTCAGTTTAAACGACATCGAGATCAAACCTTGACGCAGCAATTGCGCCAATTCATAAATTGTGTCATGGTAAAGGACATGAAACTGGTGAGCAAGTATGGTATCTTTCTACAGGCAGGTGGTCTGTAGGTTTTAAGACCAAAGCTCGGAAACCAATTGTACAAGCTTGAAAGGTTAAGATGCATAAGCGACAGCTGTATAGCATGTAAGGTACGCCACATCGTATTTTGGCGCAATATCTTTTGATTGAGCTGAGTTTGTTTTAATCTCCAAAACAGTATTAAACTTCATCATAAAATTACGCTTTTCCACAATTTTTGCCAAACACCAGTCGTTGCTTAGCAAAGACACCTTTGATTTGCTACACATTGCGTAGCGCTGAGAACATCTGTTCATGCGTTCAGGCTCCTGTCAGCAAATCGAGCAGAACAAGATGCACAAGACGATCAAGCAACGATACCGTTCAGGTATTCATAAGCGTGCTTCAATATATTACAGGCAACTGCTTCTCTGTCATGCACAACCAAAGGTATTCTGCAACACCTGCATAAATCAGCTGAACTCCTTGCATTGCATGGGTAGCAAACAAGCAGATACAATACAAATCAAGATCATCTGAAGAACAAAGAACTTCAAAGGCACTTCACAACTAAACAACTAAATTTCATAATGAAAGAAGAAAATCACTTCCGGCGACATGCAACACATTCACTGGCACAACTTTTCAGTAGTTTCCCAGACTGCATTTAAATGACCATGACAGACTGAATCGCAAATCAAGTTTTCAGCGCGGGCGATCGGTTACAAATTGCGCATCGTAGGCGGATTGTACAAATAAATCTTTTCTGACCTACACGATGAAACTGGAGAGGTACGACGCATTTGTCTTAATTACTTTTCACTTCTCTCTTGGGTGATGGGTTGATTCCATGCAGTAGAAAGTTATTTAGACAAAAACATGAAGGTTACACATGTGTCTAGCTTTGTAGGCAACAGCTAACGAGAGTAAAGTTTTAATTTTAAAGTTTGTTTTCCCAGTTTTCATACGATGCACAACGTAAATGATACCTCTCGAGGACACATCATCTATTGCATCCGTGCAAATCATCCTAGAATACATCGCACAGCCTACCAACATCTGCAAATCTTCAGTACAGCTGAAAAGCACCAAAGTTTTGAGAAAAAAAGTAACTTCGTATAAAGTTTCCTTGGTTGTGTTGGAAACGCAACACGCAACCCTGCGGCATGAATGTAGTTAAATACTTTATTTGCTTGATCACAACAGACTTTCTACCTCTGAACCATTGCTTTATTGGAAATAAAGAAGCAAACGCATCTGCCACATATCGCTCTCATGACATACAGCATCCAACTTGGCTCGAAAGTGCGTCCGCGAACTTCGCGCACAAGACTGCTTATTCAAGCAATGAGAGAAGCACCTCATAGTTGATGTGCTTTTAACAAACAGTAGGTAAGGTGTTCAGGTGCGTGAATGAACAGTCCAATAGTTACTTTACGCGCAACCAAGGTTTTGGTGGTATGTGACGCTTCAAAATCTTATCAATCATACGCCAAACCAGAAATTGAATTCCCCTTTTACTTCATATGGCGACATAGAAACTGCAAACATTTCACTGACGTTCTTCAGCTAAAGTGTAATGCTTTGAATGGGGATTTCAGCAATATAAATTAACGGTGCCAGTCATCAACATACCAGCTATGATTAGGAATGGGATTTTACAGGGGCTGTAATGATAGTGAACTCCGGTGGGTTCAGGCAGACACAGTGCATAAAAGTCTGGTAAACAGCACTCAAAACTCCTGGCAGAAAGTTCTAAAGAACTACGTGACTTGGTAAGTTGATCCGGGGATGGAAACACAAGCTACTTCCCATTCAACTGACAGGCCATTCCACATTGAAAAGGCTGAAAAATTTAATTTCAACAACTGCAGCCCACAGCAACCAAACCATACAGAACTGTAACTTTTGAAGGCACCAACAAGCAGTGCTGCTACAGGCTTCTCGGCAAAAATCACTAGATTAACAAAAAAATTCACTAGATCTGAAAAAATCACTAGATTTGAAATGTTTGCGTCGAAATTAGCAGTTTTTCCTGAAATGATGTATTTATTTACTTTATTGCCCAAAAACCTTTACATATTTTACAAGTTTGTTAAAATAAATCATGTTGAAGCCTCGAAAATCTCATACTAACAAGCTTTTCTCAAGAGCTGAAAATGGCACCACTCGCGAGCATTTAGGAGCAACCAACCTAACACTAAGCAGGTAATTAATTATTTCCACTGCAGTGTTCCCGCTAAAAATTAAAAATGCTGTCATGGCCAATATTCCAGCAATTAACAGTAAACACTAAACAGCACGGAGGTGCAAAAAAATAGAAACTCATATTAGAAACACTTGTTCGTTCTGTTGGTGCAAATCGTCAAGCAATAATTCACATAATCAGTTGTTTACGGATTAAAAAAGGCTGAAAATCTTTAAAAAAGGGCTGAAAACATGAAAAGTAAAAAAAAAAGACAACCGATTTTCATCAATTAGAAATTTTGAAAAAAATCACCAGATTGTAGTGAACAATCACTAGATCACTAGATGAGCCTAAAAGTCACTAGACCTAGTGAAAAATCACTAGGCGCGGCACCAGAGCCAACAAGCAAAACGCAGCTCTCGCGCTTTCGTATGTCAGACAAGACTCGCCAGTGCAGGCGGTCGTGATGCTGTTGAATGGCACGTCGCAAACCGGCGGATTTCGACTCTGCAGAATACCATCAAACGCACACAGTTTCGGAAGGTGGATTGAATGCGGGCGGAGATCGCGTTCTCCGCGCTTTCAATATTTGGGATTTGGCAGATGCCGAAATCTTGCGATAAGTTGACGTTAAAGGTTTTAAGCCTTGTCCGGGTTCAAATAAATCTCGGAAAAAAATTGTTTTTCATTTTAAGCGCCTTTGAAAAAATCAAACCTACGTTAGGTTTTTCATTTTAAGCGCCTATTTTCCTTTTGATCTTGGTAAACTTGAGTTTAAAAAGGATTTTATTGCTGTATCGCTGAACAGGCCGTTTGGTTTGGCATAAGTTTTGTAGCAAACTGTACAACCGAAAGACGTTTTGCGTTGAGCTTGCATTTCAGTTCACGTATATGAATTATTTATGAGCAGTGCTTCCTCAGTCTGTAAAATGCGACTCAGCACCACTAGCTAGATCTTTGCACACATGAAGTGCGTAATACCAAGCTAACGAAATAACAATATCGTGCACCAGACGAATTTCACATCAATACATCTACTCTCCTACGTGCCTCCACTTCTCAGAACAGCAAATGTTACACCATGAATTTGACCAAGATACTTACGCTTAGTGCGGTACATAGCGTTGTCGTACGCTTCTATGGCTTCAATTTCCTCCTCGGTCAACATCCCCGGCTCCATTACACTCATGATTGAGCAACGGCTTGCAACAACTAATACTTGGATTTATCCGAACTATGTTCATTTACATCACGCTAGCAACTGTTTAAAGTTCATTGCTTTTGGTTAATGCTTCCACAGGCTTCAGTCGTTTACATGACAAAACAGCATAGCAGTTGATCACGCACATACAGCAGATTCTTCTCACAACTTACGATTCACTGCACCTTCAACCAGCGACTGCCAACGGCCCTGATCGATATTACCACGTATAAACACAAATAGGTTTTCAAGCTGCTACTACTACAGAACGGCTCGTAGTCTGAACCGGAACTCATGTTACGACGTTGGCCATCAGCAGTAGCATAACGAACAACGCCGTACCTAATCAATACGCGCAAGGGTGAACGAATAAACGTGTCGTCACGATCGTTTGATTGACACGGCGCCTGCATCGCTCCGTCAAAGCATTGCAGGCCGTCAGTCGCCAGGGGTCATCTGACGTTGTTTGGGGGTACTAGAATAACATAACGGGAAGGTTAAATGACGTGAAACTTGATTTATGGAACTACTACTATAGCTTTTGTTGATAGCAATGACGTCAACACCTTGGAGATGCATATGTTCCTATAAACAAAGAACATTCGGTCGACAGTGTACGCCGCGATGAAAAGTGAAGTGGAGCGAGGACGTTCCCGCAACTGACTTGTGTGATGATCTCAGTTGATTCAGTTGATCAAATGTAACATAATAGGTTTATGAGCATATAAAAAGTAAATCAAGAAAACTTTTAAAGGGCAGCACGCTTCAGTTTTCAAATATTTTTTTCAGTACGAACATCACAAAATTATTCGCATGCATTGTTTTTGATTTACAAAAAAATAACTTGCGTTGCACGTTAATTTTTATTTAACAGTTTATCAAGCGAAGTAGTTCCAGCGGTTCTTGCTCCTTTATTTCATCGCAAATAAAATCTTCAGGTGCGTGACATTTCTTGCATAAAGACTAAATCATCGATGTAGTGGTCACCACTTTTTCAGGAATAACCTGTTTATTGACATGAACGACATTGTAGATGTTTCGGCAACTGCTGCTGCTACGATCATCAGTACACTTGCAATTGCAAACCTGTTTATTATAAATCAAAAGACTGTTGAAGAATACCGCAATGACAGAAGTAGATGGTCCATAAGGGCATAAACCCTTACTTCTGGATTCTCAACAGCAGTATTGTTGAAGCTGCATCAAGTGGCAGACACGAGCCAAGCTTTTCAACAAAAAATGATCGCGACGCAATACAATCTTCAAACAGTGTTTGGCAACACAATTTATCCTTTCAGTTTAGATGTCTGTTCAAATTAAAAATAACTTAACTTTTTAGCTGGAGCGTTTTCGCACAGCCTTACATTTTTTGATAATCACAATTCTAGTTAGGTTTGAAAACACACCTTCAGCAGCAAGTTCCCAGTGTCACAGGTCCGCACCTGGTATTGCTTCTAGAAAACGCAAAAAATTAGAAGCACAAGCAGCATAATTGCCGTGACGTTAAGAATAATCATAGTTTAGGAATTTTCTGTTCGGCAAATACATCAATAACCTCAATAAATTCTGATGTTAATCTACCTAACTGCTAAGAATTTGACAAGAAAATCAATCCTATCGATACTAGCGTCCGTTTTAAAGATCTGCGACCTTGGGGACCTTCCTTTAAAAACTTTACAAAAACAAAGCTCACAGTGGACATTCTAAAAGCTGTCCTCTGCGTTCTATCCGTAACGACACCTAAACAAGGTTTCAACGCAACGCTTTCGTTTTGCGGCCACAACATTTGAACTCAACCAGAACTGACCATCCGAGGACAGAACATCAATCTCGGTTCAGCGATTCTCGCAAGTTTGAGATTGACCCCCATCGATACGTGCTTGTCGAGTTAGAATTTTGAAAACCTATTGTTATGGAAACATTTTCCACATACATCTGCCGCAATGCTTCACAGCTCTTATAACAACATGAGCACCAAACCAGCCACGCAAAAAGAGCAACTTGAAGCACTTGATCTTAACCCTCGCGTATATTTTCAACATTCGTCGATTTCCCGAAAAACTACTGGGTAGGCTTTCTGATCACGCTCTTGAGCATCGTGTAACACGCCTAGTTTTTGCAGAGAAAGTTGTTATTGAACCAACCGATTCAGCTCAAAATAGGTCTGAGAGAGGCTACGGTTTGAACCAAAACACTGTCAACACGATAAATATGATTCCACTGCGCTTTCAAGTTTCAACTGTTTCGGCATTCAGCTATATTGTCAACAAGCGCTTAAATGAGTCTCCACGCAAGGTAAATCAAGACAAAGAGGATCTGTTGTGTTTAGGTATGTTCTAACGAAGCGGTTATATTATAAGCAAAAGGTAACATCTTGTTCGTAGTTGTACAACGAGCTGCAATTCTCTGGACTCGCAAGGAAAGCGTAATTCGATTAGCTCCAGTCTGATGGGATGACGTCATGCCATATAAACCCGGGCGGTTGATCATTTCTTCGTCACTACTTTAAGGGCTCGCGGCAAATGCCGGAGCTTAGGCAACAGCGCAAGCGCAAAACCTCCACGACCGATCTAAATAATTTCGTACTAAAATACAAAAGTAGTGCTTTCATTACAGAACACGTATAAACTGGTAATACACCAGGTACATGCAAGATATGTACTGCTATAATACCGTTTTCTTGAAGTTTTGTTGTTCAATCTGCAGAAAAGAACGTTCTAGCTTACGTACAGGACACTCGCATGCGTGCGTTGTGCAAGCAACCCGATTGCGGGACTGGCAGAGCACGACCGGACTGTTATTACTCCTTTGTTTCGTTGGCAGCAATTGGACTCTCGTTGCATTGGAGCCACAAGCGCAACGATGACGAGACTTGCATTTATCGCATTTTCATAAAAGATCACCCCCCGTGGACCTGTCGCCAAAACCTGCCGCTCAACTTTTGCTCAAGCATGCTTGAAAATCAATGCAAAGATGCATCGCTTTCGCGAAAATAAAAGATAAGGGAAGAGTTAGACTTTAACCAACGCAAGTGGACAAGTATACGCTTTTCTGCTTGGAAAATTAAAAAACCAAAAAGATAACTTGATTCAACTACTGTGCATACACCACAGCTACGTTAGTTGCTTTATTGCGCCTTTTAAATACGGTAAAGAACAAGCTTGATAACATAATGTAATTTTCATGCCTCGTACATTAATGCAGTTAGAGACACTTGAATAGAAAAAAGTTAGAAGTCATTTATGGACAAACTTTACAGCACACAAAGATGAGGATGCACAACCTACAGAACAAGTCACAGCAGATAAGCAAAACAACGTATTTTTCAGAATGTTTGAAGCAGCGTTTATGGTAATTCTACGTCTAGAATACCAAAAAACTCATTTTGAAGGTCTTGTTTTATGAGTGGTTCAATGTTTTGAAGTGTGAATTTTACACTTTTTACAATAGAGAGGCACGTGAATAATTATTATTTCGCAGTTTTGATGCCTAAAAAATTGCAAGTAATCAAGAAGATGAAACTTAACGACCTAGTTCAGTGTGGTCCAACAACAGGCCCGCGGGACGCATGTGGCCCGCCACAGCGTTATCAGTGGCCCGCGGAAGCTTTCAGGAAAAATATTCAAATCTGAAATTTGTTGAAAAGCGTGTGAGGTTACATTTGCCTCACTGAACTGCATGCGCTGGATAAAGTGCATTTGCGCAGGAACAATGAATAAAACCTTTTCTGCGTACCGTTATTATTTTTGTTTACTTATTCATTTTACGATCAAATTAGAAAGTAGGCCCGACGCTAACCCTCCCCTGGAGCACCACACAGGATAACCTCTGCTCCTGTGAGGACCACCTCACAGTTTTTTCGGTGCCCGGGCGTTTTTTGTCTTGAAGAGCACATCTGGCGCAATGAACTCAATACCTCCAAATAAATCTGTTTGTCTATCCGCTAAACGCAGCCTTCTGACAGTGGCCTCTGAGCCATTTTAATGCTCATCCCTGATACAGGTAATTTTAATTATAACAATCATAACATTATTTTAAAAAATGTACAAAGTAACGGTGTTAAAGACTGCAAATAGCTTCTGGGATTAGTCAGCAAAGATAGATTTCTCAAATTGAAAGATTTCGCATTGAAAATGAATTCGACATTTGGAAACACAAACACCTTCTTTAATTTTTAAACTTGTGAATGTGTTGTTTTATAAATCATTTTATTGGAAGTGGCCCGAAAGTTGCCACGTTTTTGTAAAATGGCCAGGTCAGAAGTAGTTGGCCCACCTGACCTAGTTTATGGTACTTTCAAAGTAGGGTAGATGTTTTCTTGGTATAGATGGAAAAAAGAAAAACAGCTGGTTTATTGCTAATATGATATGCCTCATACTACGGCTTTGAAATACACAAATCAAATTTATTTGGCAGAACCAATAATAACAACCTAGTATGTTGTGTATAATAAATCCGCAATATTCAGCAAATCACAATATCACGAAACCGCTGGAAAAAAGGCTACCTGAAACAATTAAATACAATATCACTTGTAATTGGCGAAATGCAATAAAGTTATGGTCAGGTTTTGCAAGCCATGTAATATTGGTTAACTTCATATTAACTTACTAATTCTTGGTACATTCATGCTGCTACTCAGCAGCTCCGTACTTGGTATTCGAAGTGTTTAAATACTGCCAATTCCGTCATAAACACAAAACCCGATATGTTGTAACAGTCAAGTAAGGCACTACTTCCAACACAGGACGTGATTTGATTAGCCAGGATCCACGAAGAAACTTCAAATTTTTCACATTCCAAGCCCCCAAAACTTTTTTCTACCAGTGAATTGGTGGTGCAAAGCAAAATCCCTCGCATAAAAAAGCGTCGGAGATCTCTCGCCTGGAAGACGTAATTGTAGCACAGTGGGAGAAAGCTTTCTTTAAACATTGCGCGAATTGGCTAATCATTACTAAAAAGTATCTGATTTTTCACACATTCTAAACGATTCATCTAAAAATTTGAGCATCTTTGCTCGACCTCATCTGGATACTGTGGAATACAATCAAGGACAATACGTTTTGTTTTTTGGCTGGCACAAACGCCATCAAGCAATCCCACATAAATCAACGTATCGATATTTTCTGCTTTTCTGTTCTTGGGAGAGCGCAAAATATCAGTACAAGCGGCGCATTCAGAGCATTAAAGGATGGGAGGAATAGAGCTGTTTTTTTGGTCATTTTCCGGTCATAGACCGAAATGTTTTTGAAATGACCGAAAAAATTAAGTCATTCGGTTAGAATGTCTGAAAACATAGGCTAATGAAGACTGTTACGGCGAATTTTACTACAACTGTGAGACAAATGGCCGAAATGTTTCAGTGACCAATTTGTCTAAGCGAAAAAAAGGGATGGAGTATAACAAAGAAATCCTGATGGCATTGAATCCTGCCGCATAAAAGATCTGAAGTATTGGTCGCTAGGGTGTCGCTGTTTGTCGGAAGAATAGAAACGAGTGAGAAGGTGAAATGCACCAAAAATATCGTGACAGCTGTGGAAACACAACTACTGTTACACGGACATGTACTTAAGAATGAAACTGAAGATCAACCGTCTCGGCACCTGAAAGGATTTGCCGTTCTGAAACTTAATTTGAAGAAACGTTGTTTTTCCTCCAGAAGAAATTATGCGAAAAGTGACAACGATTCTCCAGTTAGCCATGGGCCACTCAAATTGCGACAATGTCCAAGTTGTTGAGAAAAGCAAAACTCTCACCAATTAAATTTAAACGCCAGAAAACATTATTTGCTCAAACTTCGCTGATACAATCAGGATAGATCAAGAGCGCCCTCCATGGAAAAACAACAGAACGATCAAGCGTAGGTCCTAGAACTGCTTAAAATGAACTTTCTTTGCACACGCAGAATATGAATATTGTATCAAAGTCCAATCTTTTGAATATTATATTAAACTAGCAAGTTCATGCGCGAAGATTGCAATATCATTAGACTTCTATGCATATCAGAACCAGTGGCGCATCCAGGATGGGCAGTTTGGGGCAACTGACCCCCAAAAATGTCTGCGGCACTCTGGTGAATGGCACCCCTTTGACATAAATGCGCCCCTTTTTCTAATCTATTGAAGTAGAAACACAGATTACTCTAAAACTAAACAATACTTTATACTTCCTTGAACTGCGGGATTATACTCTCAAACTAAACAATACTTTATACTTCCTTGAACTGCGGGATTTACGTGCCGACTTTTACCCAACCTCTATTGTGGAATAGCATCACAATGCTATTCTTTCGTCATAATATTGCTGTTCCGTTATTTCTTTCCCGCGTGAGAAATGCTCAGCCTCACTCAGGTAAATGGTAATCACAAACGCAATCACTTTCGCCAACACAACACTGTGTTCAATTGGCCGCTGAGCTGTGCAAAATTGGTCTGTTTTTGTTGCAAATTTATTTCTTTAATGCCTGGTGGCAGTCTTGAAAGGAAAGGTGATAGTGAAAATACGAATGCAGTATGGAAAACTCATAACTGACGCAAGGTTCTGGCACACACAATCCGGTTACGGCTTACGAACCGGCTTATGGCCAACGTCAGTCTTCCCACATGCAGCAAGAACATCATCACCGACTACCAAGGTATTCCGGCTTACTTAAAACAATTTTAAGTAAGCCGGAAGCCGGTCGACACCGAGAAAATTCACCCGGATACGGTCAACGGAGCCTGTGAAGATTGCCGTTAGCCACAAGCCGGATCGTAAGCCGTAACCGGATTCTGTGTGAAGCCGCCTTAAGGCAGCTTTTACCGACAACTGGTCATGCATTGGACAGATTTTTACGAGATATGCGTCGCGTTCCTCATGTCGTGCAACTAAAATTTAAAGGAGCTGTTGAACGTAACTAATTACCTGCCAAAACTGATAAGCTATCTGATGCTAAGATTACTGGGAAAAAAATCCGCCACTTTCCTATTTGCTTTTGAAACGATAACTGTGTTAATCAGCGCTGGCTCTTGAATCTATATGACGATATAGCACAAGTCTTTTTATTGTAGTAAACATTTACGCTGTCATATAAAGTTTGCGTAAGATAACGAAATGACAAATTGTGTGTGGTTCGGTAAAGTTCGCAGCCAATATATAAGCTTGTTTACTATTAGCTGGCCTAAATTACAACAGATAAATAATACATCGATAAACAGTTCAAATTTTTAGCTGGCAAATGTTGTGGTGGTGTAGACTGAAAAAGTGAGAAAATGTTTATAGATAGACACATCACAAGCAAAAACGCTTGGATTATTTATGTAATGCAAATTATTAGACATTGGGCTGTCGGTGTCTTGCTTCTGTTGAACAGCATCACAACTTTTTTTTTAATCTGGGCTGATGGGATTGGTATTTTTTCTCAACATAGGAGTGCAGTGTGCAACAAGTGGAACAGGACTTTTCGGTCTGGCTGATTCGGTCTGAGCCGTTTCGATCCCAGGACATTTAGGTCTGGCCGTTTCGGTCGCAGAAAACTGTTCTTCGTTTGTTATTTGAAACTAGAAAACCTACATTTCTACAACGACCAAAATAATTAGGTTAGGCTACTCGTGAAGCTAGCGCCGATAGCCTAAAAGGCCACAGCACAGAGCACACAACCCGGTCGTTCTGAAGCTCCTTCAAAACACGAAGCTCCAACGTTTTCGTTCCCTAGTTTCAATTGCACTGATCTCTTTTGACACCAAAGCTCACTTCGAGCGCAGTTGTTAGCACGAACATGTATATGGGCTGAAAATGACACCCGCAGTGTATTTCTTACGTCCAGTCTGCTTCGTGATATTGTCTGGATTGTTGTCACTGCAGAAAAATCCCGCTTCACAGAGATATTTTTTGTTTTGGATAATAATATTTCCTTTCTGTGCATTCCGGTAAAAATGCCTCGTGGGCCGGTGGCTTCCGATTCCGGGTTTAAACGACAGAAAAAATCAATTGCGAGAATGTTTCAATTGTGCACAGGGGCGTAACGAGGGAGTGCAAGGGGGCACAATTCCCCGGGCGCCGAATCACCGTGGGGGCGTCGAATCACTGCGGAGGGCGCCTAATCACTGCGAGGAGCC
>Ga0210059_1000119_pt1 | contig 71553 bp, 43 predicted proteins | sample Ectturendosymbi2_FD_188042 | JGI IMG/M metagenome (GOLD analysis project Ga0210059, IMG submission 188042) | Ecteinascidia turbinata endosymbiont from Florida, USA - Sample 2 (SPAdes) (version 2) | ecosystem: Host-associated > Tunicates > Ascidians > Unclassified | place: Key West, Florida... | reverse complement strand
GGGGGCGACTGGGGTTGGAGACGGCCCTCTGCTGTCCCGTCCGTGGTAACTGGACGTTGAGTTGACCCTCTGACGAGGCTGAGGCACGGGTATTACTTCCGAGGACGCCGATGAAGAACGCATATATCTGCAAAAGATTACAGCCATAAGTAACTGATAATCGATACTTCAGGACGTCGTCAATCACAAAAAAGGTAGCAGAACACTATTTGTCTGTGGATTTTTACACGGATCAGCGTAAAATGCTGTAAAGTTGGACAGAATTACCCGAGAAACTTTTCAAAAGATATCCATCCATGGATCCTCTATGGTAATTTTTAAAGTGTTGTAACAAATTAAGTTTACGTTCCCCCTTTGCAATTTTTATAAATATGATATTCGTAAGACACAAAACAGTCGACCATCTAAAGACTTCTTACATTGGCTGATAGTGCAAGAGTTCTGTCAACACCAAGTCAAACTCATTGACAATTATCACAAACGATGCTTTGTAAACAGCACTTGGCAGCTGGTTTTATTTTCAGTCATAGACCGAAATATTTTTGAAATGACCGAAAAAAATTACGTCATTTCGGTCAGAATGTCTGAAAATATAGGCTAATGAACACTGTTACGGCGAGGTTTAATACAACTGCGAGACAAACGACCGAAATGTCTCAGCGCAAAAATACAGCTTCGCAGGTGAAGCGGATAATACAAGAGGTTCCAATTTTTTCCATCGTCACACCAAACACATCAATTCCTCGCGGGGATAAATTCGTTTAAAATTTTAATCCAGGCGCGCCCAAAAAAATGCCAACGAGCGAACCTCACCTTGAACTGCCTTTGCGCGTTTCTTCCTTAATGCGCTCAATCAGTCGCTTTATCTCTTTCAAATTGTGAGGAGGAGCTTCGCGTTCGGCTTCCATTACGTCACAGAGAGCGGCTTGCAAGCGGCCTTCCTCTCTTAGAACGCGAGCCCGGGCATACAATGCCTCGTACCAGTGGGGCTTCAGCTCCAAGGCTCGGGTGGCGCTCTTCGCCGCTGCGAAAAACGGGTTTGTTAGTTACATAAAACGGATTTCTTAGCTGCACAAAAACGGATTGGTTAGTTGCATAAAAACGGAATTGCTCATTGCATAAAGGATCGTACTGATTGCCGTAGATTTTATTAGTGGGCAACATGGTCAATCATACATATATTACACTGCACCAACACAACTCAAAATAGTTCAAAGCTTGCCATTAATGGCTGCCTTTCGTTAACAAACGCGTTCGTAGATATAAAGTGCATTTATGACGAGACAGCATAGCACAACCAACCTCCTTCCAAATCTTCGAGTTTCCTCAAACACCTTGAGTAGCCGAGAAGCAGGTGAGCGGTGAGGTCAGCAAGTTTGCTTTGCGCGGTGAGCCTGTCACTGCGTTGCGCTTGCGACAACTCGCCGACATGCTTGAGTGCCCGCGCGTACACGTCACTGGCCCCCACGAAATCAAAGGTTTTGTACAAGTTGTTTCCGTCTTCAAGGCACTGGTCTGAAAATATGATCGAAAACGTGAGGTCGTTTCAGAAAAAGCAAAAGCTTCACCGAATGGCCAAGTGCTGGCCTGAGCAGCACCGTGGCCCGCTCTTACAGACACTCGTTTCAGAGCTAAAAAAGCATCTTTCCCAAAATAAGTCAAGTTAATTTGAATGTCAAATCCGCTGTCAGGTCTCTCTGCCCTTGTGTCAGCGGACTCGGAAAGAAAAACTTTGACCAAGGAATTTACTTTTAGTGGAACTGTTGCAGATGAATGAAACAGTCTGCGCAAAGAACGCAGCAGGCCCTTGGCCATGGGGGCATTTGGAAGCAGTGCCCCCCCGCAATTTTTTGTTCTCCCCAAATTTTGCTGTTTCCAGAAAAATTTGTTTTAAATACAATAAAAAACAAGCATCTTGCGCCCCCTAAAAATACATTTCCCCTTCAAACCTTAATACCTGGCTACGGGCCTGGAATGCAGGAACGTAATTACAGCGACATTATGCGATTTCACGACTGTTACTTCGCTACTGATCCACATTGTTTAGTTGATTCAATTTGGAAACGTAAAAAGGTCATAAACCTTCGTCAACCTGCGAAATATGCTCTCAAGACCAGCGGCGGTCTGCATTTTTGGTAACTCTCAAAAGATTTCCAACCAAACGATTCACTTACTCAGAAGCGCAATGGTGACATCCACTTTGCCGGTGGCCATTGTCCACGACGACGGCATAATCTGGGCCCCGCGTCGTAAAAGTCGTTGCACGACTGCGATGTTTTGGCACCCGATGGCCCGGTCCAGGGCGCACATGCCGGTTGCATCCACGTGACTGATGTCGGCCCCGGCGTCGAGCAGAAGATCCACGACCTGTTCACAAAATGGAGGAAGTCGGTTACAAGCGATGTCAGCGTGGAGCCGGGTTTGAACGAAATAAATACGAGGGCAGATTCGTATTGTCTTTGCTGCAGGCAGAGTAAAGCTATTATTACACAGCGAATTTCACTCCTGCTCTGAAAAAGCAGTTTTTACGTGAAAATTTAAAAACCTTCATGTAGGTTCCAGACGTTTACCTGTGGATCGCCGAAGAACGCAGCCAGATCCAAAGCTGTTCGTCCACTTGCGTCACGGTGAGCTATGTTGGCGTTTCGGCTGATCAGAGAACGAACGCAGTGAGCTTGACCTAAAAACAGAGCCCGGTTTAAATTGTAACCGGTATTCCAGGCTATCTTCGTTGCCACAATATACCACCAAGCTACCAACAACATCCCAACATTTTATCACCCAGAAAATCCACACTTTAAATATCAAAGTTAAAAAAAGGTTTGAATTTGAAAGAAACTTACCTTGAAGAGCGGCCCAACTCAAAGCTGTCAGTCCTTCCCGGTCTGCGAGACTGACACTGGCTCCTCTAGACAAAAGCAATTCCAGCACGCCAAGGTGTCCACTGTAGGCAGCCATGATCAGTGGCGTCTTGCCCGCGAGGTCACGAGCTTCCAGTTGAGCTCCACAGTTAAGGAGCAAGTCGGCTGCATCCCATTCGCCCTGGAAAATAATATAAGTTCATAAATCAGCCTACTGCTCCCTGTACCTTCCAATATTTCTTTGACTGATCAAAAAAAAATTTGACGCATTCTTCCGCGCACTAGTCGCAAAACTTACTGTAAAAGTATTGCTAAAGCATCGAAAGTTCTTATCCTTATTTGGACTGGACTGCTTTTGCTTGTTTACTATCTTTGTTCTGGCACTTTTAGCGGCGTTAGCATCACAGAAACTACAATGAGAGATTCGTGCGCTTTAAAGCGACTCTCAAAAAACGAGCAACAAGCAAAGCGTAAACGCTTCGAAACCACGGGTGCTTCAAAGGCCATCTGCTAAGAAGAGTCACTTCAAAAAGCTCTTGCCAAGCAAATTCGCCACAAACGACAATGACGACGCAACTTACGTGCTTCACAGCGCAGAGCAAGGGGGTGAACCCGGCCTTGTTACGCAGTTCAATCTTGGCTTTATACTTCCGAATCAGAAATTCACACGCGGCTGATCTTCCTCTAGCAGCTGACGCGGTCAGAGCGGTCTCGCCGTTAATTGGCTCTTTGCAGTCGACGGAGCACTGGAAGCCCTCGTTGTCCAACAGGTACTCCATTAGCTGCGATTGAAAAGGTTGATCATGACCAACACGTTTTGCAATTACTCGATGTGATTAGAATGTTCAGACGTTGCGCAGCGTAAAACAGTAGCACGGTCAGAAGGCATAGAAGCAATACTGCGTTAACAGCAACAAAAGTAAAATAACAGTTCAAATTGTTACGTTTTTTGCTTAAGAAATCGCAACTAAATGTTCAGGGCGTTACACAAACGCGGCGCTTAGCAACTGGTAACAAATTACCTGAATATTTCCTGTCGTTGCTGCAGCAACCAAAGCTTGCTGGGCGGCGAAAGTCCGGTGCTGTGGGGCGGGATATAAGTCGCACGTCAGAATCAACTTTGCGACGTCACTGTGACCACGCGATATGGCGTGGAGCAAGGGGGTGTGACCGTTATGGTCGGCTTGGTCAAGCTGCAAAAATACCAACGAAAGGTGTAAGCAAGAATTGTCGATCAGTTAGTTTTCTTGCTAACCTTCAGCGCAACATGAATCTGATTTCGAACATCAAATTCTGGACATATTTTAAACGCATTGGATCTTTAGCATAGATTTATAGACACAGTGAGCTTTGAAAGCCCCTGAAAAAAACGTTTACTACTTTGACTTACGGGCAGTGCGCTTTACAACAAACTAACATTACTTACCGATGGTCTGTATCGAAGTAGAAGGTCGACCATTCGCACTCTGCCGGCGGCGGATGCGAACGTCAGAGCGGACATGCCGTTGCTCGCTGGGAGGTTGACGTCAGCGCCGAACATGAGTAAGAGTTCGGCCAGCTCCAAGCAACCTGAAGCAGGTGTAACAAATTAGCTTATCTCTTGACAAGCATTCGTCTGTTGGCAAAGTGTAGGGTTTAAAAGGCAGGTTGACGAGAATCTTCTAGAAACGTCAGTTGAATCTCATTGTTTGACGGCATCTCGCTAAGAACCGCTAAAAGGTGGGCTGTCATCAGCAATACAAAAAGAGCGAAAGGATAACTGTTGTACAGTTTGATGCGTCAATCTAATCTTGAAAATAAAAGTAGCGCGTGACACACAAGCCGATAGATTATGACGACGTCGTCTTGTTGTCATGGTTACTTTGTAGCATTCACGCCAAGCAGACATGTTATTACCTGTGTGCGCGACCACAGCCAAGGGCGTGGCATTATGGAAGACTTGAGTGGGTACGTTCGGATTCGCCCCCGCTCGTAGCAGCAGTTTGCTGACCTGTGTAAACAGAGGTATCGCTTTTATCGCAAGCGTAAGATAAGGTGGAAGTGAAGGAGTCGCAAACGCCGCGAGCACTACTGTATGATTCAAGCTGATAATAAAACGGGAAACTTCCTCTTGCCTTCATGTTAGGGAAGAACAGATTTCGCATTGAAGTCAAAGCTTCGGTTAGTTGACGACTGCTCTGCATCATGAAGTTGGCATTTCGTTCGCTAGCGCTCACGCCTGTTGAAAAACAACAAGTGTTAAGGTATGCCATCGCGTGAGGAGAAATTTGGCTTTTTTTGAACATTTTACAATTTAAAACGCGTCTAAAGCACGAGAGCTAACACCCTAAACGTTCACAATACAGCATGACATATACGGAGAAAACACTAATTACGACTAGTGAAGCGTAAGTAGCTCCTCACTGACGCAATACGTATGACTACGCACAAGCTTACCTGACTGTTTCGAGATGTTCTTGAACATGGACGCCTTCAACACGTGGTGAGCAAGTTCCAAGGTGGCGTGCTTGTGCAAGCGTTCTGGGGGCTGCATGGAAAGGACCGTGGCCAGCAGAGCGTAACCTCTCTTGACGTCGACTTTGAACTTGCTTGACGATTGCACTGTGTGTCGCAACGCAGCATTGAAAAGAGAGAGTCACAACGCCAAACGTAGTTGGTTCTTAAGGAGCAGCTCGTTTAAAATTTGTTTTTTCAAGTGTGAAATACGCTCTTAATCCGGGCGCTGTAAATTGCTACGTGCATTCACTGAGCAACGGCTGACGTCACAAAGACCGCAAAAATTTTAAGTGAGCTTTACAGCCGCTTGGACGCCTCGCCACAAGATAACCGGCTACGAATACCAGCGGGTTCTTTTTCAATCACATGAAGCTCAGGTATGGGCAACGCAGTGCAACTTACAAGTTCCGTTCATTGGCATTGCAGCTGATTGATCGATCAACCACTCTCTGAATGAAGGGTGGAAAAACGTTCGGCCCGATGTGGGGCTTTGCTGGATCAAAATTGTCGACACTTTGTCCATCAGTTGTTTGAAGTTGGCCCACGGCAATTGGTTGGGTTGCAGGCCAGAACAGACCGCCTGTACAAAATGTAGTTCATGAGATTGAAGGCGTCATGCCGTTACAAAGTCACAAAACGCCGACATTGTATTTGCCTTGGCAGCAGAGTTGACTGAATTCAATAGACAACAAGCTAAGTAAGAGGAATCGTTTTATTTTAAGAAGGTATCGAAAGTATGACCTGTCACAGAGTGGGCAATTACGGTCAAAACAAGTGTACCAGTCAAGCTTCACCGTCCAAGGTTTTTTCCATCGCTATTCCGGTAAAAATTCACTTTTGGGGTCTAAAAAAAGCCTCACCTGATAAAGTTGTTCGTCCTTGAGAGGATAGAGCGAAGCCAGTGCGACGGCAATCACGTCACGGACGTCATCGAATGACGTGTAGCTCATGAAGCGAAGATTGCACGTTTGAAGGAAAACCTGGCGTGCAAATAAAGCATGATTGCTTTGGGGAATTATCAGGAAATGGCATATAACAACTTCAGCTATTGCTGATGCGTGCATTTCTTTGTTTGCTGCCAGCAGGATCGGAAATTCGAGGACGCGCAACTGACACAATTTTCCTCTTTTACTGACCTCGTTCAGGCTGACTGGAACAATTTTAAATCCGGAACTTTTCGGGACGATTGCGCCTTGTTCTATCAGGTCGAGGGTCATTCTCAGGTAGAGGAAATTGCACTTTCCGACTTTGGTCAAGTGTTGCGAGAGTTGCTTTTGAGCGACCGCTGGATCAGACTTTCCTGGAAAAACAAAACAAAACAATAATTACTTTTTCGACACCGCAGAAGATGGAATGAATGCATGAACCAACTACAGGAATGAATGCATGACCCAACCACAGGAAACATGTTTACAAAAAACTCAACCACGTTACGATTACGCCGAAGATAAACTTTACCAAGGAGAAACAATTCATAACAAGCCAGAGTGGAATACCGCAAGTAAACGGTGGAGAGATCTACCAAGAGCCTGTAGTTAATAATTAAATTATGCAAAGGAGAAAAGCACATCAAAGCCTTCGCAACTTAACAGAAAATAGATGACCACTAACCTGATAATGTTAAGTTAGCTAAGTTGCTTGCTGACGCCATTCGGTGACTGATGTACAGCTGGGCATCGCGAATGACGTTAGGATCTTCTCCGTCCAGGGTTATCACGTGAACGGGAAGGTTTTCAACCGCTGCCTGTTCTTCCGTTCGGCAAGTCGCCACAACTTTAATAAAGTCAGGAAAGTCCGGCAAGTGGTGGTGGAGGAATGACACGATCGAAAATCCGTAGTCCGGGCGGTGTTGTTCCGCTTCGTTGAGCGCGTCGACCACGATGACAAGATTCGAGCGCGGTAGCTTCTGGCCTGGACAAACACGAAAGCGCGTTAAGAACGTGCTAATCCAGTCCGATTTTCAGTCACGTTGAAAGAATGACGTGTGTCAAGAGGCGAAGCATTCAGAAACTCGGCAGACGTAATGCGATGCCCTTGAGGCTGGCTAGTGTGCCGGCAAAACACTACCTGACCTAGCGTAGAAAGAAATACATCTGATTTTTAAGCGAATATTGTCAAAAAGAGCAATGTGAAAGTTTTGTCGTGCCATCACGCAAAGACGCTTTTGTCAGGTATATTCTTCCGCAGTTAAAAGGTCTTAGTTAATAGAGGGCGCAAGCCCCAAATAAGACCTATAGCGAATTTTGCATAGACGGGGAAACTCGTTACAAACACTATCATTCTTTATCAAAAAGGAAAATCAAAAAGGGAAATATAAACTATGTCAATATGCAATCACATCTTTTCTTACGTAAATACCAAATTGTGGCAAATAAAGCTGATTAAAGCCAACGGGCAGCTTACTTTGCTTCAACGACACCAGAGGTTCGATGATTGCTTTCGTCAGCGCCAACGATGGGTTTTGTATGCAGTTTCTGACGCTGAGGAGGTTTTGCAAGTGCGGCTCGTTCAACAACAGCTCCCGGTACGCGGTCAACTGTGGCGCTTGGGTCAGTTGGGCAGCGACGCTGTGGATAAACTCGGGGACGTAGCAGGTTGTGTTGTTGTCCGCCTGGCAGAAGTGGAAAGCGACCACCTGCGAAAAAACAAGGGCTTGTCATAAACCCGGCGCTCGCGGCGCGCACTAGTGATTGCTGCTTTCGCACAATCGTGCGCAAATGAGTGGTTAGCCGGGTCTTGTCAAGTGTCTCTCGACCGGTTTAAAGCGTAATTTGACTCGTCTGCGAAACACGAAAGCGGCCGTAATTACAACAGTATCTCTCGATCGACAATGCAGAGTGGAGGTGAGAGCTTCGGAAGAACTTTTTGTAGCAGGCCGGAGAAGACCTCGAAGCCAATTAAAGCATTCCATTGCAGACCGAACGTTAAACAGCGATGCACTTCTGAGACTCGTGGTTGACTTTCGCTTCAAGCAGTGACAGTGCATTACAGTGCACTAATAAGCACTGAAGTAACTGAATTTCACTCTCTTCGAAACAAACCGGTTACGCAGTATGGACGGTTGTTTTAAACCGAGGATCAAAATCAAAATATGGGAATTGTTTGTGCACATTAACTACTGCACACCTATTTGAGTCATCATTACAATGTTTGCATCTCAATACGGTTTTTTGAGATTGCACAGAATCTCACCTGCGAGGCAACTTTTCTGCACGAGTCTTCGGTGAGAGACGTTTGGCTGCCGTTTCTACTTCCCGCAGTGCTCCCAAAAGCTGGGCTGTTTGTTCTGCTCGAATGGTTTGACCCTGCGGTCACATGACTGGCAGCAGGGACCCCCGGATGGTAGTACTGCCGGGAGTTGGCCATCGGACTTCCGGAACGCGAGTGGGGGGCCGAAAGCCGTTGCATGGTGTCTAATGAAACCATGTAAGAATCACACTTAATTATCTTCTTTTCTGCAGGGTTACAGAAAATTACAATTTTTCAAACTATCACCAAAATTGCGATGAGACAAAGGAGCTTCTGAACAGAATAATTTAATGTTGCGTTTGTAGCAAAGAAAGAAAAACAATTTAAAAAAACTACCATAAATGCAAACAGAAAGCCAAGAAATAGAGTCATCAACACACGCTATGATCAATGCAGCTCACCATTATCCATTTTCAACGTCATTGAGCCTTGTTTGTTTGATCTTAGCCCGTGGTAACTGTAGTTGACCAACCGGTAAATAAGCGAGGTCTTGCCCTGGCCGGACGCTCCGGTAATCAACTGAAAAAAAGAAAAAGGCAAATAAGCACAGATAAGCTCCAGCAAAGTACACTCATTGCTCAACGCTGTCTGTTCAACGATGGCGCAATGCTTACAAACAAGTAGCGTGATTTCTGTTGCCAAACACAAGCGCTCACCCCGCTTCATCAAAAAACTTGCAACGTATTTGTTTTCGTGCGGCGGTGAAACGCTTATTTTTCACAGTTCGCTTTCGTTGCTTTCGCTGACCTCGCCATAGTCAAAAGCCAGAGGTGACAAAAGAAAAAACACGCGCAACAGCCCGTTCACGCAAGGGACTTACGACGCCTTTGTTGAGCTTCGAATCGTTACAGCCGAGCGCGTTGAGCATTTCTCCGTACGCCCAGTCTCTCCCCACGAATTTGGTTTCGCTCGTGATGGCCAGAGGGAGTTCAAACTTCAACGGCTGGAGGTTGACTTCGGGGGCACGGAAAGGGGCGAAGCGCACGGCTGGAAAACACGAAAATAACGTTTTTTTCCTTTCTCTAAAGCTTGTTTTCAGCGGATGCAGTGCAGCTGAAACAGGAGCATCATCAGAAAGCTGGAAAATGTTTGTACCTTTCGGATCAGGCAAAGCTTGCCTTCGATCGCCAGGGTTGGATCTCGTAGAAGATCGGTTGACACTGTGTCGACTGAAACTGTCCTCATCGTACGTGATTGCCGGTGACGAGTTTCTGCGAAGGAAAGGGAGTTAAACCGCTGGATTTAAACAAAAAAACAGTCAACCCTGGTTGGTCGAATTTCTACGGTAATCGCCTGCAGAAAGTCTGCGAACAAACGTTAGAGTCAATTCACCTGTCGTTGTGATCACTGACTGGTACAGGGGCGGAGTTCGAGTGCTGTCTTGTGTTGTCCCACAGTGCAGCGTTGCTGCCATGAAACGGCTTGTCAGCGACTTGCAGGTTTCCGTGGCCAAGGATGCGGCCCATGGACTCAGCTCTGTTAAAGCCCGAGCCAGTCATGGAGGTGGTGAGGTGGGCAAACCGTTCTTGCACCATCGGGACACCATTTTCCCGTCTATCGTCCTGACCCCTGTTCAGATAAATTTTCAAAAGGCGTTGTCGGATTGCACAATAATGAGGTAACTGCTGTTATAAATATGAACAACTTTAGTTATGCTCAGACGCACTAAGTCAAATGATAAACAAACGAAGTTTTTCAACAATTTACTTATTTTGAGAAGACAATTGAAACTTTAGCCGCATTCCGACAAATTCCTCTTACCACAAACGTCCAGCCGCTTCAGTGTCTTCAGCTCTCGCTAGGCTGTTGGTGTTCACGCTCCCGTCTGATGATAGCCGCAGTCTGCCTTTCAAAGTGGCGCTTGCGGAGTGCGCGTTATCTTCAGGAAAATTTTTGCCAGGCACGAAATGCATGTGCGGCTCTGGGTAGGGGCTTGGCGGGTTTGAGTAGGCGCGGTTTACGGGCAAACTCAACTTCAAATCCGCTTTCTGTGGTCTGGTTGGTGGGATGTAGGGGGGTGTTGGTTGTCTGGGAAACTGGACGTTGTCAAAATGCGATGCTGAAACAAACCCAAATGTTTTTCTTGAGACGATGAAACAAAACCAAACTGCCAAACATTTCGCACAGCAGGTAATTAATTTCCACTAAACATGATGAAGCAAAAAACACGCTCATTCTGATGTTCAAAAAGGTCGCACGCAGATATGGACTACACACATAAGTACAATGGTAAATAAACCTACCTTTAGGTGGGAGCGGAGGAGGAACAGAATAACCTTCCTCGTCTTTTGGAGGTGGTGGCGGGGGAGGAGGCAAATCCATATCCAAACTGAACCCGCCATCCTCGGGCGGAGGAGGTGGTGGCGGGGGCAAGGGTTCGTTTCCTAAAGTCTGCAAGTTAAGCCAGTTTTAATGTTCAGAACAAATTAGGTTTAAAGAACAATGGAAAACACACGTTTACCGTTACAGCAATTCAGGCACGAGACACGCGCGTTTGATGTCAGTAGCAAAAAATACCACTTGTTTTATGAAATCACGCTGCAGCGACGAAATCAAAGAAAAGCGAGGAATGACCTGGGAACTTACGTTTACTTTCGAGGCTTTAGCTGCGGTCTTGGCCGGAGCTATTTCGCAGGTTGACACTGCAGGTGTAAGGGAACGTGAAGATGATACACTCGAACGAGCCGAGTGTCCAGGCGAGCCACGGCACAACTGCGGCAGTCTCACCACTTCGTTGCTAGATTCTGCAAGACAAAAACGCCTTCCATCAATATACGCCAAAACGGAAAACACAGAACTTTAGATTACAAAAAGTTGAACCATCACGGCAATTAGGTGGATCTAGAAAAAGCTAATTGTCATGTCAAAATCAGCCAAGTCACACCTCTGTCCATAGATAAAGACTCTGTGTTGGCCTTTGGACGTCGAGTTGATGGGCGTTTCGGGCGAATGGACGACGTTCGAGGCGCTGTAGTGGAGTTGCCCCTTCTAGGGTCGGAATTCCACATGGTGGCGCTGCTCTGCTCGGCAAGCTTGCCTTGCATAAGGTTTGAAGAACTGCAAAGTGGAAATTTGCCAGTGGATTATCAAGTCCGAATTATTTCGCACCTAGGCATTTTCTACCGGGTAGGTAGCAGCAGTAAGTCCGCCTGGTTTGACTGAAGAATCCCAACAACAAAACTAAGAAGCCCTAAAGCCAACAAACAGATCATGCTCCAAGTCAAGAAACGTCATTTAAAAAAACAGCAGTGAACACATCCAGCGAATTTGTTCGCAAACACTTACTAAGCTGCTGACGATGGTATTATATCGGAAGAGCTTCTGGAGTGGTTCGGAACAGGGGCTGCGTCGGGAATGATCGATAAAGAAAGTTCCTGTCTTCTCGAGTCGAGAGATCCCGATCTGCTGGCATCGTACGCGCCGCTTGTCAAAAACGCGGACGAGCAGTTTCTCAATTCCGAGTCGAAAGAACCAACGCTGCTTCCTGAAAGAAAGGCAAGCGTTCTGTTGATTGCATGTACATCGAACAGCCGGGCTAGGACATTTCATGTCGGAATTTGACTTTTGTTAAATCACTGTTGGGTGGAAAAAAGACCGAAACGTGATCGCCATTTTTCTATACTTGTTTCCAATTGCAACCCGAAAACAACTTTTAGAACCCGCACTCTTACCTATGCCTTTGTCAGACAGGGTGGATGCGGGGCTGGTTGTTTTGTTCTTTGGTTCGGCTGTGTTGATGGCGTGGTGACTGAGTACTGGGTGGGGATGATTGACAGTTTTGACGTGACTCACTCTGAAAAGCAGTAAGTAATCGTTTGAATCTTTACATCTACAGTAAAAGGAGAAAACAACCCTATACCCGACAATCCGGAAAATCACCGCGCCGATGGCAAAATCAGACGGAAGCTGTTGCGAAGTTGACAACTGACCTTTTCTAGGGATCCAGCGACTATTACTTTTTGGGCTTCCTATGCATCGGAGTCGCTAAGCGCCGTTTTTATGGCGATCAGCTAGTTGTTTGCACATTGCGCAAGCCAGAGAGTTTGCCAAAGGCGGAGGAGATAACGGACGCGTAACACGAGGAAGATAAGATGAACACCGTTGCTTTCAAACATTGGAAGAGATACCTTTATTGCCGACCGGCTTTGCATCAGATAACTTACCTCTGTTCACCAACCAGGAGGCCCAGTTTGGCCATCAACGCAGGATCGGGTTCTTCTACGTCTGAAGCGGTGCCGTCGTCTAGAACGAGATGGTCTAAATCTGGAAAAGTACCAGCACGTCATAGCATCTAGGAAGCCACAATGCACACAATACAATGTACAGGCTTGCATTTGCATGCGAAAAAAGGTTCAGAAACGATCAGTGCCTTGTCGCGCCACCCGTGCTGCCCGCGTCTTCCGTTACTAAAATAGCACGACTGCTGCTTGCCGGGTACGTCTCAATCGAGCTGGTCCAGCTGTTATATGGATTCGTACGGTTCGTTATCATTGGTAGTCCAAATAATACAGCGGAATCATCAAACGTACTATGTATTGATATTCACAATAGCACCAAGATAATGAACGGCGCAGCCAGCGTCAGATCTTTTGAGGAAATGATATCGAACGGTCCAAGCAATGTTCCTAAGATCTGAGACCCCCATCTTTCACTTTCAACATCAGGCGTCATTTCAACGGAGGCTTGAAAAGCACCGCTACGAGCATGGCGTCATGGTTGCAAGCTAATACAATCTACTTCTTGTTAAAGATCGTTAGTAACGAGTGTTCAGCTTGGACTCTAACACAGACCACATTACTGGCAATCATTACTTTGCCAACGGAATAATGGGATGAGTAAAGTTGTAACCGTCCCTTAAATTGCGCGAAAACGCAAAAACCAAGATCGACCTTTGCAACTTTACGAGTGCTGTGGTGCATGATTTCCGGTTTGTAAAACAGAAAACGCGCGGACCGTCTGTTGACTGAAGCAACGACACATAAGGTCGTTGGCCGGCGATAAGCACTCGAACTGATCTTGTTGTTTTAAAAATAAACCAGTCTGCCTCCGTAGACGAATGGAATGCGCTTTACATATGCCCACGTCAAACACAGCGGTGATACGGCAAGTGGCTGGAATTCCGAACGAGCTGCTCGCAAAAGGAGCACGCGGTGTTGTTACAATCAACAACCGGCGGCCTGGCTTTATTTTCTCATGTACATTATACATAACACTTGCCTTTGGCATAATGTTCCGGTTCCTTGCCGCGAGGCATTCAACGCGAATATGCGAGAGTCAATTAAGGTCAAGAAGATCGGGGCATAGTGCGTGACATACCGAGTTCCTGAGGAACCACGGCGAGGGAGGTGATTCGCAACTTTGTCTTACAACTTAAAAGCGAACAAAGCTCTGAGCCTTAATTACGAGGCAGGGTATCGTATGCATGGTAATTAAGCTAGGCGCACAAATACACGGATATGAATCTCTTTTCAACTAAGTTAAATCTCGGACAGCTACTATAAAACGAACTTGCAAACGAAGCTGGCAGTCTGCTTCATCTACATTGCAATAACTCAACAGAACAATCGTTTTTAATACGGATAACCTAAACGCTGCGTTTGATTGACAGCGAAACTGTATGCAGTACACGACCGAAGCAATGTTACTAGTCGATAAAAATTCCTTACTCCACAATTGCGGTCGGTTAACGTGAAACAATTCAAACACAATCGCAATCAGACGAGGTTGTAATGCAAAGTCGTATTTTGGTCCTTGAACTCGATATAAATGACGCCTAATGTTAGCGCAGCCGACCGCATACGGTTTAAACCAGCAGTTTTTTAAATGAGTGACTCGTTGTTATAAGCAGTTTGAAACAACACACGTTTTTGGACGAATAAATCGCAATCACTCGATAACAGCTGAAAATGCATTCAAACTCATGTGATTTGAAGCGGATTCGAACAATTTTTTATAGTAACACTTACAATTCTACTTGATATCATAGAAGCATTTCAATCGATTAGCAGTACAAGATTTTTAATTGGACCTAACTCGAATTTAGGACACTTGGTTGAATGACACTACACTAATGGGCCTGAGTGCAATCATGAGTCCGAGTAATACTCACTAATAACCACCGCTTTCCTGAGCAGTTAAGTACGTGAAGTACCAGGATTCAACCGGTTAGCTTTTAGTTACGCCTGTGAACTAAGCGATCATTTCGAACAACATCACTAGCCTAGTTCAGGCCTAACGCACTCGTACGGGACGAAACAAAAGCTTATCGATCGATAAACATCCAAGTTACCTGCAGAACCGTTGGCATCATGATTCTAACAAGACCTCAATAGCACATCTTCACTAACGAAAGCGCTAGCGTAACAACAGTCAGGCGAAATGTTGTATCTTGGAGTCTTTCTCACGTAGAATCGATTTGCAATATATATCGAGCAAAGCCGAAAATATTTGGCAAGGCCCTAAAAGATGGTTCTTAACCAGTGTTAATCACAGACAGCAATACGTAAATATCAAATATAGTTGTAAAATAGTCTTCCGGCAAAGTATAGCAGCACGCGCCAAACAAAAAAATGAAATGCAAAGAACTGGTTTCATATTTTACGGACAAGAAAATGTGCCATCAGACAAAATACCCCCAACTTGGAACAGATGATTGATGCCACCGCCAGCTGAGCGACGGTGCATTGAACAGTTCTGCTCATTTAACGAAGCGAATGGAATCCGCAGCCTATTCGTCAATCAAACGCGTCTTATCGAATTCCATCTCGATTGCGATCAACCGCGCCTCTTACATGCGCAGCTGACGCGAAAATGTTGCACAAAAAGCGATAGCTGGTCTGCTGCTGGTTATGGGAGGTCTCGGGAGGTTCATGCTTCCGAAGCGGAGCCCTACGCGAGTCGGGAAACGTCACGACGATGATTTCGACGCTTTGCATATTTCCTTTCCACAAAGCCAGATTTTTATATTGGCACGTTGTTAAGGCAAGCCTTTGTGCAGCAGGCCCAGCAAATCACGAAGAACCACGGTAGGTCCTGTTCTTATCGAACATTGAGCGGATGAAATTAGAAATTCGAATAAATGACCAAAAGATGGTAGTAACTGGCTTGAAATGCCGTAGTAGCGACATGGCGGTTTTGTATTTTTAATTTTAACATGCTGATGCCTATGATAGTGAAACGCACTTGCAATAACGTTTTGATAGCTCCCCGCCACTCAATAGAAACCACCACAAAGTCATTCGTGTGTGAAAGTTTCGGTTTAAGCAGAAAAAAACTGCTATTTATAAAATGCAAATTTTGATCGTTGCACAACCACAGAAACAACAGGTGCAATATCGTTTTTAACGTATTCGAACAACTTTATATAGGAAGAATTCTCCAAGTTTCCTCTAAATTGCACATAGCGCTTGCAACCTGAAATGTTGAGGAAACGTGGCTGATAACATGAGAAGCACCGTAAACTCGTTAAAAGGTTCACGAAGCTGCCCGCCCCTGCAACGGTTTTCGTATATAATCAGCTTTGCACGCTGTTTCAGTAAACGGCGCAACGAATTCGTCCAAGCGAAACTCCAAACCGCTGCCACTTTGAGTGAGGGTGCTGCGCAAGACAAAAGCCGCAAGTGAGATTGCGCGCGCGTGGAAAGTGTCAAGCATAAGGAAAAATAGACTGGCTCGGTCCAAGCGCGTTTCAACTGTCGCACGGGCAACCAGCCGGTATCTGCATATTTGGGGCAAGCGAGATAACGTTGCCTCTGCGTCTGAAAACACCGGGGTTTCTCATTCTCAATGCGTATCGATAAAATGTGACGCGAAGGATTAAGATCCCGTTGCACAGCACTCCAAAGTTTATCCAACTGAATAAGCAGATTGCTGGTCAAGCAGATTTGTTTCGAACTCAGGCGTGTTGACATAACAGCGGCAGGCTTTCTGCAAGCGTTAGCTGCCGAAGTAAGTCTACGCTTGACAATGACGCACCTTTATTCGAACGAATCCGATTCATCTAACCTTTTGCTCAAGGCACCAACGAACACAAGTCGGTTTCTTGGCACTGGCTTTCGCAATGCCTTTACCCGACGTCACTAACATTACTAAAATTGCCAAGATTAGAACTACGTCAGTGCATGACACACGGACCAAACCAGCGTAGCGTTGGCAATTGACCTTCGAAGGCACGATAAGAATTTGCGCCAAGTTCAAAGCTTGCCTGCCTGACAGACCAAGAAAAATTACATGCCGATAGCAGCCTTTTATCGGAACAAGCAATCGCGGACAGGTCAGTCTGCGCTTATCGACTGCTTTTTTGCCAAGTGTGAATGACCTGACTGTATTTGCTTTAAAGGGTCAGTTGAAGTATTTTGAGGGTTTGTTAAAATGAATACGCTTTCACTCATTACCTAAAGATGATACAACAAAATCTGAATGACTGCCACGTTTAAAGGGCAACTGTAACACTTTGAGTTATGGAAATATCAGCTTTTATAATATCTTTTGCTTGCTTTTGCATAAAATGGTTGTTAAAACAGGTGTGTTTAACTTCAAAACACAGATTTTCAATGTTCAGGTCCGGAGCTAATCATCATCGCACAACTACTTCAAGCCCATGAACTGATGGAGCGTTGGATTTCCTTGGATTTCATACACGGCGATACGTCGAAGCAAATCCATAAATAAAAAGCTGAATCAGACGTGCGCGCAGAATTTATTGCGGCATTTTGCGTCTGAATTACGTAACTCGCCCAGTAACAAAGCAGCTGAGGCTATGGTTTGAAAATACCAATTTTGCGTGATATTTATCCCAACTCGAGCGCATCGAAACGAAAATCATTCGGAGCTCTTGCCTGCAGCTTGACTTAACAACAAAGGTAGAGCGCTTTTCAACCTTCGCTCACAGACTTACACAAGGTTTCTAGTGTTCTTAGCTGCAGTAAGTAAACGATTGTGCAGTCATCTGAGGCGCTCAGCATTTAACCACGCAACGCGTGGTGGCACGCGCATATCTTAAGAAATACCTCAGTACCACAACCGTGACTACGGCCAGCGAAATGCCAAAGAAACTACTGAAATGAACACGTGGCCCACGTTGCGGCATCAACGCTTAAGAGAGCAGATGTGTCGTTGATGTCGACGAGCACAGCGAACGGGATGTTGCGTTAATCAAACACTGAAATAGATAGAGTAAAAAGGTAATCCTTGCGGATTTTTCGACCTGCTGCCGTCCATCGATTGGACAACATCGCGTAATTCCCTCAGGTATTGCCCGACAATCAGTAGGATGTTATCAACATCAAAATTGACACATGCTTTCTGCGAATCTGGTAAATAGACTGTTGCATCTTACCTCCATGCAAGCCGGGCACAGTTGGTATTTCCACGTATTTCGGCTTTCGGTTGTGCGTAGCTGCAACGTAACAACAGTTATTTTATTTTCAATGGATGACCTATTGCATAGTACGATTCTTTTGGCATACCATTAGGACTCAAAGCTCGTCTTACCTCTTAAATCAATAGAAGCCATTGGATTGTCTTTGAAATAATCGATTTGCAATCTTCTTCGATCTTTCACTTTTTTCACAGACTAGTTAACCACACGTTACACCATAAGATACATATGTGTTTATTTTCTACAGATATATCTGCAAGCTTAAGAGCAAACGATTTTTCACGGACTTGTTGGTATTGGTAAGCGTGAGATCGAACGTTTGCATAACAGTTAAGCTGTCACGTTCGTGAGCAGAAAACCCAGTGCTAATGTCTTGGTAGGGCCACAGCTTTGTGTCCTCACAGCAAAGCAGAAAAACCGACCGAAGACTGCTGATGGATCTATTTGCAATGCACTGTGATTCAAAACACTGATGCTGCGTAACGTTACGAATTTTCGATCACGTTTCTTTCTACCATCTAATCATGAACAAAATGGATGTTGCTGCGGCAACATCGTTCCAACGTAAAACACAGAAAACTTACAGTAATTATCTCGTTCGCTGCTTACCAGCTTCAATTAACAATATTTATTAAGGAGCAATTAAAGAGATTGCTTACTATTAAGGTTATTAGCGTTTCAAAACGATCTCGGTGACAGCCTAGTTAAAGTGCAACTCTTATTGGTGCGGCGTTGTGACGTATCGAAGCCACGCACTGGACGTGAGTCACGGGCTACTCGGAAGGACCAGACTTGATCACGCAGAGTGTGACGCATTAAGCTCTGAAATCGGACTCGATTCAGTAGGATGAAGCTACAGATCACGACAGGAACGCCTGTGACCAACAGAGGGAGTTCTGAACAACACACAGGAAAACTTCAAGGTTGATGATTCAAAGGCGCAGAACTTTTCCATGTCACAGCATCCACACTGATGCTGTCAATATTAGAATCTCGCAGGGTCAGTTGCATTTTCCGGTCAAACGACGACTGTTTTGAGCCAGACCATCTTACTAAATGGGTTTTGAAACCAATTTTGTAAATATTAGTTGTGCAAACGCATGTCAAGCTTAAGAACGCAGTCATATTACTGGGCGTCGCATACGCCACACGTAGTGTATTGAAAGGAAGCGGCAGTCGCTCACGAAACTACTGGATTTGCAAACATGTGTTTCTGTTTCTGCGAAGTGTAGAAAGAAAATCATATTCTTAATTTTTGCCTGCTGTGAAGAAGCGTATTGGACCTTCTACTTCCTGTCATTCACATATTTCCTCAAAATATTTGAAAAAAACTCATACACAACACTTAAAACTTTTGTAGAGTAGCTTTTTCCCGTGGTCTTTGTTACCGAAGGCTCCGAAGCTATTTTGCTGTTAGGAGATTTATCTGCATGTTGAACATAGCTGGTATGCTGGGGGCTTCCATAGCGCGGTTGAAACGTGGACCAAAGCTTAGGGATTTGGCACGCTCAGCGCAAGCGCGTTCCTGTCGCGATCACCCGGGGGTATTTTTTCAGGCAGCATTGAGGTATTTACCGTCGTTCAACACGTTTGGCACGACGATGGCGCAACAGGCTTCAAGGATGATGGTTTCGGTGCGAAAGGCAAACATGGCGTTCGGACGGAATGAATTAATTAACAGTGACACTTGACAGCTCTTTGTTGCCCAGCGCTGTAGGTCTCTTCACGTTAGCTACGCCTGTAACGTGATCATTTGGATGAGACCGACAAGCTGAACTTGCTGCATGGTCATCTTCTCAGTGTTTCTCCAAGCACGATTAAGCAGCTCACCCTCATACTTCACAATTACTTCAAATTTCACATCGTGAAGATTTAAACTACTTCGAAGCAAACGGAAAGCATAAGCTCTAAACGACAATGATGACCTCGTGCAAGCATCGAATAGAGTAGACGAAGATGGGTTCACCTGTTTAGCAAATGACTAAAATAAGCATTATAAACCACCGTTTAACACCTGAGCTTTCCTTTGCGCAGGACAACAGGCCACGTGTAGCAGCGTGAATAATAATGCTAGGCGTATCAAAGCTTTTGAAGTACTTCATCGCTGATCAAAAATTCATCTTTGTTACAAACATTCGTGTTTTTTTGGTACCCGCAAAGCAGTTCTGTCTGTTGCGGGTGTGCAGTACAAACAAGCTTTCATTCCATATTTACGATAAATATCTGCGCCTGAACCTCCTAGCTGTCTCTTGTACGTCTTAAAGAAGCAACAAAAGAAAGCAATGACAAACTGGTCGCAGATTGCAAAGCAACGAAAGGTTCCACCTTTGGGTATTGCATAGACGCTTTAGCGATTCGAATTGTAATCTGTCGTGACTGCAGCTTCTTCGACTACAACTTTTGCCATAACTTTTTTCCACAACAAACGTGATAGGAAACAAGGTTTTGAGAACGACAAACAAGGTCACGCTGCTGAATTCCTTCGCCATTCATGTTCATTCGAATGACGGGAAAGATTCGACTGAGGCAGACCACACGTGGCGTTCGTGATTTGCCGCATAACTCAAGCATTTTTTCGGATCAACGTGAAAGCGGAGAAACTTCTGTAACGGAAATGCTGACAAAGCAAGCGAGTACATTCCGATCTAACCCCATCAGTCATATATAAGCCAAGTCATGATTTTACTAATTTTCAAGTACTTCGGCAACTCAGGAATTGGCCAAATGAACATAAACTGCAATCACGGAAATTTTACTTAGAAATATCACTAATTAAACAGAAACAAATGATTCCTACGATGCTTCTTCCGCCTTAGATGTAAACTGCCATAGCTTCATTTTATAATATTTACACACACTTGATTGCAGCACCGCAGACATAATTTGTGTTTTACTGCGCCCAATCTTGTATCTCTCTTCTAGATTCGGCTAACTTTTGTTAAACATACCAAAATTTAAAACATTCTTGGAACTTAGCACCAAACATTTGCTAAAATTGCTTACGCTGGTCAAAAACGTAACTGAAATTCTTGAAAAACCGCAGTTTAGCTGAGCTCGAGAAGAAATAACTAGCAAAGCTTTTCTCGCATAGCTCCACGATTGAAGAACAACATTCAGCTACGAAATGCGTTGAAGCGTTCCACCAAGATGATAGGAATAAAGCGATCTGACTAACCCACCTTTCTACGAACACGTTATTTCGACGCCCACGCCAAGTTGTGAAAAGGTGAGGTTCACACCTAAAATGTGCATCTATTACCGGGTAGCGTTACATAGTGTCGATCACCTATTTACAGCTGACAACACTATGCCGTTAGTTCACAGAGCGGCAGCGGAAAACTGAAACTTCTCCAACGTCGGCGCTTAATCGCAGCCGGCGGCTACATCGTTTGACGTAAGTCAACCGACAATTTACACCACATGCAAACAAACGCGGGAGGGGAAGAAGAGCAGTCCATTTAATTGCTGATCTGACCACAAGTTTTAAGCCGGCAAAGTATAATATCCTTAAATTCTGTCCAGTCCATGGGAAATGCCATTTTGCAGATCACTGATCATTATAGCAGTGACACTTCCTCATCAGCTTGGTATGTTATCTCAGTTCATCATTTCGGGTCAGCCGTGGTCTGCACCATTGCGCAACTAATTTGGTATGATGTTGCCACTGGACTGGACACCCCGTTCCCTTCAAAAATCAACACTGAAGTTTCGCTTTAGCGGAGCTTTTTCGTTCCCAGAGATCTCATGTTTCAACTTAGCCTCTTAATCCGCAAAATACAGTCGTGAAAATCAAATAAACGCCTTCAATCCGGATCCATGCTTCTTTTTATCTTTTCAAGGGCATTTGAACAAAGCAGCCAGCTGAAATAACGTTTCAGTATGAAACAAGACGTTGATGTTTTGGACATGGCTTCTGCTAAGTATCCTCGCATTCAGAGTTGTGAAACAGAAAGGCCGCTTGTACTTTTGACTCAAAAAAATTCCTCTCGAAGCAACACTCATGCAGCTGCTTTGTTTTCCGTAGCTCCGCGGGTTCAATAATCCTTAGGTACAGCTGAACTGAAGACCACGCGTGGGTACTCCAAAAATCGTTGTGTAGTCAGTGGAGCGTTAGGAAAATAGCCGCACAGCTCTTTTCACTTAGCAACAAAGGCAATTACGTCTGTAGATCGTAGCAACGGAACTGTGCACTGCTTACAATAGTGCACAACATAACAACGGAATTTAAGGTACAGCGAACAGTAGTTCAATCGCTAACAGCAATCAGTAAACCAATAAAAATCTGCAGTACCACTGGAGAATAGCATGTTCCAATTCTACCCTGTGAAAAGTTTTTCTCTACGAAGAGTTTAATACAGTCCTGAGTTCGCCAAAACTTAATGGGTACAGCAGTACAATCAAAGTTAAGTCGTGTGTTATGTATGATGATACTGCACATGATTTACAGTGTGCGGAAGGTCTCTGACGATATTTGGTTTCTTGATCGAGCTCGCGCTACGGCAATTTGACCACATTGAGAAACAAGCCGAGCCCCATTCATGCACCGAGTATTTAAACATGAGCTACACACTTAACTATTGTTCCCATTTCCTGGGCGTACAGTCCACTTGGCATATATTTTGAAGGGTCATGGCGTAGCTTGTCTAGTATTTCATATTCTCTTGCAAAAACAATGACATTCTTTTCAAGCTATCCCGTGATTTACAACGATCCATTAAGCGGATGAATCATGCCGACACAAGACTTTCGTTCGTCATATTGGCATCGCTCGCGACATAAAAGTGTAGCATGAGCCAAGATATTTTACGTCAACGCGGCTTGTGAAAAATACGCAAAGTAAGAACGAAACCAACTTCCACAAGCTCTTTGCACTCGACAAATTGCACTCAAGCCGAGTCTTTCCACTTGGAAAGACTTCACAGTCTTGAACAGCAAAGCTTATTTTTGAAACAAAATAACTTCTCCAGTATGTCCGGCTGTACACAGGTGTTCAACAGTGCCAGCCCTACTCAACTGTCAGTGAAACTTTCAATAAATCCGTAACTGCACATTCTGAATTTAACAATGCATGCTGCCCACAAGACTTGAGATTTTTGAGCTAATCACTTCTTTCTAAATTGTATGATCTACATATTGAAAGTGGCTATAGGGTGCTGTACACTTGTTATCGATCGATGGACACATCTCTTTCGTACTAAGCTGGAAAATGACCAAATGATGTGTAATCATTCTTGTGCGCCTTTAAATTTTAGCCCATCTTTCATAACCACAAAAATCTCAGGACCTTCACCAAAACCAACACTGCCACTAGATTTCGCAACGAGTACTGTAGGCCTGTGCAAAAGTCAGCATGCCTGCAATTCACCGAAGGGTCGATTGAAAACCCCACGCACTGATTTTTTCCATTAAATACATAACGAGTTGCACACGTGTCGTGATGTCAGAACAATCCACGCATTAGCCATTTGCAGAACGCAGTGCCGTGTAACCGCTCAACTAACATCACCAATTCACATTTTGCATTTCCAGCTTTTGCCAAAGGTGAAAGGTTGATTTTCTACAAGTTCTTGCCAATACCGGCCACATTTCCTGTAAATCCCGGACGTAGTTCAAGCTGATTCTGAGCAAATGGAGCATACCACAGTCTTTTCCATTATTAGCAATAGCATATCCAACAAATTCACACATAAAGTCTATCACACTATTATGCAGTGTTACAGAAAAGGATTTGAGTAAAAAGAGCAATAAACAGTAAGTTGACTTTGACACAACTGCAATGAAAGTTTTCTTAAAAGCTGATACGCAGTAAATTTGATTCAGTTGATGGCAGTGGTGTAATATTTCGCAACACCCCGAAAATACTCCGGTGCAACCCACACCTGTGTCCCAGTTGTCTCTGTCATTAGCTTTAAATCAGCAGAGCTACAATAAACAACTTGTCCTACTGCCTGTTCTATTGGTTTTCTTTAAGGTAATAGGACCAATACGCCTTCTGCAGCCAAGTAACAGCTCAAAAGCAAATCCTGAAATTCTATCGACTGTACTGATGAAATTCTATCGACTGTACTGTCACCGTTACGACGCCCATAAACCCGCTGCGCTCATTACCAGTCGTTGACTCGTATGGCATTACGCAAGGAACTTTTTCCTTTGCTCGTTCGTGGAAGGCCGTGAAAAAAGCGAAGAAAGGCACAGAAATGCCTGAACCGTTGCGTCATTGTTGCTATCCAGCGAGAATACATGCCCCTGGGCTGTCAACCGAAACGCTCTGGTGATATTCCGCAGAATGTTATACGGGATCTGAAAGACCGGTACTTTCGTGTGCAGTGCGATTATATCTAACATCAAAAACTAATATTTCTGCTCGTCACTTCCATTACCAAGTTCTGCTTTATCGTAAACCATATGTTCAATCATTCTTTTTTCGGAAGACAAGATCTGTTCTTCATCATGACTAAACTGACCTGATCTAACGGTTAAAAATATTTTCACATTATTCGGTGTAAGAAATGCCTGCTCAAAGTTAAAGTGCTTATATATTTCATAAAAGTATGAAATACCCTCTGACAACTACGTCAAATAACGCTCACAATATTACCACAAAATTGTTGGGTGTATATTAATCTTTCAATGCGAATAATTTAGATAGATTGACATTCGCAAAATGTGTATACTGTATTTTTGTGAACTTGGAACTTGAGCTTCACTATGCGTGTGAGAAGTTTGTAAAACCTTTGAATAAAACATGAATAAAAGTATGGAGGGTGATAACTCTTTTTATTTTTCTTAAAAAAACGTATGCATACTTTGGTGCAATCGGATTTTACCATAACAGCTATCAGGAGAGAACTTATCCAGTCAGAGTTGAAATAATGCTTCTGGTTCTGTTTCAGTCGTTGAGTTGAAATGTTCCCGGCATGGTTTCGCAGGATTAGGAAACAAAGCCCCGTTGAAAAATACTGGTCACTCTGTTAAAGTCACTCATCCATCAACGTTTCTCAAAACAACTGTCTTTATCGCTGCCGGGCTTGTCCAGCAAGACGTTAAACACAGTCGCACAAGCGAAACGACAATGTCGCAACCGGTTGAGTTTCCGTTCACGTGATTCGCTTGTTCCCATTAGGGTCGATGACCCAAAAAAGTGGCACCTTTAGCAAAAAAGTGTATCTCTAGCGGTGAAACTTAAGCTTTGGTAATAAACCGTAAAGCCGGTGAGAAACAACACAATCCCGCCGAACAATAGAAGGCAGTTTAAAGTGGAGTTGCTTGATGTGCACTCACTGAAAAACAATAGCAATAAAAATGTCACGACAGAAACTGGAAAGGCTGCCTGGAGTAGCGGAAAACCACGTGGGATGTAACTATAAGAAAACCACCTGCTGATCAGTGACCTTGACTTAGTCGCTGCCCAGCATTAACGGGACCAAGTGGCCCTACTTAACCACGGTAGTCTGGACCGCCTTGCAGTCAAATGAATACCCCTTCTGTTCTTTGACCGGAAGCGTCCTGTTATTTGATTCAGTGAAGGTTTGCACTAAAGCACTTGGCCCTTGCACGTGCTGCTATACATACGACTCAAGTTGGCTGGTAGTTGTTTCTGCGATAGTCTAAAACTATATGGTTGATCTGGTTGGGCATTTGTCACCTGTCCAAAGGCTTTGGGGCAAACAACATCTAATAAAACACACAACATCATCAGGCGAAATTTTCAAACATTACAATCGTGCCACGCACAATCGAGTTAAAGACTGAAGCAGATCACTTGCGTTTGGTGTAACAACGAAGCAAGCAAGGTTTGCTGTTTTTGTTGGCATCTGAAGTTTGTCTTAAAGCAAAAGCTTTCAACGCTCATTTGTCAGCTGTTCGTCACCGAGGCTGTTTGTCCTTTGAGCTGCTCACTGACGCCAGATGCCCTGTTAGAAAACATATACGGAAAGAGCTTTGGCGTCTCAGTTACAAGAGTTAATCATTAACTGTTGGCAGATTAGACCACTTCCTACTGGAAGACATTGTTGTCATGTGCTTCACAGCACAGCCACAGCAAGGGCAAACGAACAGCGCCGCGTTTTGGATTGGACGCTTTATTTGCGTCGAGCACTTCAAATTTCAACAAAGTGTTAACACCTTGTGAGCAAGATATTGCGCGAAATCATACTACACACGTTCTCTACCGTGCTTTTAACAAATATGTGTAAAATAGCAAAGTTTGCGTTTCCGGGGTGTTTCTTCCGCCTACAAAAATAACAGATTTACGAAGTCTATATGCGTGAGTGATACACTACTCTGAAAAAGACATTGTCAAGGTTGCAGAAACTCTGAAGTCGTTCGAAAAGCGGTCACGAGGTGACTCCATCGCCACCCAGAAAGTTGAGAGTTTTGACAAAAACCAGAAGGCCACAGTTAAGGTCTCTAACGAGGTGTCTGCTCCTATATTTCCTAACATTTTTTCGATGCTTGTTTGAAAGGCTCCAGTAGTTGAAAGAATGTTGCACGAAGGTTTGGTTACTCGTCGTTGGTAACTACGAGAACCGAATGTTATGCTGCTGCATTCAGGCACTTTAACACTTGTTTGAAGAAATTCAGGGCATAGCTTGAAGTTGTTTGAATAAAGTCACCTTGAATATACAGAACATGGGGAAGAAATATGGAGACGCCTCCCAGGACGACTCAAGGTTGACAACGCAAAACCAGAAAAATCACCGACGACATCGTGAGAAGCGCTTCAGGATTGAATTTCGCGTCAAATGGGAGTTCCTGCTTCCCCAACTGTAGGGTTAGGGTGTTTACACACAGCTCTGGTTGTCTGTTAGTAAACAGAGCCATTTACGAAGTGTCCCCTGATGGGCTATTCCTTGGAGATGAACTGGTTCTATTTATTCGTTGCTTAGTTTCAGAAACGTCCCACTGCTCAGTTTAAGTCTATACCCCACAGTTTAAACGTTGAGGTCAGCAAGGTCACTGAGGGCAACCGAACTCTCTTCAAGGTGCAACGCATAGAATGTTGGCAGGAAATGTGGCGCCGACGCAATACAACCAAATCAAATCAGACGATCTCAGGAGAATTTTCAAAAACCGATGGAAGGGTTCCGACATACGAAACTAACCGAGGTTGTGGAATTTATGTGATGTGACGTGTTGCAGCCCTTGATGCTCGCTGCATTTAACGGGAAGTGCCGCGCCGCATTCGTACTTTCATAAACGTTTACCAGTGACGGAGTTGAAATAGGACATGAATATTTCACGAAATATACATTAAAATATTTGGAACAGAACCCAAAAAATGAAGAATAAGCACTGCGGAGCATGACTTAGCTGTGTTTCAAACCAAAGCAACGCTCGTGATAGGCCTGTCCTTCATGTTTAAAACTTTCCCCTGCCAAAAATGCATCGCACAGTGTAAACAAACAACACTGCAGTCCATGCATCAAACAGTGTTAGTGAGGGGAATTGCCTTTTACGGTAGGGTTACAAAATACAATTTTTTCAAGCATCATTTCTTTTTGACGGTTGCTGAGTGTTTTTCTCAGAGCCTCACACGCAGTTGGTACATGCAGTAAAGATAGCATCGTGGAAGTCCCCTTGCGATATTGCCAAAAATGAAACAAAGTTTGGTTGAGCAGTTTTCTGAATACGAAAATATCAGTTTGAGGAAGTTCATTGAAAAGAGTTCTCAGGGTCCGATTTCACTGCCAGCATGCAGAATAAATCGAAACAGTGTGTAGAAGGGAGAGACCACGCGAAAACATTGTCATGACCTTATACGCTGAAAGCTGACCAGTAGACGCAAATACCGGAGTTGCGTTCGCCGCTAGACATAGGTCGCAAAGCCACCTAACTTTCTCATACTGGAATCCAAAACATTGGCAAACTTTTGCTTGTTTAACTTGTGGCTGACGTCACATGACCTTTGTCGTTGACGCCGAACCCCACACCTGGGTCGCAGCAGTAACTTGACAATTTTGGTAGAGAGATACCCGAGAGATAACAGGTAACGGCGCTGACGAGCGATTCGCAAAATGAACGTTGTGGCCTTCTTCGCACACCATAGCTGTTCGCGGATAGCCACCACCCAAACACTAAAACCTTGCGACTGGATGCAGTGCTTGCATATGCCTATAACCAGGGTTTTTTAAAGTGTTTTAGGGTCCCGTTTCCGGTCCCTAGAATTGAAAATCGGGTCCCGAGAGTTAGACAAAATTATCATCGGGTCCCTAGAATAGAATCAGAGAATCGGGTCCCTACAGGTCCATACCGAGTACCTAACATTTTCCTTAAAAAAACTGCTATAACATTAAAGTTAAAGCAATTTCATTTTGTCACGACATTAAATACGAGTTCTGCACGTCCAAGACAAACATTCCAGGCACATCGTAAATCGCAGCGTTCACCATGATGGTTTGCCTGCTTATGCTACACGTTTTGTTACGCTAGGGATTTGCGAATGACGCGTTTACGACTTCATGAAGTACCGTTCGCATTCAAGCAAACAGAGCAGCCAGCAGGTCTGGGCAGTCGTTCGATTTTTTCCAACGATATAATCGAATTCCGCAGTGCCACGGCAACAATTGATGTTTCTCGTAGACCAACAGTCTTCGCGTTCGCCCACTTCATGCAGTGTCGGGATTTCTCGGAAACGTTTCGCTGCCGCTGTTAGCTTTATTGATCGGCAGCAAGCAATCGGTCGCATTCTTTGCTTTTCACTGATAAATCAATGAATCAACTCGATCAAAGGAGTAAATCGCTGCATCGACATTTGTTTTAACGGTTTTCTGTTGCATGCGAACAATTCGCTCACACATGAAGTGCTTGACTACATAAACTGACGAACACTACGAGATGGCTGCTTGCTTTTGTCTAACTCTACTTTCAACAAACCACACCTTTGGCAAAAATTTAAGAAAAAGTGTAATCGGAAATACACTAAAGTTCTCATGATTATGAAAAACATCTTGTGAAAGGTTTTCTGAAGGAAGTTACAGCAACATGCAGCATGGTTGGACAAGGAAGGGCAAGCCAGGCAAAAATTGCTCACCACCACATGCGCAAAAATTTTAATTGTTTCATTTTTCAGGACTTTCTGCAACTTTTAACGGTTTTTATCCTTTGCAAAAATTTTTTTTCATCCACGAAACTTTTGTTGATTGCCAGCTCTATCGTAGCTATTAACAGTTACTTGCAAGCGCTATTAAAACAAATAAAAAGTGCTACATTTTGAAACCCAAAAACAGAGGCGCTAATTATCAACAAAATTAAATAATGTGGGGCGCATTACGCTGGACTGTTTTTGCTAGCTCCCAATTCAGTCCGCTGCAAAAAGCATCGACTGAAGTACATCTTGAACGTTGGTCTATCCTGAGCTGAATGCATGTAAGAAGCAGCAAGCGAGCAAGTGAACGAAAACTGCGCAGGAGCGAGTGAGAGAAAGTAAAGAAAGTAACAAGCGAATAAATAAACAAAAGAAAGAAGTTCGGCTGAAGCAAGACATCTACGTTTCAAAACCCCACTTAAGCTTTGGAAAAGCGAGTGAACCTAGTCTCAAATCGTCTGTGCATGAAGAAACGCATGGCGGGGCCAGGATCTCAACACCTCTTTCGAAGTTGGCGTGAGCGCCAAATGCTTGAAATTCCGGGCGGCACGATGTGCCGTGGAGCTCGAGAATGCGAGAAGTACCAGTATGAGTGAGAATGAGGCGAGGATCCCGACCGCTCGTGCAAGCATTGACGAAAAATTCTCAAGTTGCAATCTATTCCCATGTTGGTTTTGGTGTTTATACCCCATTTTTCCATGACACTGAACTCACTGAGATAAATTAAGCTTCTTTTTCTCGACATAAATTAAAACTGTAGGGTTGAAGGTGGTTTTAAAATAAGTGAAAATGAATGCACAAGCAACCACTCAGAAAAATTGTTCATGAGGCACAGGCAACCAACTTATGCACCATTTATCACTACCACATTTATGAGTATAGTTCAGGGATGGGGAACCTATATGCTATCACGGGCTGCATGGATTGTGGATTATCACTGGCGGGCCGCAAAATTTAATCAATTTTATCTTGAAATTCTACCTTTATCGTCGAAAGGAAGATAAGGAGGAAAAACTATGTCAAAGAGCGAGAGAGATTTCTCTTGACTTACTGTCTAAGTGTCTGCTTGTCATGGAGTTTCGTTTTGACGCGACGTTGTGTTCTAACATGGGCAATGAAAATTCTGTGCGGGTCATACTAAATTTTCATGCAGGCCGCATTTGGCCCTCGGGCCGCAGGTTCCCCACCCCTGGTGTAGTTAATGACGACATGTTGCAAGGCACAACTCATTTGTAATTAAAAGGCGATACAGTGAATTAATCTATTTCCACATTGTATTACATTGTTCCGTGCAAATTCATGGCAGAAAAACTCGCGAATGCTTTCACTTTGTTAACTGTATATGACATCGCCGGTTGAGGTTTTCACCTCTAAACTTACTGCAAATTATTTAGTTTCTAAACACGTAACTTTACCATTTCTCTCAATGACCGTCGAAACCCATAACTATTCGTTTGGAATAGCTAATGGCATCTCAAAAAGCACTTGAGAACTTTTTCCCAAAATTACTCGATGAAGGCTCCTAAATCTACAAAAACGATGAAACTAGCAGAAGCTTTTCGAAAATAGCTCATGGGGTAATCACTATAATCGTGACACTACTTCGCTACCAGCCACTCAACAGTGACCTGCATGGAAGAATGAATTGGATTCTTCGACCCGCGCAGGGCTTATCTGCTGTCAGCACGACTTCATGACCCTCGGCATACGATTTGCCACCGTGTGGTTGTATGAGCTGCACAAACAATTGCGTCCGACTTTTTCATCTGGTACATGAGAAACAACAAAACAAAGCCCTTCCTTCTATTGGCGTGAAAGACACCACGAAGTGTAAATGGATTTATCCGGATAGGACAAGATAGTAAGGGTTGTTTGCGTAACATTTAATACACTGCCTTCCCGTCGTGTTCACAGAAACGCGTGGAGTTGGACCCAAACCGCTGTTTAAAGCCCTTCCGGATAAACCATGTATCTCTTCGGAAATTAAAAACTTCCTCACGAACGGCCTGTGTTACAGCGAGGATTTCTTCTTGGATCACTGGATCGTTTGTATCGAGAGCGGTAAATGTAAAAAGGAATATCCGAGCACCGCAGCATAATTCGCACCAAAAGCTAAAAAGTTGTTTTGCTGTTGAACATCGCTTGCAAAAAGATATGCGTGGAACACCAACATGTCCGCTACGGAAAAAGCCAATGCTTTCGAGATTATCACTTTTGTAGCCGGTAGCGATATTACAGCAAAATCGAGGCCACCCAAAGCGATCTTTTCTCCGACTACCGTTCGTCTGTCCTCAGATGTTTTGCCTTCACATGACCCGTGACGTTGTTCGCACGTCTTGCACCATGCTACATGCCACGTGCAAACCGACGATGTCGTCGCTTTTTCTGGTGGCTGGTGTTCTGCACGAATGACGTCACATGTTTTAGGGGAAAGCTTGAACGGAAGGTAGGTTTGGATTTCTTTGAGTTACAATTTCACAATTAATATTTTTGTACATAACCTTTTATTTCGTGTGTACCACTTTTTGTTTCTGTCGATGCGAGCCGATATGTGTGTGCATGCAGCATAACGATAAATGACTAATATTTTTGATTGCATGAACTCAGACTACTTGGTTAAGCGTGTCCAGCATGGAAGACAGATAATCATCTAGCGTTTGGGTTTTAAAAGAATGTTGAAATTTGTGAATAATAATTCACGACGCTCAATGTTGATCTGTATTTTTGTTAATTAAGTCCGACCGTTCGAACGGTTACTTTTACTCATGACGTCTTCCAGTTTCACGAACAGATGAAAAAATTCACACTTTTTAATGACGTAATAACAGCTGCAGGGGAGCGAAACCAATTGGGAGGGTAAAGGCATTTTGCTCAACAATCTTTTAAATTTCTATTTGATTATCGCAACCACTTCGCCATACTTTTTCCCGTATGCTCCACTTTTTTCATTAAAATTTTCGAAGAGCTGAAAAAGGCCATCAGCCCAATTTCGAGTTTCACCAGATTCTTCACATTTATCAGCTACTGGCGGGCGATTTATTACCCTGCACCCCTGGCTTTTGATGTATCGTCCTTGTACGACCGTCACGCTTGGGTAAGCGCAGTGTGAGTCCTGTTGCGAGAATTGCAAATGTAGATCAGCAGTTCACGCGCAAAGTCAGAGGAGGATGGCAGTGAAACTCTCGGAAGAGCAGCGTATGGCATAGGTGGTCAAAAAATCTGGAGGCGCTGCAGCGTTTTGCTCGTGAAAGTGTGCTCATATCCAAACAGTTGATTTTCAAGATATTGTGCATTTGAACTTCGTTAAGTAATAAAAATATACATCTAATGCAATTTTCACTCCATTAATGCCAGAAAAGAATTAAACTGACAAAAAACGTTTTGTCAAAGATTGCAATTTAGGTAAATAATTTTTTACCAAGGTTAAAGTATAGTGCAGCAAATGGTCACGATCCTGAGGTAACATTAGAAAAACTCTTAACAATCACTTAATGGCTAGCATCCCCAAAAGATTCTTTAATTCTTACGCAGTTTTGCATGCTCGCCTATTTCAAAGTGCAGTAAATCAAGTTCGATATTGTGACAAAAATTATTTTCTTACTTGAAATGATTTTTTCCCGGAAGCAAAATAATTTGGGCGGCCGCAGACCCTTGCACCCCCCGCCCCTACGCCTATGGCGTCACAGACCCTTGCACCGTCACAGACCCTATGGCGTCACAGACCCTTGTCCACAGACCCTTGCACCCCCCGCCCCTACGCCTATGACGTCAGGTGATCAATTGTAGAAATCTTGTATCTTTGCTAAGATTTCATCGCCATGAAGCCGCGCTGAGAACCCTAAGCAAAAACTTGCAGACCAGTAGAATGAGGCGTGAGAGCTGTACTCTAAAGCGACTACGCAGTTAACAGCTACATTATTACGTAGTTCAGCGTTGCTCTTATCGAATGTCTTCCGGACGTATTTCACTCATGAGTGAACACACCTGCACTGTCACCATTAAATGGCCTTTATAGCAGATGGATAAAATCACCAAGTGAAATACGTGAAAAGCAAATAAAATTTGACTGTAAATTTGAGGAAGCAGGCTGTCAAAGCCGACGCTAAAGCATAATGTTGACCACACAGCCGTTTGTTGGTGAAGGCACGTCTTCTTCTGCAGCGCTTGACCACCTGCGAGAGTGTTGCCAGATGCTTGACAAAGAATATGGCAATATTCGTTCACTTAATGGCAAATTTTTGGCAAAACAATTTTGACAATGGCAATGTTATTGGGATTATTGATTTTTCGATACTTAAAGTTTTTTATTTTTTTGCAATTTATATTTTCTCCACACTTTTCATTTCTTAATTTTTAATGATTGAACACAAGTTCCACTGTAAAGCACAGTACCAGTAACTATGCTTCGCGGAAAGGGTGATCAGATTGGTAATTACCAACGCTTAATGTTGATCTGTATTTTCGCTCTAAAGTTTGGATTTTCATTTGATAAATAATCCAAAATGGATTGTTTTGTCAATACTGACAATTGATATTTCAAAAAATGGCAATATTTTGGCATAAAAATATTGCCAACAAAGTTGGCAAATTTTTGGAAAAAAGTGACTTTTGGCAATATTTGCCAAATTTGGCACCATCTGGCAACCTTGTTCTGCGAACTAACATGTCGCTCAGTGTTGGAGTCGCCATGGACAATACCGGCACCACTTGCCCGCTTCAGTGAGTTGATTTCCTGTTCACGGAACTTCATTCGCGGTAGGGCATGACGAAGGCAAAAGAACGATCCACTGCGCTTATTGGCAAGGTAAAGTTATTATTGCTTTCAACACTTTGGCCAACGCCAATCGAATCAAATTGAAAATACGACCAGAGAACGCAAAACCAATCGGTCAGTCGCTCGAACCGACGCATGCTTCTCATGCAGGTGCACCACTTATAAAAACAAGCGAAATAGTCAAAGGTTGGTCTTACGCGACCTTTTCCTACAAGACGCGCATAATGAATTTTAGGGCATTTGACCAACTCGTCGTTAAATAAACTTGGCCTGCTGGGTCACGACACGAACATCAAGACCACAGTTCACGATCTTTGGTGCAGTACAACCGCGTATCTCATGCTAAAAATCAGTCTATAAACAGTTGACTTCTTTTGCCAGAAACGGACAAATGACACTTCTTGAAAGATCGGTGCTTTAAATAAGACAAAGCTCCACTGGAAGGCTTCAGCGAAAGCACAAACGAAAGCACCTGTTGGATTCTTATTTTAAGTCTGTCTGCCAGCTGACTAATTGTTCATGCCAAATCTCGCACATAACACAAAGCGCATTATGTGGTAACAGGGAAAAGCCTCTAGGGCAGCCAGGTCCAAACCAAGAAAATGCCGCCATAGTTAGAAACTGATGCCACATTGTCGTCGAGGCCATGACGCATCATCGCAACAGTAGTAATCTAGGCAAACAACCCTCAGTTAAACACAGCTGTATTGCCCAATATGTCCCGAATAATGCGTAGAAACGCAAAAGAGCACTTAATCTTTTACTGGCTATGACGAGAAGTCGAGCTTTATTACAAGTTAGGCTCAATGCAAATTATGAATAAGTTTGTTTTTACGTGACCGTATGCCGCTATATGCCTTTTTATGCTAACATCGGTCTTCTCCAAGAGTGTAATGCTTTCGTTTGCTTGTATTTTTCTTTTTTATTAATTGTGTGCTTTGTGCGATTGTGTTTTGCGTTGCGCCGCAAATGCATTCATGCATGGCGGGACTGTGTTTGTTTCAAAAAATTTTTGAAGCTCTTCGACAAGATAACTTTAGTTTTTCTTCAGCGTCCTGGTCGCGAGTACATTCTGGCAGTGTTTGGTTCCGCCTTGCTCTGCTGTATCGTAACAAATCAACTTACCGCTACATCTTGTGCTCCTAAGCATTGCATATACTGACGGGAAGACAAACCAGGATGAATGCTACATGTCTTGCAGCGCGTTTGTACTAAGCACTACATGCATCGTATTTCCGAAGCAAATCTTTTAAAAGCGTCGGCAAAGCACTCCCGTTTCAACTATTTCCACATTTCGTTTCTTGCAACACTCAAATTTATTGAGAGATTGTGCTTTTTCTTCCGTTTTTCACTCTTTTGCTCAAATGCACCGAGAGGGTCATTCTATGAAAACTTTGTAAAAAGCGTTGTCAGGCGCACACGCGAGCGCTAATGCACTGGTTTTCTTTTCAATTTTTTTAATAGGGGGAGAAAAAATTATTATCAAGTCGTTTCAGAAACAAAATCATAAACAATGATTAAAATAAATTTTATTTAAGCGATGTTGCTTCTTATGACTTTGTAAGATTTCAAAGTTTCATCCTGCATAAAAAATACGATATAAAATCTATTCTAGCCAAATTTTATAGCTAAACTGAAAGGAAACAAAAGCATTGCTTATAAGATCTAAGCAAGCACGACAATTAGTAAACTCTTGACATGCTGCCAGGTGAAGGCAATATATATTTCCAGCTTGCGACTTATAAAACACAATTTCTTTGTGGGTTAAACCTTTGGATCAACCATAAGAAAGTGGATAAAATGACTGACAAAACGAAGTACAGACGACAAAAATGTTTGAAAAGTTTAGTTTCAAATTTTCTGCTGGGTTACAACGCGAACAAAGAATGCTGCCACAGGGAACCGCAATAAATGAGAGAACTGCAGGGATTCAAAAAGGTTCTAAAAACATAATTTTTAGTCGTTAGTTTCAAGATCAGTTTTGCTCGTAAAGGATTTACAGATTTAGTTTCAGAAATTGAACTTTCGTTGGGAAAATATATGGTTGAGATTCACGTGCTTTCATCAAAGTCCGTATTTTTTTACTTTGAGAAAATATCTTTTTAGCACACTAATAAAAGATTGCACAGACGTTAACACTGACTTGTGCTCTCAGAGAAAAAGGCAGCACCATCTTTACATTACCTATCCTGTTGGATTTTGAAAGAAACATGCTGAACGGCCATGTTTGATCACAAACAAATCTCATGTCGTCACACGAAATAGGACAGGGGAGACGCAGTTTGCTAAACACTGTTTTACAGTACTACACTTACTCTGACACAGCCTTTATCCACCATTAAGAACTATAAAGTAAGATTTGAATAGATACAAAGGTTAGCACAAGACTGAAAACAATCAAAAGTGTCCACAAATATGCAAAAAAAAAATTTTCAAAGCAGCTGCTAACAAGTGTTAGGTAGAATTTGCGTTTTTGTAAGCAAATATTTGCATTTGAGCTTAACAATTTGAATTGCTTCCAGCAACCAAGACTGGTTTAGCATAATTGTAGAAGCACCTCTGTTGCGTGGTTATCGAATAGTTGTAAATTGATACTTCTAAAGCACCTTACCACGTAAACAGACAAATTACGCACACAAACACCTGGTAATTAAACTTATTTCAACTGATCGAGACGCTCATTTTAGCTTTTCTCCCAGAAAGCATCACCACAATGGTGCTATTGGGGTTAATCCAAACTTGATATATTTTGCTGCAATTATAAAACGTGTGCTTTCAGACACATTGCATCTAGCCTCAGTCCCAATATTCTAATTTGTGTAGCGTCTTGGTTGTTTGTGAGATTTTTTACTACTACAAGCATTAAGCTTCCATTACAGTACAATGCCAGACGGTGCCATTCCTAGTCCAACAGCATACTGCAGTTTTGCAGATCACAAATTACAAAAAGAACATACGTAGAGCAAGAAACTGGAAGATATTGTTTTTCAGGTCGGTCAATTTGTGTATGTGCTACATCCAGAATATTTTGAAAAAATAAAAATTTTGTTTGATGAATTGGCTGCAAAATTTGCAATGTGCCAAGAAAATACTGGTGTTAATTGTTTTTTGTGTTGTGAAACGTACGTCCGATGGATGAGTGCCTCTCTCCTTCCCAGCGTTTCTTGAACTGATTATGACCAGTGGAGCCTGGCGCCTGTGGTTAACATACAACGGATCCTTCTACAATCTACACAATGGTCTACTTACGTGAAGTTTCAGTGAGAATCCATCCGTTTGCAAATGGCGTTTGCAGATGCTGTTAGTGTGCAGACGCCCGCTGTTGGCAAATCCCGATCATATGGATGAATCGTATCTGCCAGCACCTAAATGTGGAAAGTACATTCAGGCAATGTAAAGAACGCGTTGAACAAGATTCGTTGTAAAGAGTTGTTTAACCGTTGACCTAAATAAGGTAATTGCATTAGTAAGTTAAGCAGATAACAAAGCAAAGCGACCTATTTCTCAAAGCGATTATTTCACTTGTTAGCAACTGTTACTTCCAGCTCAGCAGCTGCGGGAAGTCACGCAATAGTCAGTTCCAGTTACTCTCATGGATTTTTGCAACTACGTTGAAAAACATGTTTCAAAGCAACAATTTTTAACTCATACTTTAGGAATTTATCAGCACTACATTGTGTAAAGGCGATGATCAAGTTGCCACATCTGCTTGATAAAAACATAACTCATGCAAACTCTCCCTAGCTACTTGATTGCCAAACTTCTGCATTTCTTGAAACACATTTTAAAATTTTCGTGGCCTTTGCAACAAACATTTCCATATAAGTTGAGAATTCTTACTTATCAATTCATGAATCGCTTTTTCAGCTCATGTTGAGATGCAGAGCATTTTCCTGGGGTGCAACATTTGCGCCTTTTAAAGAAATTTTTCTAGAAGTGGCCACAAAGGCTCTAACATTATTTCTGTGAGCTGCAACGTGCCTACGAAAACTGAAGTTTGAACCTACAGTTAGTTCATTTACATAGGATAAAATTTTTCTAGCACCAAATATTTACTATACCGAGGGATGAAGCTGCAGACAAAAGTGGGTGCATGCTATATATGTAGATTCTCAAAAGACAACGCTTGGCCGCAAAAAGACACATTTACAAAACTGGTGAACACACTTACATAGCCTTTGTGAATATTGGTCCTCAGATCGTGCTGCGTTTTAGTAGAACTCCAATATAATACAAGGAAAAGTTTTTACGCAGGTATTCATTTACTACCTGCTGACGAGAACGACAAGAACACATAAACAAACGCCCAGGATTTAGGCACAAGAAAGCGAATCTTCACAACATCTCTTCCACTGTGAACGTTTTTACTAAACTCAAGAATTGTCAATGTCATAAATGTTTAATAAATTATTCTTTTACCGCCGCATGAAATCAGTTGCTTTCGCTTTAGGCTCAAGTTTTTATTTCGTAAGAATTAAGAAATCTTTAACTCAGGCAAACGAGAATCTTCTTGTTCGCTTTGCAAGAGGAACAAGCTTCAGAAATACAGACTTGCCAATCTTTCCTATTCGACATGTCTCTGCTAGGCATTAGGCAATACCAGCTCAGTTTAGACCAAAGATATCTTACTAATCAGCTGTTGAAACAGCAATGCAGTTGTTGGGCCAAAGCATTCCTGAACAGAAGCCTGCTCTAAGGAGCGCGACACTAGTCAACCGTGTCATAACGCTGCAAACGGTACTGCAATATCAGGTGCATTGATCTTGAAAGGCGTTATGGCATGTCGCTTGGTGAAAGCAACTTGCATGGCTGGACTGCACTCGCCTGGATCGGAATCACACCGTGACAACAGCACTCCATTTCTTGTTCCAGGCAACGTGTAATTAGAGCCGGTGAAGCTTTTCTCACTTTCAGCTGCTTTCATGTTAGAGACCGCTCCGTGAAGGAGATATAATTGGCAAATTTTTAGGCAGCGAACTGAAAAAAATTTCATCACTCAGAGACTTGTGGAGTTGCTTTGTCTTCAGAGAGCTGTTTTGGTCTTTAGGTCCTACATGAACCTACTTGCTCAGGTGCATATCTCTTTTTGACTTGTAGTGAGTGGTGAGTAATTGAAACTCAACGTGAAACGATGTCAGTTGGATGAAGCTGTTGATTCGTACTTGTTTGGGTGAGGTACTGTGCCGCATTTAAATTCAGAAATACTTGGCCAGTATTCCAGGAACTAAAATCAAGACTGGTTCTTAAAAGTTTTCAAATTTTCCATTGCATACATGACGAGCATATTTTAGACAAAAACCTCCGGCTCCCAATCCCCTGGTTACCCTCTATGAGGTATAAGCACTAAAATAGTAAGAGATCCAACTACGACTGGATGTCATTTCAAATTACTCTTTAAAAGCTGTCATGGTAACGTCTTTTGTAACGAAACGTATCTGTATGGTTTAAAAACACTCAGGAACAAATGCATCACACTTAAGTTAATGTTGACGGAAAAGCCGAAATTTACATTTAAATAAATACAGCAAATATACCTCAATTCGTTGACGCATCGTGTTTTCCACTAAAGGAGCGATCATTTCACTCAGGGATATTCCCGGAATGGACCTGTTATTTAAAAATTTCATTCAAATTTTGTTGAAAGGGTCAATTTCAATATGGTATCTGTGCCTTTAGGGCTGGCTGAATAGTTGACCCATAAAGTCTTCGCCAACCCTTTTAGTCGCAAATATGCGGTTCGCACCAATTTGAAGAATTCCCAAGTCCTCAATAGTTTTTCTCATTTATATTTTTTGTTAACATGCAATTAAATGTTATGTCCTTTGGTGTTTTGCTCTTTTCATTGCATTTCTGTTGCTTGGTGGTTTGAGCCACAAAATACATGAATGAACTTAAACCATTATCTACGTAAAGTTCTTACCACAACTCTTTCCATCAACCAGTGATTGCTCGCAGTTGACCGGATCTGTATTGTATTATCCAAGCAAAAAATGTTTTTGAGTCTAAAGTCAAACAGAAAAAATTTGATCTTAAAAACAAAAGTTGAACCAGGAAAAAAACGCCTTTTCAAAGACTGATCTCTTTTCAATGTTGCACAACATACAATCGAAGTTTTCAGTTGCAACAAAGACCATACTTGAAAAAAATTACCTAACTCTCTAAGATTCTAAAAGTGTCATTTGATTTGATTCAATTAAATGATGTGTATAAATCTAAGTGTAAGAAATTTGCTCTTCTTTTCCATATCTCATGCTAGGTGTTCGCCAAAAAAACTTTTTGAAGTTTCCCTTGAAGTTTGTTCTCTTGAATCGTTTATATGCATTGATTAATTCTCTAATGCGGCGGTTATTAAACTGTGTTTTTTCGGTGGCTTGCCTTGCTGTTTTGATAAAAATGCAATTTTGTGTTTGGAAACAAAGCTTTCCATTTTTTTGACGAACTCATCGTCGCTTTGAGGCGGCGGTGCCATGTCTTGGAAACGGGCAAAGTAAAACGATGAATATTTCCCTATCAATGTATGCGTGACATTTGCAAAGGACCTTGAGGCTACGGCAAAACTTAATTTGCGAAAAGCGTGCGCACAGCACACGACCAGCGTCGACAAAGACCGGGGTCGTGCCCGACTGACGAAAATCCGTTCGATCCGCTCGTGCCGGACATGGATTAATACCGATTAAAGGAAGATCACCTATCCACACGCATCTGTTTACCTTAGAGCAAGCCGACATTTCGCCATATGCCCAAATAACGATTGATCCTGCAATAAAGGCTCGACAGTGCTCGGTATGCTCATTAACATTGCTTTACTGAACTCCCAGTAGAATGCCTGAGTCACTCTTCGTGCTGGATGAAAACGCACAAGAAGATTCATTCGATCGCGAACTGCATCTCTTGCTTATGGTTGAGCATCACCAGTGCAAACTTAAACATTAAGTAATTTTTTTTCATTTTTTCAAACTTTGATTTTGTCCCATTTCGATCTTTTCAGCTTTGTTACCCAGAAAAAAGATACATTTTTGTCTCCCTATCATCCAAACCGCATTCGGCTTTGGCTTGTGTAAGCTTTTTTGAATTTAGTTTTGTTCGCCAAATAACAGTATTTGTTGAAGGGAGCTCTTTCTCTCACAAAGGTTCAGTCATGTTTAACATAACAGGGCGTGGATTTTGCCTGACGGGGAGTAGACATCCTCAGCTTTTCTTCAAATGCAAGCAAACTAATTTCCATAAATTACTGACAATTACGTTTGTATTTAAAACCGCTTCAAATTTTTCAAACTGTGTTTCCCTCCATTTGTAAAAACTTGGTCCGTATAGTAGCTTTGCCAAGACTAACTTTCAACATTTTAAACAGGTTTAAATGACGTCAATTTGCTGGGCTCCTCTGCAGTTTTTCTGAACGTGTAATAAAGAAGAGCTTTCGAATCAAACAAAAACACAGTAATTCTAACTTTAAAGATTCGTTAGGGCTAATCCTTCAATGTCTGCGTAGTAGTCTTTTGACATAATCTTATGCAAAGCTGTCTTTTGTCTTTGTCGTTGGCAGAACTCCAGAGTATGTCAAACAGGTAAGGAATGCTCCTTTTTTCGTTTGTTTCTCACAGTTTTGCCAATTTTTTTCGGTCACTAAATTGTACTTTAGAAAGGATTGTTTTAGTCGCTTTTGCGTCTCCTAAAAAATCAAACTTCAGTAACGATTGACCAGCTGCAATATTTTATAGTTTTACTGGCAAGTTACTGCACAGTTGTGGCAAACATTCCAAAAATGTCTGGTGTGATTCTTATTTGCCCTAATTTTCATGTCAGTAAACATGAAAGCAAAAAATCGAGAAATATGGTATGAACACCATACACTCGATCATCCCGTGGATTTTTGATTCAAAATGTTTGCTCTAACCTCAAGGTTGAATCGTGCAGCTACCTCACTTAAAGATTTTATAAGCTGTTTATCGGTTGGTCGTCCATGAGGCGGATTACCCCGGACACTAAGTTTCGCGAAGATTACGATTTCGACAAATGAAAAACAACTGCAGTACCTGTTTTAGTGTACTATCCAGGAAATATTTTTCAACACCGGCGCCCTGACCAGCCAAAAAATGACTGTGGTCAGGAAATGGCACTTAATTTTCAGAGACAGAGGCCGGTTTTGCGCATTTGCAAATGTTTTGGAATGTTGAGTCCGAGTACTGACTAATATCAAAGAAACGTGGCTATTTTTGCTGTCAGCTTTTGATGTCCGCAGGAGGATCTTGTAAAGGATGCTATGAAGTGACGCACTGGGCACGAAAATCTGACGCTGTCAAAAAATTAAGGCGACTATTTCATGTTTAGATAACAAAACGAACGTGCTCAAGCGTTTGCGTTGTTGAGCCGCTCATCCCAAGCACTTCATTCCGCAGTTTCTTCGGTAAAAATGAAATAAAACGTTTCTGCTGAAAAGACAAAAAATGTTCTGAAAAACTGTTTTGTTTTTGTGCGAAGTTTGCATTTTGCCATTTCTTTGTAAATGTTTCCTTCAGCTGTTGTGCATTTAAAAAATAAGTGTGGCAAGGAGGCCATGCCCCAACCAAATGTTTAGCATATCTAGTCATTTTGTGCTTTTAGAGGCGGTATCCCAAACAAAATACTGTTGCTCGCCTGAAATAAAAAATTATACTCACCCCAAATATTTAGCTCCCCAAAAATTGTGGACTGGCTTCGCCACTGATTTGAAAACCCAGTAAAGAAGTAACAACTGCCTTTTTTCTTTCAAAGTTTTTCGAATTACAAATATAAATGCATAGTATTTGTAAGTCGCATTTCCCGATTCTCCGTGGACATCCATTGACGTTAAAGCAGAAGCTTCACAGAGCAGTTGTGCCGAAGACTCTGAAGCAAGCTTCACAAACAATGTCTGAAAAAACCAAAAACACAGCAGCCTCACCATCCTTCCCTTTTTCACGAAGATATGAGCTGACGACATTCTGTTTACGACATCTTCGTTATAATCCGATTTCTGAGCAAAGCTTCCAACCCTTCCCACTATGTCTCGCAAAAGTAAACAGTATTAATGAACCCGGAGTAGCATCCCTGGATGGCAGTTTGTATACAAGCTTGTTTTGCCAGATTTAAATTATTTTCTTTGAGTTCATCTAAGCAACTTTGGACGACCTTTGCAAGCTGTTTCTCCGAGTACGGCCCTGGCGCCATTGTTAAAACATGCAAACACCAGAAGATCAACAGACTACTAATTAAATCATATGTCGTGTTATATGATTTTTTGCAGCATGCATCAAGCTATGCACAACTTAATGCGTTGCAGCGGAAAAATCGCACTTCTTGTTGTCTTCGAACCGATTCGCTGTGCAGCTGTGGTTTTGGGGAGAAAAGCTCTTTGAGAGAGTTGCTGCAGCAATCACTTAATAGCTGCAGCTATTCAGCTTGCTTCCATTGCAATCTACGGCGGACACAAAAGAGACGAGTTTTCTTGTCAGTGATCCACATTCAGTGACATTTCGGTTAATCGAAAACAGCCCCTGCTTTTCTATTAAAAACCAGTTTAGTAGAGAAAGATAAAATTGCGATCGTTTTTAAGTGCAAGCATAGGCTCAAAAGTGAATTAAAAAAAGCTGTTTCATATCTCTCTTCAAAATAGCTTTATTTTTAAGAACTGGAAAACGAGCCCTGTAACTTGAGTTATGCTAACTGGTCGTCGAGGAAATTACAGTGCTGAGCATACATTCCAAACAAATAATTTTGTGCGAAGCCGAAAATATATTTTGAAAACTAACATTTGTAAATGCAGGACTGTTTCGTATTTCCACATCATGCATATCAATGTCACAGATGTTTGAAAATACATTAAAAAAAGTTGAAAATAATATATTTACAAAAATGTAAAAACATATCGCATAACAGATTTTTCCAGATGTTTGCATTTAAGATGACCGGCTGGTATAACCCCACAAAACTCCGCTAATTTTTTAATTTTTAGAGAGCTGCGGACTCATACCACTGCACTTTTAGCGAGACCTAAAGAAAACCGTTACTGCCAAACATCCACTTTGAAGTACTCTCTCGAATTATTAGGATACGGAAGTTATGCGTGCAGCACACGTGTAAAAGCGGTAGGCAGCAAAAGATGCGCAGGACGTAAACGTTGCTGAATATAAATTACCTGTAAGCGAAAGTAGTTCATCCATATTTCTTCATGATTTTAAGCCAACCAGACTGCGCTGCCCATAGCGACAGAGCGGCTGTTCGCAAGTACAGCTGAATTTTGTACTAAACAGCAACCAGTTAATGTCACTTTGTTCGAAGTCTGAGACTACAGCCCACCCACACAGAATGCTCTTAATGCAAAGCAATGGTACTCTACTACTTTTCGGATTTGCGTCATTTGCGAGCAAAGTGCAGTAGAATCGTTCAAAAATCTGATGCTTTCCAGAAAGCGCGTATTTAGACTACAGCCGATAAAAAGAATTCGTTTGACAAACGTTTGATTTTCCGAAAGACATTGCCGTCATTTCGACACTCCCATTAGTTTCATGCAAGAAAAACAAAAAGAAAATAGAATTAATGCAAAATCTGACTCCTCCAGGCGGCGGAGGCCAAGCACATGCACGAAGTTGAAGCATGTTGGTGGAGCGTCTGTTGTCTGCGTAGTGTCTCTCCAGTTGATGATCTGCCGGTCCAGGAACACAGCCACTTAATGTCAGCTGCCCATGATTACATTGACATATTGAAGCCAGCACACCGTTCGGACACGTTATCATCCTGTAATTAACACGTGTCGATTTGCGGACCAGGTGAAAACAGCAGGGCGTTTCCTGGTATCAGTAATCTGTTAACTTGAATGTACAGTGGTTAATATAAACAGTGACAAGTGGGTGTTGCCACTTGGGTAGTACAACGCGATCTGGTTCCAAATAAACACGCTTTTGTCCTTGAAAAATGAATGTCTTGACGAGCGGGTTTAAAAATAAAAGTCAAGTAGAGCATAAAGCAAAAGGAGCGAAGTCAGTATATAATAACAAAGAATAGCTAGATTTTATTTAAAACCCTGACGCGATACACGCATTAGAGTGTCAGCAAATATTTTTGGACGCTTGCGGGTTTTATCATCAATCTTATTTGACAAATCGTCTTCTTCACTTGAACGTGCAGATATCCGTGCTTTGGCCCGGATGTTTTTTTTGATCTACTATCGGATTTCCATCCGACATTTGTAAGCCTTAGCCTGGAAAGCATTTATGCTCTTGGCAACTCCCGCAAAAATCTAAGTAACGTGAAAAAGGTGGAGAGCCAAACAATCAGTCCACACTGCAGAGAACCATAGGTTGCTTTTTGAGAAAAAATGTGAAGGGATAGTGCAGGAAAAAGGCGAAACTTTCTCAGTAAGCCCAACAGCCTGCCTCCGAAACGCAAGTGACACTGTTCACGAAATAGTTGATTGAGCCGGATTCTTGTATTGGCATAGTGCGATTCTGCGGTTGACAAGAAACAGTAACACGTTTTCATCACCCGGTCGGAACGTGCGTGACAACTTTCAACTCGGGTCATTCTGACCCCCAAAGCTCTCGTCAAAAACAATTCCTTCTAACCAAAAATGTGTTTGGATACAAAACATGCAACGTTGCTGACGTGAAACAGATGTTATCTGTTTAACCGTTTGGAAGCCACAAGATCTGTTTTTCTGTTACGCGAGCTGAATACTTGTGTTTTTTACCTCAATAACAGTTGGTTGATTAACGTGACTGTTTTTATTTGGAATGTGGCCATTAGATTTAGCTTCACGTGCGTTAGAGGACTGTTTGCGATTGAGATCGATTAATACTTATGACGTTGCAAGACCCCCAACCTGACAGTCAAAACATTTAATTGCTGTGAGGTAAGGCGAAAGCATATGTTGTATTCACAATTGCAACAACTATTTACAGTATTTGTTAAATATATTGCTTCTTTGCATTTCCATTTCTTTATAATAATTGGGCTAAATCTACGAAAACTGTTTTCGAAATCAACCAAACTCTGCATTAAAATATTGTCATGTGACAACTGTTAATACTTTTCCGTGCTTTACGATCGCTAGAACAGAAAATCAGCTCATGTTACAAAAACCAGCTTTAGTTGTGGTTAAATATATTGTAGCGGCATTCAATAAAGCATTTCGAAAGTTCACACTGTTGAATAACTGCTTCTTTTTACATAGAGCACAGCATACTAAAAAAACTTCAAAAATTGTAAAAGAGTTGCTACCACCTCTGTGCGAATTGAATGAATTACAGCAGTACGTATGCTGCCGGGTGAAATTAAATGTCAATGTCCTCGTTCGAAGTTAGTTTTGGGATTGGCAGGTACAAGTTTCAAAATCGTCTGCTATTTCGTCGGCATCATGCTCTCATTACACTTAAATCAGCAGAAAAAGTACTTTTAATTTCTTCTCGTTTTATGTGCCACTTTTCCTTGTGATTTTTGTTCCAGCTTTTGTAGCAAGCGCACAGAACATTTCAGTTGAAACACGCTTTTTAAATGTGCCTTTCACACAAATCCGACATACTGACCGACGAAATAGTAGACGATTTTGAAACTTCCATTACGAAATAATGATGATGAAATAACACTGAAACTACACTACGAAATAACAATGAAAGTACACTACGAAATAACGATGATGTAATGTGAATTTACTGTATTTGAAAGACACTGGCTGTTTTCAAACTGTCAATAGCCGTGTACCGTTTGTATCCAAACAGCAACGAGAAGTACAGTGATAAATGGGTCTCACTTTCTTCAAAACTAAAAGAAAGGGGCAGACGCCTCTAATGGTCGCTTTGTAAACAGTGGTCAACAGCTGATCGCGCACGTAAAGCGAGCTCGCGTTTTCCTGTCGAGTAAAAAACGCGAGTCATACAAAGCTGGCTCAGTCGACGACAACTTTTGCTCTTTCAAATTTGTTACGTGATCCTCTGGGAAATTTAACGATCCTTGAGCAATAGAACCATGCGTCTGCAGACAATGCGTCAGGTTTCAATCTAAAACGATCGAGAAATGATCGCAAAATAAAAACTTTCGTCGACGAAATGCTCTCCGTTGAACGATAGTCTGTTTACCATGCTGGGTTTCCAGAGTTTTGACCGAATCCCATAAAGAGCCTGCTTCTATAAGCAGCACACTGCGGTCGATGTAATGGGTTGGCTGACTAGCAGTGAATGTCCTTTCGTGAGACATCCTTACAAAGAAGTATGTTTGATCGGCAGGTTTATTTCACGATGTGAAAAATCAGAAACAATTGATCATTGCTGATGAAAACATTTAATGAATGCATAACATCAACCCAGCCCTGAACTTGCAGCAAACGCGAAACGTGGTAATGAATATTGCGTTCAATTTTGCAAATTCTGAGAGAAAACAGTTTACTTACATTCGTATAATGGCATCCTCTACAACAGGGGTGCAGAACTTTTTCGCTATTGCCGGCCGCATCACGTTTATTTTTATGAATTACGGCCGCCAGTGAGTTAAACATATTTTTATTTTTTGCATTACTTGTGTTCAGCTTCTACACACTGACCCTGGCCTGCTTCCACACGTCTATTTGTCCGTCTTTCTGCTAAGTATCCTCATAGACAGTAGACAAAGAGTTTATATTTGTGCACGGCCGCCATAAGATCTATTAAATTACGTGTGCACGACCGCATAAATTTTCACCGAAGGTCGCAGGTTGTGCACCCCTACTCTATAGTTACAGTAAATGCACTGTAAATCTCAAATGAGTGTGAAAGTCTTGTTTGGAAATTTTTGCCAGCAGATCTGAAACAACTTCGGATTGCCTGGAACGACTTACTTATTCATGTATTTGCTTCATTATTTATGGACATTATCCTGAAGCAAAGTTCCACATCGACATTTTGAAAAGCGGGAATTTATTCGTGGGTTGCAAAGATGTTATCCGCTGTGCTTGTTTGTTTACTTTGACAGTGTGAAGGTCAAGCAACTTCGCAAAATGGTGTTTCAAGAAAATTTCGAGCAATGACACGAAGGAATTCGTTTTGCGTGTTGTTTATATTATCGCTTGTTGGGTTCGCCGACGTTCAGCTGAGCGGGTTCTGCAGAGAAAATCGGTATTCCTCGCTGCTGTCAGTTTATGCTGTCACAACATTGACATTCCATTCCCAGGCTGATAAAGCTGGATCGGGCCAGACTCATTCACAAGGGGTGAATAATTCATTTTGATCAGCCGCGCAAGTCTGGATTCGCCCTAGATCGCTATTGCTTTCACACGAGATTGACGAAAGGTACACCATAGGTTATACAGATCCTTTTATACAGCGGTGTTTATAAACATTCCTTGGGTATTTGAGCAGTGAAGCATAGATTAAAATTTTCAGATACTTTTCTTCAGTTGAACGCATTAGACATTGACCTTTCGTACAGTGCGGAGATTTGTGGAGAATGTGGAGATTAACAAAATGCTTTGCGAATCTTGTAGGCTTTTCAAATACAATATTTCGTGCGGTAAATGCGCGTGGTTTTAATCAAAATCATCTGAATAGCAATTCAAAACTCATTTTTAATGGCTAATTGCGCTTTCAAATACAATTCTAAGTTAACATATACTTTTCCACAAATTTATATGATGCAACCTACGCCAAGCGGTGATTTCCAGCATAAAATTCACAACGAAATGATGTTTGTGTTTCAGCAGATGGCAAACGAAAGTGCATTGTTTTACTTCAGTTTCTGTGGTCAGCCTGGTGAAAAAATTGTGATGCTGTTTCAACTGCATTTCCAAAGTCATCAATTCGCCACCATCAAGGCAGACCTTGCTCACAAAAGACGAAGGGTCAAGCACATGTCTCGCCTGCAAAATTTCACCAAACTTTACAGTACTCCGACTTGAATGTCGCATTGTCGCAATTGCAACTACAGTCGCGCATTTTCCGGATAGATGTCATTGCTTTCACAGGCTTCGCGTTTAATATCTGACACTCGTTTTGGTGACTGTAAAGTACCTACGACATGTAATTTGAAACATTACCGCGAATGGTGACGTAATTGTACTTGATCTGCAAATCTATTGATGCTGCTCAGTTTCTCCACGAGGGGCTGTCTAAACAGAGATCGGCTTTATGCGCAACGCTGTCTTTTGTGGGTGGAACGGGATTACATTTTATGAATGTATCGATTACGACCCTGGATAGCTGCCATTGTGTCGTCAACAATGGAAGGAACTGACCCGTCTTTGAAAGGCCAGCATTTAAACTTGTTGGTGAGGCGTTCGGCAATGGCGCAACGGGCATCATTTGCAGCTAGATCCAGAAGCCTCGTTTTGACGCGAAGACAATATAGTTGATTACAGCTTTTCTAGATTACATATACGTACAAAGCTTATTTACCATCTGTCCGCCTATCTCCTATTCCGAGCGGCAACCTTAATCAACTCTTTGTTTTCGCGGAAAAGTGGAAACGTATATGAAGCGGTAGAAATCAATATTATTCGTGCTTGTAACGTTCGGTAGCAAAGCACAATTACTTTGTGAGCTGTTGATGGCTCCTTACCAAAGAGAGAAAGAACAACCTGTAGTTTTCCTTTGTGTTCACTGCTGCCTGTGCATTTCCAGACTTTGTCTTCAGGTTTTCCGATGAATCAACAATTATATCAGTCTTTCTCAACTTATGTGCCGCGAGCACTCTTCATGTGTGCCGTCAATATTTTAAGCATACTTACTGTATTAATTGCGTGAAATTGTGCCGCGAAAATGTTTAGATATTTGTAGTGTGTCGCAGGGTTGAAAACGTTGAGAACTACTGCTTCATATGGAAAACATCAACTATTCCGAGTGTCTTTTACTATGGCAACTCACGACAAAACTTTATATATTTTATTCCGGTATTTGCGCATAAGATACCATCTTAATTTCATTATATCAGACGTACTAGTGAAAAACAAGCATTCTAATATTTTAACTTTTGCGAACTTTTCACGATGTCGGCACTAGAATAGTCATTGAAAGAGACGTCCACCCTAATTGGGCAACCTCTTGAAATGTTGCTTGCACTTCACAGGTTAGTTGAATATCATCGTTGAAGTCGACCCTTTGTTTTGTGTTGATTCATAGGAGCATTCTTTTCTATCTTCCTTAATAAACTGATTTCGTAGGTGAAATTAAAATATTTAGGGCATCATTAAAACGCTTATGAGTGAAACCAACATATTAAATTTTATTTTTATCAAAGAAAAGCTTAATCATAATCACATAATGCAATCTGTGAAATTACCAATAGTTAAAGCCTAATAAGTAAACTGGGCAAAATCACGAAAAAATGAACATGCAAATTAACAATTTATGGCGTTTACTACAAAACGCATGAACAACACATAATCGGATAAGTAATATTCAAGACACAACGACACAATTTGAGACTTGGAGTGTTAACTTAAAATAATTCATGACACGGCAATTAGCGGTGCGTTAGTGTTCATGAACTAATGTTTAAATTTTAGCATATCAGCATGTGCCGTGCCGTTAACGTCTCAGTCATTGGACAAACAAGCTTTACTTGCTGTCGATAAAATGGATCCTTATTTTCTACAGTGTTTGACACTTTCTTGATCAAAATCTTTCGCACTCGGAAAGACCTTCTAGTGAACGATAATATTTATTCTGGGTTTATCCCATTGGGAGGAGCAAAACTGTGGCTGCGCGTGGTGTGAAGACAACCTACATTTTGGTAAAAGCGTTTTTGGTATTTATTGATATGGGCAGCCGCCGGTTTATGCTACTTGATTGGAAAGCTGCAAAATCGATGCGGTCCCTATTTCTTGATCCATAGTATAGCTTACACGCTGGTGTTGCAGGGATATTCTGCCGCAAGATAGTGGAAGCGATTGCACGTTGTAACTAGCCTTGACAAGATCAGTTCCCCAAACGTATCCTTTATGGCTAACGATTCTTGTAAGGTTGATAGTACGATTATGGTAGAACCTGGTTTGGTCGCGTATCAGACAAGCAACAACGACTTGCTTTGGTACCTTGAGTGTTTATCTGCAGAAGCGTTGGTCTGAAAGTGCTTTGCTTTCATCAAGAATCTGCTTCCCCCACGTAATATCTTAGAAGCAGAGATCGCTGGGACGATATGAGCAGTAACCAGGAAGGTGACTGCAACCAAGTTTACAAAACAATTTATTGTTTGTGGCAGAAGCTGGACCGTCGTCAACAGGTGCTGATCAATACTTTGCAGCAAATAAAAGTCTGACATAGCATGCTAAAACATATCGTAACCCAAGTGATGGTACATTTCTCAGTCAGCCCAAAACAGCTTGCTTTTTGTAAGGCGATGGCTATAGGAACTTTCCTATTTCAAAGTAATGTTTTGCAAATATATATACACGTGTAATGTTATGCAAATATATATATATACACGTTGTAAGTATACTCATTCAGTCATGTTTATCAGCATATGAGAATAAACGTCTCGCCAATCGATGTTCTAGATCACCATAACATTGAGAAAATCAGATCGTTACGGCCACTGCTAAAAATATTTTTTCTTTTGAAAAAACATTTTAGACTCGGAACAAGTTCATTATTTGGTCTAAATTGACGTTTTTGTCGGAAAGTTGAACTCTTTTCTGAGAGAAGCAATGCGGATCACGCTCGTCCGAATCCTGACTGTCAATATCTTCTGACGGCTTTTTAGACGAATGAAAGCAAAGGTATAAGACATCAAAATACAAATTAAAGTTTTTTTTATGCGATACATTCTTTTGGCTAACTCGGTGCATTAGAACTAAGAACAAACTTCAAGTTGAGAATATTCCTAAGCGAAGGTTGAGTCTCATCAAATTTATTGAAAGATGAAATCGTTCGAACATCGATTTTTGAGAATCGTAACACAAACTACCTTTTTATTGCATTTAAATTGTACCAAAAATAAGCTGGAAACACTCTTTTGACAAAAATGACAAGTTACTAAGTAAACAATCTACCAATTGAACGCTTTATTTCGTTTGAGGTGTATTTTCAGCTAGTTTTGAAATAAACGCCACGCGGTGTAAATACTGGTTGAATTCCCCACAAATAGAACTGCTTTCAGACCACGAGCCTCAAACTCTACGAAACATATGACATTGACGTACAGTAAAATTATCTTAAATCTTTTATTGCGTTTTTGATACTATCGAAGTAGGTGGGTGGATTACAAGGAAGGAGAGGTGGGATACAATCTTGTACAACTTGAAAAAGCAAGGAGCGTGAGCAAGCGATCGGTCGCACCTCATTAATCTGCTGGACAAGTGCTCCATATGAAGAGGAATCGCTCTTCAAATTTTTCCTCAATGGCGTATGACTGTATTTGCCCACGCAGGCAAAGGAAGGAACGTACGCGCTATATTTATATAGAAGTCTTGTGCTCTTTCATTAACATTGAAATAGATATGTATAAAAATTACTTGTGAAGGAAAAGAAAATAAACCATACTGGCAAATGCGATGCTTTGTTTAACTGACTAAGTGATTTTGCTTGTTGATAGGTTCAATTTCTCTTATGGCCTACTTGTTTACTTCACTGGGAGTTTTTTTGGCGAATCGTGAAGTTGGGGATTCTTGGTTCTGAGCCAATTTCGGAGCAACTTTAAAAAACTTTTAATGGCTTCATTTCTGCAAACGTATCTGTGTCTCGACTTGCTCACAATCAAGCTACACTCACTTGGTGTGTTGTTTTCATTTGTACATTTTGAAATGTATTTCAATTTACCTTCAAAACGACGTTTGTAATGAGCAATCAAGATAAAACCAATGATTTTATTAGAGTTTTGTTACTTTCAAAAAGCAACAATTAAAGTTCATTGTGATTATGACGAGCAAAACCACTGATTTAGTTGACAACAATAGTAGTTTGGCTGTTTGTCAAAATTTGCTGCAATTTTAGATAATTTAAGCAAACAATTAAGACATTGTCTGATGTTCCTGCACATCATCCACAATGGAATAAAAGAAACAAGTTCTTGCTAGACGAGCTCCTTGCATGTGCAAAAAGAACCACAATTAGGGAAAATTAAATGTTTATTTCCCCTGGGAATTTTAAACTTTCCTAAAGTTGAGTTCCTACTTAAGTCAAGTATATGGAAACCCAGTGCAGAAACACCACAGTGTTCTCCTCAGACTGACATCAAAAAGTTCAGTTGTTATTTCGATAATATTTCCCTTTACCTATAAAAAGTGCCTGGAAATATTCTTCATATATCAATTGCATATTTTGTAGTCAGTCTTGTGGCCTGTAGCAATCATGTACTGTAATTAAGCCAAACGTTTTTGAAGAACGTGATATGATTACAAATTTCACCAACACCGAAAAAAAAAACGATAACCGCAAGTGTTTTTTAAATAGCATTTTTTCAAATTTTAACAATATTCTTGTACCCTATGAAGTAAACAGACATTTTGATACTGAAAATAAAAAAATTGAAAATTTGCAATAAACCATCAATCGTATATATCATTTGCGAAACCTATCCTGATAGCAAACCGTTAGAGTGGTTGCCATTTTGAAAACTGCCAAGTGCTCTACGTGAAAACAGCAACATAAAATCAGTTTTAAGTCTTATTTTCTGCTGTAGGAAACATAGAACTCAGACAGTGAGGTAAGCCATTAGCAAGTGTTTCGCGTATAAACAGGTTTTTTTAAAGGCGTTTTAGAGACCCGATTCGGGTCCCTAGAATTTCTAGTCGGGTCCCTAGAATCAGAGAAAATTATCATCGGGTTCCTAAAATCAGAGAAAATCGGGTCCCTAGAATTAGAGAAATCGGGTCCCTACAAATCCAAACCGGGTTCCTAACATTTTCCTTAAAAAAACCCTGGTATAAATATTATCAGAATTAGCAAAACTTGTCATGGCGTGAAATGAAGTTTGTCTTTGAACTTTGGGGCTGTTTGCTGCAGAAGTTACACTTATAACATCCTTTGGTTTCAAATACGATTAATATTCGCTCTACACAGCGGCTGTTGAATTTTTGAAAGCCCACAATTCGCAAACTTGTCTTAATAACCTGTACTGTGACCCGACACCGGCGTTTTCAAGGAATCTACGTAACTGAGGCCAGTTTCACGCTATTTGCGTTTTTAAGAGGTTGCAGCTTCAGCCTTGGAGCTGTGCAATTTCGTCATTCAGCTTCTCGACAAGTGCAATGCATTCCTTTCAATTACGCTCTTTTGATTACCAGTGCCGAGTTTTTGTTCACGTCCCTATTGTACCAACGAAATGCGTTCTCAGGGATTCTATTGAGGGCGCAACGGAAATAAAAGCCTAACATATTACCGGTGGTGCGTTTTCACACACCCACTTAATTTCAATGCCACTATTGGCCGCAAAGCTTGTGACAAGCTCTGGTATGCAAAACCACAAAAATGCGCCTTTACGCAACAAGACGAAATTCTCTCGAGGAAAAATACCCTGTGGGCCAACAGCCAAGAACACTTCTAGGTGTTTTCTTAAGGCAGTAAAGTGAAGCCAAGCGTTGAATCCATTTAAACCCAATTGTTGGCAGTTTTATAGATTTCGATCTTTTTGTCCCAAACTCGTTTGTTGTGAGTGAAACTTATGTGAGTCCCAAGCTCCAATTATTTATCTAATGTGAGTCCCCGTTATTGGCGAAAAATGTTTGATCAGTCAAGGTTAGTTGCTGATTAGTTTTTCTGCTGTTTTTACAAAAATTCGAGTGTTATGGAGGCCATCCGGCTTTAACATGATTCTTTTGCGCTAGATAATAGAATATTTGACAAACTTTAGCAGGAAAGACTATTTTTCATTAAGCCAAAAGTATCAATGATTAGAAATCCTTATGTTAACGAAGTAAGCACTGAACCTCATGGCGTTCTTTCATAAACAACAATACGTGGTTTTAAGTAAACAACTTTAAAAACCACACTTTTTTCATCTTGCGTTTCGTCGTTTTTTTTCTGCAGACCAAGTCTACATTTTGCAAGGTCTGCATTGACCTTACGTGTTCTAAAATTTTGACGTTGATCATCAACAAGGCAAACTTAAAATTAGTGTCGAAACAAAACGTTTCATTTTAGTAGAACAAAACATCTAGGATATAGGCACATTTGTGCCAGGTGTTTGGAACAACTTGCGATCGCATCGCAGAAAGCTGCTGGGTGAGAGTTCTCGACGCGTGTCAGCAAGCTTTTCACACATGTCTGGTAGGACAAGGTTTGAAATTTTAGGCTTTATCACAGCATTGCGCGCATCAATCTCTAACGCCCTATTTAAACAGAATGTTCTTTAACGACTGCATAACTTTTGACAGCAACTGTATAATAATTTGGAATTGCCGTACTTTAACACACCACAGTGAACACCGAAGTAAAATAGTTAAATGACCACAATGCTTTGCGCAGTTTTATGCCGATTTCAACACTAGGCTAGCTGCTGAGGGAAAAACGAAAAAATGGACTGTTGTCGTTGTGACAAGTTGCTAAGATTCGTCCTTTGAGATGCACTGTTTACATTATGCTTTCCAGGTCAGTTTTCCTTGCCTAAATATTTAAATACCTGGATTTTTAACGCAATGTTTTTGCATAACCAATATCTGGATTCCAACTTTACTTCTGTTTTTTTTGTATTTTTGAAACCATCCAAGGAGAACTGTGGGATTTGGCAAGTCTCGTGGTTGGGCGGTGGTTTGTTTACAACTGCAGAATTCACGAATAAAAAAGCTTAATTCACGTTATAGCTCGTCAGGCGCATCAAAGTCCCCGTCGTGAATGACTTATCGTCACAAGCTGATGGATTCAGTATTACGTCACATTACCGTCTTTTCCAAATTATAATTCTGGACTACGTGCAAAGCGATTTTATTATTCTTGGAACTATTATCCTCAGCTTATACAATCGGAAAAAAACATTCGCGCTACTATGCTTTTCCGCTGGTGCGATTTTTAACAAACGGGTGTAATTGCTTTGATCTGTTACTTTTTAACCGTCGGCGAAGCCGCACCGTCACGATACCCTGGTCGTGAAAACGTGCGTCGAACAGCGAACGTACTTGGGGGCATTTCTATAAACCGGTTTGTCATGCTAATTGATTTTTCTTGCCTTGTTCCAAGCAACATCAACTTCAGCAACTATGTCACTGTGCTCAAAATATTTTTCTGAACCCAACGTGCAGCGTGCCGGGCAGGCACTATCGCTGTTAGTGGTCATGGGCAATTCGAAACGTTGTCTGATGATCAGTTCTCTTCAAAATATCCGGCTGTGTTCACATTAAGATTCCCTTAGCAGACTTTTCGTTAGGTACAGTTTCGATAAAAAAGCATTTAACGCCTTGAATAACTTGATGTTATTTTGCTTCTTAATATTAAAACACTGAGCGTATCTTTGAGAATACTTGTACTAGTATGCGTAGACTGCAATATTAGCTTAATACCATAGGTCTACCTTTTGGAAATTTTTGACAAGAGCGCTCCTAGCTGTTCCAACAACAGTGTTTTCTAGGAATTTCACGCGAAGCAACAAAAAGCACGCACTTAAAAAAAGTTGAATTTAAGATTTCTTCTTGCCCTTTTTGATCTAACGAATTCGAGAAATATGCTCATATTTCCCTAGTAAATTCTTTTTGGGGTGGGCTAATTTCCATGCACTTAAAAAAGTAAATAAAGTTGTTAAAAGATATGGTGTTAAGTATCTTCTGCTCTACGAAATATTTTCTGCATTTAGTGTATTCATGTAAAACAATTTCTATCAAAAACCTTGTATGATCAGGTCGTTTGTTTGGCTGCAATTGTTGAGTTACGTTCGCATTTTGCAGTTTGTTCTCGACCAGAGCTTCTCAACTCATTTTCGTTCGTGGACCACCATGCCTTTTCAGATAAGTCTGTGGACCCCAGTGGATAAGCAAAAAATTAATCAGACACAAAAATCAATTTACGCATGATGGCAAAACTGTCCCTAATTGCTACTTGCCCCATTGACCAGCAACGAAGTGGATAGTGATTGTTCATATGGGTTCTTTAGCTTCAACATCATAGACTTTATCGCTGGTCAACAACGAAAGTATTACTTCATAATAGAATCATGTGGACTCCTTCAGTAGGTCACCATGGACCCCCTGTTGAGAAGCCCTGTTCTACACTGATGTGTGTAGGCTCAGAACCGTTTTCGGAATGCCTTCCGAGTTGTGCATTCTTGTTTTTCCACTTCACTGCAGAACAGTCATTTAACGAATGATGCAATGGAACCGAAATCAAAATCATGAAACTATAAAGTAAAAGTAGGGAGAGGTAAAGCAGCAGCAAAACAGATGCTATATTTTCTTTTATGCCTCAACAATGGTCGGATCTCCATTAATCAGAAAGCTTATTGAAATTACATCTGGAATCAAAGTAGTGTTTTTGAAGCATTTTTATTGATGGAATGATATAAATATTGCACAAACGTACAGAACAAAATTTTTTCAAATCAACTCAAACAGTTTATTTTCTTAAATTACGGGCATCATTAGGAAGTAAACAAACATTGAAATCCTCACTTTTGTGCAACGGTACTGTGGTACAGACGCTGGAAAAATGTGCCTGCGCTTTCGTATGAATTTTGTGTACTTGACAAATAAGCTTATGGCAGGCCTGCACAACATACGGCCCGGGAGAGCTTTTGTAATTGCCGAAAATGTTGCAACAACCCAACTTCGGTATATACTTAAGTGTCGTTCCAGAATTTCTTTCAAACTACAACAAAATAAAGTAGATTTTGCGGCCCGCGGCAAATCTGTGATGGTCAATTTGTCCTTTTGAGCTTTCTGAGTTGCGCAGTCCTGGCTTATGGGACCCACTGAACAATCTCATCGGTTTGATGAAGCGAGTGTTTTTTTCAAGGAAAATGTTAGGTACCCGTTATGACCCTGTAGGGAACCGATTTCTCTGATTCTAGGGACCCGATTTTCTCTGATTTTAGGGACCCGATGATAATTTTATCTGATTCTAGGGACCCGATTTTCAATTCTAGGGACCGAATCGGGTCCCTAAAACACCTTAAAAAAAACCTGAATAAAGCATAAGCAATTTCAATGATTGTTTATTGTTTCATCATTTTTCTGATATTATGCTCAAGCTCCAAATTGCATGAGTTGGTATCAGTACAAACGAAACGCAAAATCATTCACTCCCTCTGCAACGCAGAGAAGGTGTTTAAACATTTACGCAAACATTACACTAAAACGAGAACGATAAACAAACGTACTCGCGACTATATGTCTCATTGCAGCATCATACAACAGCCCTACTTCATGGGCTAAGTGTAAGTGTGAGCAATAACAAGATTTGTTCGAAGGAGTTTATGCGTAAGTCTACGGCAGAGTCAATTGCAAGGCGACCAAGAATTTGACACCAGAAACTAGCTCACCCCATGACTTTTGGTGAAACAGAGATGTTTATGAAATCCCACTGTCAGTACATGATGAGCTTTGTTTAGTTTCTTGCATGTCAACGCGGGGCCAACTGGGCATGTTCGGACATGCCCCTGCGACCTAGTTGCTGCGTTCGAACTTTTGTATCTTGCGAACAATCCTCGCGGAGAACTGTTGTGACCCGTGGCATGATTTGTTGGTCGACAAAAAAGCGATCAAGACGTGATAAGTGGTTGGTGCAGCGCTTGTTGAAAGAAAATGTTGTGGAGCAATCTAAATTCACGGCATGTCAGGGCTTGCCTGTTAATCGCTTGAGTTTATTTTTGAACCCTCTGCTGCCCTCGCACGGTTGGATTGGTAAAAGGTGAGGCTCAGGCTGGAGGTCAGTGCGAATGCGATCAATGCTGTTTCGATTGACAACCAATCAACCACTTCAGTGACAGCCTGTAAACAAAGGGTTAACAGTACGCAACAAGCAGAATAAAAGCTGACTGTATTAATAAACAAATGCAATTAATGAAAAAGTTTTGCTTCACAAGAGTCATGCCCTCGATTCTAGTCAACTAACTCGTTTATCAATTTTTGAAAAGTGTTGAAAAACAACAGTTGGAGATCAAATAAGCACAGTTAGGAAAACACACGAAGACAGAACATGGTGAAGTAAATTTACAGATGAAAGCGCATGCCTATGTACACAAATTAATGGATGAAATTTAATTGAGGAAATTTGATGTGGTTAAAAATTATGTTTGAAGAAAATACTAAAAATAAAAAAGTAAAAAAATAATTCACGAGGTACAAAAGAAAAACAAAGGAAAACAGGAAAATAACTGCAAGAAGCTGCTCATGTTCCCATCTTCCAGCGTTTAATTGGCCTAATCATCTGGCGTCTCAAAACTATGGTGGCTTGTAGAACAGGGACCACAGGTTGTAATTTGGGTAATGCCGAAACTACAACACTTTAAATATTGGATTGACTCTTCAGGGTGTTTACAATCACCTTCACCCGCCGTCACTAGAGCATCCAATAAGCTGAAAAGTGTAATCAATTCAAACAAAGGATAAAAATAAAAAACATTTTACAGCTTTCAAGAGGGTTAAACTTTGGCACCTCCTCGAAAACCCCTGTCGATTGAGGTGTAACAAAGTAGCTGTTTTTTTCAAAAGAGCCTACAGCAGGTGTCGGCAACCTTTTGCTAACTGTGTGCCGACTCAGTGGCGTACCTAGGGTATGGCAGGCATGGCACTTGCCATGGGCGCCACTTTGATGGGGGGCGCAAAAATTGCTTGGCAAAAATTAAACTCTTTATGTATAGTTTCTTGAATCTCTATTTTGCGCGCAATGCCAGGGACGTAACAAGGTTAGATGGCGCCCGGGACAATAAGCAAGTTTGGCGCGCCCAAGTTCGAACCTGAGATCTTTCGGAAGCAAATGTATTGTGTTGAAGAATGTACTTGTGACATTGTTGGGCCTTTTCGGCTCCCGGGGAATTGTTCCCCCTTTGCCCCCTTGTCAATATGTCCCTCCCCCATGCATTCATAAACTGCAAAGTTGCATCAACACCGCGCCCTTACCTAAAGCATTAAGTCGGGGGTGTTACGTCAGCACCACTAAGCATTATGACAAAACTGTGGTATTGTGGCATGCTGTAGCACGAGGGTCAGACATTGCGACAGAACAGCAACGCTCGCTTGCCATAACTATGAGACCTCGTTCTTCTCACAATATAAGGATAAGTCAGTCTGTACTGCTAAATTTCAGGCAAGAAGATATTAGTCAGAATCTGGCTGAGACGAGTTTAAGTCTGAAACTTCTTCGATGGCCACTAGTGTCCGATAAATAGGCCCAATACAATGTTCCAGTCCAGAGACTAAGGTAGAGAACATTAGTTAGTCCTCGAAAAATTAGCAGTTGGTATCGTTGTCATATTACTAGAGCAAAAATGTTAACTCATGCAAGAGATATGTTAGTCTTGTTTAGAGCTAGCTTTTTCTGTCCAAATTCAGCTTTCTGTTCGATGTCCAAGGCATTGTGAAAAGGTCCTGACTGTGAGAAAATAAAATCTACGTGTGACACATTAGGAGCTGTATACAGTTCAGATGTAGATGGCAAGCAATTATACGAGAAGAGTCTAGATTGCACAATGCTGGTTTCAATTCGTGCAACTTAAAATTATCGCGTCCTGAAGTCCTGACATTCTTCGAATTGCTTTGCAAATAATGCTGACGCTGGCAGTTATACCGTATTCACTGCAAGCTGCGAACGATCTTTCAGTAACTGAATCTGGTCCTTTCATACCTCCGGGCCTCATTGATTAACAATAAGTCAAGGAAGGTTGTGTGATATAGCTTTGGGAACAGAAAGGGACGAAACAGCAAAAGCATACTTTGATGAAATCATAGACGTCTTTGCTTCCATAAAGGCACGGAATGTGTTTGTTTTAATTAGCAGTTTTGTGTAATTTAACCGTAAAAGGCAGGATATGTTTATGTCTCGATGGAATTGTGTTTTTCGAACAGAAGTGATACATGACTTGCATTAAATAGTTTGTTGCACAATTTAGATTGAGTGTGTTTCGTTTCAAAAGAAATTGTCGTTTGCAGTTGCAATATGTTGCTTGATTTTTTTGCAAGATATACAAATTTGTCAGACAACACTATGTCGACCTACAGACTACGATAACGTTATTATTTGAATATTGTTGATGTTCTTCATAATAAAAATAAATGAGTATAAAAGTATGTTGTAGTCGTTATGGATAATTAATTTATATTTTATTTGCCGAAAAGTTTAAAGCAAAAAAAAAACAAATATTTTCCGTTTTAAAAAATTTATTTTCTTTGCATTTTATCTTTCGTAAAATTGTGCCTATGTTTAATATTTAAATTATTAGACAGGTCGCACATTTAAATTTTTTCATGGGCGCCACTTTGCATAGATATGCCACTGTGCCGACTTTAGGGTTTCAAATCATTCAGTGTGCCAACAGGATACGTATTTTTATACAAGTCAAGATCCATATACCCTTTGTGTGAATCATAACAAAATTGACATGTAACTTGGGGCTTAAGCGTGCCGTTGAAAATTGCTTGGCGTGCCAAGGGTGGCACGCGTGCCCTCGGTTGCCAGCTCTTGGCCTACCGGTTTGAAAAAGGTTTCCGCTGGACGGCGCTATTGCTCTCTTGCAAAGCTGATCGAATTGAATGCGAGCAGTCACGTCGGTGTGATAAACATCCGTCGCGTCACAGCAGACCACGCGAAAGCACGCACACAGTTCAATGAAATGATGATGCATAGAACAGTTAACGGTCGATGATCGTTCGTTTTTTGTTGATTACGTGGATACCAACTGGACTGCAGTCGTATTTGGGCTAGCTTCCAGTGGTTTAAATGCTGTTGCGTCAAGTCAGATTTTAACAATATAGACAAATGCACCACAAACATTTGATACTGAAGGGTTTGTTGGACTCTTTCTGCTTTTAGAAAAGCCTAATGGTATTGCAAGGCAGTTTGTATCCGTTATTACAGTTCTGTAATAGTTTACTTCTGTACGTCGAAGTAGCACGAAAAAGGTGCTTGAAGGACAAGGCACACGTATATTGGAGAGTTTGTTCCTTGTAGACCAACTCTATGCAGTAATAACAGTGGTGATGCAAACTATTTTGAACAGTTTGTTTCGTACTGCAGGAGATGAAAGGCCTTTCCAAAGTCAGTGAGCTAGTTGAGAATGAGTAAATAAACAAAAAACCCTATGAAACGAAACAGAAACAAGGAAGGTGTGCAACTGCGAAATGACATTTAGAAGTAAAATGCATGATTAATGTTGAGAATCAGGAAAGAGCTATAACGAAATCTGATTGTTTTTCTTGCAATCAGGCCTGTGCACTCAATTAGAGAAATGCGGAAGCCAGCACGCAAGCAGACCATATCCAGTGGAACGTTCTCCCTGCAGAAAAGACGCCCACTTTTCCTGTGTGCTACAAAATGAATGTCAAATTTAGTTGGGGTTTACTGGTGTAATAACATTTGAATATATGAAAAATGCAAGACCATGGCATACCTAACATGCCAATTTCCTATCGACGATTCGTTAATTTTCTGTTGATATTTTGGTTTACCACATGTGGTTGAATTCACGCTGCGTAGTGCGGTGACGTACGAAGAGAATTAACAAAAACAATAAAGATTGCTGAATGATTCACTCAAAATGAGTGTTGTTTTGAAACGTTGCACCGTAAGGTTTTAATCGATTCTCTCTCACTGCTTATCTATAGATAGACAGAAACGAAATCAAATGTATCAAGCTCCTGACTAAAATAATAAAATCACTATTAAATTTTGTCTGAAGCAAATCGTCATTAAATTTTGCAGTCAGTATTCAACTTGCCTGGCGAAAGTTGTTGTTCTGCCCGTTTTTAAGCTGAGGATGTTCATTGTAACTCTTTTATAAGAATCTCTTTTAAACAGGTTTTATAAGAATCGAAGCTTTTTTCTAAGGCATAGTCGTTTTTGGTGAAAATTTGTTGCATGCAGTGTGATTCAGCAGCCAATAAGCTTCCAGCGCTTTAATCGTGTGCGTGGTTTGTCACAAAAATGTAATGATAAACATGCTATGCGTAACAGAATACTCCTCTCTACTGAGCACGGCGGAGGTGTGCGCACTGCAATTATTTTTCTGAATAAGAAATGATTTTGTGTAAAAGGTTAGTTTTAGTTGTTGCATAGCCTGAAAGTACAATAATATTATTCTATCGTGAGTACAAGCAAATCCCGTTGACGTTTAGAAACTCATAGTGGACATTGCCTATGACGTGCAGTACATAAAAATGTAACTACAGTTTCATGGAAGGTATATATAGAAGGTGATCATAAGAAACCGTTTGTGATGTGTATTGAACACGTAGTAAAAGTAGTGGCTGTTAGTTCTCATAAAGCGTAATGAGAAAACTAGACTTTTTCAAACTGCAGCATTTTTCACTTTTCACCATTTGTTGCGTTACCTCTAACAGTACTTCGTAATCACAGATTTGAGTGCACTACCTGGTAAATTTATTTTTAAGACTGTATTAGCATTTTGGCTTCTATCAGCAGCGGTGAAGGACTGCAAGGATGGTCTTGGTAAGCAAATCCAATCTGAGTGACTAACTGAGTTTTGTGCTTATACTTATCATGCATCAAAAGGTGAAAACAAACGTATGCTTTTTAATACAGCTGCAGCTCATTGTAATGGTGAAAAGCTGCGTTGCGTAGATTTATGATACCCACGCTATTGCGCAGCAAGGCTGGAACGCAAAAACGACAAAGAAGTTTGTGGTAACAGGAGTTGGTGTTCACTTGGCCTATCAGCCACGAAATGAGAATGTAATGTAGGTCTTCAAAGCTTGTTGCATTTGTTAAAAGAGCGGTTAACGAAACGGGTTGGCGGTTTTCCAAGTGGTCTAAAGTCAAGCTGTGGGTTCACTGTTTAATGTGAGTTTAGAAAAAAGTCTCAAAACTATTGAAAGACGAAAGTAGCTCTTAAAAACACAAAACAAATTATACCCCATATCAGATCATGTGCTTGTGGTAGTTGGTTGTGCACTTCTTCTAGCTTCGAACGGCTGATTCTTCGCTCAACACTTAGTTACTTCGACTCAAGCTTCCATTGTCAAAGCTGCTTCTTCAATTTTTTTGGATGTTCAAAATGTCTATAATGTTCTCAGTATTTAAAATGGTTTATTCCAGAAAGCACCAAAGCCAGTACTCACGAAGCTAATCAAAATAATTTTGACACTTTTAAGCATAAACTTAAATTGAATATACTGTGTATGTGAAAGTTATTTTTTAAAAGGCATTTCAGATGTTTAATCACGAGATATTTTCAACCCCCACCAAAAGTCGATAGCTTTTATTTCACTGGATTTCCAACTAAGCAAAGCTACGCAAAGGTACCCAAAAACAGGATTATAAATGCTTCTCTTATTTGTATTTTAGAGTCCTGGAAAGCAAAAATGGGTGTTTCCACATCAACAGCTTTTGGAGAGAGAAGCCATCTTTACAGTCAAGGTTTTATTTGAATGAAACTTGCTGCATGTTGCAGCATATTTTTTTTTTGGTGTATTAGTTCCGGTTATACAGTCTGAAGTGAACAAAACGCTTGCGTAAAAAAATTTTTATATTTGTATGAATCTTGCAGCTTGCCGGTTCAACTCTCGTGAGCGATCCCAAGGGTGTTGAGATTGTCAAGGATGCTTTGCATAAAATCAAGTTCTCGCGTGACATCAAGCGGACAGAGGGCAATAAACCAACCAAAGTTTTTCTCGGCGTTTCTGTCGATTCTTTACGCTTAACCAACGCTAAAAATGGTGTAAGTTACTGCATTCATATTTTTATCATATCATTAAAATTGTGCTTAATTTGTTGTGTTGTTTTTACCATTTTGCCATCGAATATTGTTCCGTGAACTGCGTTCTACAAAGTGTTAATAAATTTTCTTTGGATAGTTCAAATATGAAGGCGATTTTCTTTGAGAATATTATGCTTCAAGCTTTCTTTAAATAAATTATTTAAAACATTTTTATTAAACAAAGGACCACCTTCCCTTTCATCTTTTTAACATTAGCGCTTTGTTGGCATAATCTGTTAGGAGACTTTTAAAAAAAGAATAGAATAAAAACATTACAGATCACTGTCAGTCTAGTCCATATAATTTTCCTTAAAATCACGAAACCCACAGCCACAACCTAAAACCACGGATAGAATTATCTGTGTTGTGTCCAGTGAAGTATTGCAAAAATGCAAAACTAAGGGCTTTGAAAAAATTTTCTTTGTGTATATTACTAGGTGGTGACTCCGAAGCGTCAACTTATCAGTGCTATAATCATTCTAATTCCACACTGTTCACACTATTGTAACATGTAAACCTCCTGCCGATGCGCGGCCAACAGCTCTGAAAACAAATTGACTTGATCTCATGCCATTTTTGCAGAAATCACCTAGACTGCTGGGAGCTTGAACGCTGCAGTACTTTTATAGAAATATCTTGAAAAAGCAAACAATCGAGACATAAAAGCGCTGTGGCGTCATAGTCGCTGACAGCGTTTTAGGTTCGAATATATGTTTATTTGACTGGAGACACTGAATTTGCCAATATGTTTGTGAATAAATACACTACCCAACAAAACAATGGCGCAGCCAGCCCAAAATTTTGGGAGGGGCCAACTACTTTACTTTTAGCGAGCAACAGTATTTACAAAACGACAAGATACGCTAGAAATTTGGGGTGGCGTGGACCCGTTGGCCCCCCTGGCTACGCCTATGGAACAAAAAGCATTTTTTGAGTGCCAAACATAAGTTTAGTGGTTTTCGGGTAATTTGGGTCGATAAATCTGAAAGTGATATCAGCTTCGAATTAGTTCTAGTTTTTGAGAGATCGTTTTAATACATACTAACAGTTTCCCATTGATAATGATGTCTTGCTGCACATGGCGGAGGTTTAACCGCAGACTTTGTGTTTACTGTGATTTGTTTAACTGTTTTGTTGACGATTTTTGTTGGTTAGAGGATTTCTACAAAAAACAACCAGTAACCAAGCCCTATATGAAAGGGCTGTCCAGCCGATGACCTGAGAGCTGACAAGGGCCCGGTGGAACTTGATGTCGGGCTATTTGTTGTATTTAGAACATAAAGAGGAGTAGAGGAATATGAATTGGTTGATGATAAGGTTGTCATCAGTGGCATAATTAGCATTACACGCATGCGCTCTAAACGATGTGGATGAGCCCCAAACCTCCCTAGCAGTTCACGAGCACGCAACATCAAGTTTCCGAAAAATTTGAAACCGACGTTGCATTTCAAAATTCTCAACACGCTGGGCTTTCTGGCCTTATGCGGTCACAAAGTTACTGATTGGCATTGACCGAGACACAGTGGTGCCCACAGATTCAGTCACGAGATGCTTTCCTGTTGCATGAGACGTTCGCAGTCAGGTTTTCACTGGTTGATCTAATTTGAAAGTCGAACGACTGCCGCAAGCAAAAATCCTTGTTTAGTGCAATTATTTCTTAAAATGAATCCAGGAACTTTAGCCATAAATGCTGTTGTTGAGTACGTGTGAAGTTGTTATGCTCTGCGGTGATTTAAGATAGCTTGACCAGTTCTTCAACTTCTATTAGCATTCAGGTTTTACTCCACAACAAGGACTCCAGATCAAAACAATTAGTCCCGCATGAAAATATAGTTAACCCTTTATTTCAGATTACAGAGCATGGGTTCCCAACCTTTCTCTGACCATGTACCCCTTCAGCGTTTCGGCAGATGAGCCTGTACGCCTATAATTTTTTGTGACAAAAAGATTGTGTAAAATAACAAAAATCCACTGAATTTTTAATAAAACTTTAGATTTTTAGAACTACAAAGGTAGACTCCATTTTTATGTCTCTTAGTTAATTTGTTGCGGCTGTACAGTAAGTGTACCCCATGAGATAGGCAAATGTACCCCTAGGGGTATGTGTAGCCCAGCTTGGGAACCCCTGTTACACAGGCTCATGCGCTAAGGGGATGGTTGTACTTGAATGGACTTTAATGCAGCCAGCAAAAAGCAACTCGTACGGAAAATAAAGAGAGATGCTATAGTAGATCAAATAGGCGACATATTGTCGTAAGAGTATTTCCATTTCTAGTAAAACACCGCATTTCAATTTTAGGGGAGCAGGTTTTGACCATTTGGATTTGAGTTTCCAGAAATCTGATTTCATCATTTACAAGCGCATATCCTCGATAAAAACTGTCAAACCTGGCCACAACAGTCCTGTTGCTGCTGCGAACAGAAGCACAGTTTGTGTGAACGTAGGCTAACTGTGTGTATAGGATAATCGTAATCGAAATTTCTGCATGTTGTGTTCCGATCTTTGCGACGTATTCTTTCAGATATAATATTTCCGTTTGACCTTAAGAGCCGCGAGGTTCATGAAGAACTGGTAGAAATATTAAGACCGAATATAAGGAAGTAGACCAGTTTTTTTTGAGGCGTTTTAGGGACCCGATTCGGTTCCCTAGAATTTCAAATCGGGCCTTCGAATCAGAGAAAATTATCATCGGGTCCCTACAGTCAGAGAAAATCGGGTCCCTAGCATCAGAGAAATCGGGTCCCTACAGACCCATACCGGGTACATAACATTTTCCTAAAAAAAAACGTGAAGTAAACTAAAGCGATATACAGTATTATTAGGGATGAATGCGGCATTTGCCAACTGCACATAAAGCTAATTTCGAAGCAGCAGAATAGAAGCCTCTCGAAAAAACACATTTTAATTAGTAGTCCAATTAAAGTTTAGGTTTGTTTTTGTTATCTTTTAAAGAAGAGTAGGTTGCTCTTCTCTGAAAAAAATTGTTTTGAATGTTTTTTAAATGGCATGTCTAAGCGTGTATCTAATCGTAAATGCTGACGCTTATTGCTGCTTTGTATTGAGACTTTAGCTACTTTATAAAACAGTGGTTCTGAACCTTTTCTTTACCACGCCCCCTTAAGTAATTGTCCTTTGTTTCAAGCCCCCGTGACATTAACTAAGTTGTAAAAACAGATGTATTTATTGCTACATTTACCGGTCAAACTTTTCGTGTTGTACAGCGCGTGAGGGCTCGCGCCCCCCTAGAAATTTATTGACGCCTCATGGGGAGGCGCACCCCTGGTTAAGAACCACTGTTATAGAATAGCTGCTAACAGAAGTAAAACATTGGTGAGAGCTAACATGTAGATTTGGTGGAAATAGAATTCTTTATTCTTTAGAATTCTAATTATTTAGAAACTTCTATGCTGGCTTCGAGGCCATGGGATCCCAAAAGACTTTTGTGCAATATTTGTCTCGAAGGCCCTGCCAGTCGCCGTTGATTTTATTCACAGTCTAATAGGTACCCTCAACTTCCATACAAGTAATTTTGTGGCAACGTTGAACGTCAGCTCGCAGAGACAAAGCCCGGCCTCTGGTTTTGTCTGTGAATGCAATTTACAAGTAGCTGATAAGCGGCTCGGCTTGTTGATATGTTTGCCTAGTCATTACAGATTGCGTGGAGCGCGGCAAATTGAAAGAAATACCGGTGGATGCTTTTTGAGATTAGGAACGCATCTTATCGCCAAGGCGCTTATTTAAAAGATATGATTAGGTGATTATGATTTTGTATGCTTTCTTCAGAAACTTTGGTATATCTTCACATTCAAAATGTTTACTGTTACAAGAAACGCCATGTATATCGCGTAGAGCTAGTGGTGGAAAGGAACTTGTTATGCATCGGCATTGAGTAGTCAATAGGTAGTTGATACATCAATCAAATCCAAGTACTCATATTACGTTGAGGACATAGAAGCGTTCACCTATTTCCAGAGGGCTGCAATATCATACGACCATGGCAGCGATGTTGGTTGATATCACTTCGAAGGGCAGCTTGCAAACTGTGCCGAGGACGAAAACAAACTATGAGTGCTTTTTATCACAATGCCTTGAGGTCTGTATTTCCACATGGTCTGCTTGCTGCACGACATGCTTTTAGTGATATGGCGATAAGTCTCGTGTTCATGTGGTGCAATGATGACGCAAAGCTGAAAGACATATGGGAGTGAAATTAGCTGAACGATCATAGCTCTAAAGCGGTTACTTTTCAAGTCCAGTCTGGTAGAATACAGAAACTGATCGAATGATGCAAGCTCTCACACAAGGCTGTTTGCCTGATTACCAGCTTTATTAGGGTTTGGCCAGTTGACGCGTGTGAAGCATGCGCGCACAACTTCAAAATATGATGGGTAAAATAAAAAGGTGAAAACCGTCTCGCATCTCCTTTACTATACTTCTTTAATATTAGTTGTTTCTTGCCAGATAGCTACATATATTTAGCAGTTGCCTCATGTAGCTATAAACGAGCTGCGGAAAGTGCAGCTTGTTTTCTGGTTTACCCCACGCACGTTCAGTGAAACAACATATTTACACCAATTTAAAGAAACTGCGCATATGTTGCAAGTGGATAGTTTTGATCAAAGATTGTAATTCAAAATTTAGGGGTGTCTATGAATTGTAATCTTTATTTACGCAAGAGAGCTCGAAATTGCAAATCAAGAAAGACAAATGTCTAGTCCAGTGGTTCTCAACGTTTCATGGTTTGTGCCCTCCTTCCAGACTATCAACACTTGGGGCCCAGTGCTCATCAATAAAAACACCTAACTTTGTTTTTAACGTGTTTCCATCTGTTATTTTATTCGCCACGTTTAATAAAACTATTTAGTAAATGCCTCTGCTGGTGACCACCGGAAAACCGCTCCGTGGCCCCAAGGGGGGCCGAGGGCCCCGGTTGAGAAACCTTGGTCTAGAACCTATTTGCTATCGCGGGCCACTTTGTCCGTTACCGCTGAGTAAGCGGGCCGCTCAACTTTTTAGTCATACTATGAAACCTGTTAAAAACGAAAAAACTGTTCAGCAACTTAGAAGATTAGAAGCAGGTCAAAGAAAGTTCAAGACTGTTGGTCTCGCCTGAATGCTTCGCGGGCCGCACGAAATTCTTTTGCGGGCCACATGTTCGTCACCTCTGGTCTAGTGCAAACCACTCTGTGGAAGGTATGGTATTGTAGATGCTTACGGCTGGGGAAGGCTGCAAGCTAAATAAAATCAAAGTATTGTCTTAGTGCAACCTCGATTAATAAGGCGTGAAAAAACAAAAATGCCAGAACTATCATTCAACATTGGTCCATGAAAACGAACCTACAGTCTGAGACGAAACTAATCCAAGAGCGTTTTTAGTTAGGGTAACTAGATTCGATCATTTTAGGTTAGGAGGTGAGAGTATTCGATTCAGCAAGTTTTTTCTTGGGGATTTCATATTTTTCGTGTAAACTTCTTCGAATTTCCACCTTCAAGTAGTTTCCTTGCAACACCTTATGTGGATTTTGACTGTACTTTTTTTCGGACAGACCGTTCCGCCCATGAACAGTTAAGCGCAGGGTTATGATTACTGGCGCTTGCAGTTAGAGCTCTTTGCAGAAATTTCTCTGCCAGTCTCCGCTTGACTTGTTTAGGGACCAGCGTAGCTGTTGAAAGGTGATTGCTACACAGCAGATGGTTTACGGAAACAATCAAAACAACAGGCGTTGCTGTACTGCGTCATAAGTGTGCAAAGAACCCAAACAATGTCAGGCTTGCATAGAGCTTGAGGAAGTCACGTGACCTGCGGGTTACCGACTTGTGTTGCCGAGCGAATAAGGAAGGAAGTGAGTCATTGCCAATGACTTCTTCCAATGTCTTGTCCCTGCCATTGTGCAGACTACCACTCTGTTTTGGAAACGTTTTAAGAAGGTTGTTGTTTTGCAGTTCACAAAAGATCAACACCTGCAACTTGTTTGGTAGTTGTTTGAATTCCGCAAATCCCCCTAGGAAAGACCTATTTTTATTTCTTAATAAATTCGGAACTACAGGCCTCTCTTCTTTGGAATGTGTGCGTGAGTAGCGAAATGTACAAAGGCATGGAGCTGAACCGCTGGCAATCAAATTCATCAGAGTTTGAAGAAAATTCAAGCACTTTGTTTTTTATTCGTTTGAAGAAATCCAACCTTGTTTGTAGTTAGTTGGTAAGCCGCAGTTTTATGAATGATGATTCTTGCTGGCTTGTTTTCAGATCCCATACCACATACATTTGCACCACATGACCCTCAGGTGGAGTAGACGCATTTTTCACTGTATTGCTTGACAGCAAGTCATAAAATTATTTCTTAATATGTTTTTGAATTAAATTGCATGATGATGCCTTTGGTGTTAAAAAGAATATGCACATACCTAACATCAGATATACGAGACTCTGTTTTGAGCATTTTGTCAATGTGTCTTTAGATTCGACCATGCAGGTAAAACGGATTGCAGAAAAATAGTTTCTTCTAATTTGGGTAATGCAAAAGTGTCTACAACAGACCGTTGACTACATTATTCTTACTCGAAACAAACCACAATTCAGGTAATAAAGCTCTGAACTAGGAAAGTGAGCCTAGCAAAAAGTTTATCTACAGGTATAGTTTGACCTAAAAGCTTTCAAATTGTCTTTTTGAAGTTTCGATTGAACAATGATTCAGCTCTCCTGATCCCTGTTTTCTGCTTCTGCACTTTTTTTACCGGTGATAATTAACATATCTCAGGAAACACCTGCTGCGTAAAAGTAGCTCTGTTACCGCCAGCTTCGCTACAGAATAACAAATGAAAGATGTTGGAAATAATGGCCAACATGAAGCACCTTCAAGATTTTAATCACTGAGTCATTTATCTTTGCGATTTTATCTGTGCATGGGTAAATGTAATGGGCGACGTGTACACCATGTC
>Ga0210059_1000118_pt1 | contig 71579 bp, 39 predicted proteins | sample Ectturendosymbi2_FD_188042 | JGI IMG/M metagenome (GOLD analysis project Ga0210059, IMG submission 188042) | Ecteinascidia turbinata endosymbiont from Florida, USA - Sample 2 (SPAdes) (version 2) | ecosystem: Host-associated > Tunicates > Ascidians > Unclassified | place: Key West, Florida... | reverse complement strand
CCAACTCAACAATAGTCTTACTATGCACATAGGTACATTGCGCTTAATTAATTTAGCAAACAGCAGGTTGTGATTAGTTCTGTCAAATGCTTTAGATGCATCTAAGAAAGCTGAAAACACTGGAGTTTTTATTATATAAAAGTTCAAAATTTGTCAAAGTGCATAAATCAAGATCAATTAATTATATTTCACCTTTAGAGTTAGTAATTCAAATATGAAAATTTCATTAATACAATAAATAGTTAACTTTCAGTACAGCTGGACACATTTATGACCTTGATGAGAAATAACCGATATGCCTTTTACCAACAATGCACATCATTATCAAGATTTTTTATCTGTTCACTTTATCTGCCAGATCCTTTTCACGAATCTTCAATTTTGCACCACTACATATCACTTTTTCATGATTTGCCTTTTTTTAAGAGTGATGCCAACCGGGCCCCCTTCAGCTATGCTTTTCCGACCTGGGTCAAACCTCCAGTTACGCCACTGGTTCTGACCAGCAAAAATAACTGAAATGGGCGTGAACATCGGTTAAGTTCCACCGGCGGTAAGTGCTGCGCAAATAGCGTCGGCAGTCCGCACTGGTAGTATTTTTACCCCACCGCAAAATATAAAGACAAAGCAAAGTGCAATGTAATACTGACGGAAATTAAAAGAAACAAATTAGTCAGGGGGCGCAACTCCCCTGACTAATTTGGGAGCTAATTTCAGCTCCGAAAAATCCCATCAATGTCGCAAGCACTTCCTTCAATGCAGTAAATTTGCTTCCGAAAGACCTCAGGTTCGAACATATGGGCGCCAAACTTGTTTGTTGCCCCGGATGCCATCTAACCCCGTTACGCCCCTGAAATTAGCTCCCTTTTTCTTACGCGACACGATTAGTTTCTCAAATGCACAAACAGATGTACCATCGCCAACTGTAGGTTCACATCGCTTGTAGTGAAGGCGAAATGGTGATTTTTAAAATATTGCTGGAGTGTTTCATAGCTGGCAAGCCTTGTTATTAAGATCGGAATCGATCAATAGACACTTTCACAAAGTGCAGACAAAGTTTTCCTACAGAAATCAAAATGAAACAGACGACTTAGGCATGGCGGAAAGGTTTTGCCTGGTAAACGACAAGTCGTAATGACACTGTCCGTGGTTGTCACTCAATTTCCTTGCAGACATGCTCAAGTATGTTGCATCGAAAACTGAGCAACGCTTCTACAGTGGTCGCCGGTTTAACACGTAACTGATTGCGGGCGGACGACGGTTCGGGTAAAAAAGATAGACGCAAGCGTCAAAACCATTTAATTGCCACGATACACAACGTATGAACTGCGCAAATATCAATAGTTTCAAAGAAACGAAAAGCGTTTTTAATTTGATGTTAAACAGAGAACGCAGAGAACATACAAAACACTGAAATGTCCTATAATGAACTACGCGAACACCTTAAAATATCCACCACTCTGGCGGTCCCAAATGGTTTGTGCATTCCATCTTTCTCCCTAAAATTAAAAATTCTCGATCTTCTGGCATAGAAACCAGTTCCTCGTTATTACACTTTAGTATACCATCCCTCTAAAGTAAACAAACTGTTTTGTATCCCCGCAACCTGATCGGACGTTGTCAAGGACAAAACTACGCGAAGAGCAGACAAGCGACTTGAAGCCAGGGCGCTTCAATATTGCGTCCCCGTTACACTGAAACTTGCAGAAGAAGTTGTAATATTTCTCTTCGACCACCACCGCTACTGCTCACAATCATAATCACGATTATGACATCACAAAGTGCTCCTTCACGACTTCAAGTTCTGGGAATCATAACACATCGAAATAAAATGTCATTTCATTTAACAACTGGGCATAAAGTCATCCAGGTGATAAATTCTCACGCGGACAAAATAACGAAACGTTTTACAGGAACATGAAAACCAAGAAAAAAGCGGATTCAGCGTCCCCGGAACGCTGCGCTCTAGGCGGACGCCTAGATGGCCTAATGGATCGGCTGTTCCTGGACTAATCCGAGGTCTGGAAAGAAGTGAATCTACCCATCCGCGTTATTCATACTACTGCTTCCGGCAAATCAACTTCACGGAGGCTCTGCGTATGCAGACAGCCTAATGCCACGCGTACAAATGATTGCATATTCCATAGTAGTGCGTAAACGCTCCGCAAGCGACCAACAGGTGCCAGATTGCATGCGCGAAAGGGATGATGCCGTCGCACTTGAAGATCAAGACGCCGAACAAGTAGAACGCTCCACCCCAAGCAAGCTCCGGCATCCCGCTTCTGCAGACAAGAAAGATTTCGATGTTTGCTTTTACTGTACTTGCACCCATTCGCGCAAGGTTTGACGGGATTTTTCATTTATGGAATAATGCGTCCAGTGTCAAGCGAATTTTCTGACTTCACGCCATTTCAGGGGCAGATCCAGGAGGGGGGTTGACCCCCGAATTCACCATGACTTTGCACAATTCGGAAAACAGCACATATATGCGATAAAATGCCATTTTGTCGCCCTTTCTTTTGTCACAGCAGTGTTGTGAATTATACTTCATTCCTCTTATGGTAGCGAAGCCGTTGTGAGACTTGACTTCCAAATATAACTGAAATCGCCCCCTCTAACCTTACTGGCTGGATCCGCCCCTGCGCCATGTGTGCATGCATAGAGTAATATTGTACATATCAAATACATTGAGAAACGTGATGATTAGGGCTTAGGGTTTGGTGTTTAGGTAAGTGCGCCGGGTTAGAGTTTGGGTTAAAAAAGAAAAATAATTGAGGACTAAGAGTAAGTCCAAAATTTTTCAGTGGTTATCATAATAGTAGTAGTTCATCGCAGACTCGTGGTCCATACAGACGCGATGATACAACAAACATGGTTAGCCACACAGCGCATTACCGAATCGGTTTTGCACAAGACCAACATGGAGAGGAGCAAAACACGTTATCATCACCACAACTGTGTTGTCATTCACAAGAGCACAAAAAATGGTTAGTACAGTAGCGCACTGTAGAATCGACGTTTGCACATGACCAACATTGAGAGGAGCAAAACACTTTTTATCAGCATGTCTTAATGCGCATGTGGACTACACATTGCCCACATTTTTTTACCACACAAAAGCAACACTGATGAGACGTGATAGTTATTCCCGTACTAGAGCTTGTTGTGGGTATCTGACATCTAACCAAAAAGGTTTAATTTGAACAACACACATCAAAAAAGTAATCACGAAACTTTACTTTGAGAAGCAAAATAACTGACAAACAATTATAGGTCAGAAATTTCGCTTGACACCGATTTAGCGTGATGGGTACCACAGCTCATTGACTAACAACAGGATCGCTGACTAAATGGCCACGAGGACCAATGCACCTGAACGTTGCTTACTGATTTAATTAGCTATCGACGCTGATGGGTCCACAGTGCAAGTTTCACCCATTGTAAAAAACAAAAAACGAATCAATGGAACAAAAAATATCAGTGACAAAAAAAACTGCAAAAAAAAAAACAAAACAGCAATGGCTGTTGTTTTGATTTGGGATGCGTAGCAGTAATTTTAAAAGGATAGTAATGCAACCGGAATTTCACAAAAACAACACAAAACACGAGAAAACGTACGTGGCATCATTGGTGTTGTAATATTGCAGAACTAGACCGGGAGTCACACCCACGAAGACATAGAGCATGGTATCCAGAAGTTTGTACTTCTCAAAGAACAGAAAGGTGTATGCTGTTCCCAATACAGCAGCTAGCCATATTGCCCACCTGCGACATAATGCTCTAAGTCAGCCAAATATACGACACACTGTAAACAAGGGGTTCAGTTTTAAGCTGTTGTTTCAACACCAACTGCTTGTTGACAAAACATGGAGATTCTCGCACACTTAACAACAAAGGTCAGTGGGGTAAATACTAAGCAGTAATATTTGCAAATGTGTATGAAATGCATTTAATGAATGTGGTTTTGAAATGATTGATATGGAACTTTCCCGGGTCAACTTCGTCATGCTCGTACGTACCCATCGTACATGTCAGATGAAATTTTACTTACACCGGTGCGTGAGCAATCATCGTGTAAAGCAGTGGTTCCCAAAGTGGGCGGTACCGCCCCCTTGGGGACGGTGAGAAACTCTAACGGGGGGCGGTGAAACAGAAATGGACAGCTGGGGGGCGATAAGAGACCCATTTAATAATTACATTTCTGTTGTCTTACTAACTTTGAGTGACCAAATGTCATAAAAAACAGTATGATCAACAAACATGTATGCTTGTAACTTGTAAACAAAAACTTAGCGTTTTGGAAACAAAACAGAGGTGAAATGCTAGGAGATAAATTGATGAAATGCAGTTTCCATCACCAAAGGTAAGCTGCACAGTAAAACTGTCCTCCTCTGTAATGAAATGATTATGATTTTCGTCAGCTGTACTTCTTGGCACGGGTAAACTGCTACTTAATCATGCCCGTTTTGTTACAGTGACTATCACCGGTGAGGTGTGAGAATGCACACTTGCACTTAGAATCAGCCTGTAACCAAAAGCGTGAGCTAATTTTGGACGGAGTGGTTTAATGATCACAAATATAATAATAACCTTTACGAGTTCAATTCGAAAGCAGAAAGGCAATTTATATGTTTTGCAGATAGTGTTAGGTGCGAGCAAGAATAAGTTACCTAAAGGGAATCGAAAAGATTCCGGAAAACAGAAGTGTGTTTCAGAACGCACTTTAGCTTGAGCAGCGCCAAGAAAATCCAGAGAGAGAAAGATGGTAGCGCGGCACTAGCGTACGGAGGGGGTAGGCCACTGTGCCATGGCCACCCCCTCAGACCCTAAAAATAAAAAAATGTAAAAACAGTATTGTCTAAAACTTTCTTCCAGAATGCACATTTTTAGGTGTAATTTTGCAAAATTTTCCCGGGAGCATTCCCTCCCATGCCCATGCCCCCGGACCCCCTAGAATGGTCGTGCCTTCGGCACTTCCCCTGAAGTTGATTTGTGACGTCACACGATTGTGGCGAAACTTGGCCCTCCCTTCGGAAATTTTCTGCGCGTACGCCACTGGTGGCGCCAGTGGACGACTGCAAGTGTCACGGGTAAGTTCAAACACTTTTAAAATTTGCAGATTAAAGTCAATCCTGCAGTGCTCCGAACTCGAAATTTACTAAAAATGTATCAATGGATTTATCAATGGATTGATCAAAGGATACCAAAGGGTTTAGAAGTGTTCTGCTAAGTTTAGGCAATGTGGTGCACTCGGCTAATGATAAAGGGGGTTTGTACGCCTGTTGCTGCACACAGAAGGTGGCTGTCAAAGGGTGTCACAGATACAGTATCTTGGCTGTCACAGTCCACAGATATCTTCACGAAGTTCAATGAAGTTAATTTGTAATTGCAGGGGAATGGTGTTAACCTCATTAAAGCCAAATCAGCAATCTCCACCTTCTTGTCCAAGTTTAATGCTGTTCAAATGAAATTGAGCCAGTCGTGAACTCAAACAGTTTCCAAATCATAAATTCTAACAGTTTCCAACTGCTAAATGAGTTAATTTACTAAATTAAGTTTTATAGTGAAATGCATCTTTGTGCTCATTCTTGTTTTAATCATTTTCAAACATACCAAATATACAATACGAAAAACTTGTGTTGATATGTGTGCTAAGCATGGTAGGAGGGTGATAGAAATTTGTTTGTCAGAAAAGGGGGCGCTAGCCAAAAAAGATTGGGAAACACTGGTGTAAAGCCTAAAAGAGGAACAAGCCAATGTTTGCTAACATACACTCATGTGTTACCCACTACAGAGCACTTTGCTGAGGCTCATGCGTAACTGCGGTGGAGATGGACGTGTGTCTAATTAACGTTCCATCATATATTCTTGAATAATCTGGCAAAGTCTGCCACAGCCAGATGTCCAAACCATGCATTTATTTGTTAATTTGTATTAAGAATTTATTTTGTAAACCAACCACTTTTCCAGAGGTGGATAGAAACACAGTGTGTGTTAGCAGAACTAAGCAATATACTTAGAAGGATCTGATTCCTGATGCATTCACAAACCTTAGCTTATCAGCATCAAGCTGTTTTTTTTCGGCCATAGACCGAACCTTTTTTGAATGACCGAAACAATTTTAAAGTCAATTCGGTCGTAATGTCCGAAAATATAGTGGTTTCATTTTCAGTTATACCTGCTACGGCGAGTTTTATTGCTATCATGGGACAAATGACCGAAATGTCTCAGCGAAAAAAAAGACATAAAGTGTTACTGTAATGTTTTACATTACGTAGAACTGCTCTCCATAATATCTTTTGCAGTTCAAAGACTGCAAAAAATATTATGAAGAGCAGTTCTACGTCAAAAACAAATGTTCATGACTCTGCGTATCAACTCAGTAGACATATTCAAAAATACATGGAAGTAGTGCGGTCGCGTCAAGGCACTGTTGCAACCTCTCAGGTGGTGTTGCGTTAAATGTGTAATTCACCACGAACGGGATGTGCCTGAAGAACAACACCACACATATAGGTGGCGCGAACAAGCAATAACAGAGTGATCATGGCATGTGAACTCTATTGTTGCTTGCTGCCACAGTGCGAAGCTTTGCGCACATGCCGCTCGGGATTTCCGATCGCAACAGCACTTGCTTTTGCAAATCAGAAAAATTTACAGCATTACCCAAACTAGCTGCAGCGATTCTTGGCCGCCCTGTTGAAAGTACAAGGTTTCACATCTATAATGCCGCCACATTTTTTAAAGCTACTCAAATCTCAAGGCAACGCAAAACTCTACATTTCAGATCCAGCCAACAGGACAGAAAAATTAAAAATTTTAGCTCAAACTGCTGTAGTTGAAACGACGCCAACGTTTCAGTCTACTTCACTGTGGGCCGCCACCAGGGCAATGACGAGTACATGTGAGGCTGGTGTACGTTGCGAAGTGAAAAGAAGTGCAATTAGTTTGATATTGTGATGAGAAGAATGAGACCATGACGATGCCACAAGGAATAAAAGCAGCAAACGGAGCAACAAGTCACGTGACAAATTGAATAAAAACAAATCGAAATCTGTAGTCATTCATCAAATTGGCAAAAAACAAGTTCTTACAAACAGATAAATATCTTTAAACGAGACGTTGATTGCGATTTTGAGCAGCTTTTAAATGCAATTAACGCGTCGTTTAAAGATTTTTATCTGTTTGTAAGAATACTTGTTTTTAACCAATTTATGAGTGACTGGAGATTTCGATTTGTTTTTATTCAGTTCCTTACCTGACTCGTTGTGAAGTATACTAAAACGTTGGCGTCATTTCAAAAACAACAGTTGAGCTAAAAGTTTTAATTTTTTAACAAAAAATCCTGTCGCTTGGTGTTCCTAAGTTTGCGTCATACCACGTGGTGCATTTTTCTCTTTACCTTGTGAGCATAGCATAGTGTAGACCTTTGTAAGCAACGATATCACTAATACTAAATCGGCTTTCGTCGCGCTATATTTTGTCAAGCTAGTTCTTTATAATCCCGAGAGTTGCGCGTACTGGATGGTTGCGTTCATCATCCAACAGTCTGATGATCAGTAAATTGTAAAACTGTCGTCATCCCGTGAACTGCTTGCTCCCCACCGCAATGGAAAAACTTCTGACTCATGATCTTACTGTCCAAAGACACCTCAGTGCACAGTCTGATTAAGCAATAAGCTTTCCATTACCATTTTCCTCTTTCAGGAGTCATCACAACTGCACTCAATCTATCGCCACAAATGCCACTGCATAGGAAGTGCTATTTTTGTGAAACGAGGGAAGGCAGCAAGGAAAATCTCCTGGTGTATTTTCGCGTGGGTTTATTTTCAGTTATACCTGCAGGGTTGCGGAGTCGGAGGTAAAATATCCAACTCCGACCTTTCCAAAATTTCTGACTCCCGACTCCTTAACATAAAGGGAATGAAATTTGGATGTTAAAATCAATGGAAATCGTGATGCATAGCAAGAAATCTCTGTTTCAACAGAAGTTTCAAAGGAAATTGTACCATTTCAACAGAAATTCTCAATTTAGGAGTGTGATGTAAAAAATGATCCAATTGGACATCCGGAGTCGGACAAAAAAGTGCGACTCCGATTCCCAGTGTTGTTAGGAATCCGACTCCACCCAAAAACCTCCGACTCCGGCTCCGCAACCCTGCTACCTGGTCTTGACACTGCGTTTCAAAATACTCAGAAAAACGGTACTTCTGGTCTCAAACTGCAGACGTTTAAGGATTATATATCTGTAGGAAGCCTATAGTGTGAAATATTTGATACGTACAGCCTGAAGGTGGGACAGGAAGAGAAGTCGAAAAAAATAGCACAACAGGGAAAAATCTTTGGAATTCGCAAATAAACAGGCGCACTGTCACATGTTCGGATAAATTATTGAAAATTGGACCAAATATTTGAACACAAGCTGATCCAGTGTCTTCACAAGAAACCAGTAGTCAGGGTTGCGGACCTGCTCATAAAACCTTTTCTTAAGTGGCCAGGGTGGAAGACGCTTTGTAGCGATGTTGGGAAGTATAATTAACCTCAAATTATATAAAAGCTTTAACATAAATCTTTCCCACAACATTTTGTCCTGCCAGAATCAAAGTTTACATTTTTGCGTTGACCAGAATAAAACCAGACTTGCACAAAAAGAATCTTTCAGTAGGAATCGAATGAACTGCAGAACGGCTCCATAAATGCAATGTAAGCTTTCTAAACATGCATTTTCGAATTCGTCGTGACTGCAAGCTAGTTGGTGCTTGAGAAAAAACAAGAAGTTAATAAACTTGCAAACAAGTCAAAAAAGAGCAGCAAAGCAGTGATTTCATACACTTAGGTTTATTCAATTAGTGAATTACACAATGATTCACGCAAATCACACATCTACGTCCAGTGTGAAGTTCCATAATATCAAGAATCCATACACATGCCAAACCGTGAATTCTGCTACGACTTACTGCATCCACGTAATGGATTCATCAAGCTTTCGAAGCATGAACCACGGTGTGTACGAACCAGCAATGAAGAAGTAAATAGTCGTTCGGTCACAGTAGTGAAAGAACTTATTAAGCTTCGGACGACGTATGTGGCAACCTTTATGCCTTCCCTGAAATGGAACCAGGCAGACTTTTGCTGAAGAATAAAGGTCAACAAGAACAGCTTACACTAAGCGCTTGCACAACTTTCAAAAAGCTGCGCAGTTAAGCAAGCGGTTATCCTACCATTTTCAAAATCTGTTACGACCTACACCCTTTTTGCTTTTCAAGCTGATAATATCAAAGCGGTAATGGCGGATCATTGTCATTTCTTCAAGTAATAATTGGTTATTTTTGATTAGTGATAAGCAGCACTGTAGTATATAATGATAATACTATATTATGACAATAACCCACTTTGGACCTGAGAATTTAGCCATTTCACGTATCAGCATCGGTCCGAAGCAGATTCAAAGCTAAAATCAATCAGCAAAAAATGTACACAGTGTTCTTCGGCTGGGAACATATACTTCAATTTTACCAAGAATAATTTCAGATGGTGCAGAGGCTAATTTATGCCTCATCATGATTTGGAAATGTTTCAGTGCCAAGGAATGTAATTTATTTCTTACTTTCTTGTGACCTACAATGCCCACATCAAAAAGTGACAGGCTGGTCTGGACAAGCATAAAGAACAAAAGAACAGATTTTATAACTCTACAACTTGCGAATTTTATCCTTGGATTTGCCCTTTTGCAATGTATACACATATGTGAAACAAAATGTTGAAAGCTAACAAACCTTCCACAAACTTTGTGTCCAGGAAATATAGTGGAAGATGGCTGAAACAAAAAAAAGTCCAACTAATGAAGCACCATATGCTCGTGATGTAAACTCAAACTCTGCAAGGCCAGGATAAGAGTGATTCAAGCCAGCTTCACATGAGATATGGTCTCCTAGTGACTCCATGATGGCATTGCTGCAGCTATGAAAACAATGTTTTTTTGAACCAATAGACCTCAATAAATACATGTAACAAATTTCTAACTATTTATAACTGGGTGTGATTGACAAAATTAACTCTCCAGGAAGCTATAAAAATGGAATTTACAACACACAACTGAATATCACTTTTATGAATTTAACCATCAAACATTTTCTACCAATACTACTGAACTGGAATATGAACCTTCCTGGTCACAAGTGTCAATATTTCAAAATCTGCTATATTCTTGACAGTGACACCTTCACTGCCAAAGGTTTTGTACAAGACCAGGCATTTGGTGCCAAGACGTTTTTGGGCAGTTTTTTTGTGTTTTCTCGCTACCTAATAAAACAGACGAAAATGCAACTTAAACAAACAGACTGCAGAAAGCAACATTTTTATTGAGTACACCATTTCCTGTCAAGCAGTTGGGTTCTGGTGTGTTTTTGCCACGTAATGAAACAAAGAAAACTGCAATTTGAATGAACAGATCACAGAAACTATTGATTGTTTTATTGAACACACCATTTGTCAATGCTTTGGGCTGGTTTTGGCTATTTCTGAGAAATTAATTTTTCTGAAATAAGACATTGAAAAAACAGTTTCTGGATTTCTTACAAAAATCTATGTTCTTACCAATACAAAAGGTGTACCATGGCAAACTACGGCTAGGTATAAAATGAAGTTCATTACATGTCATAGCATATGTCTGCATTTTTAAGGTAAAAACCAAGTATGTTACATAACTTACATTGGCAGTGAAGGTGTTAGCTTTTATTCTAAAAACTTGTGAAACATTAAATAAAGTATAAAAAAACAACTTACATAAATTACCCAATAGAACAATTTACTATATATTTCAGTCTACACACCAGAATTAAGACTAAACTCATATACCATGTTAGCCTGGGTTTCTCTTTTCGCTGAGACATTTCTGTCATTTGTCCCATAAGAGTATTCACTAGCCTACCTTTTCAAACATTATGACCGAATTGACTTAATTTTTTGGTCATTTCAAAAAAATTTCTGTCTATGACTGGAAAATGACTGAAAAAAATAAACTCAGATGTCAGCTGGCACCCAAAGCAAACTTGCAATGCTAGGAAAAAAATAACTCAGCTTGCACCCATGTTCAACATGACCCAAGACTAGAGCCTGATTAATATCTGATAGGTGAAATACTTTAGAAAGTAAATTTCATATGGCATTTGTGCAAGACATGCCTTTTCAAAGTAAAGCAAACCATTTGAAATTATTCTGCTTTTTAAATATGCATTGTGAAAAAAGTTGTACTTTTCAGAGGAACTTGCTTTGGGATATGTGCCTCTTAACGCCAAAAACTTTTTTATATCAGTTCAGTAATAAATGTCCTCACATAAAAATGCTGATCCAATAGACTTCTCACCATCAAAGTCTACAAGAACAGCAATAATGAGATGGTCTTTTCAGCTCACAGGGGCTGGTGCTAGACATCAGCCGCAGCAGATAAAAACAACTAAAAAATCAACATCAGGTTAGTTACCTTTCTTGAAGATCAAAGTGTTCATGTAAATGCTTCTGCTTCCCATTCCAAATCAAATACTCACTTGCAATAATGCTGGGAATAATCATCATTGCATGAGACATAGTGTTAGCACAATGTTCACGAAATGTTGGGTTGTACATTAAATTTGGAGCAGCTCTTTCATTCATAAGATTCCATTTTCGGCCCCTAAAACCCAGTTCTTGGATAATTGATAAAAAACTGAACTTCAAATACTTCAGTAGTGCTGAGACAAAAAACATCGTACCTCACATGCTCTACACATAAGCTCAGCAGTGTTTATTGCTATGATCCCTTCATGTTTAAATATTGAAAAAATTTCAGTTACACAAAGAAAGATCACATCAATCCAAGACCTAAAAATCTGGAGAAAGGGTTTTAGGTTAATACATACATTACACATTAATCAAAATCAGGCAGCACACTTATGAACACCTGACAGAAAATTTAGATAGTCAATCAGGGTGCATATTGACATCATCATACAAACAGTAGTAAACTTTAGGCTGCCTATGTATACAACAGAACCAATAGCAAGTCTTAGATTTCCAATAACATAGCACGGTGTCAGTGTATGTTTATGATAAGCAAATTTATTGCATTTGGGTGGCACTTTTATGGCACACACATATATTCACAAATAATTTTTTACCCTTGAAAAACCCTCAAAGCAGGTACAGCATTTTTAAAAGGAACGTCTAAAAATTGTCTTTTCAACTTGAGTAAATCAGTTTAGTACAATTTTTTCATGCTAAATAGTTGATATAGGTCATTCCCACAGATTTTTAACACACAAGTTGTTTCTACTAGGTCAAGAAAGTTATGCTTTTGTAGACCACAAGTTGCTTAGTACATCACCACTCTATACTTTATATATTTTAGCAGTGGCTACAGAACCACCTGTGGATCTTCATATTTGAAACCTTATTCAACTGCCACATATAACATGATAGTAACACATGACGGGAGTGCAATAGGCTTGGCAGAAACATAGTAAACGTAAAAGGTAAACCCTAAAACCTAACCCGAATGCCATGGGCATCAGAAAGATTTTTTCCAAGGGAGGGCACTAGGGGATTTTTCAAAAATTTTATAGGGGAGGGCTAAAATGGTTAAAATATTGGTGTTTCCTACTGGAAACTAAGAAAACAACCTTTTTTGCAGCCATTTTAAAAATCCAGGGGGGACCAAGGCCCCCCTTCTAATGCCCATGCCTAATGCTAACTCTAACCCTAAACCTAAAATTTGAAAACTTTTGAAAAAAGTAAAGAAAAAGTGGTCCCATGAATTGAAACGTGCAAGCACTACTACCAAAATTAAAGTCGCCAAGGTGAGAGCTGAACATAAACCATTGGCACAATAGACGCAAACACTACCACTACATTACCATGACGGTGGTGCTTGAGTGAAAAACTCAGCGTTTTATTTTAACCGCATCATGCAAAGCGGTTCCCTAGTCACTTCCTTTTTTTAAAAATCAAAACCTTAACAATTACCACGGGGACTATCTTTTCACTTTAGAGATATAGCAAATTAATTATTGTTTAAAGTCTATTGCTTCATGTGTATCAAGTGAGAATACTATCATTTAAGCGACATTGTGATGTTGTTAAAAGCCAAGGACAAGTGTGCTATACTTGGAATTATAATTGTCTCAGTGTATAGACCACTTTTTTCCAATTTAAGTTAACTGGCTAAAATAGTAAGTGGCCTTGTGCATTGGTTACCTTGTGCATTGGTTAAATATCTTGTCAATCGCATGGCCTATGGTGAGACTACAGCGTGGTTTCGTGTTCAACATTGTTTGAAACCTAATATATAAAATAACCGTAAGTGGCCTGTGATATAGTACACGCCACAGATCAGATGCTATTAGGCTGGGCTTGAATCCCATTCAGGCCACACTGAAGACTTGAAAAATGTTACTTGTGACCTGTTTAGCCTTGATCTCAGTAATGGATGGTGCAAAGGAAAGCTTCATGTGAGGTGCTACCATTGGCTTTCCACCACAGCAGCATTCACTGCAAAAGTAGCCACATACAGTAGCACAGATCTAAAGCAGACATGGTTACCTTCTGACCACGGCACTTGTGACATATGAAGAGAGCATACTTTCTGCTTGTGATCCACTTTACTGAAACTTTTTTCTGGCTCACAGTTAAGAATCAAATCAATAAAAAATCAGCTAATCTTCAAGAAATTATTTAGCTAATAACAGAAAGTTTTGTATGAACTTTTAAAATGTCTGAAGGAATTTAACAGCCCACCAAGGGATTGCAGCCCACTAAGTGCTGCCTTAGGCTATAATGGTTATGCATGCCAGGCATATGAAACTGGATCACCATCAATGTACTCTGTCAATTGTGATGAATACTTATTTCTATACTTCTTTTTTAGGCACTGTTCTGAACACTTAATAAACATTTTTCTGAGTTAATGTTTAGGTGAGGTTGAAACATCTTAAGCAAACAAACATACGTAAGATTATTACCGTGTGTGATTACATCTCACAGATCAGTCAGCACATTTGAGACGGTTGTTGTTGAAGAACAATCACCAATTGTTCGCAGTGGAACCATAGTTAAGTTTTCACAAGACTTCTCAAACTTTTTTTTTCTTTGGTTGATTCATAACAATAAAAAAAACATAAAAAAACAGTAAAATTATGCAGACCATGATCATCACTCCATCATCGGATGATGGAGTACTGCCATTGTGTGTGTGTTCGACCAGGCACATAGTACCCCCAAATGGGTTTGGACAGAGGTAAAGACAGATTACAAAAAGGTTTAACAGTAAACAATGATACAGTAGTGTTGGGTACATGAGAAATAAACAAAATGAGTTTAGTCAGGATGGCTGAAAAGGGGATCAAAACATTACTGCACAGAGGCTTTACAGAAAGCACAAAAAACGTACTGAAGACAATAAAGCTCACAGAAAACACAAACATTCGGAAGGCGATGGCTATTCATTGAAGAGAGGCAAGTGACGGGCAGGAACACTGGTTAATGCACTGAATGTGGCTAAAATCAAATCAAACTTGCACACAGGCCAATATCTATGCTGGCGGTGTTCCCTCTGACCACGGCCAGAGACAGGCGCTGGTGGAGCCACTGTTGCTTCCTAGGGTCGCCTGAAATGTCAACGAGTTTCTTTGCGAGACAGCTCAAGAAGAGGTCAGTGGACTTGCTGTACACAGCTGTGGTTTCGATTGCAACTGGTTGAAAGTCATAATTGTCAAGAAGGTCATTGTATTTCCGGCATTTGTCAGTCTCAGCATCAGTTGCTACACTGCCTGGTATAGCGGCACTGACTATGTAGTGACTTTCTGCAAAGGTGTCCACGACTGTCGCGTCCCGTACACAAGGCTCAACCCAATCTAACCTTTCGGAAAGAGGATTAAACATTAATAGACATTCAGTTACTACCTCGTTACTCATATTTTCTCACAACCCCGTTGGTTTCCTGTCGAAATAAGCCCATTTAACAAAACAAAAGCTTGTACGCACAACTACACCACCAGCGAACTCTCGCTACGACGATTGCTGGTGAGTACAGTATCGCACTTTGCAGTTTGCACCCAGTAGTATTCAGTAATGGGAAACAGAGGAAAAAGCACTACAACATAGAATGCGACGCTTGGTCGCTCAACCGAATGCTTTGTCCGGCGGCTAATGAGATTAGATTTTTTCTGTCAAATTCGGCATTGAAGCAAAACATATTGAGCATAACTTGCGCCAGTTGTTTGCTTTATAAAAACCATGTATGATCATATTGAAAACCATTGTACTACATTGTGAGCGTACACTTAACAGTCCTCAGGTTTTTGATGTAAAATGTTTTTTCCCGAGAAGTGAAAATGTATTTAAAATGGGTCGTAATTAAATCTTCACGTTTGCTTTCTCATAGGTTACTTCGGAATACTTTCACAATGTTCTTAAATTACTTGCTCACGACCATGGGCGCCGGAAAAGGGGTGCAGGGGGACAACGGGCCAAGGCCACCTCTGGATTTTGAAATTTATTATTTTCTTATTAACTTTTCGGAAGAAAAATACTTTTCTCTTAGTTTAAGGTTGTGAACTGTTGGTCCCCCCAGGAAAAAATCCTTCCTACGCCCATGATCAAGCGAACCGTATTCAGAAGTTTTCACAAGGAATACACTTCTCAAATGTGAAAAATACTTGATCCAATACGCTGCTTTGTTTTACACTAGATGAGTTTCCAAGCGAAGCTGGCATCGTTATTTGACAAGAGTTCCTGGTACTTTATTTCTCAGAAAAATCTTGTATTGCTAAATAGAAAATGGATAAAAATACTCTTGTATTTTTTAATATATTACTCAAAATCAAAATAGGGCAAAACTTTTTTCAAGTAACCTGCTCACTTTTTCAGTTGTCAGGCAGTGTCTGTAATTCAAGCTGTTTTCAGAACTTGTGTCTGTTCTCCACTGCATTGAGTGCTTTGGTAATCATGCTTGTTAACGTTTGTCTGTCGACTGCGTGTTTGATTGAAGGCTGTTCAAGAATTTGTCTAGAAACTACGTAGGAAGAGAATGAAATCTCCAAAAAAGTTGAAGAAAGTTTAAATCGGGAACCATACCCCAATACCAGGTAAATCACGGCAAAATTTTTTCACCTGCCTTTGTTTGGCTATAGTTGAGTTTTTCATGAATGCTGCCTTTGCTTCAAAACTGACTTTGTTGCTCAATTATTTTCTAAGACATGCTTACGTCTTCATACCACACTCGCAATTTTGGGAGGACTAAACAAACTAGGAAAATTTTGCCTAATACAAATTTTTGCCCAACAACCACTAATTTAGCTTAAGAATACAGGTCATTTTACCAAAAATTGTCAGTTTTCTTGAAAATTCTGTTGGATTTCCATAAATAGTCAGAGCTACCAAACAAAAAATTCTCAGCCGCAGAAGATTCATTGCTTATGAGAAAATCTAATCACACGATAATTTATTCTGCGCCTAGTTTGCCCTCGTTTCAACTCGCTCTGAAGTATTTTTCACAATGAACTACGGTTTCCCAAATGTTTTGGGGTAGCCTACAGTTCCTCCAGACCTTCCGTCTGTTTCAAATGTTTTGCGGTACGGCTTCCCCCAGACCTCCCGCCTGCAATGTGCGCAAACGCGCAGTACCCAGGGGAGTAGCGAGTGAGGCAAGGGGCACAATTCCCCGGGCGCCGACTCACTGTGGTGGCGCTGAATCGCTGCGGGTGGCGCCGAAAAGTTCTAACAATGTCACAAGTACTTTCTTCAAAACAATAGGCTACATTTGCTTATGAAAGACCTCAGATTCGAACATGGGGGCGCCAAACTTGTTTCTTGCCCCGGGCGCCATCTAACCACATTATTCCCCTGGCAGTACTATTAGACCATTTACGCAGTGAAATCTCATTCTCACGCACTTGTAACATTCCAAATTTAAAAGCAAAAAATGATTAACATTTTTGGGCGAAGCAGAACGCTTCTGAGCATATCGCATGGCGCTTTTAGAAGGTATTTGAATTAAATGTGCACTTTGTTCGTATTTTGACAAGATTTCATACTTATTATAATAATTCACAAAGTTTGTAATTCATTCAGAACTGTGCTAACTTAGCCTTAGTATTCATGCTCAATAAAACAAACATTTACTCAGTGTAAAATGTTCTTAGAGGCAACACTGCCCTTCTGTATTTTGTAGTACAGCTCCCGTGTTTTTGGCACAATTACCGCAGACCTCCCGGCTATTTTTAATTTTTTGGGGTAACAATAATAATAATAACAATAATAATAGTCCTAAACTTCCCATATTTTTTAAATTTTTTGGAGGAAAGCTTCGCAAACCTCGCGCATGTTTTATAACTATGAATGCATCGCTCCTCAGCTGTTCAAAAATTCATTGCAGTTAAGGCGTGTTTCAAAAGTATTATATATTGCATTTATGCAGTCGAATGTCAAGTTTTTATGGAGTTCTAGTCAGCACCTACCACGTTTACTACGGCAACCCTAGGTCAGTAGCGGATTTTCGTTTCAGTCACAGGCTACGCTTGTGCTCAAAACCCAGGGTAGTGCCAAAAACGTTTCCAGTGCAATGTTTGGCGAGCCTCACTTCCTTTTTTATGTAAAACTGTTTCCATCGCTCTTTATTATTTGCGGAAAAACTTTTCACACAGGTTCCAAAAACCGAGCCTTAAGGAAATTTGCAAGGACTTTTTTATGAAATTACAAGCTACATTTTCCGGCTGTATGAACAATAAAGTTTTGTTTGCACGAAACATTTTAAAATTGTTTTAAAAAGTGTTAAGAATGTGTCTGTAACCCTGTGGTTCTGCCTTCAACGCAGTTGCAAAAAGTATCTGCAACCTTTTGCTTCCGCCGGCTCCAATGCCTTGTAAAATGTTCTGTTTTGTCTGTTTTATCGACTTGCGTTCTGCAGAATGTGTGTGTTTATACTATGGACTTCGTGTCTGGTCACAAACAAATAAATTTAATTAAATTAATTAAACTTTCATTGCCAGTTAAAGAATACGCTTCGACAGTGGCGTCACCGATAAGTTCACAAGGCCAACTAGGATAATTTCTCCATATCTGCTCATTTTTATGCCTAACGGCCTACAAAATGAGAAAATGATTTTGTACCTAATATAATATTTGTATCTTGCAAAGTTCACAAAATAGAATCATTCACAGGCTACATTAGATCCTGTTGCTGAAGAGGTTTGTTCTAATATACAGTATACCAAGATGTGCATTGCGCAAGGCTAAGCGTCACAGCTTCATGTATGGCATTGTAAAAGTGAGGAAGAGCATTAGAAATACCTTGTTGCGTTCGTCCCACAGCATGCACTATTCTGACACTCAGGACCGGACTTTCAGCAATTGGACCGATTGCTTCCAATCGGTTTGCTGGGTTCTTGACAATGCTTGTTTTACATTTGCCTTAACAGTCTTGGTTTTATCAAGTTTCCTTTTGTTTAACGTGATTAACAACAGTAAAATTAGTTTTTCTAGTGATGCAGTAAAATGTGGAAAACTGCAACTATGGCCATCAAATCATAAAATCTCGCAAACTCCGAGTTATCTAAACCATCTTTGATGTTACGCCGATTATACCAGAAATCAAGGATATTTATTGGACAAGAACACATGTTTAAACTTGATATAACCTCCAGTCTGTTTTTTTGCTGAGACGTTTTGGTCATTTGTTTCATGTTTATATTAAAATTAGCGATAACAGCATTCACAAGTTTATATATTTTCGGATATTATGACCGAACTGACTTAATTTTCTTTTCATTCAAAAAAAGTTTGATCTACGACAGAAAAATGACAGAAACTAACCTAGCTTCCAGCTCATCTTCAGGCACGAGATGGGCAAAATGTAGCGCCACATTTGCCACTGACCTTGGATCTTTTGTGAGATCTTGAGCTGCAAAGGAATCTAAAATTCCTAAGCTTCAAATCCTTGCTCCAATGCAAATGTTTTTTTTAATTTGCATGAATAGGGCAACTAAAGAATTTGAACATTCTGTTGTAAACTGTTTCATCAAATTCTTCAGCTGGCATCTGGGATAACAACCTTTCACGCAAATGCAAATCTTTCAGACTTGATATACTACCATTTGTTATTCGTTCACGTCTGGTGTAATCCGGCCTTTGCTTCTGATGTACGCGCAACTGCATGGACGTCTGGATGGTAAGCACCCTACAGTATTAGGTAATGATATTGATGCGGGTGTAAAACCGACTGAAGACGTTTTGTTTCACCGAGTTAAATACTTTTTTCTCCTGATGATAGCATGTGAACACTGCAATGACCAGAATATGTGTTTATTTTACTATTATAATTACCATAGATCGTTGCCAAATTTTTATCTTCAAGAAACCCAGATTTGATAGGATCTTTCAAAATTAAACCTAGACACCCAGATAGACTAAAAAAAACAGATCTGAGTGGAAAAAACAAGAAATGGGAGCCCTGGTGACAGGCTAGTAGTAACACCGCGCGTGAAGCTTTCCCTCACACCCAATCCAATAATGCCGTGCACGAAGCGGGACAGGCCACAAGCACTATCTATTCAAGTCTTCGGTGTAACACAGCCGATATTCGAACGAAGCCTACCAAATTCAGCGGTGAGCGCTCTATCACACTGCACCTTAGCCGGTCGCTTTACATTTGATAATTCAGTGGTTATTTCTTCAAAGTAAACAAAAATGTTAGTTTATTTGTTCGTTTTTCGACTCTTGGCAAACGTGAATTGATAAGGCATAATCGAATATACGCCGTTGTACCTTCCAATACATTTTGGCTAATAACTCTTTCCAAATATTTGCCAATGTGGTTCTGTTATGACCGAACATCGTATATCTTTTGAATGCTCTTCTGTATACAAATTACGCCCACTTCTATTGACAAGGATACAAAAAGATCCTTGTAGATGAAGATGTCATTTCGTGTAAGGCATTTACCTTAGATTACACGGAGCTGACAAAAATATTTTCATTTGGGCATCTCGATTTGCCTAGAGATCCATCTGACATTTGTATAGGTGCGGATCCGAGGGAAGCGATCGGGGCGATCGCCCTCCTAAAACCTACGAACGTTACAGTGACGGATTTATGCATAGGCCAAATAGGCCATGGCCTAGGGCCCCGCGCAACTCTTTCCTATGACGACTTAATATTAACTAAAAATTTGCGAAACCGCGCAGAGGCGTAACTTCACATACAATTTCCCTGGAAACGAGCGGAAATATAAATGTCTAGTCTCGACTCTTGTCAGCACGGTATCAACACGACAATACTGTGCATCTGGGCGTGAGAGTAATGCAAGCCGTCTGTATGAAAGCGGTTACAAAAAAAGAATGAAAAAGAAAAATCTGTACTTAGCTGATGTACATTTTTTCACTGACAAAAAGCTCGCCACAACGCAAGCCCGCCGGGCACTACAAAAGTCCGATGAAAAGCAATATTGTCAGTATGAGATCCTATGTTTGGTTGTTTTTGACTAGATTTCCCGCAAACAGAGATTGCTTGTTGAAGCTCTATAGGATATCAAGGGTCTCCAAACTTTTTTGTAACATAAGCTGGTAACACAGCAGTCCGAGGGTCGGGCATCTTACGTAATGTGGTTGTTTTGGGATATGTTAAATTTTGCCAAATAAAAAAATTCTTCGTAAATGTATTATTTTTTCATTATTGACAAAATTTTTTCGCGGCCTGGATTTGGCCCACGGGCCGTAGTTTGGAGTTCCCTGCTCTGTATGTTGGTTAAATTAGCTAGAACAGTTTATCATAAGCTTTACTTGGAAAAACGTGTCTACATTCGGCTTACATCCTATAGTTATCTGAGGGTGTTGCGAAAATAACTTTGCTGTGCAAAACTTGTCTTCATGCTGATTACCATCAGCCTGTAGCATAGAGGAGTGTTTCCCAACCTTTTTAGGCTTTCGGCACCCTACAGAAGACAAATATAATTTACGTCACCCAGTGGAGAGCTCATAGCAATTTGCTTTAAGGTTTGATGACATTTTTAAAATTTATTTTTTAATGATATTTTGCAAAACGCATTGCTCGCAGCACCCCTGAGTATCGCAAATGGCACCCTAGGGTACCTCGGCACCCCGGTTGGGAACCACTGGCATAGAGGATTAAAACACTATATTTTGTATTGCTTGGAAAATGATAACTTACAAACGGCATCAATAAGCCTTGTGTCCACTGAATGGATTGTGTTTGTTTGGTTCATAAAGTATGTGGTTACTAGAGCAACGGTCTGCGTCACAATAGAACCAAAACTCAAAAATTTTCTGCCTTTTTTAAAGCTTATGAAACGTCCACAAACCAAACTTCACGCTCATACCATGAGAGAATCCCATGTTATTAGACCAAAAAAAGTCAAAATTAGCATTAGGTCAAAATTTATTGTTGGGTCAAACTTTTCTTGCAACACAGCTTTTTCTCTCTTAATCAACATTTTATTGAAACTACAACAACAGATATCGATATGGTTTTGCAAGTTTAGTTGCAATTCTGTAATAATCATGGGCTGGTTGCAATTTCTGACGAAACAGTGTTGTTTTACCCGCTACTTGACGGTTGAATATTATGTAAGATAGGCGTGGTAAGGCAAGAAACGTGGTCTTACAATACTTGGTTTGTTATGCTCAATCCATTCTACATATAGTGTTTCAACTTTATGATGTTCTCATGTTCGACTCTAGACTCCACTGCAGTTATTAATGTACTTATCAATATATCATCCCCAAAGTTAACAACCAATTTTTTTTTTTAATTTCGAAGCATAGAGTGCATGGATATGCTTCTGGGTTAACCTCAACACCTAATGCTGAATTATTTTGCAATTGCAAACGCAGAAAATTTATAGGTCAAAATAAAGTCAAAAATTTTAAATTATAAAGTCAAAATTATAAGTTATTAGGTCAAAAATTGGTTGCCCTAGTGTTTACTATTACTATAAAAAATATGTTTACGTACAGGTAATCGACAGCTAGACGATATTTTCGAGGGCGGCAACACCGTCCCGCATGAAAATGTATGTATCCGAAAAACAAACCAACAAAAACGCTAGAAATCACGGACATTTAACGAAGAGAACTTCTGAACCACACGAAAGAGCTATAAATTCCAAGAAAAGATGGCAATGTCGTTTGTTCTTTGGAAAAATGTACGAAAGGCTGTTATTTCTGTTGAAGATAAGGCAATCATAGAACCCAAGTCGGCACAACAAAGATAGATCTTTTGGCACAACACATACGAGAGGCACACTTCCACGTTTTCCACACAAACGGCCAAAGAGGGCACACCTGCGCGGGGTTCCCAAAACTAAGATGGCCCAGGGCCCCGCGCTCTCTAAATCCGTCCCTGGGTGTAGCACATATAGTGATGATACAACTGTCTTGAAATGGATTTCTTTTTACTATACAACTATTTAAGATGGACATCTCCACGTTATTTTATTCAATTGCATTGTTTAATATCGATTCTTGAATGTTCAATGTCATGAATAGTTCGATAATGAACAATAATTTCACAACAATTCAAGAATTTTCAAGGACGCCGGATAATAGGCCTACTCCAGGACAACAAAATGTTTTTAAAGAATCAAGGGCATAACCAGTTTTGAAAGCAAATTCAAGGAAAGTCCTTGGCGCTCAAGGACGTCTGGCAACCGTATCCTCACAACCAGTGAACCCAAGGGCGGATCCAGCGAGTAAGGTTAGGGGGGCGATTTCAGTAATATTTGGTAGTAAGTCTCGTTACAGGTTCACTATTGTAAAAGAGATGAAGTATACTTCACAACATTGCTGTGACAAAACAACGGACAGCAGTATGGCCTTATATCGAGAATGATTTTTTCCGATTGGCACAAAATCATGGTGAATGAAGTTACTTTCGTAGGTTTTAGGGGGGTTATCGCCCCAATTGCCCACACCCTGGATCCGCCCCTGAGTGAACCCAATCTATCTTCCAGGCATGGCATCATTGCGATAAGCCAGCACAGTCAGCTTCCAGTCAAATAGGATCAGAATGAGTTGCAGCTCGTCCGGTGTAATTCTGGAGAATTTCTTAACAACACGCCAATCTGTCGTTGGCAGAATCTTCGTTTCCAGACTTGCTCTTCCTATAAACATTTTGGGCTTCTCATAAATCTTTCTCAAAATATTCAGTTATCTGTTCCGGTACTGGTGGTTGTCCAAGACCTTTTGCACTTTACGAACAACCTTCCGCTTTAAACGCTTTGTGCCATTTTCAAATATGTACAGCAGTTTGGGCTTTTCAGGGATTCTCTAGCAAATGAAGGCTGTACATTCGTCTGCGACTGTGTTCAAGTATAACCTACTCTAACGCACATATTGCCGTTTCTGTTAAGTGAATGTTATTCTTATATTTGAAAAGACAAAGGCATGAAATAAAAAACATAAATTTTTGAGTTATTTCTATACCCATACCTTAAAATCGGAGATCATTGGGAAAAAAATTGGACAAGTTAACAGATTTTATAATGATAATAAGGTTTTTGGACACCCTGTACAAATTCGTTACGTAGTATTACTACTAGGAAAACGCAAATGCTTTAACAGCTTTAGAATGTCACCATATATATTATTTCCCTTCTACCTGTGACCAAATGCAATAAAAACTGAAATACCCAACTCCCGAAAAGGGTAACGTCAACTGCAAGCTTGTGAATGATGGCTTTGGTTGTGATAGGATGATGATACACAGCAAAGTCGGTTCTAGGAAAACAGCCGCCTGAACAATTGCCACCGGTAACTGCCACCTAGAACAACTGCCACCCAGGACAACTGCCACCTAGGACAATCGCCACTCGGACGACTGTCACCAAAAATATATTGAGTTCTTTGTGTTCATTGCAATAAAAGCCAATTAAACTTTACAAGGTTCTAGCGTATAAAAAAGTTTCTTCATCCTCTGACATGTAACTTTAAAGAAATGTAACTTCAGCTTTAAAACTTTTGGGTGGAGAATGTCGTATCGATGTTATTTCATCTTCATAAACATTCTTAAGTCACTGCAAACCCTAATTTTTATGAACCTTTTCAAATTTTTCACAGCGAATTTTCTCATGCACATTATCGCATTGTATTAATTCCACGCACTCGTGAAACTCGTTTACTTCCGTTCATTTTAAGTTCTATGTGCATTATTTTGCCTTAGCTTTTGATTTGTGAGTTACATGCCAACAACAGCAACGTTGCAACTCACTTTTGGTGCATTATGTTGAAGCAATGTAATATAGTAGTACAGTGGTTCCCTCTTCTCAGCCGCCGTGCGGCGAAAAATCCTCTACGGGCCGCAATGCAATATTGCAAACTGAATTTGATAGGATGTGCGTGATGTGTAAAATATATTATCCTAGACGGAAATTGTCCCAGGTGGCAGTTGTCCTAAGTGGCAGTTGTCCGTGTGGCAGTTGTACCGGTGGCTGTTGTCCTGATACCGCAAAGTCGTATCAGCTCAATAAAGCGCTTGCAGCGAAACACCAATGTCTAACCTTCACCAAAGCAAATGGGAATCTCAAAAGCGAATGAAGACATATCTGGCACGCATAAAACGGTGACATTCACTCTTCCTATTTTCTGTATAAAGAAAAAATGTCGGTAAATCTCACTGATGAACGAAATTTGATTACCATTAGAAAGGGATTGCAACAAAACGTTAGGAGCATCACATTCCCAAAACTTACAACATCCAGGGACTCTCGCATCCTTGTTTAGTATCTTGCGCGGCTACCATGTTGAATTATTGGATTCAAGTACTACGTTAACCACACAGATTTATAATGAGTTACTGATGAGATATGGATTGTGTACCAAAAATGCTACAAAGAGAGCATATATCACAAAACGATTTTAACGCACGCCAATATATGATTACAGAATTTTGCTATCCATCTGAAAGTACCACAAAAATAGTTTAATTAGCTTACTAAAGTTTTTAACATTTTTACCAAATCAGAAGGCAATTATACCCTTTTATTAAGCTCTCGATGGATGTACATCACATGAATCAAGATTTTTTTTGTACCTGTATGTCTGTAATGTGCTTTTGAAGCTCGATTTCAACAGCTTTTCTACTTTTTCTCGGCAAACGTTTCACTCTAGGGCCCGGGGCCCCCTGGAAACTTCGAGGAAGGGTCAGAATCACTGATTCACAATCCGCCAACATATTAATCCTAGCTTCTGCTTGTACTGTAAGTACAAGCAGTGGGCGAGGTCAACCTTCCGCAAAATCCTCAGTGTTTTCAACCATGGCTAAAGATCTGATTATAATTATTGCCGATACGACTTTGTACAAATATCCGGTTGGTTTTGGGAACAATATCTAAATTAGCGGTTTTTCTAGGTCATTTAATAAGTGTGAGTTCATGTTTGTAAATTTTCGTATTTTTATAATTGCCGCTGATAGAGTACCATTTTTTTTACACAAGTTGTTTTAATTTTCCGCCAAACCTCATAGAAAAATAATGGTGACAGCCTTTTGTGCGCTGAAACCATCCAGCTGAAACATTTCGTCCTCTGTCAGTACTAGAATGGGCCTGTGAATAAACCTATCCTGTAATTTGATGCTACTTGGTTGAGCCCGTATCTTAGTGACCGCTTGCTTGAATTACTCGACGCGGTCCCATAGTGAGCAGAGAAAAAAACAGTCAGCTGAAAGCAGTCTAGCTAGCGCAATCGTTGTTATTATGCAAAATTTTAGCATAAAATTTCTTTTTACTCCGTTAGTAGTGATGTTCTGTATGGTGAAGAACTGGCAGCATCTTGATGTAACGGAATAGCACTAGGGCAAAAACAAGGGTAGACAAACGCTGGATTGTTCCAAGTAGTCGAGAAAATAGGGGTAATTTACATGAACTATGTCCACAGTAGATGGTAAAAGTGGGTCAGAATTCGTGATTTTTTTGATATAAAATTTATCGGAAGTTTAACTGCAAAACAAGCGTGCAGTTGAAAGTTTCACATCTTTTTATGCCACCAGCAGACAATTCACATCTTAAATTGCTGCGTCTCGTGTTATGAGTATTTTCAAATCAATTGTGCTTATGTCTGTTAGTAGCAACCGAATGAAAGCTTTGACGATAAGAAACGTTGATGTCAGACATCGTCACATGATAATTACTTGGTCCAGAATTTACTTGGCACAAATGTTTACTGTGTATTTGATACATTAGCGAGATCGTTTGGCACAAATGGTCACTTGTGCTTGATACCATGGCTAGATTGGCATTTTGCTGCATGATTACTGTGAAATATTTATTAAAGCAAAACATGACTTGGTTTCGTTAAATTGGCATTTTAGGTCTTAAATATTTCTTGTAGCAGCAAACATTGTCTTCCTCATTTACATTGTTTTAACATAAACAAACATACTTCAACTCAAATATCACATGGAATCAGTAATAGTACGTTTGTTGGTAAAATATTAGATGGTATGTTAGTACCATCTTTGAGTCAAAATGAAAAACCTTGAAATGGCCAGCAGTAGACACCCAATCGAATTTCTTTCAACCTGTTCTAAGAATTGCTGTTCTTACCATTGATACCAATCTATTAAAATAGTCTAAACAGCTTCATTATTTACATTTCATAAAAGTTGAAATCTTTCATGGAATTCTGGTTTGTACTACTGGAAGCATCCTGACGGTAAATTAGGAAGTTTAAAAAAAGCTTTTCGTTATACTCGCTTTGTACTCTTGTCGGAATGTCGCGAGTGGTCTGTGGGCCACAGTCTCCAAGATTACGTTTGCAGTGACTGCTGCATTGGTGGCAGGCCAATGGCAGCACCGCGAGTGAAGCTTTCCCTTGCATCCCATTTATTACTGAGCACGAGGCTGGACAGGCCGCAAGCATCGATTTACAAGCCTTCGGTGTGACCCGACCGGGATTCGAACCCAACCTATAGCAGCTTCAGTGCTTGCTCTCTATCCATAGCACTTAGAAAACCAACTTAAATTTTTGCTGTTTTAATTTATATATTAGTTTTGTCTACACAACTCTACCGCACTTACAAAATATTTGTGCAAAATGTTTGAGTAAGCATTGAATTTTCATTGGGTCAGACCATACATTTTTACGGGAATGTTATCAGAAGATGGGCATGAGCGGCTTAGCTCAAGAACATTTTATCTTAGGCTCAAAATTGATCTTTTACTTGTATACCGACCTGAAAAGCATTTTCGACAAATATTTTTTCTGGCCGTGGTTAGGTGAAATTGATGGAAATAAATTTTTGCAACACGTATTTCTATCCAATAAAAACATTTCTTTTTTAAAACGTTGAGGCTTTAGTTACTCGTAATGAACTAAATAAATAGAAATTATAGCTCATACTCCTTGGGTACATATTTAAGAGCATATTTCGCTAGTATTGTTTAAGAAAGTTATAGAACTCGTAGGCAGCAGCTGCTCAACTATTATTTGTACAACTAGTTTGATCCTTTCAGCTTTTAAACGAGGGCTTGATCACGAAAATATTCTAGAGACTGCTGGTTTTACATAACACATCAATCCTATGCGAACTACATGAATTAAGCGGAATGCGACGATGTTTTTACCCTTCATATCTGTTTATAAAGTGGTATTTAAATGTTCCTAAAGTACAACAAGATTTTGTATATGAAAAAAACAAGGATATCAAGCACAATATTTTTAAGGGTGTGCGTGATGTTGATTGTCTTTTTGTGGGGGGGGGAATGATCGCATGACTGTCGTTCAAGCGCCACTTCATTATTCATCACGGTTCAACTTCATAAAGCGGCAGAAGTTTATTGGGAATTAGTTTCCGCGCTGGTGCGGCGGAAGCTGACAATAGGTTCAAACCAAACAGTTATGTTCAGAGAAACAACGCTGCGGCAGACATGAAATGTCACCGTGTTTGTCTCCAGACAATGCCTCGTCGAAACTCAGTTCAGATGCCTGAGATCGCCACAACAGCCGTCCCACAACCTGAGAAAGCTATCCAGAATAAAGAAGCAAGGTGTTTCACGTTTCTCGAAATGCTAGTGCAGCTCAGACGTTTTCGCAAGTTTCGTGGCTCTTTTCTAGAGCCTGGGTTATTTGACAGTCTACGTAGACATCAAATCAAATGGAACCTCATGACACCGAAGCTCTGTCCTTACTTCTAAGGGTAAATGTGTACATCAGGTAGACAAGCTTAATCTAGAAGATAGCTTGCCAAGTTCTTTCTGGCTATTTTTTCGCCTTGAGACAAACATAAGCAAAGAAGCACCGAGGAGGTCAGCTGATCATCAGGATGGCGGAAATAGTTTTGTTTTTCGACGGAGCGTACATTCTCCCTACGCTAGCATGAACTTACAAAGTACAGCAGCAACTTTTCCCGCTAATATTTTGAACACTTTTGCTCAGGAACGTACTGTTAAAAGCAGTTGGAGTTCACCTAAAATCATCGGAAAACTTCCTTTTTTAAAGCTGCCTTAACTTTCATAGTCTGCAAGAGACACAAAAGAAGAGGGTATAATTACCTCTTTTTCCACAAGTCATACACGCAAAGAGCAACTGGCTTGAATTTAGCACAAGTCGTCCAATGCTTCGTATATTTCCATTTTTCACAGCACTCAGGAGCGGATCCAGTCAGTAAGTTTAGGGGGTGGGCGATTTCAGTAAAATTTGTTAGTCAAGTCTTATTACACCTTTGCTAGTGTATGTAAGAAAGATGTAGTATGCTTCACAAAACTGCTATAACTAAAAATGGACGACAGAATGGCCTTTAATCGCGAATGTTGTTTTCCGAATTGTACAAAATTATGGTGAATAAAGTTACTTTCGTTGGTTTTAGGGGGGGCGATCGCCACAATCCCCCTTCCTTGGATCCGCCCCCTGACTGCACTCCAAAGCATGTAGGTGGGCGGTTTTCCAACACGTCTGGTGGTCATTTACACCACAAACATGACCTGAGTTTAAAAAAACAAAAAAGAGATGGAAGTATTCCTTCTTTGTTTGGCCTGAATTAAAATTTGAGTGAAATGCTTACCACAGAAGCAGCTTGTGGAACAAAAAAATAAGATTAAAGTATCATGAAAAAATTTTCTTCTTATGCTTGTTAACATGTTTTGTAAATTTGTCAGTTTTTCTAATTTACAGCGTAAAAGAGCTTCTTTCCAGAGAAAGATGTAAGTGGCAACTGCAGGGTTGTTAGAGTGTTGTTGCCAGTATTTGAAAGTACCTTATCAAAAGTGTTTTCATGTTGTATTGCAATTTAGATTGTAAGGACGTAATACTGTTTTTTGCACGTGTTACACAAAAAGTCATCCTCTTAACATAACATCGTTTCTCAGAGCAACAACATAACTGAAACTGGCAGTTTAACGTAAAATACATTCCTATGATCTTACATCGGTGCAGCAGTGGGTTGAGCACGGCGCACGCGCCTCTTAAACAAGGTTCGATTCCCGGTTAAGGCTCGTTCGATTTAATTACGGTCCGGGTTAAACTGAAAACTGGAGAACGGCACTTGCGACCTATCCAGGCGCGTAGCCGGTGGTGGGTTCAAAGGAAAGCTTTACTCGAAGTACTGCCGTGGACTTTTCACCAAAGTAACAGTCATTGCGAAAGTAACCACTTGGCTTCTGGGGCAGGGCAAGCGTAGATCCGTTCCATCAGGCCACCCGTGACATCCCAAAGAGAGTACAAAGCAAGTGTGATGAAAGTTGATTTTTTCTTATGTTCTTTAACTCCCGAGAAGGTGAGTGCGATGTTGCTACATATTTATCCAAAGGAAAAGCCTAAAGATTTGTACTTTTTATGGAAGCAGGGCTGTAATCTCCAAAAGGCCACTTATATATGCCAGGTTTGCATTCCTGCCCATCCCATCAGCTTTACTGTCGAAAAAATCTTTGCAAAATGTTTGCTTTCGCAGGTACTTTCGTAAATATTTCAAGAGATAAGTCACAAGAATGAATAAGTCGAGGAAGACAAAGCTTGATAAATCTAAGGGAAAACTCTTAGCACCCTCCGATGCGTCGCCAATGGATGACAGTAAGTAATTTCGATGCTATCTACTGTAATGCGCCGCGGCGGAAGAATGCTCCTTTGATGTTGGATACAATTATGCTACAGTTGTTCCGAAGAAAAACGCAACAAGTTCAAAATTTTAATTAGCTTTCAAGTGTGATTACTACCAGCCTCCAAGGCAAAATTTTCTTTCCTTTAGGAGAGGAAAAAACTGTGAGATGGAGTTATATAGCTCCCCACCAGCACTTGTATTACTTTCATTGGTTTGATTTTATGCTTTACAAAGGATGTTACTGCTGCGTTAACGCCTACAAAAATTTAAAACTCGGATTAAAGTAAGACATTTAAAGAAATTACAAATTTTGTGCATTTGTTGCTCAAAGCAAAAAACGAAGGTTCCCGAAATTTGGGATGCCATGTTTTCGATGGAGCAAGAGGCTTGATTTTTACAGCAGCCAAGTTAACTGTTGCAAGGTAGGTGGTTTGGAACAGATACGACACTTGCATGTCTGAAAAAGTCGTAAAAGAAACAATATCGTAAAATCCAAAGGCCAGTGATGCAATAGGTAATTTGCTTGCATTACAATACAGATCCATATGTAGCAGTGCAACCTCTTTAAATACCATAAATCGTAGCAGAGTGATTCTCAACAAAATTACGACAATAGCAAATCATAAACCACTAATTAGCTTCGTATCCGCGTGAGTGAGAAGAGCAAGCAGGGTCAATGTTTGCATCACTGTTGTATAATCAGTGATTGTGCGTAGGTAACATTTTCTTGCTAGATCAAAATTCTCTTTTGTTGTTTGCGTTCTATAAAGTTTGCGTGAAATGTTAGTTTGTGTGGATTAAAGTACTGTATATCTTTATTTGTACAAATGGTTCGATGTCACACGTTTCGAAAAAGTTTTGTACAACCTGTTGTTGCTATCGACAACAACTGCTCTTTTTATTTATTTTGTTGTGCGTAATTAGGAAACAACCCACAAGCGGAATAACTTTTCAAAGCATACTCCATTGTGTTATAGTTTTGTGACTGAACCAATCAAGTATTACAATACATACCAATAGCCTACGCAGAAAGCGTGACTGGGATGTCTCTGTTAAGAAGTGAGAGTAAATTCCGAAAGCTGCGAGGTTTCTGTTAACACACTTTGAACTTTGTAGAAAATCACTGCTTGGCATGGTATGCTCAAACTTGCGTAAACTTCAGACACTGCGAGGAAAATAAGTGTTTTGGTTGCTAAACCACATAAACCTTTTTTATACGTAATGAACTTAATACGAAGTTGGTAAAAATTGTTCAGTGTTTTGTTCTTTAAGAAATCAAAGAATGAAAAATTACATGCAAATGCACTAGGTGACTCGGAGCAGTGGCGTAACTGACAGGGGGAGAAGGGGGCGAACCGCATCCCCTGGCAAGCTAAATGTAAAAATCGGGCCCCTACTTAGCTTAATTCTGGTATTAATGTTTTTTTGCGTTTTTCATAGTGTTTTCCGGTGAATTCGGTTTTAGTATAGACATCCACATCCGGATTCGCTATCATTTCTCAACTTTTTTTTCTGACTGTTGGCTGGTGGGCCCCTTATGGTGGCCAGTGGGTCCTCTTCAGCTAAGTTTTGCCTCCTGGCTCAAGCCTCTAGTTACGCCACTGACTATAGGAGATGCAAGTTTCTACAATGTAACAAAGCAAACTGCTGTTAGAAGCATTTGGAAACACAAGCCGTCGTGATGGGCTTGCAGTGGTTTCACTGTTGTGCAAAGTTTTTGTGTTTTCGTTTATCGTTGCTTTTCAATTTTATTTTCTATTTTGCTACAACAGAGCATATCGAATTACTGAAATATTTGTTTTCAAAATATTTTTTAAGATGCCACCGAGGAGCTCCGATCGCAACGAGCTGCCAGTGAAGCTTCTTTTGTGATGCAACCAAAAAAGGTTCAGTACGAAAACACATACAAGATGGATCCTGACGTAAGATAAATTTAGTTCAACATCGCATAGAATTTCTGGACGAAATTAACGCTTAATGCTTGGGGGGTGACAGTAAAACGGACCGAAAGCATCATCCACCCTGTACCATAAAGCAAAGTGACAGCGCAACACATACCATGGGCAGCGGAAGGATTTTTTCAGGGCGGGCACTAGGGGACATTTCCAAAATTTTTCCAGAAGGGGAAAAAATGGTGAAATTTGTTTTTTCCCACTCGAAACAACGAAAACAACTTTTTTGCTGAAATTTACAAAATCCAGGGGAGTCAAGGCTCCACCCTGCCCCTCTTTCGGCGCCCAAGACACATACCCTCTCTTTTTCAGGTGCAGTGATTGCCGTATGACTGTACTTTGCAGTAGACTCAAAGCAAGACCTCTCCTATGTGCCCGTAGTAACGCCTTCACGTTGTACCTCCTGATATCGCAAAAGTTGCTGGGTAAATGGTGTGACCGGTCTGTTCACTGGTATAATTTGGGCAGCTCATATCGTGGAATGCACAAAATTAATCAAACTTGTCGAGCATCGGTCGTCCCGCGCGTAATTAAGGCCCGCGCTCGGGCTTTTAGCAGAGGGGCCCGTTCGAAAAATTCGCGACAACCTTACCCACCAGCTCTCCACAAGTGGAGGCTCCACCCACTACGCATCTTAGGAGGTGAATGGGACAGCGCAGAGTGCTTCTATTCTGGGAGACTTGACAGTCATGCGTTAAACTACAATCTCGTCATAAGCTAGTAACTGGAAACTGGAACATCACTTCACTCACAGCAAAAGAACACGAACTGGTTGAGGAAGCCAAACGATATTCCTAGTATGATGCTGGCATCTCTTCGCAAGGTCGGATCCACGGGGGCGATTGGGACGGTCACCCCACCTAAAACCTACGAAAGTAACTTTATTGACCATGATTTTGTACAATTCGGAAAACAGCATTCGTGATTAAAAGCCATTTTGCCGTCCACTGTTTTGTCACAGCAGTGTTGTTACCTATATTTCATTTCTCTTACAGTAGTGCACCCGTAATGAGACTTGACTATCAAATATTACTGAAATCGCCCCCCCTAAACTTACTGGCTGGATCCGCCCATGTTTTTTCGACAACTAAGCGTTGTGGTTCTAACACTGTTGAGCTGGACGATGGATGGAGACTATTCTACTCCGGCGTTGAGCCAGCAGAATGTGCCCTGGCAGGAGTGGAAATACTTGTGAGCTCTACGCTGGCAAGCTGTGTTGTTGAATGGATCCCACTAGGAAGAAGGGTGCTCATGTTGAGGTTGAATCTGTTAGGGCCGCTGCCTGTATTTGATACAGGTATGCGGATCAAACTCAAGCGCATTGTACCCGGAATTCGTGAAAGAAATTATTGCTGCTCTACGAAAGGTTAAACTTACAAACCCCAGTCGTTTTGGGAGATTTGGATGCACACGTTGCGAACGATGCCACGCGGTGTGCGGAGGCGTGTATTCGGCCGGCATGGTGGTGTTGACGTAAATGATAACGGAAGACTGCTTAACAACGCACTGTCCATTATGAGCAATTTCTTCCAGTACAGAGATGTGCACAAGTACTGATGCAGCATGCCCGTAACAAGGGGGCTGGGGCAGGGGAACCGGGCAATTCCATCTGCTGATCTGCAACTTGCAATTGGAAAAACCGCCAGAGCCTACACAAACGTGCAGGACCATGAGATCGCACCGAATAAAATAGGAGGCCCTGGCAGACAAAGATGTAAAAGAGACCTTTGTAGACAGCGCATCGTCCTTGTTCCGAGAGCTCCCGGAATGTACAGCGGAAGCGGAGGCGGAGTGGCGGTTGTTCAAAGCAGCTGTATAGCTTCATCTGTTGCTTGGATATGCAGACAGAAACGATTCGGTGTGGCGACAGATGGCAAAAATGTAACCCCTTGGTGTAACGAAGAGGTGAAAAATGCTATTCACGCCAAGAAAGTAGCCTACAAAGCCTGGCTTCAGAACAAAACCGACTCTTCTTTGCATTCGCGGTACGCTGAGGCGTGAAAATCCGCATCCCTCGCGTGAAAAGTCCAAAATGCAATCTTGGGGGAATTCAGGCATAAACTGGATTCCAATTACTGGGTAAGCCCAAGGGCGTAACGAGGTTATGGCGCCCGGGGAAAGAAGCAAGTTAGCGCCCCATGTTCGAAACTGAGGTCTTTCGGAAGCAAATGTACTGTATTGAAAAAATTATTTGTGACATTTTTCGGACTTTTCGGCGCCCCCATAGTGACTAGGCGCCCGGGGATTTGCGGCCTCCTTTCCCCCCTCGTTACGTCCCTGGGTAAGCCATCAAACTGTTTTGGCAAATCACCCGGCGTATTCCCGGCAAAAGATCTCATGCTGCTAGATTCCATCAAAGACCAAAATATTGTCTTACTCAGCAATGAGACGGACATCTTTGGCATATAGAGAGGGTCTTTTAATGATCTTTTGAATCCAGTCACTATCACACCACGGGACACAGTACGAGGAATTTTGGAGGGAAGAAAATACCATCGCTGCAGCCGAAGTCCTAGCTGTCAGAACATTGAAGGCTGGGAAGGGCGGAAGGTTGCAATTTGCGATGAAATCCAACCTAAAACGCTTAAAGCCTTGACTCAAGGGGCTCTTTGCCTGACTCGTGTGTATCAAGTGGTCTGGTGTTCTGGGGAGGGCACCGAAAGGTTGGCAAACTGAGGTGATTTTTCCCCTTAGCCTCCCTGGAAAAGTGTATGCCAAGTGCCTTGACAAATTATGCCGCAAAACAATTGAACGAAAGCTGAAGGATACTCAGTGTGGTTTTCGTCCTGGCCACAGCACTACAGACCAAATTTTCACTCTCCAGCAAATTTTCGAGAATCTTGGGAATATGCCAAAGACATGTTTTGTCGACCTCGAGAAAGCATACGACCGGTTTCCTTGTGAAAACTTAGGGGAGTGTCACAGGCGTTCGGTATTAACGACTGCGATACCAGCCTCAGAAAATCAATCCTAAAATATCTCAAATGTCCCAACGACCTAAGCAACGTATGCAGTGAGTGTCTATGAGCGTTGCTTGCTTAGCGTTTACATGTTGACTATGAAAAGTTGTGAGGTCACTAAAATGTCGTTGTTTTGATGGTTTTTTTTCAGACCAAGTTCAAATCATATGAAATTGAATCTACAGCGCAAAACATATTGAAACAGCATCTCGAAGATAAAACATACGATCCGGAAATGTGCCGCAACGAGTGTCAAATCATAGCAGCCAAAATTTCTGAAGCGCTGAAGGCAAAAAACTTTAAGAGATATAAGCATGTTGTTGTGGTCAGCATTGGCAGCATCAAGGAAAGGCCTGGTGTGTACTTGGGCAGCCGATGTTTGTGGAATGACAAAACTGACTCTTTCGCCACCGTACGCTTTCAAAACACATCTCTTTACGCAATAGCCATGATCTACGGCCTCTATTATGAGTGAGCCCGGAACCGGAGTCCGAGTATAACGCTGTCGTCTGTGCTCGGTTCTCGTGTGAGAACTGTCCCGGATGTGATTTTTCGTCTTTTATGAGCATGTTCCTTGCCTCGATTGCGATAAATTCACGCTCGCGATTTATGGTTCTGTTTGAAGTCGTTTGCTCTATACAAGCTTGTTACTTGCCTTGTGGTGCATTTATGTTTCCAGGTTGTTTTGTAGAAAAAACAAACTTTTCAATGTCGTGATTATCAGCTTGAAACAGCACGAACTCTTATATAAATCGCTTAAACCACTCCGTTTCCTTTATGCGGTTACCGTACTCTGTTTCGAAACGTAATATCAAAATAAAAAAATTCCCATCGACCCTTCTTCATACGTAAGTAATAAAACAAGCGAATCTTCAACTGATACCCAATCATATGTTTTCAAGGCAGGGGAAGGCAAACTATATGGCCAGCGCACCGATTAAAGTCATTGAACTGACCCCGTGAACATAATAATGCACCAGACCCACCGCAAAATTTTGGTGCGTGGGAGCCTTTATCAACAAAAGACAAAAAAGCCATTACTCAATACCAGCAGGGGTACCAACTGCAAGTGAGATGATGTTCTCCAGGTCGATACTGGCAAAAGGCTTGCAATGCACCCCGAAGATCCATAGACACCAACTGACTGGTGAACAACTCGGGTTTGTTTTGAGATGTAGCGCAACCAAATTGACACCGGACGTCAATGCAATGGTCATAGAAGATGATTAACAACACTGTTTTTACTGAACTTGAACGGAAATCGCATTTGAAAGTTCACATCATGTAAACAACTTTTATATCTGGATTACTCAACCTGTGGGGCACGGAAGAATTTCTTAGAAAGTGAAGCAACTTTTCAATGTTGTTTGATTGATTTGCCCTGTGGCAGTTTTGATTTGTGACAACAGATCAAACGAAAAGCATACGAAAGAGTGCTTACATTGCACAAACACACACTTGTTCTTCCTTGTTGATGATACCTCCAAGCGATTTTCTCTCTTCCAAACTAAATAACGTTATGTGTCAGTTGGTCTTAATGCCATGCACGTCTTGACTCTCTCATCTCATTGTAATTTGCATCACTGTGAGAACTATCCCAAAGTAATGTGAGAACTATCCCAAGTAATGCAAGCATTTCAGCACGCTCTGTTCACCGCCGACCTGTAAACTTTCGGCACCCGTGGCAAGCAACCCAGTGTGTATAGATTCACTAAATAATGGAACTTCAGGTTCTTTTCTCTCCATACCAATTGAAAACTTGCGACCGGCTGCCAACAGCTTCGTTTCTCAGCTGGGATAGCATAGAAAGATAGACGATCGTACGTGTGTTTCCTTCCATTCCTTTGTATGAGAACGAGCGTATCGAAAGTACGGAAACACTGAAAACGAGATACAATTGCCCGACGTCACCACTCTCTTTGCGATACCAAATTTTGAAACAACGTTAAAGCACCCAGCGACATCCACCAGATGCAAAATTAGCTTGCATTTTTGCACATAGTGCTTACGGCTGTCAGGAAGCATTTCACTGTAGTGTCACAAAGGAAAAACGAATTGGGACAATGAGCATCCAGTCAACAAAAACAGTAAACGCATTGTTTAACTATTACAGTGTAATACCGTATCTTAAATGTTACTGTTAATAATATTGCAGTTGTCGTGCAACATGTCAATGTTTTACTGCACGACAAGAATTCAGCAAGATCAGAGAGCGCATTAAGTGAGCTTACGAAAAGCAATTAACCTCATTTGTGGCTTTGCAAGACGATAAAACCTGGGGGGTTGTCGGCAAAACATTGTTTGCCTGCAGTCCTACACAATGCGAGAAGGTTCATAATTTTGGTTTTCCTAAAAACACATAGGTATCAAAACTGTCTTGGGACGATAGAAATATTTATTGCTAAACAGATGCGCAAGTAACACAAACTGAATAGAAAAGTTTTAAACATTTCAGGAAGTTGCTTTAATCTAAGAAAATAAACACTTTCTGCATTTTAGACATTTGAATGCATTGCAACCAAATCCTTCAATCCCTTCCCCAGCCATAAACAATACCCGAAGGTTATCAACTAATTTCTTCATGTGTATGCTCCCTACATATAACACTGCACCAGTTCCCAGTCCCACGAAATTTTGTTTAATGAAATATATCTGTTCTTGCAAAGCTGTGCATTTAGAGCAAACTGTCGATAGTTAAAAACTAATTTCTCAGAAGCTTATCATCAGGACAAGAGTTTATTTGTAAAAGTACAAGCATGTAAATTTCAGGTTTAAAATTTAAATCAAGGTTGGCGTATGAAGTTGCATTACAAAAGACGAAACACTGGAACTTGAAACTCTTGATCTTCATTGCCCTCAAGCGGTAGTTTGCTATTGAACATAATTTCACGAGCTAGCAAACGTGAGCACGAATCTTAAGCCACACTATACTAATTTAAGTACTACAAGAAAACACAAAAGAGTAAAACTTTAACAAATTAAATAAATATACCCAACAGAATCCACTTTCTTCCCATGCAAGCCCATGCAGCAAAGCACGACAACCTGACTTATGTCCAGAAGAATACCATTATCTGAAAAAACATGAAAACAAACGAGAAAATGTATTAATTACCACTTTGTTCACACTTTACATTATGTTTCTGATCGGAAATTTGGTACGATTTTTAAGTTGTTTTCCATGTTTCCTTGAATCGTTCTAACAAATTTGATTGTGCGCAGAAAATTTGCCTTTCAGCGGAGAATCCATCGGTGGAATGGATTCGCATATATTTGCCTATGCTCAAAATGTTGTGTTTGCTTAACAGAGAAGTTTCATGTTCAATGTTATTCAAAATATGAGACAACCATTTCTTGTATTGGGAACGGTATTTTACACTCATAGCCAATTAGTTCCGTAAGAAGTCAGTTTGAAAACAATGCAATTCAGTCGCGCTTAATTTGCTCCAAACGTGAAGCGGTGGGACCCACCAATATTTTACTGAAACATTTAATAAAACTATAATGAAATTTTAAATCTTTACTTCATGTTCAATGTGGTTGTGAAATGGAGGATCATGGTGATTGTTCGATTTTTTTTAATTTGAAAATGGGGGGTGGGAAAAAACAGACTGAGAAACACTGTTTCATAAGCTTCTTTTGAATTCTTGTATGCTGGCCCTTTGCGCTAAGTAAGAATTTTATATTTATAAAATATTGCTGAAAGTTTTTTTTACAAAAAAATTTAATTTTATTGTAGAAAAATTATTTTAACTGACATTTCTTTAAAACTGAATAAAAAAATTTCCAAATAATATTTTGCAAAATTTTTGCTTCAAGAAAAAATTTCATGACGAGTATTTTTCCTTTGTTGCGTCCAACTCCGCCAACAAAATATTTCCATTGAAGCTTCCGAATTAACCAAGTTATTGCGTGTTTGTTATTACGACAGATTTTATCTAATAATTCATCGCTAAACATGTTTCTTCCACGATATGTTGCCTTGCATCTTTGTTGAACAAGTTTTACCGTCATTTATCAAATGTAGCAAAAATGTTACGTGCTGTCAACGGGTCAACATACACCAGCACCGATGAAACAGGAATTGAACGCTTCTCTCGCCCGAATGCGATGTAATTTTTCTAGATCTGGAGTTCTCACGCTTGAGTTCCACGAATTTTAAGCCTTTGCTCATATCTAAAGCGTTTTAAACCCAAGGTATAAGAAGAAATGGGAATCGCTCGCCCAACGTTGTAGTCAAACAAAATTGATGTATTTCGTTGCATTTTCACCGATAGCAGCAACAGATTGCAATGGGGCGACTTTCAACTTTATGATATTTTCAACCATTCCCTTTAAAGAATGACAAGTCAGTGATATAGAAGCACGCCGAAGCGTGTGGAGATACAACATGTAATAATATTCTGGGCAAACTCGAATGAATGGCCAAAGTGGTAATCAAAAGTTGTCTTTATTTCATGTTTGTGCATTTTGATTGTACTGAATTTACCGGGTCTCTAAGCGTTCGTGAATTAATTGGATCTGACATATGCGGTTTTGAGTTGTCACTGGCCTCTGACACTTGATATAAAAACATAAGGAAACTCACAAATGGGGAAAAACGTAGCCAATGTCCTTTGATAAAGATAAGGAAAACGGCCTTGATTGATGAGCCCTAAAATAACGACGGTTCATTAAAGAACAACTATCGCCTTGTGAAATGCACCCGCTCTGTGTCTGCAAGAGCCGTCTTCTCAGATGGCAATGTTCAAAAGAGTTGTTTTGAAAGCGATGTTCATGTGTTGCTCGAATTTGAAAGCCTGGGCAGTTGCCATGAGCTTGATGAGGCCACAAAGGTTTTTAAATTGCACTCTTTGACTTGGAGTAATGCGGGATAAGTCCTGTAAAGTAACAAGAGCGTAGCCGATCGTTCAGTGGAGATTATGAACTTTTTATGGACAATTACTGTAGTTTCTGTTGAGCACTGAAACATGCTGATAATGCACTTAAACACTACTGTCTTGTTACGGCTGCAAATTTTATCGTTTGACATGCACCACAATGATTTCGCTATGCTGTAATAACAAATGGTTTTGTTTGTACCCAACACTGAGAAACTCGGGGAATCATATCTTTGTGTTTCCGCTATTATTTCGTTTCTGGCTACAAACCCTACCTAAGCGATTGAAAGTTGTCCTGGCAAGCACACAGAGGATTTGTGACAGGCGTTTGGTGAATTAACAAAACGGTGATTCCTGTTGAATAGAGGGAAGAGGTGGTGAAAGGAGAAAAAGTTGGTTCGCCGGAAAGAGCAGTTTGAGCATTCAAGAATGATCAGAAGTGACTTGAATGCGGATCGGATGTAGGTTGAAAAATATTACAGATTTGCAGAAGCTTAAACAACAACTTTAACCTTAACGGGCAACCGTTTTGATTGGGGGCCGCATTGGGTCCATACAAGTGACAGAGCACCAGAACAGGAGTAGATGGATGGGTTGTTTGGGTAAAACATGGAGATTGCAAGGAATCTGAAATAGTACGGCTTTATTGATACACTTGGGAACATGCCCGTAGCCACGGGGAACATTCGGGTGCAGTTCCCCCTAAATACTTTTGTGACCCCCAAATTGTGTTGAACCCAGGAAAATTTGTTTTAAACATATACTAAAAACAAACATCTTTCCCCCTGAAAATGTATTTTCCCCACCAAATATTAAAACCTGGCTACGGGCCTGCTTGGGACTAGTTCAGCGGTTCAGATAAAGGAACTTAATGTAGCGCAGTCTCCCACATGCCTGGACTACAAGCAGAGCATGCACAAATCACCAAATTGAGCATTCACAGCACTTTAGCAACAAAGGCGGAAAGTGAGTGGCTGGTCAGCTACATCGCACGCCAGTGGTAAAGTCTTTGTCGACATTACAAAACGGCTGCCAAGCACTGCCTTAGAAAACTACTCTGCTCTGTTTCCAACCAACTTGTTTAACTTCCTTGGTAGCCGTGCCCTCACCTCTGCCTGGTAAACCCATCAAAAGAAAGCACGTATCACCAGGGAGTGTTGCTCTACAGCACCGTCAGATCCAAGTTTCCCTCTTGTGTTCCGTACAAACTTGAACAAAGCCTTGTTGGGCGTCGTAGTGGGGCTGCGCGTGGCATCATTTAGCACAACGTGACAGCCAGGACTGCTGGCGGCAAAAATTGCCACAACGCTCGAAAAACACATTGTTATGGAAACGCCAAAACAATTAGACACGAACGCACGGAAAACGACGGAAATACCACATAACGAAGTTTCCTATTTACCTGAAGCATCCCAGCGCAGTTTGTTAATGACCCTTCGCCGTTCCGCTCCGGTGGCAGCGTGGGAAACCCAATCAAAGCGGATTTTAAGTGCATTGACGAAGGCTGCTTTGACCTGGCGTGCCTGTGCACGATTATTCTCGCAATCAAGCGTGTTTCGCGATAATTTCGTCCTGTCCCGACACGACCACTGATGGAAAAGCTTTTCTTTTCGTGTTTGCCCCCGTCTTTCTCGGATCACCGGTGAAACGGCTCGCAATGAGGTAGAAAACAGATGATGAAAAGAAGCGTCGTTCGACCTACGCCTTTGTTTGCGTTTCGAGTTCGAACGTTGTTGCAGCTGTCTCGGCAGATTCGTGCAAGGCCTCAATGGTTCTTGTTAGTTACAAGTGCTTATTTGCCGTCATTCTAAAACTTTTTACACAGCAACAATTCGCTTGCTTCTCTGCTATAAATAGTGACAAAATGCTGATAAAAGAGACATCACTTCAAAACGAGCCTCCTTGTAACTTCAAATAGCATTGCTGCGTCATGAACAAGCGAACGGATGCAGCATACATAAATTAATAACATCACATGGATTTTCATCAAATGCTAAAAATTGGTCAATGTATTCATTTAACGTCCTGTTTCTAGTAAATTTGCATATGAGATTGGCTATATTTTCGGATTTTTATGGTCTCATACATACTCGAATTCGTCATATATCATCCAACTACCCGAATACTATTCTTAACTCGAAGTAACTGACTTAATGACAATAAGATCAAGCAGGGGCGACTCCAGGTCAACAGCGTCACTCGGGCTCATCACGCATATTATACTGACTGAATGCAACCGTTCGAGGCTTACTATTAACACTGAGATTTCCATCATTTTGGGTGGCACCATCGTTACTCTGTGACGTTAGTTACGTAACAATCAATGAGAAATTCTCATGAGAACTTGTCCACTGTTACCTAATACACGTCACAGAGCAATGATAACACCAGTTCGTCCTCTGCGCACTAGGCTTATATTAGCCCGAGTTAGTGGACAATTTTTCGTTCGTTTGAAATTCCTTTCGAAAGGGAACTATCCATTGGATTGGAATTCAAATTCATTGTTCTATGCAAATCAATTTCTTCAAAAAACAGTCAATCTGGTATGAATTATATTTGAAAAATTTTTAATTCATCAGAGGCAAAAAAGAAGGGCAAAATAGTCTCAGCAAAGCTTTTGGAGGTGATGGCAACATAGAAACTACTCACTTCAATGTGAATGTAGCTGTATAATTCGCCCAAATCTTCAAAATTTTTGCCCAAATAATGGCCAATTTTCCAGCGTTGGGGATGCGACCGCTTCCCCTGCACCCCGTGCTATACGAAGGGCCGGCCCTAGCAGATGTGGTGCCCAATGCAAGACATGGCCGCGGGGCCCAATGCAAGGCCTAGGCGCGGGGCTCCTCTGAGCAGTGATTTTATGACGTCATCGTGTTCAGTCAACCGTGTTACGATCGTGGTAGAGCGCAGATATACAGTGCAACACTAACACGAGAATTGAGAACGTTTGCTAACGTTCGAGACAAAATTTGCTCGTTCTGATTAGAGCGTTCTTTGTTGACAATGAATTTTATATGGCGTTTCTACTGAATTATCAAGCGCAAGGTGCATCTGGCAAAAATGAACAATCTACCCAAACACCATGGCGTGGGGCCCCAGAGGCGCGGGGCCCAATGCAGCTGCATCGGTTGCATGGGCTTAAGGCCGGCCCTGGCCGTACGCTTATGCTCAATTGCAGAGGGCAGCTCGGGCACTAACGGATGAGCCCGAGTAATCCTTTGTGTGCTAGGCTCATTCGTATGAGCCCGAGTTACTGGACAATTTATCATTGGTTTGAAATAATTTTCGAGTGGGGACTGCCCATTGGATGGGAATTTAAATTCAATGTTCTATGCAAATCCATTTCTTCAAAAAATATTCAACGTGATATGAATTATATTTGATAACATAATTCATGGCAGAGGGCAGCTTGGGCTCTGACGGATAAGCCCGAGTAAAGCGCGAGAGAACGTATGCGAGAGAATGCCTACTACGAAAAAAGATGAAAGCAGAACGCAGTCGGCTGATTCCTCGAACGCAACAGAAAACCTAGTGCTTTTACTGCCTACTGCGAATGATATTTTGTGATTCACGTCACCTGCAAAATGAACACAAAAGGCCAGACATGAAACGAAAATATATGAACACTGACAAGGCCCACTGAAAAGAACCCAAGTTAACAACCTTAATCAGTGAAGTGGGTTGTGGCACAAACATACAAAGTAGGCAAGCTCACGTTGTACGATATAAATCGTAATCGAAGACTCGGGCTGAGGTGGAGTAGCTCCAGTGCCGGAGTCGCCACTGAGATAAAGTGATGCGTGTCTTATGCAAAGATGGAGCCATTATGCTGAGGTTGTGATTTTCATCCCCCAGACATTTCTCTACTTTTCTGTATCAATGGGGTCTTAACCTACTCTATTTTCATTTTGTTTGAAAGCTACACCCGCACGATCGAGCGTGTGTTTCCTGTGCACGGTTGATTTATTAGAGGTAAGAGTTGTTTTTATATACACCAAACATCACCAACATCTCTTACTCAAGCTTGGGTCAACGATACGCACGAAGGTTAAATGCAGGCCCGTAACCAGCTTGGGACCCCAGGAGGAGCGAAGAGTTTTTCGAGAGAGGCCCAAATTTTTTGAACTATGTCCAATGGTTTTAAACTACGTCCAACACATTTTTCCAGTGGGAGCGAAAAAATTTGTAGGGGGGGATTTGCACCCCTGCGCCCCCCTGGTTACGGGCCTGGTTGAATGTTCGAATGTTGCGTCTCTAGCACTGGCCACACCTAAACCCAGTCTGCACTGCAATCGTAATAACAACAGAAAGAGTCTTAAAGGCGGCGAGTTCAGTGCAAAAAAAGAAATACTCTTGAAGCATACCCACGCCGGTTAACCCAGGCCAATGCTGGTTGATGATTAATCACCCGAACTGAGCTAAATAGGCAAGCAGATATGAAAAGGCTAAGCAATACGAGAGATGCATTCATCACAATCAGTGAACAATAAGATGGCAAATTTTAATTGAGCTCTTTGGCAGGCACTCAAAAATGCATTCAAGTTACGATCACTAACCGATTAGTTCTGTGTTCGTTAGAGATCTAAGGTTTTTGTAAGCAATCAAGCGCATCGGGGTTTTTTTAACAGAAACTCGTCGAACACACGTAAACGTGTACTTGATAATGGAATACAACATTCTTACGAACTTTAAGTATGTTGACGTAAGTTTGAAAAAGTTGGAGAAAGTGAAGTTGCATAAAAAAGCACAACCCCTTAAGTTTGACAGCATTTGGTTAATATAAGGTTTTGCAACCATATCAGTGAAAAACTTTTCAAAACTTTTTTGTTTAACGAACAAGCAAGATGTCGCCACAACTGACCTGATGCAGTTGCACAAATAAGATTTCGATGCTTTCATTTTTTAATAGAATCATTAGAGCCATGCGGCCCAGTGGCATGTGTAGGGTTTTAAAAGTGCTCTAGCTGGAGGGTTCCAGCTAAGGATTTTCACAAAACAATTAAGAATGCCAGCGTGTGTTTATCTTGTTAAACATTTCGATTTGATTGCAAAGTGTTGTATCAAAGAGTAATACACGTCAGCATGCCGATTTCTACTCTTAGGTGTCCTTTAAGGCAAAAGTTAGAAGATAGAATCAAAATGTTCTTTTTTGGGCAACCCTCACAAATTTGAAATGTTAACTTGTTTGTTGATAAACTAACTACGTGTTGGTTGAAGCGACTTAACTTCTTGAAAATGCTGCAGTTGGACGCTTCGGATAAAAGCAAAAATTTTCCCGGAACAGCGAATACCGTTTAATTCATGTTCTGACTACTTTGCGAAGGTTCTACAAACAGATTGTATCCAAGGAGAGGCCACTGTTTGATGCAGCAGGCAACATGCGCGAAGCAATAAGTGATGACGTTAGGGGTATTTGTGCGAAATATTGTTATAACGTCCAAGTCACACTCACTGCAAATAAAAAGTCGCTGGCATGCTTGAATTTTACATCTGAATACCTTAACTCCAAATCGACTGTTTACTCGTTTGTACACAACATATGTACAAGAAACAATATATTTTTTGTTAGAATCACTCATTAGTGAAATACACACCGAACAACTCTAGTTACGCATAGACTTTTCTTTTAAATGCCCAATATTTTATTGCATAATTGCAAGCAAATTTCGTGATAACATCTGAATCATTCCGTAGGAAAACCAAAGTACTGCCAAATTATTTTGCTTCGCTATATTTTTAACAATAAGTTTTTTGATGTTGCAAAGGTTTGGATATTGGCCACAGCTGTGAGAAGGCTTGCCCTGAATCTACTTACCTTATCAAACATAAGATACGATAATGTTTCTCCAGCAACCAGAGACGTTTGGTGTGGCAAAGCGAAAAAATGTATTCTCTTTCTGGAAAAGGACTTCAATTTTATTAAGCTTTTTTGAGAAAAACGTTTCTTTTTCTTTTTTCTCTGTCATAGAATTTTTCCGTTGTAAGGAATTGGATCACACAGTTTACTGTGATTTAGGCTAATTTATTTGCTGTTGGGCATCTCCATGTAGGTTGAAGATGACAGAGTCAAACTTCAGAATAAACTAGATTTGACGAAATTATAGCAATATACATCTCTTTGTTGAATGTACCGAGAATGTCTTTCATACTAAATAAATCCTAAACCCTATTCTTTTATTTACAAAAACCCACACATAACCACGAATTGCATCTACTTGCACTTGAGACAAATTTTGCACTGTGATGAACAAGGCGATTGACAAAGAAATTAGTGTAGCACCACATATTTGGCGATGCTTCGCGTTGAGCTTCATTCTCGTTTAACTGCCCATTTCGAAATAATGGACTTGGTGAAAAAAGCAAGCAAATTTACACAGCGGTGACTACAATCCAAGGTTACTTGCTGCTGGAGGCGCCGCGGATATTGTGGGAAAGTGGAACCAGCATGAGCGAACAAGCACCGGTTGACATGAATATTTTAAGTGATTAATAACGCCGGATCTGTTAGATGTAACAGTAAACCAAATGCACGCCAATTTAAACGCATTAAAAGCTGACAGGTCGCGCCGCATTCGACCGTCCAACACAGTCGTTGCCAGTTTCTTGCTGCGTTTGAGGTCATTCGACTCCAGTCGCGAATTTCCATTCGGCGTATAAAACGATGCAATCCTTTAATATGTTGCTTATCTGACCTTACATTGTATAGGATGACGGTAAATTAACTGTCGCAGGTTCCTTTGACTTGGCCCTTGAAAACAAGTTAGGAATCCAGTAAATGTCGCGGCCTTAGGTGTACACGCCGTATCGGTGCTCACCTGGGTTCCAAGGCAAGATTAGGGGCATAGTGTAGCCCAAAACAGAGAATAATAGCTCCCGCAATTACCTCACACACACACAACAGCGCAACAGGCTTGCGCTAAAATTGCCGCAATTTACTGTTTTTGGGGCTCGCAAAAGAGCAAAACCATCAACCTGCTATCCAATTACTTGAGTTCAGATAGCATCTCAATTACAGGCCAGCCAGCCGTTCGGCAAATGCATTAATATTCTACATCTTCACTCCTGTGCTTCGCACGCCATTTCGCCATAATTATCGATCCTCCTTTCTTTGTGACGTGCAATCAGGCCCCGATTGAAGACAGTTTTGTTGTTCTTTTTCTTTGTACACAAGATTCGAGAAAAGAGCAACAATCTTCGTCCAGAATCTTGTGCTTATCACATCACAAGGTGCGATTATTTCGCAACAACAACAGCCTGTTATTATGGCGACATAATGGGTAAAATATTTTGGCGAAGACCGGACTTTGCTGTAACGACAGCGGCAAACAAATGATCCGTACATGGAGGGTCTCATTTGTTTGACTGCGACTTTGATTGGCCTGGGTTAGAAATTGTCTGATTCGAATGCTCTCCTGTGCGGTTGGAGTAACCAGATCCGGTGCATTTCCCTCAGGCTACTGTTTTTCTTTTGGGGATGTAAAAAAAGATAGATAATTCGGAGAAGAAATTGCGGTGGAGCTGAGCCCAGAAGCAATTCTTGGACCAGTGTCAACTGCCAAGTAGCCTTTGATATGTACAAGAGGTTTTCCTCTTAAATACTCTCTGTTGTACGAACCCACAAGCGTCTCGATCGACCTAAAATTTTAACATTAGCAGTTGATTTTGATGCAGCTCCATAGCTTATCGAGAGCTGTTTTAAGGATGGTGCCAAATTAGGGCCTCGGAAACTTGCTCTACTTACATCTGTAACTGAAGAAATTAGTTCAGTGCTTGCGCAAAGCTTTTTAATTGCAAAGGTTCGACTCAACTTCGTTGGACCTGACCTTCAGCCAGTGGCGTAGCCAGACCAGAAATTTTGTGGGGGGCAAAATGTTTGATTTTAGGCGAATAACACTATTTTGTTTGGAAAAACGCTTCTCAGAGCACAAAATGACTATATTTTCTAAAAATTTGGGGTGATCATGGCTCCTTTGCCCCCCCTGGCTACGCCTATGCCTTCAGCGCATATTTCGCACTTGATAACGATGTGAAAATGAACGAAGTTGCTTTCTTTCATTAGAAATCCACAGTCGTGGTTGTAACCGTGATAGTTTGCTCGGAATTTCTATAAGTTTTAAATGGATATCTCAAAAGAAAGTTGTTAGAAATTAAATATCGACTTAGATCAGAAACATGTTCTTATCTTATCGTGTTGACGTAATCTAGGTTTCCGAAAATAACCTTCAGAATACTTGCAAGCGAACACAATTTTACGTCATAATGTGGTTCTAACCTGTTTTCAGAAATCTCCCAGTACAGTTTTATTGACAACAACAACCCAAGCATCAAAGGCTTAAGATGAAATCACGTCATAAAATCTCAAAGGAAACTTCATCGATAGCAAAGGTTCTGATGTAGCTTTGTTAAAAAGTAAACTTTAGTTTTCTTGTAAAATTTATTTTTGTCGAATGAAAGCACTTCTCAAAAAACAGGAATAAGATCAAAATTAGATAAAACGGCAGCGACCACTGATATAATTTGCTTCCACAATCTCTCTTGTTTTTTTTCTGTTTCATTCCGCTTTGGTAAAGTGCGACTTGCTTCGTTCGCATCTCCAGCAGTTTCGATATGGTCGATTGGTTTGAGAATGTGGTGCTTTGTCAATCTTGCGAGCTTTGCTCATATCATCATTTTTCGTGTGTTGCATCGTGTGCATGAGCAGCTAAACATCAAGGCTACAATGCTAATAGTTTTTTTTTAAAAAAAGTTTGGCATTCACAGACAGTGGCTAAAAATCACCTTCCACAGTGGGCGGCGCGGACGGTAGGTGGTGCTGGAGTGCCATATCGGACAAACCATGAGCAGCACTTACTGGAAAAATATTTGTAATTCCTTTCAAAACCCATATAAAATTTTTTTCTGTTTCACATTGGAGTACCAGTATAGACTAGGAATCGTATTAAGAGGGCATCACGTGTATGAAATTTAAATCGAAAATTACCGGTTTTCCATGAGAGTGACCGCGCAACAATTTTCCTCCACTGATCACGTGTCTACGGATCTGCTTTTAACATATTGACCTTAATCAACCGTTTAGATGGAATAAAATAAAAAAGCCATGAAGTCTGTAATTGACGTTGCAAGGCGAGGCTTTCTGAAACGTACGAATTTTAGTGCTGAACAACGCCCCGCGTCGCCGTGAATTGGTTTTGGTTTGAAGCCACCCAGGCCCCAAAGCGACAAATCGGTAGGAAAATGTTCAGCAGTGCTGAAAGTAAGCTTAATGAGGCGAACATGACTGGCAAAAGTTCATGCCAAGGAGACCATCCGGTGTCACGAAGAAGGGTGCATCCTCAAGCGCGCTGATTGCGAACAAAATTTTTAAAGTTAAAAAAGGTGATATTTCTCCTAAAAACAGATCGAGACATGCCAATTGCTCTCATACGTTTAAAGGCGCACAGGTGAGGTGCTAAACAAACCAACTAACCGTGCATCATTTCAATTCAAATGGAGCGTGACGCATGCACAGGGCGTCGTAAAGTGCTTATTGAGATGCATTGCTTTTCTTTGTTTTGCAGCTTCACCACAGTCATCGTGTTGCCAGATGTAAAAATAGGTCACTTTTCGCTAGTATGTAGAGAAAACAAAGCACAGTATTAACTAATAGTATTCAGGTTAGCCACCTTTCGGTCTGTTTTTGCAACCCTAAACTTTTGTTCACATGCGTAGGTGACATCGAGTAAAAGCAGCTACAGCAAAAACCACTTCAGCTGTTATATAAAAGCTGTAATTGTAGGTTTCTGGTCTCTTTACAAATGCTTTCGCTGATGTTTCTTCAACACCCATGACGAGCTGCTATTTTTCAAATTTTGATTACACGATTGCTTGTCAACGCGAAGCGCCTGTCGAACAAAGAGAAAATAGCTTTCGTAGAACAGAGCGAAAATTTTTGCCCTTGCTCCTGAAACAATGGATGTCACAAGATGAATTTACTGATCGATGAATTCTTGGCGGGTGGTAGACACTCACCCTATCTGAAGTGGTTTTAATTGCCCAACCGCCACTACTCAAGAACATCTAAGGCGTCAATAGGGTGAGAAATTGATGAATGAATCATCTCACTGTGCAGACCAACATTTTACCAAGGTCTTCTTTAGGCTTGCCGGCTCTTCCAGGACTGCTTTTCTTACGGTTGCCGTTGACGTTTTTGGTGGCTCGCCCAGGTGGTAAAAGATTGTTTTAATAACGCTCGTCACGGTGTGATGTTTGGAACAGGGTAAGAATAAAGCGCTTCATTTTTGCAAATTAATCAACGATGTCGCGGAAGAGTAGAGACGCAAAGCTCTTCATGCGCATTTCCGACTCTTCGAAATCATCAGCCGCTCTTTTCTAACACCTGCGGAAAAAGAATTCGCCACATGTACGTGACTTTTTCAGCGCTACCGTATAGAACCCAGGTTTTCCAGTCGTGTACTTGTCATCGCACCAGTCAGCAACTGCGCAGGTGTGCACGAAACGCAGTGGTGCGTGAAGGAATTCTTGAAGCACGTCAGAAGTCAACCGGCAAAGAATATTTAACACACTGACGTGGAATTTTTCCCTGTCATCACATTAATTTTGATTCATCGAAAAATATCCGGATTACTTGAAAACATGGTGAAATCAAGCGTGGCCTTCCGCTTTGTCCGAAACAGTTATTCACCTTTCGCGTTTGTGATGTATTTACACAAAGCATTGCCGAAAAGCTACATTTTGTCTCGCTTGCATGTTGTACACCAGCCACAAAATGATGGAAACTCATTAAACAGTCCAACAAGGTTTTCCGAATATGTCGAATTTGAAATGTTCTAAGCGATGTTCAAATTGAGTTTGGGAAAAATCAGCACGATCTGGTCATTCTCAGAAACTTCCTCGATATATTCAGAGAAAACGTTTGCTACTGCAGCCATGGGCGTCGGAATGATTTTTTCCACAGTAATGCCAAAGGATTTTTTTCAGGGGGACCAACAGTGGTGAACTTTTATTTTACTAACCACAAACTAAGAGAAAAACATTTTCTACTAAAACTTCAATGGGAAAATACCAATTTTTAAGATCCAAGGGGGAAAAGCACCCGTTCCAACGCCCACGAGTGCAGTAGTGGTGCAAGAATCCACCTAACAAAACTCAATTTACTGTAAAACAAGTAAAAAGAACTTAAGCACGGCAACGCTCTGTAGAGATAGACTTGTTACTCAACTCTCATTCACCCAATTGGCAGAATGAGCAGGTTTCCTATATTATATTGCATACTTTGAGACAAGCACGCAAAGCTTAAGAACAGATGCAAAACCGGATTTCTTTCTATGCGTCCACCAAGCGAGGGAGAACTTCATTTTAACAGTCAACGTTCCGGAGCCAGCTTTGCATAACCACATTACTTTTGTCCTTGTAACGAGAAAACGAATCGAAATACGTGCAGATCTATATAGTTTAAAGACGTGTAATCAACTGTTTTCGCATCATTTCCTTAATTCCGCGCCCAGGGACCGTGTCAACTGTTCGCTGGATGACATCGACTTGATGAAAATACCCGTAATTTTACGCAGCCCTGCTTCGTCTAATCTCACGCGGACTGAACCTCTTATTTCTGTGCCACTGACAATTATACCGGAGAACGAGTAATGAACCCCACTTACCCAACGGGGTTAAACCGGGTGCCCTGGAAAATCTCCGTTTATACAAAGAAAGCACCAAGATAATGAGACGCTGTCAAATGATGAAGACCCTCCTGGGAAAGTTGTTGACTCAGGAAGTTTTCTTTGCCCATCTTTCTAACAGTTGTTTGATGCTTCATAATTAGGGTTCTTTCTAGACCCAGCAACCGTAAAACAAGGCATATTGTGCGTGAGATTAAAGTGCTTGCGAAGTCAAGTCAACATTCCTTCAGCATCTGTGCTTAGGCCTATGAGAACATGCTTAGCCTATGCTATGAGAACAGGTGTGAAACCAGCCTCTTCTCTTTTATTGGCGGGATTATCACTGGAATGCAGTGCTTTTACTGTATTTGTCAACTTCTTCGCGCAGCTTTACTTTGCATTTTCAGATGACTTTGCTTAGTAGAGACGAAAACGCCACAAACCAGCCTAAATGTATTTCCAGATGATATAAATTAATGAAGTAGAAACCGCACACACCATCGTACTCGACATAAGACTAATCGCTGGCGCTGATTTATTCGTGTGGAAATGCTTCAGTAAAGGAAATTCTAATTTTCCGTTTTTGATATTTTTCCTGTTTCCAGTTTGTTTTACTTAGACTGGGAGGTAGATGCGTTGAAACGTTAGTTTCTATTCTTGTACCTCTTCGATGTTAACGTTTTAGCTGTAAAGATGAGACGCATGTGAGATTCGAATCGTGTTTTTTTGAATCTCAAACGTTTTTGAAACCAAAACACTGACAGTACATGTCAAAATCCATGAGAGGTGTTCGTGAAAAGTAAGTGTCATTCATTTCAAAAGTTCGAAGGTTCAAAAGCGAGTACACCTGAAGGTGTTCTATTCCCTATTTGACTGGAAACAATTATGTTGGCAGTGCTTCGTCACCAGTGCATTAGTTGAAAAGCCGTAATCGTGGTCTATTTTGAAGAAAAAATATTGTTTCCCCAAGCGCAATAACCTTCTTGTGATGGAAACGAGTGTGGTTTAATTGCGTAACATTACCCAGCAAAGAAGCTTGAGGACTGTTATTCTATTGTGTATTACACGTTCAGTGGATTTAGTCACAAATTCTTTGAAACAACATCTAGTTCGTCTGCTGCGACTAAAAGCGTACTGTTTCGAGCTGTGAATTGGTACTTAGGTTGACAGAATGTTTTGAGAAGCATCGAGGCATGCGCTAATGCTTTTAGTTGTGAAATTTCCTTGCAAATGATTGATGGCTGTTTTGGTCACACTCGTTTTGGAGAAAAGCAAAAGACTAAATATTGCGAAACAAGCCCTTAATTTTAAGTTTTATGGGTGTACACTGGAAGCGTTTACGACTGGTTGAAGGTATTGAAACCACGTGAAAAATAAATGAGAACCTCAAAAACTTTTTCCTTTGGTCATTCTTCAGTCGTTTTGGAATAAGGGGAGGAGTCTGGTATTATTTCATGCAACTCGCTTTTGCTACAACACAGATGATTCCCCACGGATGAACCAACGACTCTTACCAGTTATTGGTTTTTAAGGCACATTTACAGTAAAATCGTTGATAATCACCATTTCCTGTCATGCCTATTGTGATCTTGCTGGTTCAATGCGATGCTTGCACTGAAGCTTAGAACAATAAAAAATGGCAAAAGGTTTTGTCGCAATGATTTGAAAGAATTAAATGGAAAATCGGTATTCTCTCTTCCAGAGGGTCTGTGTTTGAGATGCTCACTGCGAAATGCTGACCGCAGGCTTGCGCGAGGGCTGTTTATCGGTTGGGCAGTCCGCTGTTGAATGTAATTGCTCTTTCAGCAGAGCAATTCGCTATAGTATGTTACCGTACTTCTAACTGATTGGAAACTCGGCATCATGCGGTGATCTTAAACGCCCACCTGTCCCATACAGCCACATCGATATTTCTTTCATCAAACGCTATTGGGGCGGAAATTCCTTGCTGCTACGGCGCTAGTCGATGTACATTGTCTCAAACAATTACGTTTGATCTTAGCAAGACAGCGCAGGCGTTCATTATCAGTCAGGGAGGCTGGCACCACGGAATTTCTACAGCTGCAAGATCACCGATCTTCGCGCGCCGAAAAATCCAAGTCCTGTTTTTTTATCGATTCGATTTGTTATCAACATTAGCGCGTAGACGTGGTCCTTGGTAATTTTTACTCACAGCCAAGGTAGGCATCAGCTCCCCTAGCAAATCACGTAATTCTTGATTGTGAGGTAAGGGTTTACCAACGAGTGAGTCGTCCGTAAATTGTATGGGATTGTATATCCTATAATTTGCCACAAGCACCTGCATGACGACTTAAGGTGCTTGTTTGACAGGCGGATGTGCGCAAGACATGAAATAGGTGCATTTTGCAGCGGGAAATTAGACCCGAATTTCTTGTTATCGGTGAAATGTGATACAAAATTTTAAGCTAAACCAGAGTGGCATCGCCTGACGTGGTTCAGGTTAATTTTCTCGTCTGCATCTTGGAAATTGAAATAACTGCATATATTAAGATTACGTTTGATAAACCAGCAGACGTTAGATGGCATTTTAGCCTACATAAGGCGCGAAAAGTGATTGAAAACAAGATAGCTATCTGGCAGATGCCTTGGCATAAATAAAATTGGGTTACAACAAAAAAAATCAAGAGGTGATAGCAAAGTGAACGTTTCCAATAACCTCCGTTTGAATACTGCACAAACGTGTTGAAATGAAGGCAAGTGTGAACTTAATGATTTCGGGATCTTACATTTGATTTATACGAACACACGCTGACAAAAATAAATAGAAACATCTAAGTTTTCCCTCCCGCTTTTCCCAAGAACAAGAATATTTGGTAAAAGTTTAAACATAGATACGTTTATTTTTCGAAAAGTAATGATTTGCTATTAGTGCAGAATAATTAAATTACAGCTGCCTGGTCAAACAGAGGCATATTACTGAAAAACGAAAACATACTTTGCATGAAATTCATTATCGTTGTTGCTGTTGATAATATTGGTTATACTCCATGTATGTGTGTGTAAATGCATCGTTGTTACATCACGTGACTTCGAACTTCTTCATCCTAGCATGTGCTCACAACCCATTTTCACAATAGTGCTGTGCACTTCAGTGCATTACTTTCTTGCAAAAACAATGAATGTGCTGCTTCAACAGTTGCATGCTCTTCAAATTACATTCAGAGCCCACATTCAGCTCCTGTTCATCACTGAATTTGGCCGCAAGTGGCAATGTGGCTGTTGGGAGGCACGCCCCGCTTTCGGTCGACGTCAAATTGAAATCTTTAGACACGTTCAGAGGTGCAAATGTATGTGCTGTATTTTTGCTTGCACTAGTCCAATGGTTATTAACCTTTTTGCATATCTTACCCTTTTATAGAACAAGATTACCAGATTTACCCACAATACACTCAGTGGAGCTCATTTATTAAATATACGAAATTAACAAACTTTTACAGTTTGAAATGATTTATACAAATTTGCGTTTGCTGCAATTTATTAACAAACTTTTACAGTTTGCAATGATTTATACAAATTTTGTAAATTTACCCCAGGTTAAGAACCACTGCACTAGTCTCATCCAAGAAAAAGAAAAACATTGAAAACAGATGTGTTTATATGTTTACATTAAAAATTAGCATATTTACATTTAAAATAAAGTGAAATGAAGAGCTCCCTTGTTTGGATGTATGTGCAGTTAAAAAACTACTCTTTCACAATTGAAATATGCGATAGTTGTCTCTTGCGATGTATTTCTCAATCAAAATCCTACCACACTTCCATACAATGGAAGATTGCTTTTCATACAGTAAACTGTCAATCAAACAATTTCGGCCAAGGATTCAAAGATGCATTTTCACGTTTGATGTTAGGCTTTTCTACTTTGCTTTGCTCTACGTTCTTGCACTGTACCGGGCAACGTCACAGACAGCGATGTAGGTTTTAGGACAAAGCTTTTATGGAAATGAGAACCAAACCACGTGCAAGTAATATTCTGCCAACAAGCAGTATCAATAATTTTTCAATTCAAGTCGAGTCCGAGTCATAACACCACGAATCCAAGTGAAGTCCATGTTAATTAGCAGCTATCTTCGAGTTAAGCCGAGTCAGTTGTAAAGAATCGCGTCAGGGTCGAGTCCTCGACAGTCGCGAGTCATGCGGTGTTTGGTGAAACAAAAACTTAAAATAAACAAACTTAAAATTTTTCAAGTAAGAAATCATGTACATGACCTTGAAAATCATAGCGGGTTATGTAATTCCGCCATAATTTCGCCATTACAGTTACCCGAGTTAGAGTGAAATATTTTGAAAAGTTTTTTAAGGAAATAGTGATTTCGCAATAAAAAAGTTAATTACTGTATTTCTAATACTTAAAATTATTGTGCAACTTTGTTCAATGGTCTAATCGAGGACTTGTATTGCACACAAAGCTGGATTTCTTTGTAGAAGCAGATGACACATATGTGCTAGTGAAAAATAATCGTGACACTCACAAACATATCAAGAACTAGTTGCCACAGATTCAAGAGAATGAAGTTTTCATGGGGAAATCCAACAATTACTTTGATCAAGAACGATATTTCGATGTATTTTCATGTAAAATTGATGGATAAAGTGTTTGATAAATACATCCTTGAGCAACTAGCTTCTCACTTTCGTACCATCTTGTCTGTCTTGGGGCCAAATCAAAGTTTGTTAGTGGAACCAACTGATTCTAAATCCACAATACCACGCGACATGTACTGCGAGCCGCCTGTCATAAGTTTTGGTCGGTTTCTGTAGAAACAGACGTTCTAACAAATACTGCTACTTATTTTTTCTAAAAATAAAAAATCCCGCTCTGTGTTTCGTGTTAAGTCATGCATGAAAATATTTGGAAGACCCACGTGTAGTCTTGGCTGTTGGTGTTGTTTGGTTATGGTTCTTTCTGTTGAAATTGCCTTAAACGTTTGAACAAATAACGTTTGAAGAGGTCGTGGTTATCAGAAGCTTGTTGCTTACTTGCATGACTGCCTTAATTGATACGCGCTGAGCAGCCGGCATTCGATAAAGATCTGAATACGATGAAACGATGCCGCATGCTAGTTCGAAAAATCTTTGTTGCTGATTACAGCTTCAGGCCTTTCGGAAACCTTTTTGTTATCAAGAACATTAAAAACGATCAGTCACGTGACACCTGATATCGCAAAATTGTGTATGATCATTTAGCGGTCTGAAGCTTGATCAGTTTTTAGATACTGGTTCATGGTTATGCTGCACATGTCACATGTCAGAAAACGTCTTTTTGGATGGAATATTTCTAATCGTTTTGCTCTCTGCAACTTCAGATACGTATGCACTTAGGCATGAGCAACTTGCAGCTTTTATAGGTTAATAAGAAATTTTTGCATTACAACACATCAACTATGAAAAAATTTCACATTGTTAGTTCAATAATGTTGAAATTTTAGTAGAAATCTGATGGTAATCCTTCAGAAAGACGTTCAACCACAATAGTGATGATTTTTTCGATGAAAATGAAGGTGAGCACTTCTTCCCTTTCATGGGAATAATAAATTTTGTGAAATTTAAAATTTTAAAAATTATTACGGGTGACTAAAAGTGTACTTTTCCATCTTTTCCATCTTCCGAGAAACTGATGAAAATCATAATAGCTCATAGCATACATTCCGAGTTATTTAGGTTTCACAAATCAGTTAGTCTTCATGAAATATCGTCCTTATTGACAACCAGCGTTTTTCATTTTCATTGACAAATGTTAAACGCGCCCACGCAGGCGTATGTCTTGCAGGTGCCTTGCTGCACGGGCATGGTTCAATGCTTCAGGCTGTCAAGCGTGACGCGCCGTCATTTCCAGGTGTGAAGCAGAGTTAAATTGCGTTGTGCATTGCAAGGTTTCTGTTTGCATTTCGTGCTTAACTGAGACCAGACATGCAACTGAGTTTGAACCAAAGCATCACCATTGATAAATCTGTGGATAACTCTTGCCAATTGACTCGCCCATTCCTGCTGTATGCAAGATTAGCGTTGTTCGCAGACTCCAAAGGGCTGCTATTAGCACAAAGTACATCTGCGTCGAGTTGAAAATAATTGCAATCTTAAAGGCTTCCGAAAGAACTTGAACTCTCTCAAGTTCTTTGTGGATTGTATTTTAATTGATTTTTTCTTTGGCTTTTTCTAAACCCGAAAATTAATTGCTAGGGCTTCACTCAACTCAATTGCTTCGTTTTTTGTTTGTTCGCGGGCTAAGAATACGCATTCGAAAGACAACCAAGGACCGTCATTAGACTTTCGTCCGATTTCAAGAGCACCTTCAACGAACTGGTAAAATGGCGCGAATCTTTTGTTTCACAGACCATGCACCTCCAAGCAGGAACACGATCTTCCCCTGTTGATTACACAACTCTCGTATGACGTCACTGCGGTAGCTCATAATTGAGTCCTGGGAATTGATTGTTGCACGCCGTAGCGTTTGATGTCGGATTGAGAAATTAACCCTGGCTTGGCCTGTCTTCTGTAACAAACGGCACATTTACACTTGAGTGTTTTTAAAAATTACGAACGCCTTGTGCGTAGCAAAACCAATGATTTATGACATTTTCGTGTAATAATAAGTGAGGACCTTGTTGATGGTGATGATACCAGCAGATCAATGACCTCACCAGAGGAAAAAGGTGTCATTGCGACAGACTGCGAATTACAGAAATAATGTTGTAAAAACGTATCAAGGTGCAAACCTCAATTTTAATTAATTTAGTTTTCGAATCCTCTGAGTAAACACTGCTTGTCGAACGTTTTGTTACAGTCGAAAAGTTTGTGCTGATTGCAAAGCATTCAATGCAGTGGTTTGCAACCTAGGATCGTGAGGGGTCGCGAGTAGATATTTTATGCAGACAACTGTATTACATTTGCTTTATTCGAGTTCTACATGGGGTCGTTGGGTTGTAGTGGGTTGCTATATTGGGTCGCAGTACAAAAAGTTGAAAACCACTGGTTATGTATGTGGCAACTATCATTTGCTGATGGAGATGCGTACGCCGTAACAAAATCTTCGTCGCGAGCGCAAAAACATACTAACGTTATTTGTTTGTGCATTTACATCAAATGTATAGATTTACCTCTTTGTAAGTCATGAGCACATTCTGGTTATATGAATGTACAGAAGACCTACTTTCAATTTACGTTCGATTTAGTTCGCGTTCTTGTCACCAAACGACAGACCACTTGAAATTAAGCCATCATGCTCGAGGACTATTGCCTCAGAATCAGCTCCTTCGCAAGGAACATCGAGCCGTAGTGTGGCTAAGTGCCAAATACCCGTGTAACCTGCTCGCTAATTGCGCGTCAACTGTGGTCGTTGAAGGGAGGCAACCTCACGCCGCATGCCGTGGGAAAGTACACGCATGCAGGCCGGAAACAGCAGTTTCCTGACACTTTGAACCGAGACCTGCTGCCTTTTCGATAAAAATCCTTGCTTTGAGCTCAACGTACGCGAGAGCGGAAGTTTCCTGCTGTTCTTGTCTTTTCGCTCTAGCGACGCGCTGGAGTTTGCAGTATGGCGACTGGAAAAGATTCAAGTGAATTCATGGGGTTAATGGTCAATGGTTTATTGTTTCATATGACTCAGCCAACAAGCAGAAGCATCATAAAAGCCATCGCATGCAGTAAGCCAACCATTAGCGAACATTAGAGCAAATGAAAACAATGGCACAATAGTTGATCAGTGTAAACAAAGATGGGCGCTGTGTCATATAGGATTGGCGAAAGACCGTGGGGATGAAATGATGGATGAAAAGGGGAGTAGACTGGAGCAGTGGTACGATCGCCTACCCCCGATTTTCCTCTATGGGGAAAGACGTTTTTCTACTGACTTCAAAATATTGACGCTTATTTTGTGTTTTTAGCGCAATCTCCCAAAAAAAATTCACTACTGCTTTGATTATAACAAAACATGTCGTTTTTGTGACTACGTGTTTCCCGACACATTTTTGGCACTACACTACTTCGATCGAACACATAAGGGGGATTGCAAGAAGAGGTTTTGCTAAAAAATGGGGCCATCACCACAGCGTCTGCGTCGGCGCTTCGCATCAGCTACCTGCCAGTGCTGCTGCTCCACCCCAACAGTTGCGTGTGGAGCTACAGGCCATAAAAAGAATTATTCTCAGTTCGCAGGAGGCGAATCATGTGATACCATGTCTAGCGAGCAGTCGCAAGGTTGCTTGCTTATTGAACGCACTTCTTACATGGAAGAAATCATAAACGCACAACACAACGAAATGGTTGAAACGCAGTGCATAGAAATGCGTCATATGTTTTTAAAGTTAAATCTTGAAAACTTGGAAAGAAATTAGAGAATAGCTAATGATACGCATCGTCCGTAATGAAGAAGGTTAAAGATAATAAAAAATAACAACATTTTGAGCAGCTGCCAAAAAATTTTGAGATACGGTTGCTGTTTAAAATTGATCAAAGTTTATTAAAACTATTTTGCTATCATATAAACTGTCGAATCAGATTAGATGCACCGGTACAAAACTGATGACGGTTGGCGAAAGATATTTCGGAAGTTGTATTATTACGTGAGACCTCTTATTCAGAAATCCTAACCCTGTGACGCTTCAAGGTAAGTTAAGATTTAAAGTCAGTTTTTATATTAGTTCCATTTAAGGTTATGCGCTGTCCTGGTAAGGTTAGGGATAGTGCTCCATCGGTTGAAGGCCACCGTATGATGAGCTATGTTTGAAGTGAAAAGTCACTCAGATTTACAGTGGCTAAGAATAGTTGCTTCTCAGTGTTGAATGTCAAATAACATTTTGTGAGTTGTCCTGGTCTGACTGAAACCTCTGACAAAATCAAATTTGAAAAAATAGCTGTTGAGCGGACTAGTTATACTTTTTTCAGAACTTTCATCAATTGCGTTTTACAGTAGCAAACAGGATCTCGTTTGAAGCTAGCTACAGTGTTATCAACTCCAGGCACTGCTTCTCCACTTGATCACCAGGTGGAAATGTGTGTCAGCGCATTTATATTTTTTATTTAATTTTAATTTTTGCGTCATACTCATGGTCCATATCGTAATTCACAAGTGTACTCGAATAGCACAATAACACAAAAATGGTTGGTCATAGCGCATTACAGATAAAGTGTTGTAGATAAACGCAGACAACACAAGTAGGTGACAAACACTGAAACAACGCACCAGCTATAACTGCATTCACTCATCATCAAATGGTAATCCAGCAGTGGGAAGAAAACTGAAGGCATTTTAACATCAGGTTGTGAAGTAAATGGCTAGAATCATCGGATGAGGATGCTCGCAAAAGCATGTTAATTTTTTGATAGAGGTTTCAACTAACTTTGCACGTAAAATTTTGGAGAAAACAAAAATCATGAGGCACTACGAAGTACAAAGAAGGTTTAGACTGCTACGCAAAAGCAATGCTATAGAAAACAGACACCAGGTATTTTTTTCTACTGTTACAAAACTGCATTCCGTCTACGAATCAGTCAGCTTACATTGCTGTTCAAGACCCCCTGCGGCAGTGCTCCCCATCCTTTCTATGCGACCCAGAAGCATCTTGTATAAAAATTTCGTGCCTCAACAACAAAATATCGTTTGGCTACACTGACACAATGACATACTTGTTGGTCTGCATAGCTGCAACAACGTGTGAAGATTTTTGTCACGCATGAAGGTAATTCGATAACTCCATTGTTGGTGGTGTCATCTTTTGACTCTCTATTAATGTTTTCAAAACGCATTTAGTATCACAAATGCTCTTTTTACCATCACCGTTGCCAACTTCAAAACCGTTCTGTGACCCAACAATGGGCCCTGGCTCACCTGCAGGGAAAAACTTAAAGGAAAAGCACGTATAAATATTCTTAAAAATGCCTCAAGGGTTTAGGTGTAAAAAGTGTGTAACTACTGCGAATCGAAAATTTCCTGTTCAGTGGATACCAGCATTCATTCATCAGAGGTTTCTTATCTCTGAAAAATGATCAAAAACAAGGTGCGTACTTCCTCGAGGTGGCGAAGCAACAAAATGCAGTTATAAGGATCCGATTGAAACCACAGCCCCGTTGCGTATTGCTAGTTTGAATCGTTATCACTGTTGATGTTTCAGCAACATCGACCTGCATTTACAAATCACCAAGCTCTTTTTGCGTGCTAAAATATTTTGAAGGGTAAACGTTAATTCAACCAAAAGAAAGACCAGCTCTTCATTCTTGTTTGGTTCTTTCTCCGTCGGTTGACCACGGTTGCAATCGTTTAACTGACAAATATGTATCCATGCCACAGAGCGTGACCGCTTTAAATTCGTTCTTGGTTTGTTGCTATTTCTTTTTTTTCCGCCAACGACTGATAGTTGCTTGGCTGGCATTCCGCAGGTCGCCCCAGTTTCGACCTTGAGCCTGGGCGTGCTGTTGCAGCGAAACAACTACATTATGAAGGTTTCGAGCGCGAGCGTCTTTGGGCAATTTCGCTCCATCAAAGCGCTATAAAACGCAATCAGTCATCCCAGAACGCCGCCCAGTAGGCATTGTTCATGCAGGATCAATATTTTCCTGGGATAACCGCTGTTTTGATTGCCGGCCCAATTAAAACCGCCCAGCCGACGCAGCGCTGGTTTTTGTCCTGCCCAGTTCCTCCCGGAATCCAAGGCTCCCCATGCCTCTCAAAATATTTTCCTTCGCCAAGCCATTGCGGAATATCAATTAAGGCTTACACCGCGCGCTATCGCGCAAAAAGAAAACAATGGAGGCGCTGACGTTCGAGAATCGCAACAACGGGACGGTCGTTCGAGAAGGCTTTTTATTTTGATAAGCCGCCTGGTCAATTAGAGCCAGCGTGTGGTCGTTAATTCATGTGCTATTTACATTGGACGGGCGCTAATAAAGCACAAGATCGTGACAAACCGTCTATTTTTTTCCAGGCCGCCTCGCTCCATCGCTCGCCAAAGCTGGTCGCGCTTAATTAAGCGCATTTCTCGCTGCATCCTTCGTTTATTTGTCTGCGCGTCTCCAGTCGCTTCGAACTCTTAGATTATAACGGACCCAGCGTTGCCGTGGCAACGCCACAAACGGCTTTTCAAGCACCGCAGCTCGGCGTCTTGAGTATTAGCCAATCGACATGTTCCACCCGTTTCCCACGTGATTATGAGTTGTAAACTTTTTTTAGAGGCAGAACTATTCCTCGGTCCATTTGTCGCACCTTTGAAAGCGTCAGTGAAATCCAATCGATTGGAACCAAAACTCGTGATTGCCTGATGCCCGTGCAGTCAGAACGTTTTGCATTGAATGCGTTTTTGTCTTCTTTGAATAAAATTAAGAACAAACTCATGTGGATTTTGTGAATCAGTAAACTTCTCCATCTGATGTCCAGCAACATCATTGTGAAGGCGTTAAACGGAAAACTGTTGCCCTCACAACATCTTTGGGAAAATGTAAAAATATGGGTAATGTGCATGAAACCAGAAAAAATCCTGTGGAGCAAAATACCGTAGCTCAATTATATGAAGCTGCTGATGCAACAATCCCAGGTTAACAATAGCCACTTGTGCGGAAAGTATTTCTTAATTTTTTGACGAATAGACTTGTTCCCTAAAATTTTGTTAGTTACTGACAATTAATATGTTTCAATTACCAGTAATTTTAAACACTGCGACCATTTGACCAGTAGCATAGGAAAACATTTTGACACCACGGAGCAAACAAGTGAAATTGTTTCTTTGATTCTTCGCTTCCTCATTTAGGTTCGTCGCCAGTCGGCGAGCGGTGGTTCCAGTCCTCCGTTTGCAATCGCTGCACCCCAACTAGAAACGGGTGATGGTGATTTTTCGATTATTTTAGTCTTTCCTTGAATATGGCACCTTCGCATCGATTGCTGTCCTCCCGAACACCACAACCTGGCTACGCGCCTGCTCCTGATCTATTGTTTCCCTGCCTCAACCACCATGAAGAGGAAGCAACCCAGGAGAGGCATGGAACAGCGTTGCAGCGTGACAGGCGAAGACATTTTGGGCTTGACAAGCGCGATTGGAACAAAAGCCGAAAACGCTTGGCTACACACGAAAAGAAAAGACTTGATTACGTGTAATGTGTGCACACGTGACGTAACAATCCTTTTGTTTTGCATCTGGCCAAAGATAAATTGCTCTGTCTACAGATGCGGGGGCTCTTTACATAGGTTCTTAAAACAGTTGGGACGAGCTCTGAGTGTCGAAGGCAACAAACAATTAATTTTAATAACATGGTTCAAACAGATCAAAAAATGTTCTGTAAGGCAAGACTAGTCATCTGATTTTCAATTAAGTCCCTCGTCTCCACAAAGGCGATGCAGCTGAATCTATAAGCAAATTTTTAATAGAAAATCGATTTCACGTGACTCTAGGCATCCTGATTAGAATTTGAATAAGCTTTCAAGACAGAGGATGCGTAACGTTACGTGAAGTCGATTACCTATTACAAAATTTGCTGATAGATTCAACTGCGTCGCCTTATTTGGGTCTAGTTACTTGAAAACAGATATGCGCAAGTCCGAATAATCGCCAGTCCATAAAAGACATGGCCCAGTTGGCTGATTCCTCGCAAGCGTGCAGCAAACCTTGAACTTTTAATTTTTGTTGATCTTCGTTTATTGTTTTTCATCTGCGAGATGTTCTTTCAGCAAAAAAAAATAATGCAGTGAGCAATTTGAACTTGATCACCTCATTGATGTACATCAAGTGCTTTCAGTATCGAAATAACGTTGCGCTTCATTAACACCCTTTCTTGATAATAATCAATTTACGTGTTGCTCGACTCTTTAAACCACGGTTTCTCAACCGGGGCCGTCGGCCCCTTGGGGTCCACGTAGAGGTTGTCCGGGGGCCACGAGCGGAGGCCTTTACTAAATATCTCTGCCGTGATATTGCAAAACCCTAGTGATGAGCAGGGGGCCACAAGTGTTGAGGGTCTTTGGAAAGGGGCCAAACCATGAAAGGTTGAGAACCACTGGTTTAAACCCTAATTACTATGATATGGGTCCACCGGCCACTGTTTTCAATGTCAAACGCAAATACCTCAGAAAGAAATAAAAAATTTAAATAATCCGATAGTTCTCTTTTGAGTTCCAAGTACTTCAAAAACATCCATATCTTTAAAATCCAAAATCCAGGGCCGCAGCCAGCTGATATTTTCGGGGGAAATCATTGTAACTTGTTGTTGTACTGTTTTGGGGGAGCGCAAAATAACTAAACATGTTTTTGAAAACTTCTGGGGAGGCAATTGCCCGGTTGCCTCCACCCTGGTTGCGGGCCTGCTGGAAACTCAATCGCGCACGCGTGTCCTCCGATGCCTGCGTATGTGACAAGCATAAAGTTCAAGTGGCGTGGAAGATCTGGGATTAGCATCGCATTTCCCGCCTGATAGAGATCTGGTCAATTTGAATTCGTACCTCCAGGCAGCCGCCCAGTCGTGGCATGCCGTGAGACAGCGAATTGGTCAAGTTTACAATGAGTCTTTGACAACTATTTACGCGTCGACAACCTACTTCTTAATCGATTCTATCCTTGACCAAATTGGTGAACTTTTCAATGATGTCAGTGCACCTAGCTGTTTCACAACCGCTTGTTTTGTAACGAACGAAGCAGTGTAGAACCCTAGAAGAATAAGAGCCAAGCTCTAGCCAAGCGGCTCACTAGGGGATGGATTTTTAATTCCTGGGAGGAAATTTGGCCAAGAGAGGAGTTGTCGAGAAAAAATAACGATTAAAATTTTTCTTATGCTTCCGCAAGGTCTGATATTTCTAGCAATTCTACTGATTTTCTTTTTCTAAATAACGTTTTGGTAGCAACTTACAAGCATGTAGTGATTAAATTGCAAGCTTGGGTGCGTTTCCAGCGTCTCTTAGCCCACTAGGTTTGAGGTGTAATTACAGAAAATGAACTATGGTGATGTAACAGTGCAGAAATTGTAGAGAGATGGAAAACGTGAAGTTATTGCTGGGTTAAATAGACTCCATTATCTCTGTATAAGCGTTACTGATTAGTTTGAAGGAGTCGGTAAAATATAAAAATCCGTGTCAGCTTCTTTGAGTGACATTGCTATTGCGGTAAATAAGTAAAAGATCTGGCTGATGATCTATTACACTTAGAAAATGATGCCAGGATGAAAACAATCCATGCAATCAAACACCATCTGATGAGATTGGGTCTGCAAGTCAGTTCTAACCACAACAAATTAGCTATGGTGGCCGAGCAAACACTTCTAGCATTTCCAACTATGTGCTTATAGGTGAATATGCTTTCAATGCTGCTAAGGACATTTTGACCAAGAAAAGAGGAACTCTCAACATTTCTTAGTGTGGAGACTTTCGAGCAAAGTTGACATGTGTTTCTCCTCGAATTTCTGAACATAATGAGACTTTCGAGCAAAGTTGACACGTGATTCTCCTCGAATTTCTGAACATAATGATCCGACTTTTCACTGAAGTTGAATGAAAATTTGTTTATAAATTTTATGACGTTGATTTGTTTCATAAGATTGTCATTTAGCAATACAACTTCTATTTTGTGCATTATTTGTATGCTCACCTTATCTTTTTTATGGTTTTTGTGGGAAGAAAATAAAATATGTGAGGTTTGCAAGGCGGTAACAAGGAAGTAGCTTTGAGAATCCCTGCTCTCGACTCTCACCAGTCGGTTGTGCGTATACCTACAAGAAACTCTGTTTCAATAAGAGCTGAAAACGCCTACTGCGTAGGTCAAATCTATACTCTGATAAGATCATAGTGACTGATTCTTGGCTGTGAAAGGATTCTTTTCAAAAGGTAGAAACTGGGAGTTGCATAAAATTGCAGGGAGAAGCAAGCTGGAGGCGTGTTACTGGTTAGCGATCATTAATGATTCGAGATATATGCTCCGTGATTCCCAAACTTTCGCTCCGTTTTGTGTTGTAGTGACTGCTGCAAAAGCCTTGAACCTTTAGCCTTTGCCAGTTGTGATGATTGTAATGACCGCAACCGGCCAGCCATACTTTTATCAACTTACGGCGAGTTGCGCGACGGTAAGGAAGTCCTGAAAGAACGTACCCATCCTTGTTCCTTCAACGAACAAAACACTCGCATTCTTGTTTTTTTAACCGCTCATTTCACTCATTTATATGACGTAACAATTGCGCTCTTTTGCCCATAAGTTGTACTGATGGGAGCTTGAAAACAAAACCAAACAAAATTTACCTGGGGAACAATGGCTGAGAATCATTTCAGACCGACCTGTCGCCAGCGCAGGATATCTCTTTCTCATTGGCTTAGCGCACGATATATCCTATTGTGACGCAACGGCCGAGGCAGTTCGAGAACGTTTTAGCGCACTCCGTAGAATCATAAAAATCTTAATTGCGCCGTACTGGCGTGTTTACTTTAGACGAGGGCTTTGATATATCTGGAAAGTGGTCCCGTCTTATTAATGGCTGGTGCTCACTCGCTTATTATCGACATAGCGTATGGCTTTATTTCGATGTAAAAAGAAGACCGCCGCCACTCACGCATTTGAACAGCCGAAAAAAGAAGACGACCTCGTGACCGATAATATCGCCCTAAAAATTCAGCACCTGTAGCATTGAAAAAAATTTGATGTTTTTGAAGACTGTTGATTCCAATTGAAATAATTTATATGAAGTGGTGAATTAACAAATAGATGTTGTTGGACAATCAGAAAAAGCGAGTTTATAATGAACAATATTTTGCGAAACTTGCCGTAAGATTGTAAGTCAATGGTAACAAGGTATACTTCTGAACAAATTTTAAATCAGATTTCCCATGCGTGACCGATTGATGAGCTACATGCAGCTGCAGAGGAAATCCCAATTACACGTAGATGCTTGCAGCAGGCATCAGCAGCAATTACGAAATCGCAGTTAAGGGCTTCCATCATCCGCCAACTAAATTTGCCGTCAATGTCTGCAACGAAAGCTAGGAGAATCTAGGGTGAGTGAGATCACCCAGTGGTGTGATAAAATATAAGGGAAGATAATGAGTGGTACAAACGATTGCGTCTAATGAATTGCGATCCAAACATATAAAAGGTTTTGCGAACAATTCTGCAGTTGTTGCTAAACATCGTTGGAAGCAAATTAAAGGAGAATGGACTTGGTCTCACTGGGTAAATAAAAAACAAAAACCTCCTGAATATGCAAAGAAACTCCGCTTTGAAACACATTCTGACATTCCGGCGGCGCTTAAAACGAAGTTTAAATTGAGGATGTCCATTTGGCTTATCCGATTTTTTATGCAAAAGTCAAACATACTTATTGTCTTAGTTTAATTGCTCCATTGCCCATACATTCAAACCAAGGGTGGTATGAATGCACCGAGAGCTCGATTCACCTCAGTCATGAAAGTGTAACCAGAAAAAATAGAGTGAGCGAGGCTAACAATTGCGACATTCATATTAAGCATTTATCAAGAAAGGAAAAAGAGCTTTATCACAAAAATCAAGTTAAACGCCCAAATAATTCAACAAATCAAACAGAGTTCCCGAACAGAACGAGGCTAGAGCAACAACGATCTGCCGCTCTCTCCTCCAATGTCCAACACCAATTGTCACATACAAAGAAATTGACCATCGAGCTTTCGCTGGTAGCACCCGAGGTCGCCCACGCAATTACAGACGGCTGTGAAAGCTTGGCCTATTGTGTGACGGAAGATTACTATCAGCATTGCGCCACGACGCCAGACGGAATTAAGGAAAAGTGCTCGAGATTTAGCGGATCCATTGTTCCTCGGCGCGATTAATATCTTTCGTCAAGAACTGACGGCACTGTGAAAGCACGACAGAAAAAACTGTCGAAAATGGCACCCAAACGAATCGCAAACTCTGAGGGTCCAATCTTGCACCGACGCGTTATTAGCGCGTGTTTCGCCGTCGTGTCGATTGAATCCTAAAAGTCCACAAAGCAAACAAAAAGTCCCCGTAATCGTGTTTTCGCACGAGCTACAAAAGAAACAATTATTTCCCAATGCAAAAATCGCGACGCGCCGTTTGATCCCAGTCTTGGATTAGGACTGCGAGAATGCGCGCTAATGGAAAACGAGCTGTGTTTATCCAGCGACGCGAAAGAAACAAATCGAATCCGGATGCTGTCCTTTGATGACGGGCGATTCGCTTTTGATCGATCTTTGTTCGCATTAAAACCTGCTTATCAACATTTCATGAAAAACCCTGTTTCTTTTGCCACACATGCCTCAAGCCCAAACGCTGGATATTAAGCGTAATGGTTTGCCAAAAATACTTAGAAAAAAAGTATTTCAAGCGGTACTTACCCCAACTGGAAGCATCATTTTGACGTCTACGAGTAATTGCAAGATGAAAGAAGGGTTGAATTTACTTTTAAATAAGCTGTTAGTCAACTGGCGTCTTGGAAAGTACATCACAAGATTGTTAACTTTGAACTTAAAAGCCTTTGTGCCCGTGTAGCACTAGAGAGACTTGGCATTGGACAAAAGTTTTAATAAGCTCTAATATACATGAATGGATAAACTTCATCTTTCCTAATTTCTGTATTGGCGTAACTACAGAAACACCAGACGCTTCCTTATATTCTTGATTCCTACAAGAGGTGTGTTGAAAATTGCTTGACGTTTTCAGTAGATTGATGCTGCAAATCATTTTCATGGTCGGATTGAAAAATTGAGTGCGCAGTCGGCGGATGAAAGAATACGCAGCCAAGAGACAGGATGTTTGCTGTGTAGCCTCCGTGCAATCAATGCATAATGTAGAAAGTGCAAATTACTTGATGCATGTGCATTGCTTCGGTCTTGTGAAAGACTTCAGCATACCAGAGTTGAAAGCATGGGTGTCGGAAGGGGAGGTATGGGGGCCAAGGCCCCCCTGGATTTTGAAATTTGACATTTTCCTATAAAATTTCCGTAAAAAAGGTTGTTTTCTTAGTTTCGAGTGGGATAAACGAATTTTCACCACGTTTAAACCCCTAGAAAAATTCTTGGAAAAAATCATTATTTGCCCAGACCTGGAAAAAATCTTTCCGACGCCCATGGTTGTTATGTAATAACTTTAAAAGGAAACCAGGACATCGACTAGTTCCAAAGTATGACATTTATAAGAGAAGCCAACAGACTACGATAAAGCTACGGGCAAATATAAGGTGTGAAACAACGTTTGAACTCGTTTGAACTTTTGACCCATCAGAGGAAGCTTTTCAAGCATATGCCTCAGGGACATTAGCAAATTTGGAAGGTGGCCTGTGTCCTCATGTTGTGCAACGGTGAGTAGTTATTCTTTGTCACTTTTAACAAGTGTTTTTATAATTATGACGTCACCTTTGCTCTAAGCGCTATTCCCACGTCGGCCTGGAAAGTATAAAGACACTGACTAATTATTACGCGACTAAGCTTTTATGTCTTGTCAGAAAAAAGTTTGTTTAAGGTCAAACGCGTGTGGGAAACACTTGGAAAAACACATCTTGAAGAAATTGTGATAACCTGACGCAGACGATTAGTTGAGGAATTTTACCCAAAAAAAATTAAGCAAAACATTCAGCCCTTAGTTTACTCATTCAGAGGGCTGGTACTATGTTGTTCTATAAAAAAAGTCATAACTGTCAAAACCTGTACCTTTTCTTAGGTTTCCAAGTGTTCCCGTTCTATATGCAAGTCTAGATATGCATGAATATCGTTGTCAAGGTTCCCAGTCTTATCTATCTGAACATGACCTTGCTGATTCTCAACACAGACAGCAAAGAAAGGTGCGACAATTATTTTGTTCTACAGCAAATCGCATCTGCCAAAACATTTTTCATAGCTATCTTGCGCTAGCTTGGTTAGAAAAGCGAAATAAGTACGTCGAAAAAGTACCCTGTTAACATGCGTGCATTTGCTTATAAATTTCCTCATCCATGATGTCGTTGAGCGGTTCAGTTCTTTTTCTACAGGCCTGCGCTTTGGAAAAGTTCTTGTCACCGCTAGAGAATCGCCATTTTTAAAAGTTTACTGCGTTACAAACGAGAAATCTGTTGGGTTTTACGATACTAACCTCCATGCTCGAAATTGCGAAAATCAACAATAGAACACCAGACTGTATTAAGTGTGACACAAGTTTCAGTAACTGTTACTCTAGAGTTACCATTTAGCTATGGAGGCAGCACCACTGAAGTGTTTCGTAGAGCACTTGTCTGGTTATGGCAAAGGCGAGAATTTATGCAACTTCCTGATACTGGAAGTGATCCTGTAGCAAGTGTTTGCATAAACATAAACTTTGTTTCAGCTATAAGCTTGAACAAGACGGGGAGATATACTGATTGATAAAGTTGTTTGAAATTACGAGTTACCTCCGAGCTGCTCAGTCGAAGCGCAAAATTATATAAAGACGCACCAGCAGATGCTTTAACATCAAGCCGCAGTGGCTTCCACTTCATTGATTGTATCTCTGTTGATCACAGGTGTGAAAACCTTTGCTTGCCTACAAGCAAATTACAGTATGGTTACTTTTTCCTTTCTATTGCAAAGAGAATCTTGCCGAGGGAACAAAATTATAATAGTTTTATTGCACGTAATTTTTTGCGTCAGTTCCTTGAAGAATTTAGCACTGAATCTGTCAAACACTGAATGGAAGATAGTGTTTGGTTTTCAATTCCTTTCAGGGCACACACCCCCCTGCCTTAGAACACTCGCAAGAAGCGGGGTGATGCCTCCAAGGACTTTGAGGAACCTTCTCCAAATGTTTCAAAAAAAATCATTCACGCATTAAAAGCATTCATTGATGTCAATCAATGCCCGTCATCATGAGCAGAAAAGGCAGAAAACCTGTAATTTGTAATTGCAGAGCAATAGTGCATGACATTTTTATATACCTGCCTCCCCAGAAAGATTTCATTAGCACGACGCCGCTTATTGTGAGTATGTCTTATCCGCAGGCGTTCAAAGACGTGCATTACTTAAAATGCCTTTCATGTTGTGGTGTGCCATGCAGTGACGTAACTGACGGTGGCAAGGGTGCGCATCGCCACCCCTGATAAGCTAAATGCAAAAACCAGGTCCCCTTCAGCTAAGTTTAC
>Ga0210059_1000117_pt1 | contig 71584 bp, 42 predicted proteins | sample Ectturendosymbi2_FD_188042 | JGI IMG/M metagenome (GOLD analysis project Ga0210059, IMG submission 188042) | Ecteinascidia turbinata endosymbiont from Florida, USA - Sample 2 (SPAdes) (version 2) | ecosystem: Host-associated > Tunicates > Ascidians > Unclassified | place: Key West, Florida... | reverse complement strand
CTTCGGTTGTGACCGGATATGAAAAGCGAGATGGCATGATCCGCCAAAAGATTCAATCCAGGCTGCTGATGAGCAAATTTGACTCAAAACAACAATTTGTTTGAAACCAACATTTTACATACAGGACCAGTAGTTATGGTAGCACAAACAACCACTGCAAAATGTGTTGTACGGTTTGACTGTGTGTGAAAGACAATTTTATATGTACTTTGATTTGCCTGCAACTATGTTGAACTTGACTAATATTGTAATCTCGATCTGTTAACTGCTAACTTATGCATGACAGATTGAGAGAACCAAATTTATCCCAAATGCATATAAATCCTCCTCAGATAATGCAGTTAGGTTTGACATGTTGAAAATGTGACTAAATACAAGCAACATAAAACAAATGTGCAAGAAAATTGTTAAAAATCAATTTTTTTCAAAAACCACAAATACTGTTAGGTTTACGAAAAAATGTTCTCAAGAAGCAGATATAGTTTTGGTACATCTGAGCATTTTGAGACCAAAATGAGCTTTGTAGCCTAAGTGTGTCAAAAGTTATGTCAATTCTATTAAATTCGACATTTTCGTGACCTTTGTCACGTGGTTGCGCGGCTGTTGTTACGGGCAACCATCGAAAATCTTTTTAAAATATGTTTTTAGCTGATTTGCCAGGATTTAAGAACCCCCTTTTTTGAATTTCAAAAAAAAGTTTTTTTTTGGCCCACCCTAGCATCCATTATGGTTTGCCCAGTTCCGCAAGGAGCTGAACATGGCAGAGAAAGTGTAAATCCAGCTGAAATGAAACTCTTCCCGGGTTTACATAACCCTTTCGCATCCAAGCAGACAACTGTTGCTCTGCAGCAATTCGTATTTTAGTGCAAAGAAGAGGTCAATTCTTCAACTTCCCCAAAAGCCAGCCACTTGAGAATCACGCGCACATGTGGTCTACAAAGTTTCACAAGTTGTGCAGAAGCGTTTCATGAATGTGCAGAAATCCTCCAAGGGCGCCCGCCTGCTGCATAGGATGGAGATGAATCTTTTTGGCGCATTTCCTTGCAAAAGAAAGAAACCGGGGCAGCAAACAAGAAAACAAGACAAAGAACATGAAGCAGCAATAAACAGTCAATTCATGCACGCAGAACACACTAGAATATAAAACTGATGTTGCACTTACAGTATCTACTTGTCAAATCAAAATCAATGGTACATTACAAATAGACAGGAATCTGTAAATCCAAGTTGTACAGCCCTAACCTTACCGTCATTGCATAGCATCCTATAGACTAGTCACAGTTTAACTTTTAACTGCCATTTGAACGCAGGTGGTGAAGAAATATCACATAAGGAAGGATCAGTGGAGTCCCAGATATTTGGGCCATGGTGTTTTAGAGACCTTTTGCCTTTGGCTGTCGAAGCCAGTTGCCAAATCTATCCATCTCATGTGCCAACACGCTTCATGAGAGTGGCCCTGACGTACAGAATTAAACAATTGATCAAAATTGACAGGAAGTTTACCCCAGTATAACCTGTGCATGAACTTGCTCATTTCAAGAATGTATATACAGTATCATTAATTATAAGAAGGTTTAACTTTTTATGCATATTGAAGATTACTATGAGTTAAACTGTAGTAAACTGATCTCAATGCATTATTACTTGGGAATATCTTATCCTATAAAACACTGCAACACTTCGGAATAGTTTGATTTCAAGGTTATGTATGTGGTCTGTTCAGGAAAGATGTTGGTCGATACACCCCAAAATACTTGGTGCAAGTTGTGTGTTTTATTTCATAGTCATTACTTTTTACTTTAAAATAATAAGATTTGCTTAAGTTGTTATTAATAAGCGTATATGTGGTTTTTGAGTAATTTGAAGACAACTTATTATATCCCATCCATTCATCAACTTTTGCTGTTCACTATTCACTCAATTTTGCAGGTTGGCAGAATTGGCACAGGATATTGTCAACAATGTGTCATCAGAAAATAATGTAGAGTTAAGTTTGATGCTTGTGGGAGGTCATTCACATATAAGGCAAATAGTAGTGGTCCTAATGATGAACCCTGGGGTATCCCTAGAGTTACCCCCGAGTAGTTGTCCTATACTCCCCAACAGCAGTATACAGCTGTCTGTCTTGCAAATAACTCGTAAGAAGTTTGTGTGGTAAACCTCTAATCCCACAAAAATATTCCAACTTCCGTAGAAGTATCTCATGATCAAGGGTATCAAAGATCTTAGACAAATCACAGAATGCAGCACAAGTAGTAAGTCCTTTCTCTGTGCTTTGCAGAAAGTTTTCATGTATGTCATATATAGCCAAAGATGTTGACAATCCACTTCTAAAACCATATGGGTGTTTGAAAACATCTTGTGTTGTTCAATATAGAAATACCGGCGACTACAAAGTAATTTTTCAAATATTTTGTGGATGAGTGATATAAGTGATATTGGCCTATATTTGTTACAAAGGTCTTTTGCTCCCCATTGTGAATGGGAACCACTTGTGCACACTTTAAACTTTTGGGGTAGATACTCTTTCGTGTGCAAAGATTAAAGATTTCGGCTAGAGATGGGGATAAGGTATTTTTAGACAATTTTAGTTGTGATGTCATTCATTCCAGCACTCTTGCATTCTAACAACCTGTAAATGTTTCAACTTCTTCAGGAAATGTTTAATGACATACAAAAGAGTAACGGCGATTAGGATTAGGCCTGCCTCATTCAATTTGTACCTTTCCAAGACGACAATACTATCAAAACGTGGCCACTGCAGCAATGAAAAACAGCGCCATGTCCAAGATTGAGGTTGGTAGTGGTACTAATATCTCCCTTTATGGTCTCTCTAAGAACCATCCAAAAAACATAGTCTCTGCTGTTTACTTGCGCAATGCGCATGTTCTGTCTTAAAATTTCTGACAGGTCTATATGAGCTCCGTGACATTAGGTCAAATGGAAATTTTTTATATAAAGTAACGTCACAACATTCGGAACACGTCAACGCACAGAATTTTCGATTATGCTGGACACACAATATGCTTCTGGTTGCAGCAGCAATTGGGCTGTTGTGGTCCGGTTTGGCAGGTTTTATCGTGGATGTGTTTGTTAGTGATGGCATAACAGACGGTCAAAACCTACTTTCCTAAAAACTGTTGCTTCTCCCCAAACTTGTCAATGTAATCTCCCATGACAGAAAAAGCGATTCATTAGAAATGGAATATTTTATGACGGCACGTCGCCTTTAGTCTAACATCTGTCCTGTCTACTTTTCGTCAGAGTTGCATCTTGTCGTCATCAAGTTTAAAACTATCCCAGTAACAGATGATCCTCTATAACCTGAAATGTAGGGCTATCTACTAGAGTCCTACGGAGCGTGTTAATCCGCGGGGTTACGCGTACCCGCAGAGCTATGTGTGCGGGCGAGGGGCAGGCAGGTGCGAGTTGAGCTTAGTGCGGGGCGAGGGCGAGATACGAAAATATTTGTGGGGGTAACAGAATGTTGACACAGTGCATGTGAAAGTGACATGAGCAAGAAATTCAATCCTACAGAGAGCTAATGGTACAAGGTGTAGCGACATTCTCCAGTTGTGTCGAGACTACAGATTGGAGTTTACAGGTCTCAGTATCTCACAAGAAATACGTGCTAGTAGGAGGTGGCAACTTGCGCTGTTAATGAACGAGTGCTTGGTGTGGATGGTCATGTCAGAATAGCATAAGTGAAAATTTAAAGAATTGGTCAGTGAATGACGTACTATTTTTCAACAGTATTCTAGCTGATGAAAAAGCGATGAAGGTTGACCAAAATGTTTTACATTTTTACTTTATACTACGATTTATAGTACGTGCTTCCGTTGGCTTTGAAATGACCAATAAATAAATTGCCACTAGAGAGGAAAAGCTTTGCATGAGCTTTAAGTGGTTTTCAGACCAACAGTGACAGGAGCTGGTTTGGCACGGAAAAAGTGCGGGTGTGGAGGGCGTAGGTTGGGAGAGCGCGCGTAGCGGGTACGGGTTAGAATCTGTGGGTAGTGGGCAAGATTTCTCAAATTCCTTCGGATCCAGTTTATTTTGCGGGCACAGAGCCGGAGACTAGGAGAGGACAAAACATTTCAACCCGTGCAGGACTCTGTTACCTATTTACCACGCGGCACTCATGCTTGTGATCTGGAGCTCCTTCGTAGTGAAACCTGAATATTACTAGAAGTCAAAGAACTGCTCATGCTCAGTTGACATGGTTTGAACCTTGCAACTTCACACATATTCAACCACAGCATTTAGGCTCAGGTTAACTGGATTCATTTTGAGATTTGATTTTGTTCTAAGAAGTTATTGCAGTTAACATTTGCGTCTGCCCTTGATTTTATGCTGCTGGCAGTCGTTCGATTTTCACATTCGATCTATAAGAACCTGACTGCGAACCCCGCATTACAAGAAGCATCGAGTAGTTCAGACTGCGGACATTATTGTGTTACAGTGAACGGCATTCAGCAGCGTTCGTGATGACATATTCCTAGCAATCTCACTGTGTTGTGAGTCTTGTAATGTGTAGCCGTCCATTGTGCTTTCAGTCACCAAAATTGGAGGAGTAAGTGGGTTGAATGGTGACAAGGGCACACCTACACCTCAGGCCATACAATCGAATCGGTACCTAGAATTCCAACCACAACTGTGGGAAGACAATTCCTAAACAAATTACGTTTGCTTGATCTGAATTCAGTTTATCTGCGAACATACACTTATGTAGTTTTCATACTTTAAACCACATTCCTTCATTTGCAAATTATTAGAAATATGAAACAATAACACCGAATCGAACATGCATTTCTGCGGGAATACCGTTAGCTAAGCTAGGTGAACACATGAGTGAAAACGATTGTGTTTGGCTGGAATTTAAGGGTGCAGTAGACAACACACCTTTCGCCTGGTTGGACTGTCGGGAGTGATTGTGGGGCCACACGGAATCGCATAAGAGAATGTATGGGGTACCAGCAAAGTTGTGACTCGAGCCAGTGCCTCCACTAGACTCGAATCACGATTGTAAATGACTCGACTTGTGTTACGTTTTGTACGGAATGACTCGAGCAGAGTCACAATGAATGACTCGTAAATCGAGTCAGGGTCATTTTTACAAAATATTCAAACGTTTTACTGACAAACACACTTAGTTTGCACAAAAAGAAAAGAGCTTTTTGTGCTTCAGTCGCGCTCGATTATGGTGCAACGTTCTGCTGTTTGTGATTGTGTCTCGTAGTGGTGTTATTCTAGTTGTTCTGGATGACATAGTCCACCTGGCATTGTGGTAGGGCTGTGCAGTCGGCCTTATACTTTTATTTGGTTATTTTGACGGGGCACGTGAAAAGCAAGGAGGTATGTTTGTTGCAGCAGGATTGGTTTAGACTTGTGGAACTGACTGAGAGTGAAGGATGGAAGTGACAAAAACTTAAAACGTCAACAACGAAAAGAAAATGTTAAATCTTAATTGACTCGATATTTACTCCAGCTGGCAAACCAACCACTCAAAGTGGTTCGACATTTTTTGTGACTCGACTTTTAATCGACTCCACCAAGTCATGACTCAAGTCAATCTTACTAGATAATATTTAAGATGACTCGGATTCGATTCTGACTTGTCGGGCTTGTGACCAGTGTTCCCTCTAGGACAATTGTACACTGAGCAAATGTTTGTTTTGTTGCGCAGGAAGCGCATGCAACTGCGCAACCATGCAGACGCACAAACAGTGAAGCTTTCCCAACGTTGAAAGGGCTATGCGATATATACAAACCGTATTAAATTTAGAATGTTGGCAGTGCGCGAGAATGAGATAGCACTGCGCAAAATGTCTGGTGCTACTGCGCAATTGCGCACCTTAGAGGGAACACTGCTTGTGAATCTACTGGACTCGTAATTCGACAAATATGACTCGGCTATATCGCTGGCGTGTACGCTAACCTTACGAACCAAGTCCAACCGAATGTGTGTACGAATTCACGCCGGATTTATTCCGCAATTTCGTACACATCCAAGCTAAATATGCAAATGAAACTTCCGAATCTTATTTAGACTTCGAGTCTCGTATTCGGCTGTTAATATTTCTTGAAGTTTATTAAGCATCGTGCCAATAATTGCAACAAAAGTAAATACTTTTATGCTCATTCAAATGATATATAACCACTCAAATACATTGCAATGAATGATTTACTATAAATAAAATATTATTTTTTAATATTTGTACTTTCTCGTGGTCAGTCCAACGAGTGGGCTGATCACATTGTGGGTCTTCCCAAACATACCCTATTTGGCAGTATAGGCTGGCTGTAGCATGCGTATAGCGTAATGTTATGGTTCCATTGCTATTATCAAGATTTTGAAGTTTATTGCAACTTTATAAGAATTTGTCACTAGTATAAACACTCTATACTTTTTTATTGTCCGTACAGAGATACTTTGTGTCAGAAAAAAACGGATTTATGCTTTTTAAAACCAAATGTACATTTACGTAATATTAACAGTAGTCAAAGTGCTGTAATATGTGAATGAAAAGGCTATTTTTAATGTGAGCTCAAGCTTCATGAACGAAAGACCACACTGAAAATCACTATATTGCTATTGCTGTATGTAAAGGTAGCTTTTATCTTTTGTACGCAAGATGCACACTAAAGCAAGATAATTAATTGAACAACGAAAATATAGCTGTAAGCAAATATGTCCAATGCGCAATGTAAAACGGCTACGTGAAAGAAAATCGGTAGAGACAAAGAGAAATTTGTTCTTTGTTATAAAACTACTATCATTTTTTTGGCAGATCATGACCATTTTGGGAAAATGTTGCTGTTGACCGTACTATTACTTATGTAGGCGACGATTTTGGTCGCTCAAGGAATCTATTGGTATCCTTTTCCGCAATGAGACTGAATTTCACGCCAATGACCATCTTTATTTTCCCTGACTCGGACAAACTCAAACAAGTGTGAAGCAGAACATGCGCGCAAAAAACTTGAGACGTCTCGAAATCATCGATGATACTGGCTCTCACAACCGCGCGATGTGAAGCTCGTACATCAGAGCGTGTTTGCGCCATCGCGCGCGAGGTGCATTCGATTAAGAAGTTGAGGGCAATGCAAATTTGAACAAAACACAAAAATCGCTACCAATGCTTTTTTTTGTTCAGCAACGATATTGACCTCAAAAATGATACCATAAATTGTAGAAAACCATTTCTGACGTGTCTGGGCGCGCGATTAACTGCAATAAACTTGGAATCTGGGCGGAATTTCACAAACCCAGTTGCGGATCGATACTGGTGTCCGCTAAACTTCTAAGCATAATTGCTAGCTGAATTGTTACTTTATCCTACGCTTTTATTGAAAATTTTTATGCAAATAGATCATATCAATAATGAATGTCAAACGCAAATGTGTATTTTGCCAACCCTACTGGCAGGAAATGTCGTTAAGTGGTTACAAGCAGTGGTTCAATGCGGATGGCAATTCAAATCAATGACATCATGGGCCGAATCGCACAACTTTATGACAACACTCAAATGCTGCATCACAGCTTCCAAACGGAGGACAAAAAGCACCTTTACGCTGCCCTCCTTCCTGAGCACTCTGTGTCAGTGTTCCCCCTTATGTTATGAGCGCGTGTGCGCTAGCACGATAGATCTTTATAGGCGCGCATATCGAATTCGCGAAAAGACGTGGGTTCTGTAGTGCAGGAAGCTGAACTTTTTCTAAATTCTGTTCAAACAGTAAATTATGCGGCAATTCGTAACACACAGGCCTACCTAACATTGAGTTTTGCGGGAATGCTTTTGTGCGACCGTGATAAAAATCTCTCGTATCCTTTCATTACAGTGGCGGCTCGTGGCTGTGATTCATGGTAGAGCTGCAACTCCTCCCAACAAAGATTTATTAAAGACTAAATAGCACGAGGTTCAAAAAAGCACCACCACGGCGCAGGCTGCGATGATGTACGACATTTCTTTTCCTACGGTCCATTCTGAGATTTCCGAATATTGCTATCTTGCAGAGACTTGCTATTGAGTGAATGACCGGTGTGGCGCTGGTGTATCTTTAAAGTTATAAGCACACATTAATCCGACGCAAGTAACAAGATTCAGCTCGTTGTTTGTTGATCCACTGCACTCTGACCTTATATCTCCCACGCATAACATTCCCTTCACAGTCACTCATTGAAAAATAACGTTTGATTTGCACCACGGCGGTGGTCTCAAAAAACGTCACAATCCCTGCCGCATTGACTCAATGCGAGAATGGAAACACCCGTAGGTGATCCAATCACACATCCGTATTAGAGGAAAGAGTGCCTTATTACTAGGGCAACCAATTTCTTTACCTAAAAAGTCAAAATTTTGGCTTTATAATTTACAAATTTTAACTTTATTTTAACCAATCAATTTTCTGTGTTTGCAATTGAAACGCGGAATACAAAGCGTACATAAGAAATCAAACCGATAGGTTAAAAACCTTTTTGCTGTTGAAATGAAAAAATATCAAAGTGTGAAAGAATAGCGAATAGAAAGAAAAAAACCCTAGGCGAAAATCACTACAAACGCACAAGAGAAATACCCAGTCTCAAAAAATCTCCTGAAGTCACTGAGATGGTTCTACATCAGTGGTTCTTAACCGGGGTCGTCAATAAATTTCCAGGAGGCGCGACCCTTGCATGCTCTACAACATGGAAAGTTTTCGAACGGGAATGTGTACCTTCCAAACGTTACACCAGTGCTAATTTACGCCGCTGCACGTTATTTGGTTTAGTTCCGGCAGAGATGGAAGTCGGCGTTAAGTTTTTTGAAATTTTGCGGCCCAATTGGAGGCTGCATCAAACATAATGTTTGTGAGGCGCAACTAGGGGGACTGTTTAGTCGGCATGCCAAGTCCAGTTGGCAATAATATCCGTGCCGTTCTCCCATTTGAGAACAGCATGGTGCACATAGAATTTAAAGGTAGCCGGCTGCATCACAGAGCGGCTCGCCTAATTCCAGATGAACATGAATGCATACATTATGCACAGCTCCACGCAGCGTGGGATGCCGCTATGGCTTTCTGTAATTCGACGAGCTTTCTGCAGTGTGGCCGTACACCTGCATGATAATAATTTTCTGCAGTACTCCGGCGGATTCTTCTCTGATGCGACGATGTATATTTACGACGATTCGACAGCACTTGAGCCATACTTGTTGAATGCGAGACTAGGTTTATGCGGCCTGGCAGCTACAGGCCAACACAGGACGTCGACTTCTCCGCCAAAGTAACTTTGCTTTCTGGCCATCCCAATGGCTGCACTCAGCTGCTTAATCTCGGAACCGTGTCTTTCACTCACACTTAGCGGCGCGGAGCAAGTGTCTACAAATAAAAATAACAGCTGTATTTGAATATCCGGTATGGTTGCCAGATCACTTGAAATTTTTTCAAGGACATTTTTGCAATGAGGTACGGTCAGTGGCGTGAAGAGGTCTGGTGATGCCCGGGACGACTGTTTGATTGTGTGCCCCCCTAACAAATTCTAGTATTGAGCAGTGGAGTGACTTATGGTGGTCAATGTAACTGGATATACGCTGTTTGTGACGTCACAATATGACGTCATTTTGTCGTTGGTTTGGCGAAATTTTTTGGCACAACGTGCATATTATTCTACACGCAGTCTCCTTACTCATTATTGTAGTCTACAATGTGTCACTGCAATACACATACATTAATCAGCGCTCCAAGTTAGGAGACCGGAGCAAAACACAGCACTCATCGCTAAGACAGAGCAGTTCATAACTTCTAAAATATCCCGGCAACGCGTTAAAACAGGGGAGTAGAACACACTCAGTGCTACGTCAGAGGAGCTCACAACTACAAAAATATAAAGCTGCGCATTCAAAGAGTGCAGTGAAACACACTCAACGCTACGATGGGCAGTTCACAAATTAAAAATATGGCTGGGCAAATGTATCGTCGAATAGCAGTCGAGCGGAGAAGGTATGCGGCTAGGATGTTGGACAGACACCCAGGGTTGACAGTTTGAAACCTGCTAAACTACACAAGAATTGAAAATGCGCATAAAGTACGCAAGAAAACTTTCGTCTTTATTTATGTGACTGTTATGCGTACAACTACTGGGGGGACATAGCAGATACGCGTTTGTGTTAGCCGTTATGATCAATCCGCCCAGAACCGCCGCCAGAAAGTGTTCACTAGGGTGCTTCGCATTTGTGCAGGAACGCTTGATATTGAAAATTTGTCAAAATCTCTACTGACTTATAGTGTTTCATATTTTAATTTTGGGACCTGGGGCTTTGTCTGAAGGGGCGAAGCCCACCAAAGCACCCCCGTGGCGACGGGACTGAATCCGCCTGAACTGCCGATTAGTGATGAAGCTCGAAATGATGTACATAGGCCTATTGCAAGCACAGGTGTGAACCTGCATTAGCGCACACCCAGGGGTGCCACATCAAAAAACGAAACGGGAAACTAATGATGCATCAAAAAGTCAGTTAAAGCAAGCAAGTTGTAATAGGACAGTTTTGAAATTTGCCTCAGAAAATCACGCGACCGTAATTATTTTTCAATTATTTTTTGTGACTTTGCCTTGAAAGCTTGATCTGGGCAAAGTCACGTCACTATCAGTTTAATTGGGTGTGCGCCACACACCGAGAGTATAGGTCCCTGGTATTGAGGAATGTGAGAATTACTGGCGTTTGAGTATCGTAAAAACTAGTGTTGACAAAGAACACAAGTTTCGAAAAATCAAATCCATGCAGCATGTGTTAGTAGTCTTACATACAATAGGAAAATCATATTGCTACAGCATTTTAATTTTTGCAATTTCACTTTTTGGATGCCCGGGGACGTTTGCCCGTTTGCCCCCCTCTGCACGCCACTGGGGACGGTGGGCTACTTTCAAAAAGCTATCACGTATAGGCAAGTCAGGCTATGTTAACCATGTACGAAATTGAAAATAAACGAAAGGTATTGTGACGACGCAGCGTTTCTTCAATAATTTACTTTTTACTACACAACTGTTTGAGATGGAACAAATCTATTCATTGCCCTGTTCATTTACATTGTTTGGTCTTGATTCTTGAATGTTCAACGTAATCAACAGTTCTTAAATGAACAATTTTAAAAAATTCAAGAATTTTCAAGGACGCCGGAAATTATTCAAGGACAACAAAATGTTTTTCAAGAATCAAGGACATTACGCGTTTTGATAGCAAATTCAAGGACAGTCCTTGGCGCTCAAGGACGTCTGGCAACCTTAATATCCGGTCTATGCGATTAACGGTACTAACTTCTTCACGCATGAATCGTTTTCGTTTGAGATTCTGGAATCTTATGCGAAAACTCGGTTATAGCGCTAAACCGATATACAATTAGTCGGAATAAACTGTATTCACTCTGCGAAGTAGTGTGCGGTTGCAAAGCTATGCAGTGTGAATAAAACAAACAAATATTTGCAAGAGTTCGCATACACAAGCAACTGCAACACATTAAGGATGCGGGCTAGAATGGAACATGCATATCTGTGACTACCGGTAAAGCTTGTGCAATGTCGCTTAAAAGAAAGCGTTTTCCATCTAATGCTGCAAAATAATGTTGCATCAAATATTGGCCAAAAATTGTCAAGTAATCAGCGGCTTGTAGCGAGCGAGTGTAAGTAGTCATCAGGTTCAATGCAACATTCCCACTTTTGAGGCCTTATTGTGAAAAAATATGTACCTCTTTCTTGAACGATGCAGAAAGTCTAACAAAGTATGGTTGCGCGCTTTGATGCATTGAGATTGTTTATATTCGTCCTTAATCTTTGAACATTACAACCGCATTTTACTTGGCGACTGACTGCTCGCACGTTACAGCGTTTGTTTGAGGCAGTGTCACAATACGTTCGTACTTTACCTGGCCTTGACCAGGGTTGGACTCACTGTCCTACTCTGGATGTAGTGTTGTACCAAGTGTTACGGGTTAGCGAACGATAATGTCCCTATGGTGAAAGTGTCCCGGTTGTTCTACCTCCAAACTCCCTATTAATTGTTCTATTGTGTTTGTTTTTATCAATCTGCATTGCGCAAACTGTGTGCGTTTGTACTCTATGGACGTCGTGTCTGTCATAAAACCTTAAAATAAAAACATGAAATAAAATTAACTAGATATATATTTGTTTTTACAACTTATTTAAACTCAGGTGTGCATGAAACAAAGGAAAATCACTTGAGGGCGTGAAGGAGAAAAGGTTAAGAACCACTGTTCTACATTGATAGACTTTTACATCAAGTACAGTACTACGCCTAGTGTACAGTACTTTCAGTCGTCCAGTAGTGGGAAAACAAAATTATTATGTCAGAAGTCGCAAAAAATCCAATATTATGTCAGAATTTCAACTAAACTTGCAAATGCATGTCAGCATCTCTTGTTGTAACTTTAATAAAATCTCGATCAAAAGAAAAAACTGCTGTAACAAATTTTGACCTAACGATAACTTTTGTCCTAATGGTAAATTTGAAATTTTTTAACCTAATAACTTTGGAACCGGTCATGGTATCAGCATGAAACCAGGTTTGTGGACGTTTCATAAACTTTTAAAAAGGCAGAAAAATTTTGACTTTATTGACTTTTGGTTGTCCTACTTATCACTAAGGAAAGCAATTGCTATTCGTTGAAATACTGAACACAGTTGTTTAATGTCACTCACTAATAGAACGATGCTGCGATCGACTACTACTTGCGTGAATTAATTTTCAATGATTAAGTGCAAGAAGTCATAGTTACGGATTTTCTGAAACATTGGGTGTTACTACATGCTGTGCAATTAAATCGTAGGACAGTATTTGAGTGGAAATTACTTTTGATGTTAAGGGTATTTTTCAGAAGCCGACTTGATATTTGAACTCAAGCTCGTATTTGAGCTTGACTTTTAAAACCTGTTTCAATTCTGACGCAATTCAAAACTGTAGGCCTACTCCAAAATGATATTCTAAGGTTTTCCTTATACGAGGCTGAGAAAATATCAAGACAAGCATGTGCTCAAGTCGCATTCTGGAATACATTTCATGCCCTTTCTACCAATCAACCCCCAAACCCAAAATTACCTTGCATATTGTAAATCCGAACGACTCCACATGCAACATCACCTCATGGAGAATTTTCAACCTCTTGTTGTGTTAAAGCCATTACACACATTAAAAATCACCACTTACCAATGTGGTACGACGGGACTATAGCCTACTGATAACAAAAAAACTTTGCGCAAACAGGGCGACATCACGTCTACTTCATTCTTATTTTTAACTTTACCTTTACGCAGTCTAGTATAAAAATAATACCAGATGTAATCACTGCAGCAAAGCCTCATTACTAGTTTAATACAATGTGTTGTATCATGGTGAATTGTAAAGTTTCAGAGTCTAGAAATTAAGTACCTTGCCTCTCACCAGCACAAGAATGAACAAAGTGATTTTTCTGCCCGCCACAGGCCACTGCGCTTGCCAGCCCGGCGCTGCGGAAATCACAGCTCCAGCTCGCATTTCCAAGTTTGGTCTTGCCTGTGCTTGATTCACAAGCCATAACAACCCTTCCAGCACTTTGCTACAGCGAGACTGGCGCTGCAAGCGCTCACAGCTCCAGACTTTCGTCATTTACAGTGTTTACTATAGAAAACCAAATAAATGTCTAATATTCAGCTTTGTGCATAAAGCTTTGGGAAGAGAGGACACATTGTCAACTCTTCTTGTTAATGCAAATTTAAATATCGAAGTGGAACAACAAACTGGCCTAAAAACAAAATTTACCGTTAAAATAAAGGGTGCTGCAGTTCCGAAGTGCCTACATACGAGCCGCCACTGCTTTTACACGTCATAGAACTACCGGTAATTCAAACTTTACTTTGCGAAAGATGTTGATCTTATTCCGTGGCATTGCTGTTTGCAGAATGGAATGAATTAGAAATCTTCTTAACGAAAATGTTAAGGGCTAACTTACATATTTTTAAAGTTGCAATAGAAACACAGTAACTTAAGCTAGCTGCTGTTTTCACTAAAGCAGTCACCAATTTCTAAACCTTGGGAAGAACTGGCTGGATTTAATAAATATCCGTTGCCTAAAGTTTGAACGAAGTTTTCCACTTTAACATTTTGCTGATTTTCAGGGACACACAATTCTGAGAAAGGATTTTATTTGCACATCTTCTCAAAACAAAAGCACATTTTTATTTTTATTAAAACCAACCACAAACTGCTCATTTTAGATGCTTACAATACTACCGGGGCTTGTAGGCTATTGTAATCATGTTACAGAACGCTCTTTTGTAAATTCCTGTGTATATCATGTCCAGAAAGACAGATTTTCCTAAATAAACACACTAAACTTATCTTTTCTTCATAAATTTTCCTTTAAGGTTATGCAAAGGTAATTTGTTCAATCGAAACCTCTTGGATTAATGAAAATTTATTGTTTGGTTTGGCGTAGTACAGATTCGCTATATGTGACCATTGGTTGTCAACGTGAAGTCGAATTTTAAAATTCTCTCAAGGTTCCTTTAGGCAAAGAGCGGAAATCGTTTTACAAAGGTAATCTTCTTTGGCATGCAATAAAATGGGTGAACAGTTGCTTTCCTCAAATTTTTATTTCAAACTTTAAACACTGTATTAAGATGTATGGGACAGAGTTCCTTACTGAAGCGTTTACTTGGGTAGGTTTAGCTGCAAAAGACTGTTGATATTGAAGCCCCTTCAACTACCGGATGCGCCACATCTTTTGTAGAACTTTGCACTAACATAACTTGCCAGGCGATTGAGATAGAGAGCTGTTCAAATCCTCTAAAGGTGCAACAGGTCTAGTAGTTTCGATTTTTTTAATGGAAAGTTTTGGATTTGAATTTTTTGTGGGTGAAATCATAATGGAGGTAGGTTTTAGGTCATTTTGGCCCAGTTTACAGGGCCCTGGGCACCAACCGCTTGATGGAATTTTTTGACTCAAGCTTTTTTGGAAACTAGGCTCGAATCCGAGTCTTTAGAGCCCTTGATTGCCTTTTCAGCGTTTAGTGCAAAAGTTATGGCCTAAAAGAAACAAACAAATATGTAATCATCTAGGGAATTCCAGGTGGAGTATTTCATTAATTCGTGTCTTTTTCGCAATAACGTGCCAACCACAAACGTTAGAAAAGCAATCAAGGGCTGTAAAGATGCGGATTTTGGCGTAGTTTTTCAAAAACGAAACAAATAATTGCCTCTAGGGGTTGGGACACAGGGTTGGATAAAAAATCATAAACCTACCACTATTGTCACATCACCCATGAAAAACCTCAAATCTAAACCTTTCCCAGTTTTTTTTTTATCGAAACTACGAGAGCTGCCGGATCTTTAGAGGGTTTGAGCAGCTCTCTAGCACAACCAACTGGCGAGTTATATGCGAGCAAACCAGGGCAAATCGCGATAGTGAAAGGCTAAGTTATGTGAGCTCCTGCATTACTGATGAAAACGGCCTTTCAGACAATTTATTTGTTTTGGTGAATTTTAGTGCTTGTTTGTCAACCTGAATTGCAAAAACGGAGAAACAAAAAATTGTGGCTCAGTGGTTGAAGGATTTTACATCGAATAAACTATTTGAGCAGTTCCCTCTCCGTCGGTGACATTCCACCTAAAAATGTTTTTGCTACAGCCGCTTTCAGGAAAGTATCCATTACAACAGAAATGCTTCTAAGCCACTTTCTATAAGTGAACTAAGAAATAAGGATATTTTTTATGAAATTTATAAAAAAAAAAATTATGAGGAACGACATAATACATTCGTGTGCACATTGTCTGCATCATTTCTACTTAGTCCACCAAGTACAAGTATTTAATTGAACTTTACACTGTCCAACATGAAACGTGCTCGCTAGCCATTATCAAAACCTATGATTCTATCAAATGACTAATAATGGAACAGAAACGTCAAAACTGTCAGTGGAAAAGGTAATCAAGTCTGAAACTGGTTATCAAACTTCCTAATCTGTACACGTACTGTAGCTATACTTTGCACAATATCGCTTTTCACATAAAAGTCATATTTGCTTTTCTGGTGCAATACCGGGTATAAGAAGAATATTTTGAGTGTAATTTTCCTTTCCTCTATTTGTAGTAACATGCCACTGTAAATCAGCACGCATTGATGTTATTTAATGGAAATCGATTTCGCCATACGGCATCTTCAGTCCAAGTCTTATCGATTTCCATTAAATAACATCAATGCGTGCTGATTTTTGTTACTTGTGTAGTGTGCACAGACAGTGCTTAAGTTGAAGATATGGGTAGACAAGAATCGCTGCAGTTAATAGAAAGGAAGACACAAGTTGATACTGATGCTCAAGAAACAAGTAGAGCTTCCAAGTATAGCAACATGCCACTAACAATATTGCGATGGCACAGTCATATCGTTCTTGCCACCAAATTGCAGCTGTGATATTTTTCACCAAAGAGAATTTTTCACCAAGACCTTTACCAATTTGTCACCACAAGATCTCTCACAGTAAAGAATCTTTTACAAACGGAAATAACTTTTGGTGAGAGATGAAATTGAAAAAATGTTTCACCACCGGATTTTACTTCTGTGTATTGTGTACTTTTGGTAACTCACAGACTGTATATCAAACGCTGGAATCTTAGAGGTTGCTAAGTCCTATTTATCGTGGTTATCTTCCGCACACATTGACGCAGTACCCCAAGCGCTTAAATCATATGTTTTATTAACAAGACAATCCTAATTTTATTTTGTTTTTTGAAAATAACAATGTACGTGTGGATTTTTGATTTCGCAGTGTCATGAGTAATGCCTTGAATTTAGCTTTTGATATCTCAAAGCAACGTCTATGTACTTCGCATCTAGGTTTCTTTGGTTGTTTTGCAATAAACGGGCAGAATGTTTAAAAAAGCACTGAAAGATATTCACTTATGTAAATAATTTAAATGGTTGAAATTAGTCACACGCTCTCTTTGTAAACTTTATGATACCGTGTGGCCATTCTAAGAATTGGTTTCAATCAGAATAAATGCGTAATTGATTCAACAAAAACACAGGAACTGTAATGAGGCACAGACCCAAAAACTTTAGGAGCGGTCCACTAATGTGCAAGCATTTGAAAAGTTAGTTGCAAAAATGGTTATAACAATGTTTTGAGAAGTTCGTGTGATTAAAGCAAACTTTTTGAGTTTAAAATAGATTTTCGATGTTCCAGCAATACCTCATCATTTGACGTCAGCAGGAATTTCAACATGACGTAATGTCAGGTAGTACCAGTTGCGCGCTAGCGCTTTGATATTCCGGATGTTACATAGCGCTACAGCGTATGGTGCGCTGTTTCTCACGCAGCGTAGAGGCGATCAGGAACAGGTTTAGTATACAATCTGCATTATAGTTGTTTGCTGCGGCTTCGAACACAAGTTTCGGAAACTCTCAGCGTCAGCTGTCGTACATCTGGCAATTAATAGTGACTACAGGTTGTTGCTATTATAAATACCTTGCAGTGCAACATGTATAACGAGGTTTATTATCTGTTTGGGTTGCCTTCAAAAAGACAAAGGAATTTATTCGTTGTTTTCAAGGGTACTGCGCCAGGACATCATAAAATGTCTGAGTATGTTTATGCCAAGATTGTATACTTTACTCGCAAAGACGTAGAGAATACTTGTGCAAAAACTTTGGACAACCAAAAAGGGGCTTCGGTAAATTTTTTGGCGATTTCGGTTTTTCAGCCTAAGTGTGTTTGTGCTTTCTGTTTGAGTGTTAACACTTAATGAGGAGGCTACGTTTTGCCACAGTGAGTACATTTTTCTGCTCGGTTCCTCTAACTCTGGAACTTGAACAGAGAAAGAACTGACTAGAAGTAGGAACTGTATTCAACACTACGAAAAATGTAGTAAACAACCGGTGATTGAGATCAATAGCTTCTGGCGCTGAACACCTTTAGTATTAACTGTCATACAGCAGTTACTGGATCTCAAGGAAACAAAAACTTGTATGCAGTTATTGAAGCTACGTATAGGGACGAAAGCTAGGAAATTAGAAAGAAAGCGGAACCTGTTTAGCAAGGCTGTACGTTCTATTGTGCTTGCATTTGGGAACCTGCTGGAACTTAGTCCTTCGTTCGTTGAGTTTTGGCATTTGAGAATGATAAACGAACGTAGGCTCGTAAGCTTCACAGGAGTATAACAGGTGATGTCGGTGACATTTTTCCAAATAACAGAATTGTTGCACTAGCTGACAATATCAGCTTCCAAAAATGACAACAAACAGTTGTGTTTGCGTGGCTCAGTGTCAGATCGATTAGGGCGACTGGACCAGTTTCACAATTTCAAAGGGACGACTCATTTTCCTGTGATTTTGTTCCACCACCCCAGAACACATTGAAGATTGAAAATCAGTTTGATCGCGAGATGACCCCACAATTTGACGAAAAAAGTTACACTTTGTGCTGAAAATATATTGACCTTCGCGCAGTTAAGCTCGTTTTATTAAAAAGTGAGACCGTGTTTCGTTTAGTACCGAATAATGCTGACAAACCTGAGTTGAACAACTTCCCTTCTTTCACCCTGTTGCAATCGCGAGGTAAACTAAGAAAGTATTTTGTGTAACAAGGCGATAGTACCCGCGCATGGTAAATATTCGCCCTGGTGTGAATACACGGTTCGGAGAACGATTCAGAAAAACTTTTATCGTCTTTCCACAAATAAAAGCATGGCATTAGATGAACTCACGAAATTTCAGTGTTCGCCCAAAAACTATGCCTTTAAAACTCCAGCAACATATACGCAGTGGTGTATTTAAGGGGAGGCGAGCGAGGCACTTGCCTCGGGCCCACCCTTTTTGGGCCCCCCCCTTGAGATGTTACGCGCGTAAATTTTCCTTATTTTTGATGAAAAACTTCTTATTCACTCATATAATGTACTACAAAGCAGATCATAAGTAAGTACTCTGCTTTCAAAGAGGTCCCCTAGAGAATCTGTGATGTGCAGGTACTTTGCTTTCAAAGGGGCCCCAACAACAACTGCAACTAAAAGGCAATTTGCTTTCAAAGCGGCCCCCAACAGCCACTGATATGTGTAAGTACTCTGTTTTTAAACTTCATTGAAGGGGCCCCTAAAAGAGACTATAATATGTAAGTACTTTGCTTTCAAAGGGCAATCTACAGAAACTGTAGTGTGCAGGTACTTTTTTTAAAAGAGGCCCCCCTACAGCCACTGCAATTTGAAGGTAATCTACTTTCAAAGGGCCCCAGCAGCCACTGAAATGTGTAAGGAATCTGCTCTTAAACATCATTGAAGGGGCCTTAAACTGTAATGTATGAGTACTCTTCTCGCAAAGGGGCCCCCAACAGCAACTGTAATGTGTAAGTACCTTTCTTTCAAAGGGGCCCCCAACAGCAATTATAATGTAAAATTCCATACTTCCAGAGGCCCCAACAGCAAACGTAAAGTGTAAGTACCTTACTTTCAAAGAGGCCCCTAACAGCAATTGTAATGTTTAAGTACCTTGCTTTCAAAGGGGCCTCCAACAACAACTTTAATGCGCATGTACCTTGCTTTCACAGGGGCCACAAACAGCAGTTGTAATCTGTAAACACCTTGCTTTCAGTTGGGCCCCCAGCAGCAACTGTAATGTGCAAGTAATATGCTTGCAAAGGGGCCCCAAACAGTAATTGCAATGTGCAAGTACTATGCTTTCAAAGAGGCCCCCAACAGCAGCTGTAATGTGTAAGTACCTTCCTTGCAAAGCGCCCCAATCACCATCTCCAATGAGCAAATGAAGAAAAACTTCAAACCAACTTCTTTACCTAAAGAAATTGTGGGTTGAAATTTCTTCCACAAAGTTCTGAAAAGGTCCCATCAAATATTAGCGAATAGGCCAGACTTGATAGGTGATATTTAAGCTCTTTTGCCATCTCATAGCCAGTATAACTTCAAACGTTTTTTCCTAGCACAGATTTAGTCAATTGTGTGGGCTACTTGCTGCAGTAGAAATGTTTTCAATAAGGTACATGATGAATTATTTATTTATTTCCTACCTTTGCACATTTTTCAAACAACTAATGTCAATGCAAGTTAAGGCAGCCTTGACTCATCCAGCCTCAAAACTTTCCAAAGACAAATCTCAGAATGTGATGGCGTCATCATAGGCCCCCTATTTTTATTCTTGCCTCGGACCCCCCCAACCCTAAACCCATCACTGCCCGTACGCCTATAGTGACAGGAATAATTGTCCAAACCCAGACTTGAATTAGTAGAAGGCTGGTTGAAAATCTTCGAAAAGGCAACGTGCTTGGTGAATTTCACATTTGATTTGAGAGAACAAGCAGTCTTTCTCTTTTTCCTTTCCCGCGCTCAAGTTTTCCCAAACTGCGTAATACGTGAGCTTTATGCAAAGTACGAACATAAAACAACGTCAGGCAGCGGCCTCTCAACCCCCAGTGCGGGTCACCTTCCTGAGCAAGCCGTTCGTGCCTAAGGTTGAAGAGATTCCAAGAGACATTTGCAGGGAATCGTTAATCTTCTTGTGCAATAGTATTAATGGTTGTGGCAACTTGCAATCAGCTCAGCGACCTACAATCGCACAGTTGCACCTCCAGACAGTCGCGACGAACCGTCATCGTAACCAAGAAACCAAAACTGTAACTGAAACATTGTTCTATTTAGGCTTACAAGGTTTGTCCTGAACATAAACGTTGTAAAATTGACAGCGGTTACCGGATACGTATTTGTGAGTAAATACATTTTTCAAGATTAAAAAAATGTGCCTTTCTTTACAGCAAAAATAACGCTCTTTGTAGCAAAAAATATAAAACTAGGAAAAAATGGAACGTGTGTGCATAAAATACTCAGAGCCCGAACGCTTTTTACCACAATGCTGACAAATATTGCTGTGTTTTCAGTTAAAGGTTGGACAAGTATTTCCGAACTGTTGTTTTCGTACACAGCACACAGATTTCCTGACTTAGGTTCGGAAACTGGCATGTTTGTTTTTGAAATTTATTCTGTTGCTCGTGAGGACAATTCCCATTGTTTTAACCACATGATACTTTAGTGGTAAGTGGTCTACTATTTTTTGCTTTGGCGGCCACTTTTGGCTTAAGAAGAAAACGTGTAGGAAATCTTGAAATGCTTTCTTTTTTGGCGTCGTGGAAGACAAATATTTCCATGTGTACGGATTGCTTATCACCGATACAAAACCGTGTTAGTTGCAGCAAAACTGCAAACACCTTTATAAGGTGTTGGTAGTTTTAATATACATGAGTTGATCGCAAAAATGTTTTTACCAAATGGTCTTAAATGTGCTTGAGGATTTTTTCATTGTGATGTTGCATTTTACACCATTTCTTTTCAAGTATTACCGCTAAATTCCAGGCTACAGCATGAAAATCTACAAACTTTGTGTTGTATTGCTAATCTTCTTGGAGCTAGTCCAGCAAAAGTTGGCATGTGCTCAACTCACAACATCTAATACAAGCCTTGCGTCACCAACTGGGACCACAATTCCAACGACACCAAGTAGGCATATTCACATATGATTGTGTTCTTCGTCACTAACTCTATACACACTTTTCTAGGCGATTGACAGTAAAGTCTTAGCACATGTCTTTTGAAGCTACTTAAAATGCTGGATCTATGGTAAACTGCTTTGAATATGATTAAGATGCAAGTCAAATGCTTTCTTTTCTATCTCTACCACATTCTTATTTCATAACCATTTGTAGATCTCAACATGTCCTCTTTGATGTTTAGCGCGAATGAGTGACTGCCACAATGGAGGAATCTGTCTTATCTACAATCAAACGGGCTACTGCAAAAGTTGCAAATGTCCCACTGGTTATACGGGTAGTCTGTGCGAGACAGCACCGACTGTCATCAAAGTTGACGTCACTTATACTAGTTTAGCGAATTCTTCAAACAAAAGCCTGAATAAAACTGCCATAATCTCTCTGGTAAGTGGTGAAAATACTGTAGTAAAAATAACGTACATAGATGGTTATACACAGAGTGAACCATAGTAAATATCAGCCATTATCCTTACAAGTTTGTGGGGCAGTTTACGTGCCATGACCTGGCGCTGCTGCAAATAAAATTACGGATGAAGAGTGAATGTGTCTGCATAGGAATCTTTAAGATTTTAAAGCTGATTAAGCACTATTTATTAAATATTGTGAAAACCTACGTTAGCGATTCATCTTCAAAAATGTGGAAATGTGTTTTTTGATATAAATTAACTTTATTTTTATAGCCTTCTTCACACAATTTCATACTTCTTCAAATAATTTTGCTAAAATATGTACACAGACCACGCAATATTAGGGATCATGTCTGTTGTACCTTTCGGTTCAAAAAACACGTCTGCTATGACTACTACGTATATGTTTGTGTATTGAGTAGAGTAGCTTTCTGTAGAAACAGTTTGTTGCAGTTTTCTCTTTAAAGCAGATCAGCGCCTGGAATTGACTGCACAGTTACCTACATCGATTTTCCTTTCTTAATGTTACCCGATTAAATCAAAACAACTTCAAAAACTTTTATAACCATCGCGCCATAAGCATACACATGAAAAAATTGCAACTGCTTTTAAATTTATTGCCCTGCGTTTGAAGCTTTGACTGTTATTTTGTCTCATGGCACTTCATGCTTCTTTCACCACGCTTTGAATTATTTTGACAAAGCTTTAGCACCACGTTTGAATTATTTTCAACAGTATTTCGTTCCACTTTTCAACAAAGGTTTTGTTTAAATTCCATGTAAGCAAATCAAAATTTCTTTTTTGGCAGTTGACCATGCATAGACCAAAATATGACTTACTTTTATAGTAGAAAGCTTCATTCAAGGTCTACTAGTTCAACGCTAGTATGTACAAACCTTCGTGAATGGTGAAAAATAGCCTAAGTATACGAACTAGGGGCTACAGCTTTCATTAATGATGTTGCAAAAATGATCTTATTAATCAAAACTTTTCCAAAGAAGGAGATGCATCTCGTATAGTCAATTGCAGCACTCCTGATTTCTGCTGTCTCGTACACTGCATGCCAGTGCATATTGTAATAATTTCCATGACCTTGCGTTGTTTGTTTTTGCGGTGGTGTTCATGAACTACGCACGATATATTCAGAGTCTAGTGATTCTGCCCACTCATAACAGATTTAGACTAACGGAGATATAGGTATATATTATAAAATATGTACATAAGAAGCGTTTTGACCGTCTTCACGCCTGTTTTGTCAATGCGCTTCATCTCAAATGCACAAAAGGTTGTAGCGTCTAATAAGCTTGAAGTCTAGTGCGTAGAAGAGTGCATTTGTGTGATAACGCAAACATGCAACTTTTATTCAATGACGCAAGACTATTTCTGCCTCAGGTGCAGCGAGTGTTCAAGGAGCATGCAAAAAACTTGACGATGTCGGTTGTGACATCATATAAGTTAAATCTTGTGAAACCATCCTTAACAATCAAACTTCTTCGTCCGCCAAACTGGTATAACTACACCAGTGTGACGCCTCTTGAAAACCGTCTGCGCGTGGAATTGCAAAACAAAGCGTCTTTGAAACTATTGTTTGGAAACTCAAAGAACATCACGTTGCATGGACTGATTATGGGTGAGACAAATTATGCAAACCTTTTCTTGAATGTTCACGGACAGATCTTGTCATCGACACAAGATCTGGTTGCAACCATGTATGGCCGTGAACCATGTCTGGTTGCAATTCATTTAGACTTACACCAGATCTGCATATCCAGCAGCAGTTTATATTGAGTGAAAATTACGAAAATAAGCTCATTGTGTCAAAGGGGCGTCAATTAAGGGATCAAGGTAATCGTTTGCAAGAAAGTGGCCCAGATTTTCACCCCTCGTTTTGCCACTGCATGCGATCCAGGGGCGTAGTGGAGTGGGAACGCGTGGGAACGGCGTTCACACACCCTTTTGCACTAGTAGCATTACTTGAAGATTTATATTTTTCATTACAATTTCTACGTGTAGCCCCTGGAGCAGCATAAATGAATGAATGACAAGTTCATTCGTGTGCAGCACCTCAGCATGGTTGTGTAATTATTGTTTGTGATATCAATAACGGTATTTGTGCACTTCACGCTTCGTCTGATTGTTTGCATTCATTGTAACTCTGCTATCTTCGTCTCAGAGGAGTAACTAGTCTTGACGTTTTCAAGTCGATTCGGCACAGCTTGCCTGAGTGGATTGCGAGAACTAAAGGAACGTTTTGCGTGTGAGGGCATCTGAGCGATGTTTGGTGTTAGAGTTCGGGTTTAACCTATTCAGTGGTGATCAGGGGTGTAGTGGGGTGGGAACGGAGACCCCACACCTCTTTTTTAGCACTACACCCTGATACGATCTACTGCAAAATTCAACGCTTTGGCACTCATCTTTCTTGCAACTCTTTTTAGATGTTCGGGAATGTGAGTCGCTGTGGCACGACTGCAGCTTTCATGCCTGGTGCGACGATATCCAACGAGGTTATAAATGCACATGCGACAGTGGGTATGAAGGAGATGGTAGAACATGTAATCGTAAGTGTGAAACTTTTTGAAATGTTAATCAACCTGAATAAAGACCGAACGGGTCAAGTGCAGCTACCCAATAAACATCTCCCTGATTCAGTGGCGGATTAAGGGGTGTACTGACTGGGCTACAGCCAGGCGCCCCATTCCCTAAATCGGGAAAAAGTGTAATATGTGAACAATACGCAATACGCTGTAAAAGATACCATCGCCAAGTGGAACTAAATTAGTCACTCTGTGCTCACTCATTGAAATTGCTTCGTTGACATAAATGCAGTTGATTATTTGGCGTGTGGTCGGGCTGACACTCACTAACAAGGTAGTACTCCAAGGTCTGGAAAATTAAAGTATTCCATCCGCTTGTCTTATTTTGATTTCCGATGCGCATGCGATATCCACGTCATTTGAACATCGGTCCTGCAGCAGTCCTGAAGGAAGTCGTGAACTTGTTAAGTGGTGCCAAGTCTCTCAACAATGGTAAAAGTCATTAGATGTTAGCTTAGGATAATAAATCATGGTGTTAAAAGGCAGGACTGCCAGAGTTGGTATACACGCCACGTATACATCCCCGTGTGCTTTCATGTATTTGCGTGTTCTTTGTTACCGCGATGCATGTTTGAAGTCTAGCGCGTTGCGTGTGAGACTGAAGACCTTAACACCAGTGGTTCTCAAACTGGGGTTCGCGAACCTCCATGCGTTCACTGGAAGATTTCCAGGGGTAGTTGGATGGCAGTTGAGATTTCATCTATTGCTATTTTTTAATATCCTTTACTACAGGAAAATGCGTGCCGATTAAAAACTCCGCGTAGATTTTGCCTGATCCAGGGTTTTAGTGATGAAGCCATGTGAAATCCTTGGCTTTGCCAGCTAACCTGGGGTTTGGGTTGATTGTTTTATGACTCGGGGTACTTAATGGGGAAAAGGTTGAGAACCTCTGCCTTACAAAATACGCATTGTCAACTGGTAGTTTGATACCAATTCTGGTGGTACTTACTTCCAAGAGTTTTAACATTTTGATACATACTACTTTTATGTGAATCGCCAATATTTGGTACAATTCTTGATAATTGACTTAAAACAGAATAAACGCAATAATATAAAGAAAAGTCGGCAGATATCGAGTTACTTTAAACGTTAACTGATAACAAGAATTAAACCTATCAAGCACGTCTTAGTTCTGTTTCCATTTCGTTCAAGTAACTCTAAGTTTTCTCGCGCTAAACTCAATGACTCATTCGATTTACGACTTTATTAGGTCGTACGATGTGCTTTTAGTTAAGAATTTTGTTGAGTGCCAATTTATATTCTACCTGTAAGTGCAGTAGAAAATAAAAACAATTCGGTAGTATCATGCAGGTTTTTAAAGGAAAATGTTAGGTACCCCGTATGGGCCTGAAGGGACCCGATTTTCTCTGATTCTGAGGACCCGAATCGGGTCCCTGAAACACCTTAAAAACTGGTGTTGTGTCTTATGAATGAACGTAAAACCAAACGTAATAAGTGAAAGTGAGTTTCACAATAGTTATTGCTAAGTGAGTGCATGCTTTTTCCCAGCTAATAATCTTGCTGATTTGTCCTTGATTGCGAGCAGAAAAATTAAATACTGAATTGCAGTGAGTACAATTATTATTTTTACCATATCACTTTGGGACATAACAAACTGGGCTATTATGGTAGGTAAGGTTAAATTTTGGTTAGTTTTAAGGTTAGGTTAGCGTTAATTTGGTCGGCAATCTGGTATGGAAAGCTGAGTTTCCTGAAAATAATTTTTAAAGAAAATTTTATCTATCTCAAAAATGTCGTTTGGAAATATTTATGTAGTGGAACACCGGTAGTACGACCACCAACTGGACGGCACTCAATTGGTCGTGTTAGTGGAACTGGGGTGGTTGCGTCACGCTTGCATTCCTAAAGGTGCATGTATTATTGAGATCATTTCTACAATTCGTTCCTTGATTGAGTTATTTAGCTTTGTCTTACTTGCTGCCTTTGGCTATCGTCACTGTATTATAAAATCACATATCGGAAAAAGTCGATGTGGGCAGTACAAATTCCAGAAGAGTTTACAGTAGTGGTTCTCAAAGTGGTAGATATCGACCCCCAAGGGTCAATTGGACCATCCAAGGGGCCGATAAATAGTCACGGGGTCGAATGGGGGTCACTGACCGGCCAAGGTGTCAACGAATAACTGCTGGGGTCTACTGGGGCATGAAGCCTCCAATTCAAAATTATTGTTAATCGGGCAAAATTATTGTTAATTTTATCATGCATTTCAAGTAAAAAGTACTCAAATGTATTTTGATACATACAATCCTTGTATTAGTAACTGTTGGGCTCGGCAACGCGGTCTACATAAAATTGCATATTTTAATTGGGGGTCAACGTGCAGAAAAGTTTGAGAACCACTGGTTTACAGTATGAGTTTGTTACGTCACATTGGCACTTACTGCGCTTGCACGCGCCACGCACGCCTGCATCCCTGACTATCCTCGATGCTTCAGGTCAACGTGATGCAGCTGCAGGCCTGTAACCAGCTTGGGACACCATGCGGGGAGAAGAGTTTTCTAAAAGGCCCAAATATTTTAATTCTATGTACCGTGTATACTCGCTTATTAGCCGCATCAGCAGATAAGCCGCAGCAGAAATTTTAGCCATATACCGAGAATCAAGGGTAATTCACGAATAAGCCGCAGGTCAATTGACCTTTTCACCGGTGAAGACCCTGCGCGATGAATCAACCACAAAATATTGATTTTTATAGGCAAATGCAATGAAAGTCAATTTTATTGTTCAAAACCTAAGACATCTTCTTCGTCGGAAGAAGGAAGTTCGTCTATAAGTACGGCAGTAGATCGTCGTAGGTGTCATCTTCGCCTTCATCATCTGTGATATGGGTGTCGTCGAGAACATCTGTCCAGGGAATGTCATCTTCTGTTCCGTCAAGGCTATTGCTGATAGAACATTTCTTGAAAGATTTTTGAATCATACAGTCTTCAAGGGAATCCCATGCAGTTTTGGGTATGTTGCGCGTATAAGCCGCAGGCAAAATACAGGCCATCAGGCCATATTCCAGGTAAAAAAGTGCGGCTAATAAGCGTGCATATACGGTAAAATAATTTTAAACTATGTTCAACACATTTTTCCGGGGGTGGACAAACTTTTTCGGAGGTTTCGCCTCCCCTACGCCCCCTGGTTACGGGCCTGTGCAGCTGAGCAAATTGCTGCTGACAGGTGACCAGTTTTCCAGCAAAAGGATAATAATAGAATATGGTGGTCGTGTTACGCCGAGTTCGATTAGCAGCTATGTAAAGGCCAATCTACACTGAGAAGTTGCCAGGAGTAGCCGCGCACGATTCTTTGTATGTTTTATTGCGCCCAGGAGTTGCCGTGCCGAGCCGTGCACGAGCGCAGAATTACCCGTTGCAACAAAACAAACAAATGATTGCGCCTGGCAACTCCTGGCACGTTCTCAGTACAGATTGGCCTCAACAGCTGGACTGTGGCCACGGTCTAGATGCCGGGGTGATCGCGTTAGTGAAACATAAGGCAATGAGCAATGACATAGGGAGGACCGTGTTAAAAAGTGATCATGATAATGGTGTGGTCGTCGACGGGGTACCACTCTATATTCAAAATATTCCACTGGTGTTTTGTGAACATTTATCGATATGGTTTCAAGTCTCCAGCAAGAAATGGAGAGTTGAAATCAATGACTTTCGTTCATATTATGACGTCCATATTAGTTAACGATTCCTTTATTTTTTTCTCAAGCTTTTTTGTTTCAGTAATACAAATACCTCAATTCGTTCATTAATTTTTTTCCCTATTAACGACAGTTTTATACATATATATAGAAAGGGCCCCTTTCTAAGTTTCAGCCAGGACCCCACAAAAACTTAATCCGCCCCTGCCCTGCATTCCAACTCAGTACAACTCTTTTATGTAGACCATTGGATCTCAATGTTTTTTTTCATATTCCACCTTATAAACGTAAACACAGGTCAATTCCTTCCCAACAAAAATCACGAATAAGATAAATTCAAAATTTCACATTACCTACTGTGGGCAAACAATAGGCAATTATGACCCAAACAGACTCTTTGATGACGTCAGTCACTGCAGTTAAACCAGCTCGTCCTTGCGTACTGAGATATTCCAATTTAAATCAACCTCGTTGGGAAGTCTTTTGTGTGCTGAATAAACAAACAATAAAAACTTTGGTTTTTTGTCCACAGCTTTTGCTACCCAATTCCTCTCTGAACAAATTTCCTAGCAGGAACAAAAATTTCCTCCCTCAGTGAGCCCGTTTAAGAACCACTGGTGTAGACACTGTATTAGTTTTAGAGCGACAAACAATATCGAGTCGACGCGTGCTGTTTGGTGATTATAATGACATTGGTTGCATTGGCAACTAATCTTGGCATCCATAGCATCTATGTAGCAGCGAACCAGGAAAGATTCTTGCAAGCTAACATTTTCCTTGTTGATTTTCTGATGGAAACCACAACAAATCTATTTTCGTCCAAAAGCAAATTTCAGTTTATGAAAGTACTGTACTTAGGTTAAACATCTGCAGTAAATATGTTGAGTACAACAATTTGTGGTCATGCGTTATGCTAGAAACCTAAGTTCATCACTGAAGAATATTTGTTGGTGTGAAGAACGCCTTCGGCAAACGGGACCGAATATATTACTGGGGTCTTTTGATGTTAACACCAAACTGCGCAGGTTTGGTCGCTGTTGTTGGGTTGTTTAAATTGCGCGTATGATGATTATTGTTTCTTTGTTCTGCGGCACGTCATTATTTGTATCATACCTAATCTGATGAAACAAAGAATTTTTCAAGTCACACAATAAGTTTCAAGGAAAAAAATATTTTTATTTAAAGCGTTTCCGTTGCTCATTGATCAAATTGTCAAAACTTTCCAGCTAATAGCTTAAAGATATCTCGCTTTACAAAATATTTCAAAACAATTCGTCACTTCGTATTGCCAGTGAGGTAACTTGAGGTGTAAGAATAACTTATCTGATAAATCTTTTCACAACTGACATGTAATCGCTTGTGCAGCAATAAGATGCTCCCTGAATGCAGCGCCATCAAAACCAGGGTATGCTTCACGGAAGATCTTCTTTCCGAATTCAACGGAAAATACACAACCATCTGGATTGCTCGACTACGGCACCACGATCGAGTTTTTCTGCCGAAGGTAAGGGCACTAGAATGATGGCCATAACTCGGCGAGCGATTACGCTGGAGATTGCAGCTAATGGAGCGGATATGTGAGAGTTTAGCTGGTAGGGATTCCACTGCAACGAGTACATGGAGAGTTTTCCGAATTGATCTGGGACTTATCGCAGGAAATTGTTTTGATGAGAGACTGATATTAATTCAAAGTTCTTGTTTTTACCGTTGTTATCAAAGCTTTGTGGTTCTGTTTTATAGATTTCGCGTTTGAGTTTCAAGGTGTGGACAAATATTTACGTTTCTTGATGAAGTAGCCGATAAGACATTTAAGCAAAAGTATTGAAAAGCGTACTTGCACACGAGTTACGCATATTGAGAACGTTATCAAACTTACTTTCTAAGCCCATGTTTCTTTCTAGAATTTTCACGAGGGACAGGTTTCGAAAGAGATTTGAAATATTATTACATATTTTAATGACACCTGTTACTTGATATGATTATGAACCGAGGCGTAATCAATCGAAGTTGCTGGTGTAACCAATGAATCCAAGTAGAGGCGTTATAAGTCCAAGTCGCTGGTCTACATTCATGACTGTTGTCTGAATTGCATTTTCGTTGTGAAAGCGAGAGAAGAATCCTGGCATCAGTTCAATGCCATTTTAGTCACTCGTTTAAAACATCCAAAAATCCCTGTTTACCTTAATCAAGTAACAAAGCAGTGAGGGTAAAAAACTAGCAATGCATATTTAAAAATTAGTCAACAAACAATAACAGCTTTTAGTTAAACTGCAGAAATCAGCGTTTTGTATTGGCAAAATTATCAGTTATATTAGCCTTGACAAGGTGGTGGCAACTACTATATGCAAAAAATCAGAAGTGCTCATTAATGCACTATGAGTGTATCAGACATCCACGGAAAAGTCTAGTTGGCTAAATAAATTATCAAGTTCCTCCAAGAACTCTTGTCCCTTTCCCTCCTTTCGCCGGCCAACCTACATAAAATCCACCTAAAAATGTAATTAGCTTCTATATTCTAAACTATATATAACCTGGAAAATTTTACGAGCTGAGAATATTTTTTCTATTGAACTGGAAATGCAACGTTTTTCCTAAAAAGTCAGCTCGAATGTCCAATCGTGTGAGATTATCATGTTTCATTGAACCTTGAACCACAGCATTTCACAATTTGATTTCAGTGACGGCAATTAGCGGCAGGCTGAAGCCTAATGGTTCCTTCTTGTCGGGGCGGTTGAGGCCAGTGCTCTTGCCCAAGAAAATACCGCAATTCACTGAGGGCCCGTGGACGGAAGATCCAGCATTTCAATTGCGGAGAAGGACACACTGCCACGGGGCTATCCCTTATGTTTTATTCGTCACGTTAATTTACATTCGTTGCAGGTAGCGCAAAAAGTTGATTTATGCTGTATTCATCACTTGCGCACCTTTTCGCGCAGAAAATTTGTACTGGTTGATGCCATCACAGGCAACGCTAACCCGTTGGTTATTCAATGTGGTGGTACACCCAAATACAAGAATTCGAAGTGGTCGGGAAAAGACGTCTCCTGTCAAGCAAGTAAGACCCAGTGTTTATCTACCTAACACTTCGCAATAAAAACTAGTGGTTAAAAAATGTCACTTCAATCTGTTTAGAATTTTTTTATGTTGAAAATTTGCATATTTCACTGATTCAATTTCAGTGGTGAAAACGGGCAGAACTACTGATCATTGACATGCACACCATATATAAACAACAATTAATTCATTTATTGGTTTTAACAGAAAACTTCCGCTTCCCGTGCCTCCCCGTTTTGTCTCACTGCTTTGCAGATTTTTCACCACACACAAGGCTATAATACCACGTTCTTTGGGTACTTCTGCAAGAGTCAAAGTGCCTTGTAAGCATGAAGAAAATATTTATGTTTATAACAGAGCCTGCTTGATCAATATAACGAAAATGGTGCGTCGGCATTCCTGGATTATTTTCACCGAGAGCAATTCGTTGTTTTCTGTGTAACGCTGTATGCACCAGGCAGCACCTTGCACTGTGAGGTTAAAATTGATCTAGAGAAGAATGGAAATCATGGTATGTGACTCTAATTCTGATTTGAAATGAGAGAAATTTCGAGTTGTTTTTGGAAATTCCCTGAAAAAACAACAGAATGATTTTGATTAGATTGGCACTGCTTACAGCACCTTGAAAACTGTTTTAAGAGCTTTTTACAGTTTTCAAGTACCGACATCTACCGGTCTACGTCCAGAGCTGCCTCAAAAAACAATGGTAATTTAACTTGTGCTAAACAACCAACACCTGGTTTGCATCCAGTTTGTACAAAACCAAAGCCACAGACTACATCAACTTAGTCGAAAGAAGCTCTTGATAGGCAACAATATATTAATACCCTACTGACAGATAAATAAAAGGACAGCAAATGGGATACATACCTTTCAGGAGTGGTATATTACAAGCTAATACGGGTTGTGTTTGTGAATATCAAAGCAAGAACAGCGTTTTTTAAGGAAAAAGAACAAATGACCAGGCACTGAAATTGGCCGCGATTTTCCGTAGCATCCAAATCCAGAAAAAGAATCGCTTTTCCAAATTTGTTTATTTTCTCATTTCACTTTAAGAAAAATTTGCAGGATGTATAGTTTTGCGATCAGAGAGACAGACAAGCATCTGTGAAAATTCTCCCATTGTGGTAGCAAGTAATAATAGTGTTTCCACGCCATGATCACTCTGCTATTGCTTGTTCGTGCCACATACCTACAGGGGCTATTCTTCGTGCACAACATGTTTGAGGTGAATTGCACATTCCAAGCCGCGCCCACCGAGAGGTTGCAACAACAGTATTTTGTTTTTCTATTTCTTCAACTGACCCCAAATGCCAAGCCTGGGTCCAACACTGAAATAACTACTTGAAAATCAAAAGGAGTCAAAAATTTGTCAGCTCTAAAAAACATCGAACTTTCCCAGGATTAACTACATACCCATTGCTGAGAAGCACATTTTCAACGCATTGTGACTCCTGATAAATTTTGACCCCTGAATGCATTGCCACCCTTACTAAATTCTTCAGTCAGATGGAAACTAGCTGAAAGTGAAAGTATGGTTCTGCCACAAGTAAATGGATTTAAATCTTGTAAACATATATGTGTATCTCAATAAGAATTTTTTAGATTCGTCATTGAAAATTAGTAACATTGACTATTTATATTTGATCAACTACAAATGCTTTTAGGTCACGAAGTGCTTGCGAACAAAAGCAACAATCACCTATAATTGTAACCTTCCAACTTGAGTTGTGGGAAGTAAGTTCACGCCATAGGTGAAACAGGCAAGGATCTATCGCAAATTTTTAATAGGAAATCGATTTCACATAACACTACGCATACCCTTTTATTTGAATAAGATCAAAGGACTGACGATGAGTAATATTACGTGAAATTTATTTCCTATTAAAAATTTCCAATAGATTCCTTGCCTGTTTAACTTGTGGAGTGAAGTTACTTGAATATAGATGTGTGCAAGTTTGAATCATAGCAAAAAGATGAAGGCAGAGCCCAGTCAGTTGATTACTCAAAAGCCTACAGAAAACCAAGAGATTTTAACTGTTGAGTTGCAAGATTGCTCATTTTGCAGTATTTCAAAAACGGTAAGTTCAGAACGATCTCATTAGATCGCTTAGGTGTTACAAAGAAACCACCATTATTCTTTTCCGCTTTCTTGGCGTGATCCTTGTTTTTGAATAATTTTTGCTGATTCTAAGCATCTACTTATTGCGAAATCCTATATAAAAGAAAGCTGTTAACTTGAAGTTCATGCTGTTTCGTTAGCATTTTGACAGTCGTTTGTTGAAAGAAATTTGTGCAGCTTTGCTTGATTCATCCATAGGTTTTGCATGCAAAGACAGAGCTACACAACTGCATTGCGTTTTGTATCGAATTGGACACCAAAGACACTTCGCATGCAGTCTATTTCATTACCCTTTGCAAGTGCAGAAGCTCATGGCCTTGTTTACGTTTTGTTTTCAATTTTTTCTTATAACTAAAGCTGCTAACATTTTTTTAATGTGCACTAATTCAGTTCAAATCTAAAATAAAAAATAACCATTGAAGTGTGCGGTGGGAAATATTAGAACCAAACAGTTTTACTCTGCCCTTTGCCACTGTTTTGAGAAAAGCAATGTTATCATCACTAATATCAACAATTGCACACGAAGTGTCACCTGTGACCGAAAGAATGATTTTGATCTCAAACACAAAATGAACTGAATTAACTGATTTCTCAGATGACCACAAACGTTGTAGAATTGTATTTTATTAATTACGACAAATGAAATCCTCAGTAAGTGATAAACGTAAGATTTATTTCCACATGTTTTTTTTTCTGTCTAGTACTGTAGATAGCCAACGTTTATTGTCTATATGCCGCTGGCGCTGGTGTAGCTGATTACGTGATGAAAGGTTTTTGAATGCTGCACTTATTCTATCTTTTATTTAGTCATACCGTTCGCCGTTGTTCAGCATGATCGTTATGAATTTTCTCCCCGTCTCTGAACTTGGTCCAGCTCATATTCTAGTGCGGATTAATCTTTCCCATCCGAGGCAAAAACCTGTCCTTTCTACCTGATTTAAATTCAGTGTAGCGCCAGTCGCCTTTTACCCTGGTGAAGGTGGTCTGGATATAGTCCTTAACGTCTTAACGTTTTCACTTATACCAGTTCCACTTTTCAAAAAATGCCGCATTGTTCACGCGCAGGGTCCCCACGTTGTTGACAAAAGCAACAACGAACTGTGCTTGAGATCAATTAGTAGTCGGCTGATATGTACGATTCATAGTTTCCTTGCTATCGAAAGCAATGCAGTCACGAATAACAGCGTTAAGTTGCGTGTTAGCGTGCGATACTCACCTCAGTGCAGGATATGCCTAATCTGCAAGCAACCCATGTTTCAAACACGAATATTTTCATACATGCCCCCTTCCACTCTTCAGAAGCAATAGCCTATAACATGAATCATTAACGCAGGATGGAGAAAGAAAGGATTTTTAATTTGCTCCTGAAACAATGCGTTTCCATAGAGCCCTGACTTTGAAGGATAGAACATGCGTGATGCCTTTGACGAGACACTGAGAAATTGCTCAATTCAAATGTAAAGATCAGATTGTAACATTATTGTAAAAGTGGCCCAGTTCAATTCAATTGCATTCGATAGTGATATGCCACTGAAACGTTTAAATGGTGATAATAAACTAAGGAAAATGACTGTAACTACCAGTGCTAGTCAACAGCAATAAAACCTGATTATTCATTGAAATAGCGCAATCAACGCATATTTCTTGCCTTCGACCTTTTCTGAAAAATGCATAATTACACAAAGGGAGACGATTTTCTATTCCAAGAAACCTTTCCACAACCTTTGATATAGTCGTTTCTAGATTGCGCTGTTTGATTAAATCTTCTTTAAACTATGTTGCAAAGTATGTGACCAACTAGGATAAAATATCGCTCAAATTGATCTTTAATACTTTCAAAACTATGCAGTAAAAATTCAAAAGCACTACGCACATCATATACAGTTTTATCATCAGGCTTGCAGCAGAAATCCCACAACACATCCCACAGAGGTGCAACTCCGATACGATTTTTTTCGTGAAACATGCGAATCACGGTTTGCTCAGCGCAATCATTACTTACGCAAACCTTTTTGTGAGCGAATTACAATTTACTTGTGTTTCTTTTCCAAAAACAGATTTAAACATGACGGCAGCAATAGCCGTAGAGGTCGAGAAATTCAATTTATCTTTAGGTTATATTCACGAGTGGCGGAATGCAGTGTAAATAAATCGACACTTGGATTGTTGGAGTAAGTTCTACATTGTGCGAGATTCATTGTTTCGCGGTCGCAAAACATTATCTTTAACACCACGGTCAGCTACCCGTTTGTACATTGTTTTTTGTTCCGGCCGTATCCTACGGTCAAAAATGTTGGATGGTGACCAAAAGTTTACAACCTGAAGTACAAGAGGCAGAGATGGTCTTTGGCGAAGAGGCTATGTCGTGACATTTTGCAAGATATTGAGCAGATGTGAAATTTCCACATGCCTCAGTTTATAGCCACGTTTCGGAATAGAAAGATCCCAATTGCGGTAGTGCCGTTACATGACCAGACTGCCCCAACAAAAGTTGACGCAGCGATTCGTGTTGCCTACATTAATGGTAATACGCCCTGAAGGCCGACCATGGACCAAATGCTATTAGTACCTCTCCAAGAAGATATGTTTGCCCCTTCTTGGAGTGGAGCCAGAAGAACCACTTTTTCAGAGGTTGCTGAAAACTGCAGGGTATGTTAAGACCTCCTATGACCTGCTCGATGCCGCCTTCCCAAGAGTGTATGCAGTTTTGAAAATAAATGGATGATAAATGAAAGGACAGAGTCATCTTTCTGGTCGTTGTGGTTTCGAGTTGCTATTAAAGATAATCGCGACCACAAAAAATAAGAGGATCTTTTTATATCACAGTTCCAGTGAAGAATCCTTGTGGTCCAGGGTCTACGCAGTTTTTGCACAACACACAGATACATGTAAATACGTGACAATATTTATCAGTCATGCTATATAAGATAAAGCTCTCATGATAAATGTGTTGCAAAGCATTCGAAGCCTTGATTAAAAAATTTGCATGCCTCTGTGCGCCAATGTGCACCTCATTTGACTTATCTTTCACTTTTTTCTTTTTCTCTGTTAGCTCTTTACCTAAAAATTTTTGATTTTAGAATGTCCTCATTTCTCTCACACTACTGGATCCTTACATTATAATGGGTGAATAACACTATAGCTGGGATCTGTCAGTATTCTGCTCCTGTCAGTGTTGGTCGTGTGCAAACACCGATTCTGTAATGCCTGGTGGCTAACTATTTTTGTGATCTTGTGTTGTATGACTGCGTCTGTGATATGGACCACGAGTCCGTAATAAATTATGTTATTATTATTATTATATTATATAATGCACTTTTTGTTTGTATAACCCACTGCTTGTGAAAAACGCAAACGGCAAATACCTACAAAACTCAACATCAACCGAACATGTTACGAGGTCCATTACTCAACTTGACAGCTACCAAAATTGTCCGAAATTGCGCATTTAATAATAGTTTTTATAGCGATACTAACGCCTTGGTGTTCTACATCCAGGTTCGGGCCTGAAGATCGCAATCGCAGCGTCTGCAGCGAGCATACTGATTATAATTTTGATTCTTGGCTGGTTTGCCGCTGACAGCTGCGTTAAGCGGGAACGTAAAGCAAAGGCTGAGCGAAGACTGGTGAGAGATGATGACGTCTTCGCCAGTGAAATTGACTGAAGATAAACGATGAATTGACAAAACGATGAACCTCGCGCAATATAGGACTTACTGAGGATCAAGGTGTGATTACTTTCTTCACCCGTTCCAATCAAACGCCGAAAATCGCGTTTTTCTACCAACCGCTTTACTTGTCTCGGCAATTCCATCACCATGGATAAGAAGCAGTAATTTGCATCAACGAGGCAGGCAACGTATGGGAGAGACTTTTTGAGATCTTTTCACATGCATATGTGTTTTGCGTGTTGAGTTGAATCGACATAGCAGTTGAAAAAATTAGTTGTTTTGAACTGGTATAAAATTAAACACTGCAATATTTCGACGTTCCATCAGTGTGAATTGCATATTTCGAATTTCATCATGTACAAGGTCTTTTAAAATGATACCATTCATGAGTGACCTCAAACTTCCCAGGGGATGTATTTTGAATTATGTAACGCTTTTATTTAAACGAACAAAACAAAATTTTAATTGTTTTTGAAGCATAATTGCATAAATCTGATATGTTGTCATCTGTTCTTCATATTTTTATGGTAAGCGCTACTTCTCACATCAACGAAGCGTCTCCTTATACTCCAGGTTATTGCGGAATACTTTAAACATTTTCTTTGCACTGACGTTTGAATCGTTTGACATATCAATGGGTTGATTTTTTTTGCACTAGAGCAGCGGTCACCAATATGTTGCCCGCTGGCACCAGGTTGTCCTGCCAGACAACGTGGGTCGTTTGCGGGCCACGGACCTTTTGTGAAAATAGCATTAACGTGATCAGCGTACTCACATAGATGAATGTCATTGATTTTATCGATAATAACATGATTAAAGGTAAGTTGAGCAAATCATTGATTTTGCAAGTGTGCATCAAACTGACAGTCCTTCGCTTTAATCGATACCCAAGACGTTGCTCTCAGTTTCAAAAAGGTTGATGACCCCCCCCATTATAGTGCATTTCGTATGCGCATTTGATTTGTTCTGTTTGCATTTTGCTTTATGTTACGCGTTTCCGAGACTTTTTTATTACTATATGAATACTGTATATGAACTATAATAGCATTCGTTTCTACAGTTTACAGCCGATTGCATGTTTATGACCACATGTCATCTTAAAGTGCCTAAACGTATGAATACGTTTCCATACGACAAGACATTACAAAAATAGCTAGCTGAGAAAAAAGGACTAGAGTAAACTGTAAAGCCAACATTTTTGGTAACGTTACGGTGGCTGTAGTAATGTTAAGGCTGATTTTAAATAGTTTTTAGATATTTCCAGTTCGTCTAAATCCAATCAATACGCGTGTTTATCGCACTTATTTTTTCTATCTAGCTGATGCGACAATTACCTGTACCATTTCGGTTGATCCAGATTCTTGAGAAAATCTGCGGTAGAATGGCTGAACTATTCGCTGAGCGAAAGACCAACCAAGCAGAAAATTTTTATCCGAAGTGCAGGCGCAAAAAGGCAATTTTCGTGGGCATTTGGTTCATGGAGAATTTTCGTGAACTGTCGTGCGGAAATATTTCCGAGTTTAAGTTTCGAATTTTACTGTGACGTTTCGATTTTACTGAAGCGTTACGCGTTCGTTTCTATCGCAAGTGTGACGCCATATTTTTTAATTCTTTTATGCATACGAATATAAACTCTTTCTACCCGAAACTGATCAGACTGCATCCGTCAACCCATCACTGCGTAAATAGATATGCAGACCGGTCCGCGAAATACGAAGATTAAGCACTGTGAAGTCAAGTCTCTAAAAATCAAGGACGTTATGTAGCCCACCCCTAAAGGAATCCATGCTGGACACCTTTCTGACTGATCTACAATCTCTATATATCAGGCAAGTGACGTGTGCTTATACGTCACGCGGTCGTTTAAAGTTGGACTGCAGCTCCTAGTAGAACCAGCAGATTTGTTAAATTTTATGTCTTAATATTGGCCAACCTAACTTGCTCAAATTATTGTAAACTGTCAATATTTAACTCATGGTTCAGTGTGTAAGCTCGCGTCTAGCTGACTTTCGCAATTTGTCGTTGCAACTTGTTCGCGAATAAGATTTAGTTAGAGGGCTGTTCAAATCATCCAAAGATGCGGAAAGTCTAGTTTTTGATTGAAAAAAGGAAAGTAATGAAATTTTGGTTTGTTGTGGATGGCGTCATAGTGAAAGTAAGGTTACGCATTTTGGATGACGACATTGGGCCCTGGGTGTCAACGCCAGGAGCCAATTTTGACTCAAGTTTTAGTGGTAACTAGTCTTTTATAGGATTTGATTGGCTTTCTAGATTTTCTGGTTTTCTGGTTCATACGTTATGGCCAAAAAAACGCAGATTAATTATTTCCTTAGCGGAATTATCATCCACAATCACAATCAGCGGTGATTGTGACCAGACCTGGGGAGAGAAGTTAACAAACAGATACGGTGCATTCGGGATCTTCTACATGCCTACCAAACAAGTGCTTTAGAAAACTAGGGGCAAACTTGGCCATTTTGTTGCTGAGCTATCAGAACATATTTGTGCTCATAAAATTCTAACATCAAAATTCATGCAAGTTTTTGCAGATGACCAAGGAACTAGTTTCTGCACTTTCGTCCACTAATTGCTAAAATGCGAATGTATTGCCGCAACTGGAATGTCGTAATACAACAGTTTGAATTTTCCGTCGTGACCAAATTTCAAAATGGAGATAGCTTCATGCTAAACGATTAGATTCTTAACTCTGGGACAGTTATAATTATTTCCAAGATTCAGTGGTCATGACATAAATTCCGTAACCTCACAGTCATATGAAGTCTTCAGGTTAGTCGAGAAACAAATCTATGTGTGGCCCGAGTCCGCTTTCGTTGCCCCTGTACTTCTGGCTTGCTCTTCGCATATATGCTGCCACAAACGGGCGGGGCGGTGGCGCCCAAAATGACTTTTTCCCAGTGCTCGGGAAACCCTGTGTACATCAATGATGGCGGAAGACTAACAATAACGCGTACGCTGCATCGCAATCAGAACAGTTTACCCTCAATTCTGTGCATAGTTTGTTGTCTATAAATACGTAATGGACAAGCTACGACGTCATAGGAAAATCGGAAATGCTAGAGTTTGGCACATCTCTGCAAATGGTCAATAGCCAAATGTCAGTCATTCCCTCATTATATGTTGATCTTAAACCAGCTGGCTTCTGACAATGTTTTTGCACAGCCTAGCTTACTTTTCTCAGTTGGGTGATCAAGATCCAAATTTCCAATACTCTTATTTTTCACACTGCATATTTCATTTTTTTATACTGCAAAAAATTTCGTACTGTACATTTCAGTCTAGTGTTCGCTGGTAAGTTGGTATTTGGCAAACTTTGTTCTTTTTGAAGTCATGGCAGGTGATGTTTTTAACTGTGTTTTCATGAAGGAAGTATTGATGCCGTGACGGAGGACGAGGGCCACTGCCACAAGGAAGAGGTTGAAAATAACAGGTGCTAGGAAGGGGTTCTGCTTTCACCCTTGTGTTCACACCAAGCTCTCCAACACCTCTCTTCCCTGGACAATGCAGCATCTATGCCAATCATGGAATTCCCGTAGCCGTAGGATGCTGAGAAAATGAGGAGGGTCCCCCATTTTGCCCAGGACCCGCCAGAGCAGATCACGATTGACAATGCCTTTGCAAAGCCGATGAAGGCAATATATAGGCCATGATGCTGTTCCCTACATTTCTCTTGTAGAAGCCTGCTTGCGAAAATCTTGTCAGCAGTGCAACAAAAGCCGCACTGAGGTTCTAGAAACAAAATGTCAACGACCTGTGTCAGAAGACGGCCCAACATTTCAAGTTCAAGTATTGTACTTCGGCAGAGAGAAGGGAAATGCCACGGCTTTTGCCGCAGATAGCTCTGTCGCCTTTCGTGTAAATCATCCTGGTCTCGCTCAATGCTGCAATGTCAATACGTTTTTACCAATCATAACATTTCTACACGCATCCAGATGGCCGTTTACAACGCCATCTGCGTCTCAACACTGCTCTACTGTATGCCAATCCATCCCCAACAACAAGGCGGCAGTGACCCGTCTGTATAGTATGTGGCCGTGTTTCCGTCTCAACCTTCGTGCTGAGGATCGTCATGCGCCGACACAAAGGGATGCGCTGTTCAGCGTCGTGCATATACTACACATGCAACGAGCTTGGAACTTATTTGGATTGTAAGTATTTTCGACTTGTTCACGTATTTGATTATGTATTTTTTGTGGTGGTTGAATTAATGAAAAATATAATATTACCTGAGAAGCGAAATGTGTAATTCAAAATCGAAGAGAAAATTATAATGTACCAACAGTCACAGAAAGTTTATAGAGGGAGAGTTTGTCGCATAAACGCTTTTCGGGAAAATTTGGAGAAATTTGGGTAAAACATAAATATCCTTTGAACTTTAACGAAATTGCCTGCTTCTGCACATGGGGTCAAAATCATTGACACCGCTAATATCAATAAAACAAGAGCAAAAGTAACAATCATGTGTACCTGTGTTGGAACGTCATCAGTTTCAACAGCGAACTTGTATTTAAAGCGTTTAGTCCAGTGGTTCCCAAAGTGTGGCATGCACCCAATAAGGAGGTAGTTTAATTTTTAAGGAGGGGGGGGGGCATTGAGACAGACTGACGAGGTCTGTTTCCAAAACTAGTTGAAACCAAGGTATCGGCGTTTTGAGCTTCCTAATCGAAATGGATTTCACTTCTTAAATCAAAAAAATTATATATAACCACATGGGGGATATCGATTTTCGAGGTGATTAGATGGCACGGGAAAAAACGTTTGGGAAGCACTGACTTAGCCACAAGTCATTGTTTTTTTCTGTCAAGTGATGAGGTTTTTATCTAGCATGTCCGACAATTATTTTCAGTTTATTTCACTGTTATTGGTAGATGGCTAACCAAGTTCTTCATGAAATACATGGCTTGAATATTCAAGTAAACATTTCATATTGAACAAGCATTGGTAAAACTTTGAGCTTTAAATAAGGAAAAAAATCCCCAAAACCATGCCCTGTTGCAAAAAGAAATATTCATAAGATTTTCAACAAATCACAGTTATTTACTTTTACTAGTGCTGCTGTGGTTTTCGTTTGCATGGGGCAATACTTGTGATGTAAATTATTTTTTAAACTAAGTGTGGGCCTCTAAATGCAAACTATCCCTCCTGCATACAGTCTGGTTATCCTCACATTCCGCAAATCAACCTTCATTATTACATGCCCAAAAAGCAACTGTTTCTTAAAAGTTGCATTTTTACGGAAACATTCCGCAAATCACAAAAGTGGTAATCCCTCATGATAGAACCTTTTCCTTTTTTTTTCTGCAATACTTCTTTTCTTGTGATATGCAATTCAACGCCTTGCAGTAATGTCCATAGGATCATCAAGTACAAATAAAAGTACAAGAAATAACTGGTCGATGTCGGATATAAATCTACACAAAATGAACTTTCCTCAAGGTTTAATTGCTCATTATCACAAAAGACGAACATTTTGAAAGCATGGAACTTAAACTCGTTATAACGTCTGAATGTCAACTGTACATCTTTGATTGAACATGCATGATAGTACACCATATACACTTTGCAGTAGATTTTTGTTTCTTGCCTGAGGTGCTTTCTAAACCCTTGTCAAGTGAAAACAAAACTGTAGTGCTCCTAAGATAAATGCTGGTCTCAACATTAAAATTTTTGGATCTTGTACAAGGTAAAAGGTTATGTACAGCCAGCTAAGTCAAAACCAGTGAATGAATTGCAGCACTACATTCACAGTAACACTTAAGGCGAAAGTAAATACACTAGATTAAATAGAAAAATATAGGTCTCTCTTCAAAGATTTTATACTGGTGAAGGAAAAAATGCTACATCCTAAACTTATTTACATAATACCAAGCTTTTTTCACTTGAATGTTAGGACCTCACGAAAGCGCTAACATGTACTTCGCTAAATAAAAATTATGGCAACTAACACAATGATGAAAGCACATTAACATTATTGGAAAAAACTTGCACCTGCACGTTCTCTGCTGACACAACACCTCATTTAGAAGATCGAGGAAGTTCTTATCGAACCCCAAAATGCCTACTTTTGTTTCAGTTTTCTTTTTTTTGAAGTGAAGTAATTGAAAAATGGGGCACTTTTCGCCCATTTCAAATAAGCTCGAAATTGGCTTTTGTTTTTTAGCCTCTTTGTAAAGATTTTTTGTCAATGATTTTTTATATCATGTGTTATTTATGGTGGTAAACGCAAATTCAGTGTAGATCTTGTTGATACGCGACTACCATAAGAATCAATGTAACTGGGAACCGATAAATTAGCAAATGAACATAAAATGAAAAAACAGCTTGTTAACTTTGAAGTGCACCTAAAACTCTATACCTCAAAACAAGTTTGTTTTGTACAGACAGGAATTGAAACGCAAAAGTTCTTGCGTTGTAAGCACGCATTTGAGCGCATTGCATTGAGCAATGCATGCTGTATGAGTGTGGGGAAATTTACAAGAAGAATGTGTGGCCAACTTCAGTCCAGTCAAAAATTATTTAGAGACATAATGCTCTAAACAAAGACATTTGTTGACAAAACGTACAGCGAGAAAGAGTTTGATAACGATGCTTGCTAATTTCGAAAATTTAATACCACCCCTCAGCGTAGGCAAGCTTCAAACTGGGCCTGATTTGAAAAAGGTTTCTCCACTTTCATCGTTTTCTGTTGGAGTGATGCTTGGTTCGCGTTTTTTCTTTGTGTCTTCTGTATCATAGAAGTCGTCTTCCATCTTGGCCCAATCTTGCACTTCTGTTTTCAGAGTCGCCAGCACAATCACTCCTCCGATCGCGGATATTCCGGCACCGACGTAAAACGCCACTTTCCATGCTTCTCGAGGATCGGCAATCTGCATCATGAAGGTAGGGATAGTACTTAACATGCAATTTCATCAGTCTCAATTTGTTCGTTTCAGCTTCATGCGGCAATTAGTTCCTTGGGACGAATAAATATTAAACCCGCAGCACAAAAATTGTGCTCGTACGCAATTGCAAGCTTTTCCATTGCAAATAGATATTTCTCAGGAAAACATCAAGTTGGACTCACTCTTTGTGTGACGTAACCAGCGACGAGGGGAGCCACTTGTCCAGAGATAGTGGCAAAAGTATTGGTGAATGAGTAAAGAATACCAGAATAACGAGGAGCGATTTCAATATGACAGACCTGAAAAGCATCGGAATAAAAATGAGTATGAAATTCTTTTTCCGCTTTTTCATTCATTAAAGGCCAACATTCTTTTTTGCATCATTTTTTGCAGCAGACAAAAGGCAATTTAGGAATTAACGTAAACGTACGTCACCAACAAGTTGGGAAAGTTTCTTGGTTGGGAACTATCCCAATAAACATAAGTCATACTTTGGGAAAGCAGGCGATGTTTTCTTCTTCTTTCCATCATCTTTGGTTACTAAATTTTTGTCAAAACATTGCTGGAATAGTTTTGCGGCGTAGCTGCCAAATCTTAATGGTGCTCTCATTGCAAAGCTCATTGCAGTACAAAAATAAAATGCAGATGGACTATCAAAAAAATGTTTATACCTTAAAGCCTGGAACGCCGAATCCTCCAAAACTGGCCGCTAGACTGACCATAGCAATTGCACCAAATGGACTACATCCTAAATATCCGGCAGCGATGAGGAATGCTGCAGGGACGAACTGAGCTATACATGTAAAAAGCTTAGTTTAGTTTAGAAATAAACACATGCATGTGCTTAATTTTTAGCTTTACACAACTTTTGGCAATCAGACAGGGAACAGACTCACACTAACAATTGCATGCGAGACTCGACATGGCTTCTTGCCACACTGTGGCTTTTCATAAGGAAATGTTTCGTACGCTTTTAGTAAAAGAGTGAACATCTACTGTGTGATTTCATAATTACCATAATTACGGTGAGCATGCATTACAAAAGCGTAAAAGCCACGGAAAGGCAAATTAGTGATGAAACATCAAAAAAGCGTTTTGTTCCATTGCTTCAAAGTGGAAAACTTTTCTTCGCATAATTATTTATCAAATAAATTTATACGTACAAAACTTTTTCAGCTCCAGGTTAAATAATTAACTATCGAATTTCTGTCCACAGGCAATATTGCTTCTCTATTAACAATCACTTGCGAGTCAACAGAACTTAAAGCAAAACGAACGATTTAATTTATTTGAAACTACAGTCCGCAAAATTTTCTTCAGTTTATATTTCATCTACAGTGAAATGCCACCCTGTCGAAAACGGCCGCATAGTTTAAGAACATCAAGAAAATTTTGGTGAATATGTTGTCTCGTCCAGAAGAAATGTGACAAAAATTAGAAAAGCTTTATCTCCGCTAAATGAACTGCTTTCAATTGTCTTTTAACGACGTGCAAAGCAACACTTTGGCGATCTAACTATTCCAGTTTCGAAAATCACGACGAAGATCGAATTAATCGTCTCACCTATAACAATTAAAATTCTTCTGACATTGAGGGTAGACATCAATTTCCTCTCTCGTATGACGTCTGCTGTCCATCCGGCTGCAGTTGTGAAAAACCACACAGATATGAAAGGTATTCCAGCAACAGCGCTGTTCTGCAACACATAGACTGACATTTGTCACTTTTTTTCTAAAATCGTAGTCAAAGTTATAGAAGGGCAGCCTCATTTGCCTCCTGTTATGTAAAGCCTCATGCCAAATTTGTCAGAACTTCACTCCCACTATTAAATTTCTTCCCTAAAACTAAGTTTCTTAGTCTCACTAAAGTATTATACCTTTACCCAGAGTTGTCAAATTGTACAACTGCATTCAAGAGCATCTCAACTGCATATTTCAATAACAAAGAATTATGCTTCAAGAAGTGAATCTTTGTCACTTTATCGCGTGGTGTACTGCAAATGCGCGGAGAGCATACATTCTTTAAAATTTTTGATAGCACAAGCAACCCATTCCACAAGAAAATATTTTAGGATTTTGAAGCGTTTATGCATACGTCTTGCCTATGGCCAAGCATGTTCGCATAAAAAAATCTGTTTCAACAAGTGTTGATTTGCTTGAAGCATGTTAATTTCCATCGATTTCTGCAAATAACGTTTAAGGGTAATGCACGTAAAATTTATGATCCGTTTCTTGGAATATGTAAATTACTTCCTTGAAAGTACAACACTCTGACCATATTCGACGACGACATTGCAGAAATGCATGTGTGACGTTTTCCAGGCAGCGCCTGTTTCTTTCGCGTATTGTTCGCAGTGTATTTACCTCAGTAAGCAATATAAAAGTTCTGTGTTTGTGAATGTCAGATAGATACATGATGTTAGTGTATATTTGAAGCTTGACCTGGTGTACATACATGATATTAACGCAACTTATTACTTTCGTGTTATTTATCTGGTGTTTGTCTCTTAGTTATGAGAGACAAGTTGAGGTTTACAGCAATGTCTGTCTTACCAATGAATGAAAAGATATGTCACATAGATGCGTTTCAGAGGCCTTAAGGTTTAGGACCTTCTGAGGTATTCAGAGAAAATGTTGTAAATTTGATTTTGGCCGAAATGAGTACAAACAGAATAAACGTTAGTATCAGAGTGCACAATTTACAAACTTAGGGAACGTCACGAACTAACCACAAATTAATGTACCCCTGACATAACTCTCGTTGTACCCAGTGATAATTAGAGCCGAAATGCTCTATAGGAAAGTATGAAAATATGGTAAACGCTTCCTTAGCAGAACCACTGCGCGTCAGCGCAAATCTTATTCAAATAGTAAAGTTGTAGTATGCTCTTTCCACTTGAAATTATGCTAGTGTACCGTTCATTTGCCAAATAAGGGAAATGAATGTTGTTCTGAACTGCAACTACCAATTTAAAGCAAAAACACACATATACTTCGACTTAGACATTGGTGTGTCAACTCCTTCAGTAAAACAAGAGCTGGATCATTTCATCGGCGAAAGATTCATCCGGAATTTAAGTATCCGTTGCCATCGAAAATTCAACCCCAGTAGCCGTAGAATTTTGTGCAGTACTGTCGATTAGCTTCAGTTAAGGGAATCTTCGCCTGTTTTTCTAACTAAATATGTGAAATTGTCACAGAAATTTGTTGATGACTCAACTGTTTTTACGTCCAGTCCAAAAACTTGGTCAATGTATGATGGTAAGTTGGTCAGAAGGTTGTAGTTGCCGTAGTTTGAGCAGAAATGTCCAAGAAAAAGGCCCCAAAATATTGGAGACGTGAAAATTCCTTTCCAAGGAATTTCAGGTTTCTTCGACTAAAGACAAAAGCAAGATCACCATTAAAACAAGCTATTTGAAAAAATAGGAAACTTTAGCCTTTGAACCCTAGTAGAAACAATCATGCCGAAGCATCTTAAATGCGTCTACCGTTGACCTATTTCTTTACGTTTTCTTATTACCAACAAAAGTCAAAACACATGTTTATCAGTACTTCGAAATTTATCTGGTGCGCATATTCACATTTTCACTATTCGGTTATAAAGTGGTACTTATGTGACTCGTTTATACCATGGCGACTGCCAATTTAGCAGCAAAAAAGGTTTACACAAAACATAGCAGCAATCATCATCCAGAGCGTAGCTGGTATTATGGGGCCATAGGAACTGGCACCCTCTCATTTGGGAGGGGCTATCTTTTATCAAATACCACCATTTCTTCAGCTGATGTGAGCTCTTTGCCAACAGTATGACAAAATTTAATGGCACGTTTCCGTTTTCGTGTCAAAGGTTCGGTTCTGGAATTGATTACAGGTTTGTTATATGGCAATATTTTTTCTAAAGAGAATTTCCATTGCAGTCAAGAACTAATAGCTTCTCTGTACCCAAATAGTATCTGCTGTTACAGGCTTGTGGCTGCTCGCGATCGATGCTTTGCTGAAAGGCAGTTTACCAAACACATAAACAAAAAAAACTGTATATGCGTGACGTGGCTTGAAACCACATATCCACTTTGGCATTTAGTCTACACCATTGAGACCTGCTATCACGTTGCTCAAAATGTGTCTTTTTTCAGGTTGAATGCATGTTTTCTGTAAACACCTATGTTATGCAGACTATGAGCAACAGAGTACTAAAACCACCGCATCTTCTATAAATTTCACTGAAAATGTATGCAATTAAAATCACTGCGTCCTCCAGCGTGAACGTACCAAAACATGTTGCAATGAAAACAGCAGGTAAAACATCTCTCACGTGAGTGTTGCTTGTCCCTATTGACTGTTCGATGTATCTCCTTTCTCTTTCAGAAATACGGGGATGCTTTGCCGGTGTGTCAAACGCGAAAATGGCCCAAAACAAACTCCACACTAATCCAGAAGCGCCTGAAAATCAAGAGATGTTTGGGTCGTGTAATTAAGATTTTGCTTTTAGGTTTAAAGCCTGAGCCCGTTTTACGAAGGATTAGCTTCAATGTAAAGTTAAAATACATTAGACTGCACTGAGTAATGATAATGTTTGAAACTTCTGTGGCCGACCGATGCCATCAAAAACACACATGAAGTAAATAGTGTGGTGATTTTATCAAAAGACGTCAAGCCGACCAAAGTTACCGAAATATGGGCAGTCTATGAGTGGTTTTTCCAAAATTTTATATGAGACAAAATGCAAGTAACAAACTTTCAGAAAAAAAAACATAACACAAATGATGGTGCTAAACGTTCCTATTTCATGAAAACGGCATTTCAAGCAATTATGTGAAAAATATGAGGACGTGTTTTTGTAAAACGAGTAATTAATTAGAGCAAATACCTTTAATGCAATCAAACACCTTTAATGCAGTCAAATGCTGCGTGAAGCATTTCGTTTCAATCAACTAGAGTTGAATTAGCTGGTGCTGAATTTTATTAAAGTCAGTAATTTCTGGGCCTTTACTTACCTATGACGTAGAACACAGATGGCCAGCCTCCTGCAAACCCGTGCCTTGCAAGATATGCCGACAAGTTGTAGGCGAGAGCTGTTCCAATGTTCGTGCCTGTCAGAATTTCACAAAATAAATAATAAAATATGTTTATGTCGGGGGGCTCTATTTATTTTTTAACTTTAGCATCTTGCTTCTCTTTTTTTCTATTTTATCTATGACAATACTTGACTGCCTATATCATTAACTTAAATTATGTCTCCATCAAGTCAGTAGCACCACAATGAGCATATATTAATGAGGTAAAATCGATTCCACCGCTATAATAGCACCTTCGTTCATGTCAAAGACACTTCAGGTTTACAAAGCATCTGCTCTTGACGAGCTGATATTTTAACTTTTTGATACTCTCTGGTTTTCCATCACACATTCATGCTTTGAATATTGGTCTATTTATGAACAACTACAATAGATGCGTAGCATTTCTGAAAGAAGCGAATCTCAGCGATTGTGCTCCTAAGACGCTTGGAACATATTTGTCTTTAAATCCTTTTGAGAAGCCAATACAACGTCACAACATGCCGACTGATTGGAAACACCGCCTTAGACAGTGTCCACAAGCAAGCAGAACAAGGAAGCTGAATCGGTGCTTATTGCTTATTTACTGTGGATTGCATGTTTTGAAACGTGTTCAGAGGATTTCAAATGCAATTCTAAGAAAATTTTTGCAACAACGATCAAAACCGAAATACTTTCCGTCCAGGTTGAACTAATCTGAGGTGCAAGATGGTACTCGCCTGGATAAACAATGCGCAGGAAATAAAACGCTTGCGCGCTACCGAGTTGCAAGATAGTTTCAAAAATATACGTAATAGTTTTCTTCTTCATTTTTTGTCAATGATGTGGTTTCATAATACTTGATAGATGTCCCAAGCAAATAAACGCTAACTTCAGCTGTCAACGAACCAACATTGATAGAAGTGTTTTTCATGTTTTGAAAATTTGAAGATAATTTATTGTGCGATAAAAAATTTTTTTGAGCAAAATTGCAAAGCTGATGGGTGATAAACTCGACGCACGCAACTCACCTGTCATCGCTATGGATATGAGGCGCGATCTAGCCAGAGGGGGAGCCCATTTACCCCACATTCCGTGGTGAGATGGGTACATCGGACCCTGATTTGAGAAAGGACTATGAGAACACACTGTTGTTTCATGCAACTTTACGAAACAATTTTCCTTCTACGAGACAATTCAAATTAACGGAGTTTTACCAGTAATAAATTATTTTGCTTTCGGCAAGCGTTTTGCGAAATTTGTTACTTTCAATACATATCTATTCCAATATGCACAAAGCATTGACACATCACATCGCAGCAAAACTTAAGCTCTTGCTAAATAAGTTAAAACCGTTACTCATCTTGATTAGTATCGATCTACTTGCAGATAATTATTCCTTTATGGAATAAAACGTTTGAAGAATTTTTGAAACACTTTTGTTTCTGTTGTTGGGCAACATTTGTTGGTCTTTGAAGATATGTTTTGCAATTTTTGAACTGTTGTTGATTAAAAACGTTTGTTTCGCAAGCGCCACACGTAAAAACAAAAGTGTAACGTCTTGAAATTTCAAAAACAGCTTTTGAAAACTAGCACATAATGTTAAAAATCCATCAGTTGCGTTGCACTGAATGCAGTAAAACCGTGTAGACAGCCATCAGCACCTGGTTTAACGCTAAGAAGCTATACTTGACGAAATTTGCGCCCTAAGTTGTTCAAATAGTAAAAGATTCCCCAACGGTTCATGTTGCTGAGAAGAAATGAAGAATTTACTCAGAAAATTTGCAAATTCCTCTAAAATTAATTGAAGTGTCAATTCTGCAGAGAACTATTACAAAACTTTGCAGGGTTGTACCAGTAAGAAAATGGTTCACAACGCAATGCACGGCTTCCACCAAATCCTGCAAAGTTTGATCTTAACACCATGAAACGAATTTTGACGCAACCACAATTATTTTGAAGCCATACCTGGACAACCCCAAGAAGGACTCTTGTGGCTATCAATGGCCCGGGTCCTAAATTTGCCATAGTAGGAGTAAGAAGAGTGAGCAAAGACCCAATGAAAACAGATCCTCCAAAAACAATCTTTCCGCCAAATCGGTGCTCTAAAAATCCTCCAATGATCTGCGTTGTCCAGTATCCATTGAAAAATGCTGCCAAAATCCATCCGCGTGTAGAAGCGTCCCACTCGAATGTTCGAGCTTTGTTCGATGAGCCAGGCTGATAAAAATGAAAGCCGTCTAGTTTTATAAACGTTTACTTAGTTTGATAAAATTAACTTTTGCAATGTTTTTCGGTTTTGACGAGGACTGCTATTTTAAAACGTTTTCTGAATAGGTTGATATTATTTGCCACCCGAAGTTTGCTTGAAACCCTTGGCACCCATCTGACCAATATTATGCCCAATGTTTCTCAAATATCGGTTAAAAATGTATTTACTACGCAAGTGTACCTGACTTCGCAATTTGTTTATAAACTTTTGCTAAGTAAGCTTAGTTCCAACAAAGACAAGCAACAGCGAACCAACTAATTTTTTTCAAAATGCCAGGTATGCTTAGCATGGATCTACAGTAAGTAGTTGCTCAAGCCATTGACAAGGCTAATAATTTTGGGAATGTGTATGTTACGTATATTACAAGTTCATTAATGTGATACTTGCAGTTTTATCAATTAGATGCGATTTCCACGGAATATGTTGTTACAAAATTCAACGTACGCCCGCGAGTAAAACTACTCACTTCCTCATTCAAATCGGTGAAATTTGTATCTTCATCTGACGCCACCACCACTGGCGGTACCTGACCTCCGCAGTCCGGCACAGTGCGGTTTTTGCTGTGCATCATCTGCTTAGCGTCGACCATCACAACCATAGCCACGCTCAAATTCGCTCTCATCATGTACTGATGCATCATCCCGAAAAAGAAGAGGGCCGTCAGGATGAACCTGCACTCGATCCAATTCTCCAAGCGCCGGGCCCTTGAAGACGCAGTAGACACCTGGCGATCCAACTTGGGATGCCTCATGCCATTCCCATTTACCGAAGGGAGTCGGTCGTTTCTGGTGCTAACCATTTCTACCAATGTTGGTGTAAAAGTTAGCCAGGTTGCGGCGAGCTTTGAAAAAACAAATTAATTGCCGCTTGCAGCTACATTAGAAGCCTGCAAAATACACGAAAGTTGTTTAAGTGGATCTGGCCATTCAATTTTCGCAAACAGTCTTCTTATGAACTAAAACTTTCAAAATGAACGAAAAAAGTCAAAAGAGCTGCTGTTTTTACGATCTTAAATAGGTTTTCATGTTTTGTTGAAATTTTGTAACGAAAATCACTGCCAAAGAAAGTGATATGAACGACATTTTGCAGACCTTTCCATAACTCCTGTTATCATCATCAGTGCATTGCAAATTAACGACAGCAGGAGATATCTGAACGTCTGCAAAATGCCGTTCATATCGTTTTCCTTGGCCCTGATTTTCATTATAAGTCTATTCAGCACTTCCGCTATTCGTGTTCCCATGTTGAAATTTTGTTTGAAAGCTGCTCCTACAGCAACAATTTGAAACGTCGGCATTTAAACCTACTGTACTTCACAATTTTCTAAACAGCAAAAATTTTGACTGCTCACTCAGTAATGTTGCACCCTCTAGTCATAAATACGAAATGCGAGTTTCACTGCACCAGATGCATTCTGCCTCTTTTCAATCTTCCTCGCTTTTTTCTTGCTTTTTCGTCATCGCCATCATCACCCATTGCATGAGTGCCAGCCTATGCGTAGCTAACGTAACTTTTGCCGGACGGGAATGCCAGCTGGGAAATTTTATGGATCACGGTTGTTTTTTGTGGATCACGGAACTAAGAACTGACTTCCGGTTGAAATTAATGAATGACTGTCAGGATCGTGCGCTTTCGGCGGATATCCACCCCTCGTTCGTTACAATATTTTCCCGTGCCGCGGCAGCTTCGTCAATCAACAATTAATATTTTAAATGGATTCCATGATGGTGAAAGCAACACCTTGCCCTGGTAAAAGTGTAGAAAAGCAATTAATTTTTACAAGGTTGTTTGTTAGACCACCCGTGTTTGTTCGAAGGTAAAGCAAAGTGATCATTTTTCAATGCATCATGAGCTGTTGATAGTCACCTCACTTGCTTCTCTCGCATGGTGTCTGCAATCTTTCCATGATCAGGTGAAACCAGCAAATCAAACTCAGTAACTAACTACCACTGAGCGCTTTTGAACGTAGTTATACTCTAAAGTGTCTAAGAACAATTGCGCTCTGTTTCTGTAATTACGTTCTCAAATTTATATCAAACTTGATTAAATTCATTAATCAAATACAATATAAAAAAAAACTAAAATTAGCAGCAAATGCCTGTGTAAACTTTTCTGTTTCGTTTAAGTTATTGAAAACTGAGAAGTTGTGTTTGGGCTGCATGGCCGACAACAACGATTTGTCTTGAGAAATTATACCACCTGCTCCCTGGCATTTGATACCCGGCTTGCAAGAAGTTGTGTTGTAAATCTTCAAACACTAAGTAATTTCAGAGCTGGTAAAAAAGCATGTTACATGTTCCCTTATTCGTCAGTTGTGTACTGCGTCGTAGAAATAAAATCGTTTGTATGCAATGCGATTATCATACGAATAACGTGAATTAGCTCAAAATGCGCATAAAATTGAACAACAGCATCAACTAGAATATGTTTGAATTGTTAAATTTCTGTCACAATTTTGTCTACTCACTCCAGTGTACTTCAGTCAAGCTTTTGTTTTTTGTTTATTTTAAATACCATGTTTTCAAGATTTTCATTAAAGTTTTTTTTGTTCATTTTAAGTACCGTGTTTTACTTAGAGGATAGTTGAGTCTCTGCTGCGGAACGCAAAAGTTGGAAAATTTAAAATTATGTTCCGATAAAGCAAGTTGTTTTTAGTATTTCCATGTGTCATTTTATCACAATTTGTTTTCGGCAATGTTGTAATAAGGTGAAAGCTATTCAAAAGATGTGTACCTCTCAAAGAGGTCATCTGTGCTTCAAATCAGTTCTAGGCAGACTGCATATTCGGATGCTAAGAGATTAAAGGTTCATTCTTCTAAAAAACTGTTGTTTTGCCTATTGCTGCGTTATACTCTGAACTGTGTTTCGAGTTTGGTAAATCGGTGCTGCAAATTCAAGTCTCAGGAAGGGAATATCAGTTCAAGGTTCAAAAAAACAACTTATCATTATCAGCTTGGAAATCGTATTCTGTATCTTTACTTCCCCAGTAAGTTATTGTGCAACCTTGATGACCTTCAGTGGTGTTGAATCCGCGTGACAGGATCTACGTACAGATGGGCAAGGTTTTTCTATGTTTAACTACTAATTGTATCCCCTGAACCTAAAACATACGGCGGTCTTAAAAAGAACTTGCTTGGAGCTATGGAGAATGAACGCAGGTACCATGAACATTGTCTTTGAAAGAAAGTGACATAATCGAGAAAAATACTAGGTTTACTTTTACTGTGGTACAAAGGTATGAAAATCTGATGAAAACCAAATAGCTCGTTTTCAGTGATATGCGCGGCAACGCCAATTGCTACTTTCAAAAGAAAAAGTCACCTTCAAAATCCGTTCCAAGTCAATCGATCACGCAAGGGGTTGTCGAAGGGACTAAGAACGGCGGGGAAAAGTTGGCAAGAGGTTTTAAAGAAGATTAACGCTGATCGATTCGCTGCACCATAAATACACGCTTCCGCGGAAACAGCTGAAGCCAACACTTCCAGCCTGAGCCAAAAGGAAAATGCGGCGGTGCGGGCTGGCAAACAACATCAACGGCGTATAATAACCACTTTGCAAATTTTTATCTTTCTATAAAGTGCATTCCTTATCGCAAACACCCGTTTTACGTGACATCGAAGTTGATATGATATTATATAACAGCCCAGAAGTATAGGGTGAAGTCCCATCGCCATGGGGGCTTTGGTGGACTTAGCCCCCAAACAAAGTTTCAAGCTCCTCGAAATTGAAATATGAAACACTGTAAGTTAAAGGAATTTTTGTCAAATTTGAATGTCAATCCCCCCCTGCACGAAAGTAAATGTCCCCCGCACAAACGTAAAGCCCCCCTATTTACGATTTTCTGTCGACGGTTCTGATAGGGTGTATTGTTGGACTGTCCTGCCTTTTGTCTTCGGTGCCGTACTTATAAGCATCCTTGTGGCCTCTCCAATGGTGTACAGCAGTGAATCTTGACTTACTATGGTACAATGAACAAACACGTTTGAGGCAAACATGCTGATTGTAAAATAGTAACATTTTTTGAATTTTTAATATATGAACAAAAATGCAGGTTCAAAAGGTTTTGAACAAAAGCTTATTCAAATGCGCAATGTTTTTCGTCGAAAGAAAACCAAATTTTTTGGAAGAAAAAATAAGAGCTCAGCTTGAATTTTGCAACTATAGTTTGTTCAAAACTATCTATTGACGCAGTTAGCAATTTATCCGTCCGGTGTTGTTTTCCACTCTTGCATTGTTCGAATACATTCACGGAAAACCGCGGTTTAATTCCTGGTACTTCAATATTATTAAAAAAGGTGTTTCAGAAGGTTACTGTATGCTCGTTTTCTATGGAAGAAACATTGACCTATACCACTCGAAAGCGATCTCCTAAGATTTAACAAAGTTTCCGCCACAGGGAACAGTCCCAGTTCTCACCACAACCTTGGTTTGGCGTTGAGCAACCAGTTAGGGGGACTGAGCATCGAAAGCAATCGACATGTTTTAAATGTCATTATGCGGTTCACACAGTTAGCAAAAATTATTTCGAGCAAGAAGATCTCACCCATATGAGGATTATTATACCTGGTTTTCAAAAATTGATTTTTGATTGGTATGACGTCAACAAAGGTTGCATCTACACATCAAATGTCATTTTTTGTTTGCTCATCCTCAGGCCAATCACCAGCTTGGGACACCAGAGGTGGCGAAGAGCTTTCTGAGAAAGGCCCAAATTTTTTAAACAATATCTAGTGGTTTTAAACTGTGTCCAACACATTTTTCCAGAGGGAGGGCGAAAATTTGCGCCTCCCTAGTTGCGGGCCTGCTGATCCTTCTCCAAATCGTAGCCAAGCCAGGCAAGGTATGTAATGAAATCATCAAACCTGCTTCTTGCTTGGACTTAGGCAGGTTTTGCTTTGGGGCCAGTCTGCCTATATTTCTTTTGGCATGCTGGTCACGTCAACAAAATATCATTGTTCAAATCTTTCCACTGGTAAAAGTGTCTCGATGATCAAAGATCAGCGCAGGATTTACCTATAGGCTATATAAGCTTAAGCCTAGGGCCTCAAGATCCAAGGGGGCCTCCAACAAACTGTGGTACGCATAGAGTCAATGTCCGGTGTATGACCAGTTAGATTAAACTTCGTCAAAAATTTATGTCTTAATCATTACTCACGCAATTTAGTTTTATTCAACTTTCGTGGTGATAACGCCAGAGTCCTTCAACGAGTTTCCATGAATCTCAATATGACGGTTGATCAAGCCGCGTGCCAACTATTGTGTTGATATACTCAAAGCACGTTGGCTGCATCCTTCGTTTGCTGAATCCTATCGATTGTTACGTGTGACTCTATCAAAAGAACTTGTGGCTGTTCATGTCTGAAATACACCTGATCAGTGGCGTAACTGACGGGTGGCAGAGGTGCGAACCGCCCCACCCCCCTGCCAAGCTAAATGTAAAAACCGGGCCCCTACCTAGCTTGTATTCTGGTATTATTTACCATTCTTTTAGTTTCAGTAGATGTTGTTATTTTTGCATTTTTCGGAGTGTTTTCCGGTGATTTCGAGGTTTTGTATAGCCGTTCAATACCGGATTTGCTATTGTTTCTCAACTATTTTCTGAGTGTTGGTCAGTGGGCTCCCATCAGCTAAGTTTCTCCCTGGCTCAAACCTCTAGTTACGTCATTGCACTTGATCAAACCTTATGGTTGTAGTGCAGATAAGAGCTATGTGTAAAGCTGCCAGCAGTATCCTGCAATAAAAACATAGCTGTTTCTTAGGTGTCTGACCAATACAATAGTTTTGTCAGAATTTGTATCGCATGAAGCTCGATTGGTATTTAAGGATTTGATTTTTTTCCATTTGAATTTTCTTCAGGAAAATCATTCAGAAATCAGATTGCTATTGAGTACTTGCGCAAGTTTGTACTGCTCCCATGCTAAGCAAATCAGAGAAGATCTTGATGAGCTTGAATAGCAAGCAAAAACCACTTTGCCAACTGGGAACCGCAGAACTCTTCCCAATAAGACAGGGAACCAGCAAAAAATGACAAAAGCGCGTTTAGGTCTGATGCCTTGATCCAACCACGCGTAACCTTATTTCTTAGCTTGATGGTCACTAACTGCTCAGGCGAAAGGTCCTTTTCAAGATTGAAAAAAAATTAAAAAAGAACCACAGGGTCGCAATGTTCCAGAAGAGGTTGTCCACACTAAGCATTCGGTACAAGTGACAAACTTAGGCTAACAAATTTTAATGAATTCTTAGATAATTTTGTTATGAAGAAGGCAAAACAAAACCTTTTCAACTTTTTACTATTATGTTCAGCCTTACTTGATTCGATGATTGCAGCTTATTATTTCTTTATACGTATTTCAATATTAACAGCATAAGCGAAATTTAAACCAGTCCAGTCGCCACGGTGGGCATTGGTGAGCTCAGCCATTCCAAATTTAAATATGAAACACTATAAATCAGTAAATATTTCATCAAATTTTCGGAATGTCAAGTACCCTTGCGCAAATTTAAAGACGGTTCTGGTGTTTAAACCTCACATCTTTTCACCCGACAGTTTGGTTGCGTTCGATTCTTACGAGTCTGAAAATGTGACAAACGCGCGAATCGCGAACCTAACAGTTACAACCATTTGGGTGCGTTTTACCTGACGTGTTTTGCTCGTGTGTGTGAGATTTTACAGCCGTGGTAAGCGAGTTGCAGCGTGACCCTCACGTTGTGCTTTTAAGTCTTAAGCAGCCACAAATTCTATATAGGTGCAGTGTGTTTTTTTAACACAGATAAGAAAAAACAGATGTGATTCGTATAAAAAACTTAGGCCATGTGTTTTGCCAAATATTTCAATTGTGGCGATTTCGGTTGGTTTGCCTGTGGCAGTTAATAATCCTGTTCCCGCCAGCCAAGTAGGATTTCAACAATTCCGTTAAATTGAACGCTTTTACGTCGATGGCAGCAACAAGCGCAGTTATCATGGACAGTGCCCACTGGGTACTCCAGTAATCATTAGAATTTTTTACTGACTGTACTTGCACAACGTCATTTTCGGCTTTTCTCAAATTAATTAACGCTTTCCATTTCGTTCTTCGCAACAATGGAAGAGGGGCCTCACAAGTGGATTAGCCTAGGGCTTCACATCAGTTAAATCCGGCCCTGTCAAAGATCTCCAATTTTCACAGCAACGTACGTTTTCGGGAAACAGCGATTGCGTGACTCTTGTTAGTGGAAACAAAACTGGCTTGGCTCAAGTCAGGAATTTCTTTTTCATAACTCAATTCCAATTAGGTCTTATGATATCATTGTTGTAATGTGCTTTGAGTTACTTTTTGCTAAAAATATGAATCAAACTAGTGTGATCATGGGCATCCGCAAGGGGGCAAAACGGGCATTTTCCCGCTTGGAAATTGCGATTTAGAACCAAACGTCTGTAGATATCGTGAAGTCAGCAGCTTAATTCCGATTAATTGAATTAATTCTTGCAATGACAGTTTATTTGCCAGTATGACACTCTTACTGCACGAGACCCATGTTCACAGTTACGGTATCATGCAGAGATGAACTTGCAGCTCAGTCATGTCCGCTCCTTTCCTGCAGAGACGGGCAATTGGGAGCGGATTGTTCTACGTTCGGTCTTTATTACGTAACAATGACATGGCAACTAATCTTCAAGGTTCACCTCATGTTGCGGTAGTGGACGTTTTGCCTCATGTGGCTGTTGAAAGCAGACATCTTGGCAGGTAATGCAGCGAGACAGTGACTACTGATAGCGGAAAACAGTGGTGTAGGAGGCGGGGGCACAGGGGGTGCAAGCGCAGCTCCAAAGGCTTTGACTTGTTGAAAATTTGGGCAAAAACACTACAAATTTGGGCAAAATCTCTGAAAATCTGGGTAAAATGCCTGAAAATCCGAACAAAATCCCCAAATATCTAAGAAAAATCCCTTAAAATCTAAGCAAAAATGGAGCCCAACGTTGTATGACTTCAAATATGGCGCCCAGCGGTTGCAGATAAACAAGCAAAGACGATTTTTTGGAGGTCACACCAAAAAATGGTCGGCAAACTTCCTTGGTAACTTTTTGGGCAAGTTTTGGAAAATTTGGGCAAAAATCCTTTGCACCCCCAAAAAGTGCTTGCTCCTACACCTATGGCGGAAAACCACGTATTTTTATACTGTGCGGAAAGAAGCATGAGTGAATCGGTAGCAATGCCTCCACAAGTTTGAAAAATCCGTTGTTGGTGTGAGCAATGTGCCTGTGCGTCAGGGTCGGATTCAGGAGGGGCGATTGTGGCGGTCGCCCACCCTACGAAAGCAACTTTATTCTCTATAATTTTGTCTATTTCGGGAAACAGTCATCGCGATATAAGGTCGTTTTTCTGTCCGTTGTTTTGTCGCAGCAGTATTGTGAAGCAGTCCCATCGCCACGGGGGGTTTTGGTGGGCTTATCCCACCCAAACAAAGCTCCAAGCCCCCCAAAATTGAATCGTGAAGAAATATAAATTAGTGGAATGTTTGGCAATTTTTAGAATGTCAAGCCACCTGCACAAACGCAAAGCCCCCACACAGGACTGCAAAGCCCCCCTATTGAAAACTTTCTGGCGACGTTTCTATTGTGAAGTAGCCTATACTTCATCTCTCTTATAGAATTGAAACCGTAATGAGACTTGACTACCAAAATTTACTAAAAATGCTAACCTTACTGGCTGGATCCGACCAAGGTCATATACTGCTGTGCCTGTTTCTTTTCACGCTATATAAAAGCTACGTGCCATGGTATGTTAGAATTACGTCTAGGCAGGCGTGTGGGAATACATCTTAATCGTTAAGGCTTAGTTTGGACTTCTCAATGAATATCGAGTGCAAAGTTATATTTGCTGTGGCAAGTTTTCATAATTCATCTGTTCAATTTTACGTGTACGTGGTGTTCTAATTTTAGTAAGTTGTCCGTAGTCGTGTCAACATACACGTCTACTTGTCCGGCTTGTGTAGGAAGAGCGTTCACCTTGAAAAAATTAGCGGAAACAGGCAAGGTTTTGTTGATTGCTTTGGACGAGATCCAGACGTTTGCAGCTAGCTCTCGTTTCTAAGTGACGCTGTCAAGTCTTGCTGGCAGATCCCGCAACTAGGGGTAGGGCAACCGGGAAATTGATCCTCCCACCGAAATTTTCAAAAACATGTTCAGTTATTAGGTACAGCATCAAGTTACAATAATTCCACCGGAAAATATCAGCTGCTTGCGGCCCGTGTGGTTTCCTTGAAGACCATGGCAATGATTCTTTTTTTACAGATCATGGCAATGCTTGCTTGAAAAGAAGTAGCCTACCCTGCATTGAAAAATTGCAGATTGCCTACTGTGCAAATTATCGTAATATACCTGGTTATTGATGCAACGGAGCACATTTTTTTGTGATTGTTACCGTAACGTGGGTCATATTCGTTGTGGTCTTCTTCTTTTCAGCCAGTTCTTTCAATCCGCTACTAGGCAGCACTAGATCTCGGGGCAGGTGTTGAGCATCCATTCTATTGTCTCATCGTCCGGAATCGTCAGGCCGTGCAGTCCATGAGGAGGTCGATGCACCTGGACAATGGAGGACAACATGGTCAATGATTTGTTCTTCTGCGCCACACTCACATATCGCAGAGAAGGCCATACCCATTTGTACAGGCAGGAGCGGACACATCCGACAGCGATGTGGAGGTGGTTAAGCCGGACCCAGGCTGTTCTTGGGAGGGTCACTCCGAGATGTGGGTGCCGGTGTCAAGATGAAAGTGCGTAGTCTTGTAGGGTTGTTCGCCCACTTCGCGTTCCATTGGTGATTCGCTGAATGCGCCGCACGTATGTTGTTATTGTCAGATAAACTAATCAGTTGTTTTTACCCCAAATGGTCTGGTTTGGTGTTCTTTGTGGTGTAGAAAGGGTAAAACGTTTTGTGAAAAGCCAACCTAAAAATGATGAGCAAAATGTCGACGCTGCACCCTCCCTGGAAAAATTTCTGCGGACGCCCATGAGTATGTTCCACTTTCTTGTAACACAGATTGATTTTATAGAGAGAGTAATCAACTTTTATTCAAGTGCAATCGTATTTTAACAATGATCATCAGGACGGGGACTGAATTCGTCACATCATAACAATGTTTTCAAAAGTCACAACAACTAATCCTTGTTTTGTTTGTCTGGAAACTTGCTGAAGCTGCGACGATCCACTGACTTGAACTGAGTGGGAGTCTTAGTAATTCCTTAGCGTTTCGAACCAATGTTGTGGCACACGTTTGTGCAGAAATTTCACAGTCGGTTGCATTTCTTCCGCAACAAACGCCACTTCTGTTATCCGTAAGGACAAAGTTGTCTGTGCTATGCTTTGTAACATAAAAGTGCATACAACAGCCTGTATAACATTTATAATGACTTTTATTATAACAGTTTTTCCGATTTTGAAAGTGAATAACTAAACCTAACTAAAAAAGTGAATAACTAACTAAAATTTTGACAGAAGGTATGAAAACCAATACTGGGCCTCTGGCTTCTAGGGCTCTCATCGAAGTTTGTATAGCTTGCTTGCATAGTAGTCAGAAGATAAAAATATCAGGCTACCATGCTAAAATTTACAAACAGATTAATTATTGTACCGATAACTAATCCACACTGGTACTTTTGGGCTTGATCAGAGAAAACCTTGGCGTGCGCACATTTCTCCTCCCGGGCCCCAATGACGAATGCGTTTGGGTAAAATGTACCTCTCGTCTCCCGTCTCGTAGGCCCAGCGAATTGGTTACGATTACAAATCATCTGGTAAAACGGTATCTGACGATTGTACACCGGTATGCGCTACCACGAATTGAACAATGGTGGAGAGTTTTCAAAGAGCTGAAAGTTAAATGAAAAAAAACAAGTGGTACCAGTGTCTTGACGTGGCACTGATGCAATGCGTTCCAGATTTCCTCGTCGGGATGTTGTTCAAATGGATCGAGGTTGTAACGAACGCTTCCTACAAATAGCACGGGATCTTGTGGAATGATGGTCAGTTTTTTTCTCAGATCTTCAAGTCCAAGAGTAGCAATGTCGATGTCGTCAATGAAAATTTGCCTTCGGGAAAGTTCAATCAAACGAAAGAGAACTGTTCCTAATGACCAATTTCTTGTTGTTGAGTAGAAATGTTAGAAAATGTTTTATTCGGAAATCAATACAACTGTCAAAACTGTCAAACTATTCGGTTCATGCGAAACCCTTCATCTGATTCATGTAAAATTATTGGGTCGCCAATAATGTTGTCGTTTCGGCAGCGTGTCCAAATCTGAGTACACTTGTTGAGTGAAGCATGATTTAGTGAAGGCTTCTACATGAATCTACTCGGGTAAAAGTGGCGCAGCCCTGAAAAATCACGAAATGATAGAACAGAGGTAGTAACCTCAAAATTTTGCAGTGAGCTTGATAAAGTATGCCCTGGAAGGCATGGTTTGCTGGTCCTCACAGCACACTATCGATAGACTTTTGAGTACCCTAGGCAAGATCCATTCCACACCCACCCCTCCTGTACAAAGATCCTTACTTTACTCATCACATACATTACGGAAATATGAAGGACGTTTTGTACATTATAAATGTTTATTACATGAATAAAGTTTATACCAATTGCGATATAGCTTGCACAGTAGGTTATATGTGAAGTTGAAATTCATAGGCAAAATATTAACCCTCCTGGCAGAGCCGAATCAGCCGCACGCCATACCCCCCACATGGGGAGCCCACGCTGCCAAAGGGGGGCTAAATGCAGTCCCGTCACCACTAATCTCCCAAAGAAAGCTTCTACCCACCAATTTGAAATATGAAGCACTAGAAATCAGTTAAATTGGGGGATCCCTTGAAAGAATCGTGCTTATACATTACAGATGCTTTGGGTCCCTTTGAAAGCATGGTATTTACACATTACAACTGCTGTTGGGGACCCCTTTAAAAGCAAAGTTGCTTACTTACGCATTACAGTTGCTGTTGGGTCCATTTGAAAGCAAGCTGCTTTAAAAATTACTGTTGCTATTGGGAGCCCCTTTAAAAGCGTAGTGAGCCTACTTACACATTACATTTGTTATTGTGGTCCGTTTGAAAGCAGATTATTCACGCAATGCAGTTGCTTTTGGTAGCAGTGTTGCCACTTCTGATGTTTTGAGAGAAATTTCTGATGTATGATGTTTTCGCAAATCTGATGTTTACTGAGCTGTTGTTTTTTCCCCAAATTTTCTGTACTTTTAGGATGAAAATGAGATAGATTCATGATTTTTAAGTTTCTTTCATCAATTTCTCAAGCTCGTGTGTTTGGTAATCGTTCCAAACTGAAGCTCTTTTCATCAGCGTTTGGAATAACATTACGATATACATAAATAACCGACTTTTCCATTTAATGACGATACTTCTTTCCGCTTCGGATTCAACGAGGGTTATCGCCCTTTGTTGGCTATTGGCAATAGAAGCATTTAGCTTATATTAAACTGTTCTGTAAAAATCTGATGTTATCTGATGTTGAAAAAAGCAACCATCTACTGCTATCGCGACTGATCCCAGTGACAACACTGGTTTCGGGGCCTCGCGTTCATTTATCTGGCCTGCCTACATGCCTAGTTGTATACGTCCAGAAGTCAAACTTCCACTTGATCAACATGCTTTGTGTGGTGATTATTGAAAAAATGTACTAGCCTTGGTAGTCTTCTCTTATTTTTTACAGCATGGCAGCAAGATACTTTTGGTGCTTACGGCCAAAGTTACACATTTTCCAAGCCTCCTGTTGTGACAGCAGATCGAGTTAATTCTGTAGTTAGCAGAGGCTATTTAGCAATCATTGCTAAGTTGCCCCAAAATTGAGTAGTGTTGTTAGTGGATTATGGATGTTAACCTTTGCGTCGACGTAGGCCTTAGTCTATATTTGTTAGCATTTATAGGCGATTTCAGATACAAAGTGTTATTAATCTAAACATGTCCCATGCACCTGGAGATTAGCAAGTCCAGACATCAGCAAGGTTCATGCATACGCATTTCGGCCAGTAAAAAGCCCAATGCGCAAGCTTTATAAGCATTCAAGTATGTACTTTCCACGATGGGTGTAAGCAAGGAATCGATCGGCAAATGTTGTTTAATAGGAAATCGATTTCACGTAAAATTACGTATCCTCAGACCTTATTCAAATAGATATAAGCATGTTTCACTTAAGCTCATGGTAAAGTTTATCAATTTGCGCTAATGAAAAAAAATGTTAATCGCAGTGCACTGTTTTGACCGGTCTCAGGTTTGTTCCTTTAGTACCAGTGTTTTCGAAACTGAACAATAGGATTGATTCTGATTTCCTGCAAATTTTTTTTTACGTTTGCATTTAATCACGACATCTCTAAATAATCACTATCAATTATAAATGACAATGAATTACGACCCAATTCCTTTCGTAAAGCTCGCTCAAAAAATTTAGTTGGAAATTGCAAGCCTATTATAGGTATTTCCGGGAAAATATTCAAAATTAATTTGCTCAATCTGCAAATGCTGTTCAGGTTGTGAATTAAATATAAATTTTCAGAAGGTCTAGTCCCCTGTACAAACATGAAGACCCCAGTGGAAGACTTTTAGGCGACTGTTCTGCCCAGGCCCTCAGACACGGTGAGGCAATCGGGGGCAGTAACCCCCAAGTCTTTTTTGTTCCCCCAAATTTTTGTTATGGTCAGAAAAATTTGTTTGAAGCATATGAAAAAACAGAAATTTTCCCCCTAAAAGTGTATTTTGCCCCTCAAATCTTAAAACTTGACTACGGGCCTGATTCTGCCAAAAGTGTCTCTGCAATTAGGATATTTTGTTTTGAAGGCCATTCGGCCTCGAGATGTAGCATAACGTCGAAAATTTTTCTTAATAAATCACCATTAGGCGGGGCCTTGTAAGCATTTGGGGGGGGGGCAGAATTGGGCTGCTGCGGCATTCAAAGTGCAGTTTGTTATCACCTTAAAATATTTACTTTAGAGTGCAAAAAATTACAACGCTAACTTTTTCTCATTGTTGGTGCTGCAATTACTCTCACAGCAAGAACAAATGTGCCAGTGGTGTTGATTGTCCTAGCCTCAAAACAGAAAGCATATCGTCACACGTTTCGAGAAATGTCAATGTCCAATGGGTCCCTTTGTCCCATAGGTCCCACACTACCCATACCCTCTTGTATTTTCTGTAAAGACAGTCAAGCCATATTATCCGGAACGTATCTTCGGGTGGTCCGCATATCCCCTTCCTATGCGTGATGAAAAGGTCTTATCACGGTTGGCTGAACATGATGACGTCATCAGAGGGCACCCTATTCAGCCTTGCCTCGACCCCCCAATCCTACGTCCACCACTGAACAAGACCAAGTTTGGAAAATTGCCAAGTGTGATGCTTATGCACGCTTGTGGCACAAACAGTCACAATTGGGGAGCAAAAGGTCAGCCCGGCGTCGGAGAAATTTATTCCGACCCCTCAAGTTGAAAGTCCTTCCGACTTCTCGACTGCGACTCCACAACCCTGGCCGTTGGTACAAAAATTATGTATTTTGTCATCTTCTGCTTTCTAAGTTTTGTGCAGTATACCTCCTGAACTGAGTGCTATAGTAGTTCCAGCTGTAACTGAGACAAATGTCATGCATTGCAGTAGTTAATCTTTCCATCTTTGGCCGAAGCAGTTTTATGTTATGAGAGTCCAACCATTCATGGTTTGCAAATGTACATTTTATAAATGCTGTTATTTGTGCTGTTAGCCTTTCATCTGTACATAAGTGTCAATTGCTTGTAATGTTTCTGTGTTTTGCATACTTCTTATGTTTTAATCTCCTCATGGTTAATGTTGCCGTGTGAACAATTTGTCTTATTACATAGAAAAATGTTATTTTCACTCATGTTTATGCAGTTTATCCAGCTTAATAAGTTCTGTGGTAGTTACTTCCTGGTAACTTTCTGTTTTGCTACAAATTTCGTTCCTATATTTTGTTTGTTTCAGCGTGATGTTGTCAGTGTCATGGTGAACTGTGGCAGTCTCCTTCTAAAGAAGACTACTACACATTTAGGACAATTCCGCAAGAGCACTGGTCCATAGGAATGTCCATGGCACGCCCAAGTTAACAATTAAGAAACTTAGACCTGCCGGTTTCGCTCGACACCGATCAATTTATCACAACAAAATTGTATTCACTTATGGTTTTATTAGTATAACGTCAAGCACTGCGATATGCACGCAACAGGGGTTTGTATCAACAATCTTCAATTAAAGCAAGTAACATAAGTTACTGCAAGCATCAGGGGTTAACAATAGGGGTTAAATACGAATTCAATTCTTTCATGGAGGAGAGAGATAAGCCCCAAATTGTCAGCGGCATCATAGTCGCTAAACCGTAAATTGTTTCAGGTAATCTAATCCATTGATAGGTCTTTTTGAACTAAGCCAGTTTGGTAAGGCCCACTACTGGTTTAATTATTAAATGTTAAGTCTTGACCTAACCTATCACACTACGTGTAGGAAGGTACTATTCCGGTGACGCCCGTGAGTTGAACTGATTTGAATATACCAGTTCCGCTCTTTATATACACACGACGTACGACACCACGGTCACGTGACAAATTTCGAAACGATATTTACAGTAATATTTTTAACTATTTTCATTGTGAATTCTATTTACAATACGAAGTGGATTTTTAATATAATAATTGGTATTCTTTTCCAGGTGTGACTTACAGTAAATGTGCAAGGTACAATTTTACAATGCAACAAATAAATGCACATGGCAATGTAATGTCTTTGGTCGTTGTTTAGTCTTCAGCTTCGTTCGAATCGTCGTGAATCCGTCGGTCTTCTTTCGTTGTTGTTTCAAGATCACAAGACGTTTCATGTTGAGGAGCAAAAACGAACTCAACAGAACCTAGATTCAGTCATAATATACTTTGTAACGATGAACTAACACTCCAGAACAAGAGTTACAAACTATGGTCTGCTGTTTGGTTACCACAGTGAATGACATGAACAGCACTTTTCTAAGTCCAATGAACTTCATGGCATTGCCATGTCAAAAGACACCAGTGCAAGCATGTGTTGCGATCGGAAACCCGAGGGGCAAGCGCGCTGGAGCTGAAATTCTAAGACATGGGTTCTCCACCAAGAGTACATGCACCCCTAGTGGTACATTTGCCTATCTGAAGGGGTACAGTCAAGGTTAGCAATAGAAGTGAAAAATATCTTTTATGGAGGATATATCAGTGAATTTATACATATATCAGTGAATATTATTTTCAAAAATCGTTATATGCTTTTATTGGTAAATATATGTATAATTTTAGGGGTACATGCTCATCTGTCGAAGTGCAGAACGGGTACATGGTCAGAGAAAGTTTGGCGTACAACACCTGTTCTAAAAGATTAGGCATAGTGTTCAAATCACAATTGCTTGGAAGCTTTTGCAAAGTAACCGTCCACGCTACGCCACTGTAATACACCTTTAGTAGCTAGCAATAATCAACACCAGGAAAATGTGCTTACTAATAACTTTCAATCAATATGGTGTTCAAATCATCCACCATCCTTCACTAACAATATGTCAAAGCTGAAATATCACCTTTTCAAAGCCAATAAGAAAAGCCGACCACGCGATCCAAAAATAAACGACTCTTTTTCTATGAATGAACTCCAAGTACAGCTGAATTTGCCTAATTCGTCACATCAAAGGGATTAGAAAAAAGTGACGATTTAGGCGAAGTGACGAATTATGCAACCAAGTGAAAACTCTATCATAGAAGCTCGTATACTTCATCGCAGTAACTCGAAAACTTAGTGTTGTTTGCAGTAAAACACAAATTTATGGCGTTATGGTTGAATACAACAATTAATTCCGCTACTCTATCTGGACTCCTCCATTTAATCTAGCACCTTTTAAATCTTTAACAAACTGCAAAGACTCCGCGTTCTCTCAATGGGGAGTCGGGTCGCGCTTCGCACCATGTGTATAAATTCGATAAACAAATGGCAAGGTGCAACAATGCTCAGATAAAGATTCTTAATTTGTTTGAAAACCCACACGTACTAGCTGCTTAGACATCAAAAGCGAAACTGCAAACGACGTATTAGCCGAACAAAACGCTTCTAAGGGATAGAAAGAGGTGACGAAATGAGCAAATTGACGAACAGAAATGTACACAAAAGATGGAATTCTGCCGGTACCGACGAAAAAGTAACGATTTAAGCGAATTGACGAATTAAACGATAAAATAATGGAAAAATAGTCTTTAAAGTGGTATTTGGGGTACTACGATCTACTTAATATCCCCCAACCTGATTTCCGTAGTCGTCGAAGAACAACAGATCATGCGTTGTCATGACGTAGTGAGTACATCATGTAAACGATTAACCACTGCCTTATGTGCAGATGTTTTTTCTTTTGGGGAATCTGCTTGATGCAAATGACAACTTAGTGCAAGGTGTCAGAAGTCGGTGAAGGGAGTTGTGACTTGGTGTAAGAAATGGTGTTAAATGGGGTAGCAATATAATAAAAACTAGTTAACGTTTGGCAACATCTGTGCACTTACATCATATTTTGTACAGTTTACTTTAAATCGTTAGCTGCACCCAAATTTTTTTTGGAAAATTCAACGGATGAAAATGAAAAACCTGCGGATATTTCGCCAAAGCTAAAACAATTATATGCTTTCCTAACAAGTTTCACTTGGCTGCGATAACAACTTCACAATTATCAAAAGATTTGTACTTATCATTGACGGGACACATTTGCAGTGGTGTTGAAAATTCCTGTGCCAACGATAAAAAATTGGTGTCGTGAAATCCTTAGTGAAGCAAACGGAAGCAAGGCCTCAATGTCTTCAAAATTGTTGATTGCTTTTTGTAGAGGCTTATTTTCTTCAACGTCACTGAAATTTTGGGATAAATTCCAAACAAGAAAAGAAGCCTTCACATGAAGCAGCGCGTTACGATGCTTTGATTACAAACAGCACAACATCCGGCGAATGATCAGTTGATGCGTGACTTCCTTGCATAAGATGAAGCACAAACAATCAACTTGCGTTTGCTGAATGGAGATGATTCAAGGTAAGGAAAACTTTAGGTAAAGTAAAAAAAATAACATAAAAACTATCAAATTAGTTGACTCAAAAACATTTTTCAGAAACACAAAACATAGACTTTGCAAACCACATTGTTCGCCAGAAATATGAGCTACATTGCCATTGAAAAAAGCGCAGGCACTCGTTGCCAAATTTCTTTCATATTACCGCAAAAATTATGAAAAAACTAAGGATTGTCGGGTTGAAAAGCAAGGTTGTCGTGCGAACTATTGGAATTGCTGCGAGCAACGTTCGGATCATCAGCAACAGGCGAAACGTGTCCATTTCGCAAAAATGATCTGGATTGTTTGGTTCCCAGATTGACATTTCCTGCCTGCTGACGATCTTCATCTGCCATCTCCGCTGCAGCGAGCATTTTCGAGAAAATGGAAACAGGATTCTTTATAAGCACTGAGGTTTCATCGAACTCAACGACCTGGATACAAGAGGTTGTTTGAAATTTTCACTCCGTTGGGCGATTACCTTATTTGTATATTCAATGAGCAAAGGCCGAGTTTGTTTTCAATCGCGAAGTTTCAATGTTTGTGAAGCAAATGTGGCAGACGTTCGTGCGGGCTAATTGGACGGACGCCTTCTCAAATAACTGTTCTGATGTCTGTTCAAGAATTATCGAAACTAAGCAGTTGGTATAAGCCATTTATTCAACGACAGAAATTTATTTTGTGCATTGCAAAAAACATTTCATCAAAAAAAAAGAAATGTGTTTTCAGTTATTCAAATAGGTTTACCCTGCCATTGTCCATCACCAAAATCTTGTCGCAAGTGAGAACCGTGTTAAGACGATGAGCAATGATCAACATCGTACAATCAGCAAACGCTTCACGTATCGTGTCTTGCACCAAACCATCGGTTTCGCTGTCGATGGCAGCTGTGGCTTCATCGAGCATTATGATGCGGGAGTGTCGAAGAATGGCTCGAACCAAGCAAAGAAGTTGTCGTTCGCCAACACTGAAGTTTGCTCCATTTTCAACAACTTTACTTTCTAGTTTCTCAGGCAAGTCAGATACCTGCAACAAAAAGTGTACGCTTGAATGACAAACGAGTCATCATTATAAGAGAGATTTGGCAGATTTAATTGAAAATTTAATATCCACAGTCACATTGACGATCGGTATTGTGTAATTAGGTTAACTGTCACAATAAACCACACAACATAAAACATTCGCGAAATATTGCCTTGCAAGAGGTTTTGCATATCCTACTTTTTAAACAGAACTCATCAATGTTTTTTGATGAAGCACGGATTGGCAGAGCCTCAGAGAGAAATTTTGACAGGAGTAATTACACCGATACTGGACTCTTGCATAGTAATCAGAATATAGATATAATGGCTGTTATGCTAAGATTTACAAATAGATTAATTGTTGTACAAGCAACTAGGTTACACCAGAAATTTGGGGTTTGATTACAGGAAACCTTGGAATGCATTCATCTTCCCGTGTAAGAATCAGCTTATGGGTGGCCGGGTAAGACGAGCTTCTCGTGACCCCTCTCGAAGGCCCTGCGGATTAGTTGTGATAAAAAATCATCTGTTGCAAATATATCTGACGAGTGCAAACCGGTATGCGCTCCCACGAATTGAACAATGTTCGAGAGCTTGCAAATAGTTTTAATGTATTGAAGAATAAGGCGGAATGGGACATTTCGGGGGTGCTGTTTTGGCGACGTGTGCTAGATAAAGGGCATGACATTGTGTGCTAGACAAAGCTGTCTCAAGAACAGCACAAACGAAACTTAATGACTTTGTGCAAGAAGGTAATGCAGTATTTACTACTGTATGATTCGTATACAGTACCTTACTACTGTATGCTTTGTATTGCATGTTCAACTGCCAATGATTTCAAATTCTCGTTTGTAGTTTTCTTATCAGAGTATTCGCGAAAACACGATACAGCACGCGGCACTCCTAGTCAATGAACACTTTTAATTCTTGCCAGGCTCTGGCCTTCAACCAAAGCCCCCATTTTAGGAACGATTTGTTGTAATTCGGCTGTAAGGTCATTTCAAAATCAGCGACAGTTTTACTCCGGTCCCTCGAAGTGTCGTTACAGAGCAATTCTACTGCATTTCAAAAACACACTTTTTCGTATAAAGCATTTGCGACCACCATCGCCGAAACGCCCCGTCGCCGAAACGGCATCGCCGAATTGTCCTGTATCGGAATAAGGAGGAACCAAGTGCTACCAGTGTCTTGACGTGGCACTGATGCAATGC
>Ga0210059_1000116_pt1 | contig 71719 bp, 46 predicted proteins | sample Ectturendosymbi2_FD_188042 | JGI IMG/M metagenome (GOLD analysis project Ga0210059, IMG submission 188042) | Ecteinascidia turbinata endosymbiont from Florida, USA - Sample 2 (SPAdes) (version 2) | ecosystem: Host-associated > Tunicates > Ascidians > Unclassified | place: Key West, Florida... | reverse complement strand
TCTGATGCTTCATCATGCATCTTCTGGTGTTGAGTGCAGACATGACCCACCGGACCCAGAAGACTGAGATGCCAAGCTGCAGCATGCGATCAGCCAAGATGGGTAACCAGACGCGGTTGTAGGCATCCTCCAAGTCAAGTGCGACCAACAAGGTGTTGTACTTTTCCTCAAAGCCGTCCCAGATGTTTGCTACCACCGTGGCTGGATTGATCCAGGTCTCTCTGTGAGGGCGGTAGGCACCCATGTCTGGTGGGAGAACACATTCAATATGGCGGCTGAATCTTCTGACTGCTGTCTTTTCCAGGGATTTTACCAATCACATTCTGAGATTCAGCAGAATTTACTTAATCATTGTCATTTGATTAACGACGATTATTTAGACATGTTGTAATGAAATGCAAATTATTTAAAAAAATTTTGCAGGAAATCAAAATCAAGTCTCTCGTTCAGTTATGAAAACGCTGTTACCAATGGAACAAACCTGAGGCCGATCAAAGCAATGCGCCGCGATGAACGTTTCCTTTCATTAGCGTTGAAGACCCAATTCCTTTGTTAAGTTCTATTCTTAAGACACGTCTTGATGAAGTTTATCCTAACGTATTTATTGCCTTTCGGATTATGCTAAACTGCCCCAATACTGTTGCCAGTGCTGAAAGGAATTACAGCAAACTGAAGCTGATCAAAACCTTCAACAGGTCTCATATGACAAATAGCAGACTATCCTCATTAGCCATGTTGTCAATCGAAACTTCATGTGTGTGCCCTCTAGATTTGGAAGATGTCATAAAGCAGTGGTTCTCAACCTTGCATGGTTTGTGGCCCCCTTCCAAAGACTCCCAACACTTGTGGCCCCCTGCTCATCAATAGGGTTTTGCAATATCACGGTAGAGCTATTTAGTAAACGCCTCTGCTCCGTGGTCCCTAACGGGTGCCGAGGGCTTCGATTGAGATACCCTGTCATAAAGGCTTTTGCATGCCAAAAGATTCGCTCCAAGTAGTTTTGATACTACTATAAAGTTACAATTGTTTATGATATTTTCATGATTATTGTTACGTGATATTTTTCATGTGTGCTACTCTACTCTGCCACTATAGAGTGATTTCTTTTATTTTGCTATATGAACACGGTCCGCCAGTTGAGTAGCCCAGCAAGCGATAGATTAATTACAGTGACAACTTAATCATGACGAATAATAACTCTAATACAGCAACGCTTTAGAAATCTTTTTTTTAGAAATCGCCATTAGGGGGCCCTTGCAAGGATTTTGGGGTGGGCAAGAGTTGGGCTGCTACGGCACTGTTCATACCTATTTGTCATTGTTTGGTGTACAGCTTCATATACAGATAAAATTGTTTGGCATTATTTCTTAGTTTGCTAAATGAATGTGGTTTTATTACTGATACGGAGAGATCAATGAACTGCTCGAGAAATTCCGTTTTTGACCTACCACACTTGTTTTGTTGTTTACTCAGGGAGTGCCCGGAATCTATCTCCATGTCCCATCATAAAGTCAAACATTTGGTGCTTAGAGGAAAAGTGGAATTGATTCAGGAGGTAATCACTACGATTTGGGTGTGGTAACGAGGGGGTGAAGGGGGCACAATTCCCCGCGCGCCGAAAAGTCCCAATAATGTCATAAGTACTTCCTTCAATACGCTACATTGGCTTCCAAAAGCCATCAGGTTCGAGCATGGGGCCGCCAAACTTTCTTCTTGCCCATCATCTAGCCTCGTTACGCCCCTGGGTGTGGTGGATCGTCCAACAAATCATAAGCCGACCTTACCCAGTCGCAAGCCCACTGATGGTTATCAATTTTAGGCAGGATATGCTACATGAAAACGTGAAATTCTACTTGAGTCATTTACCCAATTGAAGCACATTAAATCACCCGACAAATATTCTCTGCTTTGTGGAATAACGTATATGAGTTTTTGGGAACTAATTATTGCATACCCGAAAGGCTAAGTTCCACCCCCCCAGGCTCAAACCTCTAGTTACGCCACTGTTTACAAGGTAACCCGCTGTAGCAGAACAATTTTATTGTTCTCTACATGTCAGAGAACTTAAAGTCACAACAACAGAACTTGAAAGACAAGTTGTAGACTACATTGAAAGATTAGTGAAAAACTGCCAAATTGTGCAGTTGTTAGAAGGCCGCTGGACAGTTACTGAAAAGACGAAAATACAGCGAATTTAACCAAAGAAATCCGAAAATGATGAACTGTGAAAGAAGCCAGAAACAAGTACGACCTGCTGGGTCGACTGACAAACGAGACTGATAAACAGGAACGACAAAGCAGACAGGACCGGAAATGCCCAGTGAAAGCTTGTACCAATCATGTGATGTTCATGTTTCCGTCGCCTAGACAACGGATGTACGTCAATCAGAATTGTAATGTGATTGGTCAAACTGGGTATAAATAGGGCTGATTTCACAGGCTTGGGGCAGAACGGTCGGCGAACTTGTGGGGTCTGGTAAATTCGTGAACCAGAATACGCTTGTAGCTGACTTCTAGTGACACGAACTCAAGACGAAGTTCTGTCACGCTGTCCCATGACACGAACTCAAAGCAAAGTTCTGTCACTTTGTCCCGTGAAAACAAGGTACGACGAAGCTATGTCATTCTGTTCCATAAAACTACAATATGGCGAAGCTATGCTACTCTGTTTTATAAAAACGCAATACGGCGAAGCTATGCTACTCTGTCTCATAAAAACGCAATACGGCGAAGCTATGCCACTCTGTCTCATAAAAACGCAAGACAGCAAAGCTCTGTCGCTTTGTTCCGTGAAAACAAAAATGCGGCGATGCTCTATCATTTTTGCTTCATATGGTGCAAACTTCTATCATCTTAAATCAACTCAGGCTAAAGCACTACCTTAGGAAATAACTGAAGAAGGCACGCATCACGTCATAACATCCTGTAAGAAAAACGGAGCCTCAAAAGGCGGGACAATCAACGACTGACATTCTGCATAAAAACAATAGACGCGCTGAGAAGTCAGTCAGTGTTAGTATTTTGTTTAAACTGAAGTACTTATCAAACTGTGGTTGGTTGGGGCTTTCCTTGTGTTCCTGCTGAGTTGCATTGAGAATTGGAGGGTTGATTCGTGTACTAATCGTTGCACTACTGGTGAGTTACTCTGTTTCTTGCAAGATAAAAGTCCATACAGAACGTTCATTAGTGATATTTTGCAAAGTATTTCGGTATTTAGATACAGGACAGAAGCTTGGGGGGACTAAGTAATCTGAGAATTATGAGTGTCTCCCCTGACTTAACTGCTGGAGCGAACCCATGTATTAGCAATAGTTAAGTCTAAAACACTCGGTTTGCAAGGCCTCAACTGAGACCCCAAAACCACGTGTACACCGCGGACCGTATTATGACGCTGACGCAACAATAGCGGTAGCTGAACTTAATTTTACATCTATTTCCTGCGAAAGGTATCATGAATTGTAGGCAAATCATTTCTAGACGTCTCTATGTTCGTATTAATCAATTCTAGCCGTCTAAGGAATTTAATTACTCGCTAGCTGAGCACTTTTAAACACCGGTTAATAAACTGACGTAAATGTTATTCATTTCATTCATTTCCATGCCCGATTTTCCTCTCGGGAGGGTTGCGGGGGCAACATCCACAGGAAACTTGGAATACCTCACGGACAACAGCAATTTCAGATAGTTCTGCTGGTTCCACACTGGTTCCACGCAAGTTCGAAGATGCAGTTACTCCATCTAGGCCTTGGACGACATCTGGGTCGCTTTCCCGTGGGTTTAGCCAGCAGGGCTTGCCTCACCAGTCTTCCGTTGGACATTCTGGATACCTGGCCGAACAACGTGATTATATTCTCTCATTTAGGAGAAGTTGTTCGACATTCAGGGCACTGAGAATTTAACAGTTGCGCACTTTGTCGCGAAGTGTCACACCAGGGGCGTAACGAGGGGGGGGCAATGCCCAGGACGCCGAAATACTGTGCGCCGCCGAAAAGTCGCGACAATGTCACAAGTTTTTTCTTCAATGCAGGACATTTAATCCCAAAATAGATTAGGCTCAAATATGGAAGCGCCAAACTTGTTTCTTGACCCGGGCGCAATCTAACCTCGGTACGGCCCTTTGTCAAACCGTGGACTCTTCTCAGAAATCCCAACTTTGGTGCTTGCACCTGAGTTAATATTCTTTCGATCATTACCCAAGATTCATGACCATAGGTAAGGATCGGAACAAAGATCTATTTGAATACTTACAGCTTTGCGACGTTTGAAAGCTCCCGTTTTGTGGCCACAGTGCGATAAAGTTCACGCAGAACTGCGCTAGCTTTACCAATCTGTGTATCAATCTCCTGGGCCTCCGCCTTCCGTCACACGTAAAAACCACCCTTAGGTACTTGAACGTCTCCCTGCTGCAGTGTATTGCCGCTCACTTGCCGCATTAACTGGCTTGGGCTTGTAGAGAGACATAGAGTATTACCTCGGTATTTTTAGCACTAATTTTCATTCCGGCTCGGCCTCACGCAGCAGAAAATCGATCGAGTGCATGCTGAAGACTGTTGAGAAGATGCTAGCAGTACCAAACCGACTGCAAAAAGTGAACGGTTGATCCTGCAGCTCTCGACTATGACACCCTTGTCGACTCGGCTGTGACTGTCTACCCAATTCATGCAAATCAGTGGTTCTCAACCTCGGTTCTGAGGGCTGCATTCGGCTCCCAGGCACCCTTTGTGCGGCCCTCGGCAGTCTTTCAATAAAACGTCTAATATTTTGTGTAGCAGACTGCGTTCTGCTGTGAAACAAAACGCGTAAATCGAATTGATTTAAAAAATTTTAGTGAGGCCCTCCAACACAATCGTAGGTCTGGATTTGGCTCTCTTCAGCGAAAAAGTTGAGAACCACTGATGTTAACTATGAAAAGGAGCGGTGATAGCACACGCCCTTGTTGGAGTCCAACACCAACAGTGAACAGTTTTGATTTAACTCTCCCGACACGGGCGCAAACTTCCGAGCAGGAGGAAAGTGATTTGTAACAGGCGGACGTCAACATCGTACTCATGCAACACTCCCCAAAGCTTTTCAAAAGGAGTCCAGTCTTATGCTTTCTCGTGGTCGACAAAGCAGGTGAAGACGTCTTTAGCATACTCCCAAGATTTCTCAAAATTTGGGCTGGAGAATGAAATGTGGTCTTTATTGCTATGGCCGGGACGAAAACTGCACTGGGTATCATTCAGGTTTGATTCAATTATTTCGCGGCGTCTTTTTTCAAGGCACTTAGCAACGTACATGTTGATTATTTGCAAATTCCCAAAAAGCATCCTGGGCAATACTAAACGCCCTCGCGGGCCGCATGTTTGAGACCTCTACTTCAAAGTCTAACCATCAAACTACCGATGTAGTCAAACATTTATACTCACATCCGGATCATTTCGTGGACTTTAAAAATCTCGAAATCTTGGCTTCTGCTTTTAACCACCGTGAATTATTAAGTAAAGAGGTACTCTTAATACAGGAGCAGTAACCCGAGATTAATGTAGAAAATTTTGCCACTTCTTTATATCTCTTTAACACGTAGATTGTTATTTCAAATATTTGGCTGATGCTCAATTCTTATGTTGATACATGTTTCGTACATTTATTGTTGGTGTTGACGTGGACATATGGTGCAGGTTGTAGACTTGTAGTACTGATTTGTTAAAATTTTATTTCATCTTTCGCTTACAGTTGCCTGTGAATGGCCTCTAGCTGCTGGTCTCCACTTGTTTTCGTAGATTACAGCCTTACGTAGATTTTGGTTTAGCATTCTCTGTATAACTGTTGGTCCTGCATTTGGTTTTAGCGATTTTGACGTGGCTGCCTGTCTTGACTTTGTATTTGACGTCTTTTGCGTCACATTGTCTCTTCTTGCCCCACAGAGCCTCATGGGTTTGAATTGCTGGCATTGCCAAGTGTTGATTTATGTTTTTTTGATTGAAAATGGATTAAGAATAATACGAAACGTCTCAAAATAAAGTAACGTATAGTTTTTGAAGGCTTTTTTAGTATTAATGAAACTGTTATGTCTATCCCAGTTTTATGCTCCAAAAATTACTTACTTTCAGTTTCTAAGTCTACGTTTGCCAGTTTGGTGTGATATGACAAAACCCATTTTGCTAGACTGCTGAAATGAATTGGTATCACTCTTGTTTATCTATATCAGGGGTCACCAACGTGGTGCCCACGGGCACCAGGTGGTCCGCAAGAACCATGTAGGTCGCCCTCGGGCCTGTTCTAAAAATAACATTAGCATGATCAACGTCTTCACATTAACGAATATCAGTACTAAAAGAATTGAAACAAAATTGAGCAAAATTTTTATTTCAGAAGTTTTTATGAAACTAGTAACCCTTTGCATTAATCGGTACACAAGAAGTAGCTCGCAGTTTCAAAAAGGTTGGTGACTCCTGATGTATATGGTAATTTCTGATTTACAATCGTATAGATTTACAATCTCGACCTTGGCCTTCATCTTGACGCTATCTAGTATCTTCCTTACAGCTGTCCAAAATTGAGTTAAATGGATTTGGAAATTCTCTCTGGTGCAACATCTTGAACATACTGCTTAACCGCGTCTGTTATTTTCAGATGTCTTTGGTTTCATTTCACAGTTGTCTAAAATTAGTGACTCTGAACGAAAAGGAAATCCCAGTAAGTGGGATTGACAACTGACAATTTGAACAAATAAAGTGGCAGTTTTAAAGATTATTCTTTCGCATTGTTTGGATACATTTGAGATGAAAACTTAGTACTGTTTTGCAGTGATTTTTACTTTGTGTAATTTACGTTTCTTTCAAAGTCTGGTGCATTGAGTAGAATGTGTAATTATGCCCCACTGTGGATAGGTATTCGTTGACTTTAAACGGTAATTTAACATTCAAATTGGGTTACTGTCTATTGTTTAGAAACAAAGCGAAAGCAGTAAGTGTCAAATAAAATTTCTCAAACCGTAACAGATTTATTCTATATTGAGGTGCAGAACACATCTATTATATATGCTGAATAAATGAAACTGATATAAAAAGTTAGTAGGACTGAAGACAAATGCTTGACTGTTGCCTACTGCAGCGTCGAGGTTAAAACAGATGAATCTAACAGTATTGACTCAAGACTTCCACAAATCTTTATGTAGCTGTGTGTCTACCAACCAAAATTTCGATTGTGATATCCAGACAGTCCCGTTGCCTCGGGGGGCTTTGACCCGTTCAAACAGAGCTCCAAGGCCCCAAATTGAAATATGAAACACTACAAATCAATGGAGTTTTTGAAAATTTAGGATGTCAAGCCCCTCTGCACATATGTAAAACCCGCTATGGAAGACTTTCCGGCGACGGTTCTGTATCTAGCAACTTTGTTATCTGTGTTACTTATAAGTCTTTGGGTAATAAACAACCGGGAATGGAACTCAACTTTCACCACTGGTGGCACGTGCACCATTTGTACCACTTGGCTCATGCATTTCGAACTTGACTTACACCAAGAAAATTGCTGAAACTTTTTATACTCAAGTATTGGGCAAATGTGACTTGTTTGCTGATGAGCACAATATGAGTGATGGATTTCAAAATCTTTTTCAACTCCTTGCCGTACTTTCAAAACGGTAGAAACGAACACAATTTCTTCGGTACTTCGCAAATTTCTACAAGACGTGTTTAGCGAAATTATGCAACCTTAAACGCTTTGCCACAATCACCTGCCCTATTGTTTAAGTTTGGTTGACCTGCTGTAGTCACGGCAAAACGTTTTTACTCAAATAACTAGGAAAAAGTTTCTTAGTCTTTTTATACAATGCACTTTAAGCTTTCCTAACGTGCCACAGCCCTTTTCATAAAGGTTATGTTTTGAATAAGTTAAAACAGCTCCATCACCTACAGCATTGTCCTTACAATTGTCAGGTTTTCATCGCTGGAAAGCGGTATGTGGCATATGCGCTTGCAGTCAAGCTTACTGTGACAACCTATACGAGCTTGTGACAGACAACCTTGAAAATGTGCTGAAAATGTTGCATTGCCCGTATTTGGATTGTTAAATGAGTTAGATAGCAAACAAAACTTTCAGTTACTAGAATGCTCATAAACGTTTGATTGTTTCAAAGCTTTGATAATACGGTAGACTCACTTTGTTCTTGCACGCACCAACTTCCACAACTTGCAAGAGATCTCTGCCATGAAAACCTCTTTATCGAATTCGTCTGCAAACAACCTGTCTATTGTTTAGTAACGTCCTTAGAAAAAATGCAAAAAAATTTCTTCCCAAATTTTTTTGTTAACGGGAGAAGACTCGAACACTTCTGAGATCTGGCAGAACTAGAAGCTAAGTCGCCTCCTTGGCAATTTGGCGACGTGATAAGCAACGTGACAATTTGAATGGAAAATTTCTCCGATAGCCCTGTGGTACTGTACAATGTCTACCTCAATTCAAAGTTTGGATGATCGTCTATGGCTTCCATACGTGAATCAATGTGGTTCTTCGTGGGCAAAACGCCTCAACGTTAGTGGCCACGGCAACAAGCGTATTTCAGACTTCGGTCTGCCGCCAATTACTGTCAGCCAAATAAAGTTGTACCGCTTGCGTAAAGTTCATTTTTGACACTATAATAAATATATTTCAGCATCTGTTTTTCTTGCAACATTGCCCTGTCCTGTTGCTGATTTATCATGAGTTGACAACTCATGTATATCGAATTTTCACCCGACAGAACTACGATGCTGGCAACATGGTAGTAGAAGAGTCATTTACTTGTTGACTAGTTTTTGTTCAGCTGCTGATAAAGATATTGTGATCAGATGGGTTAAGTGGCTGTTGTAACAAATGTTGCAACCTGAAGAAAAGTTTCTTAAGGTTTGGGCGCATCGTTTCTTATGCTTTTTTATAACCAGTGCTCACCACCTTTTAGTTTTAAGTTTCCAGAAGAGGTTAGCAGGTGGTGCTCGGTGTCAGTTTAATAAACTCAGAGGCGCTCCGAATTTTCGTAAAGAATTAACTAGGTGCAGCAAAATATGTGGTTAATCCAAAGCAGTCTTGAAGCACGAACAAGAAAGTAAGTGAATAGTACAAGAAACACCACAATATTTTGAAGCTTCTTAGAACTATATATTAACTGGTATGTACAAACAGTTCACCGAAATCGAATGCATTATCCGCTATATTGCCGTGGTATAATCATGAGACATGAGAGAAGAGTTAAGCGTAGAAATTTGAATTTTCAAATCAGTTAGAACGAGTATTCCGAGACTACGAAAAAGATATCAAGCTTGCTGATGGTGTAGGAACGACGGATTAGGTCTCTATCAATTACGTTGATAGAGAGCTTGTGGGTAACCGGACCATTCAGGCGGCGATTGGTCATAATCCGAAAGTAGTTTGATGCTTGGTTGTATATGATTCTGCAACAATAAAGATTACTTAGCATACTGCACTAAATAAAAAAACAACCGAGCTGAAAATACGTAGAATGATTTGGAATCGATCATTGAGCATTAATCGTTGCAGTCACAGGCATTCCTATCTGAAGGAATTCCAAAAAACAACCAGCTTTTTAAACTAAACCTCACATCGCAGAAAGTAAATCGAATTAACTCCTGCAATTGCTTTGATCAAACTCTGGCCATCTTATGCGCAACAGCAAACTCGGTTAAAAATCTGATCGAGCTTTCACTATGTTTTCATTTGTAGAGCTCACCAGCAGAGCACATATACATTGCGCTCGATAATTCGCAGATGCAGACAAGATTGCTTCATGTAGAATGCCACAAACATTTTTAAAACCATAGGCTACCTTTCTCAAAGCTTTAGACCACTTAATAATAATCATATTGATAAACAAGATGCGCACAGTTTAAATTTTTAGAAGACGTTGTAATAAACAGTAACTCTGAAAGGCTTCACTTTAGATTGAGAATTAGTGTTGGTAAAACTTGTTTAACCATCGTACCTGAAGTACAGGCCACCCTCCAATACACGAAACCGATAATAGTGCCGAGGTCGCTTGACAAATGACATAGTAGCGACAGTTTTGAATGGTGGGTAGCCGGAATGAAGAGCAAAGCGATTTTCGGATATGGAAACTGGATCTCTCCAATTCCTTGGATTGTAGTCATCGATAACACATGGCCTGCAAATAATTTTTGCGATTTCGTTATATGGTTATCATCGCAACCCATCAACAGTTCATCAAAAAATATCATCAACAACGTTCCACGCAATAACTTGACCCAACAATTTTTTAAAAACATTTTCAGACGTTTTGGTTGCAAGGTGCAATATACAGGAAAACACCTGAGCAACGTCAGGTATTGTGCTATTCTTCCCATTCGTTATATAGATTGATCGCCTCAAACTAAAATATTTAAAAATAGAGTTTTCAGTTTCCTCAACAAAACCTTCTGCTGTATTCTATTTCGTATAGCTACATCATTCAATTTGATGGGTTTGGATGTCGTACTGTTGCTAAGATTGCAGCAGAAACGCTCTTTATCAACAACTGCAGCTGTGAATTTGTAGCACGAAAGTAAACAAATTAGAATCATTCAAAGTAAATTTAAAACTTCTATTATAATATTGGCAAACAGTTCACTCTGCTAATCGAAAACTTTCTACTCGAAACTAATATCCGTGATAAAATCTTGAGACAAGCGTGAATTATGAAAACAATCTTATTGCATTATTTGTTGTCAAAGTCATATCACAAGACCAATAATATGTAACGAAAGCTGTCTGTAATCCATCACTTGGAACAATTGTTGTGTTAACACACGGAAAACTGTGCAACTTGGCAGCGGAGTTAAGATACAGTTAGTATAGAATATCACCCGGGTTGATCTTACTCTACCGAGAACAAAGATGCTTAGACAGTCCAGGCTGAAATAATACTCTGAACAACAACAGCCATTGATTCGTTGATTTAAAAGAATTTCTTTCAACAGACACTTGCGCAAAACTTGTATATTTATCCATTATTTGGAGGCAATACTTTGTCGCAAATTTCAGACACAACCCATCAGTGGTGAAGAAGGCGGGTGTGCAGGAGGTGACAGCGCACCCCCAAAAGTTTTGATTTGATGAAAATTCGGGTTAAATCGCTGAAAATCCGGGCAGAACCCGTGAAAATCTGGGCAAAATCTGTGAAAACTTTTCAAAATCCTTGAAAATCTAGGCAAACTACTGGAAAATACAGGCAAAACTGGTGCCCAACCTTGTTTGATTTGAAGAAATGGCACCCGACGTTTGGAGGTCAACCCAAAGAGGTCTTCATGAGAAGATATTCTCAAAAATTTGCCCAAAAACTTTTCGGGCAAGTTTGGGGAAATTCGGGCAAAAATCCTTCGCACCCCCAAATATTTGCCTGCTCCTACACCTATGCAACCCATTCATGACTGATGCTATTGTTCTAAAAATTCTCTAACACAGAACATAATTTTGAAACGATTCTTTACGTGAACTACAAATGTGATAAAATTTTTGTTGCAAATTGTTTATCTACTCCAATTACACCGCCATTTTTAAGCAAATAAAGTTATACAAACAAGTCTTTTGCATGCATTTTATTTTGATGTAGGAAGCTTTGCCAGTTTGAAGGATCTCAACCAATGCACTGTGCAAACAGTCAACGATAACGACGACAAGCAGGCTCAGCATAAACTTTTTGTTTCAATCACAAACTTTTTCGCACAACAGCGAGAACTCCAAACAACAACTAGCAGCTGCAGCTTCACTGGGAGTAATTCACGAAAGTCAGGTTGTGCTGAAATCTCTGCACTCACCCGGAGCCTCCGCCTGATTTTGTGTATCCAGCTTTACAAGGCTCCGGTGCATAACATTCATGGCCACCGTATGTGTTAAGGCATCTCTGATCTTCTTCGCAGATATTTTCATCGTTGCACTCATTAATGTCTGCAACAAAAGAATTGTTAATTTCTAATTAGATTTCTCCTCAAAAGTTAAGATTTCTCACTTACTCTGGAAAATACTATGGAAAAAACTGAATCGAGCATTTGATATGAAAACAGATTATGGTTAAGATACGCCTGCAGGTTTACATAAGTAAAATAAAAACACCATCTGTTTATTGCTATAGGCAAAGGAAATACTTAAATTTTAACAAGGATCCTTGTCCAATTAGGTGCTTGCCAAAGTTTATCTGAACAATTCCAATGTTTATGTTATATAATTTCTTGTTCTATCGCAACGAAAAACACTGTAAACCAAATGGGCTCACAAGAATAAAAGTTATTTTACATTAGATTTTGTGCAGATAAGCGCACTGAAAAGGTTTGTTTTGTATCATCTTTTCTTGAAACATTCAAAAGTCGAATTGATCTTTAGCCAAAGGTTAATTTTATACGATAGTGTACTGATCCGTCACGCAAAGCGATGATGATGTAATGAATACTAGGCTAAACGTTTCTCTCTCCACTTCATAGACCAACCGAAGCATGCTTATCACAAGAAAAATTCAAATCAGAAAAGCTTTGTTTTTCATAAATTTGCACCAACTAACAAAAATCTCATTAAAGCACAACAAGCGGTTTGTAACATTTCGACAGTTTGTGCGATTTCGCTACCAAAGTTTTGCAAAGGTGATTTGTAAAAGGCTGCGGAAGCTTATGGGCAGAAACAGTTACTATGACATCAAGTGAGCATCACAATTACGGCATATGTTACTCTAAAAATATGTACCTTTGCAAGTCCTAAGAGTATGGTTTAACATGTATCCCTCAGGGCAGACACATTGATAACTTCCTGCCGTGTTCACGCATTCATGCTGGCAGTACCGGAACTTGCTCACGCATTCATCTTTATCTGCAATATATTAGTAACAGTTGATGCACTTGACATTTCGCCAAAGCTGCCTGTACGAACAGTTGGGAGCTTCAACGCGACCTGTCTTTGAAAAGAGAAGTGGTTTGACCCAAACCATAGCTGATAATAATTAATTGCATTGTAACCGGCTATAAAGGAACTGTTTGGGTTATCTAGAAGCCGGCTTACCAAGACATGAACCGTCCGTTTGTACATCATACCCATCTTGACACTTGCAGCGGAAGGAACCGCGAACGTTGATGCAAATATCCTCACAGGTGTTTAGGTCTTCGTCATCGCATTCATTTATGTCTGTGTTGGAAAAATGGGCCGTTTAGGCTTACATAAACAGGAACAAATGCACTGCGTCAGCTTTTGCTTCGAAGAGGAAGATTTCGCACAATAGAAATATTTGCATTTGTCATGAAAAGAACACTGCTTTGCAACATTCATGAAACCCACAACCAGTAATGGCGGTGAAAGAAATACTCCTCTTTAAAATGTTTGCTTCACACCAAGGTTTTATGTTAGACATTGTTGAAAGAAACTGAACCAATTTATAAACATCTCACAGTTTGGAAAATGCACAGTTTTTCGAGTTCTGTTATTTGAAAGAGAAAAACAAATTTGCCCTCCAAGGTAGTGCCTATATGTCTCCAATATGCACAAAAAGAGCATCAGAAGTTTCTTTGACAAAAACTGAGTTAATTGGAGAAAAGAACGGACAGTTATAGGGCTACAAGATAAAATTTTTTCCTGAATGCATCGTTTGCATGTGTGACTGTTTTCAATACACTGTAGTGCTTCATACCTTTGCAACTCTCAAATGTGTAGTAATGTATTTGTTCCAATTGTGCAAAACCCTTTCAAGACACAGCGATCGAAACTCCCGCAAATCTATTTTAATTTGTTCAAAGTTGCCTTGCAATAGCGGAGATCCACGTTGTCACCGGAAGTAGCAACAATCTCTCTGAGAAACAACGCAAAAGCTCTCTCACCAACACATCGATATTGGGTTTCAGATACGTTCACTCTCTGGTAACCGGGTTCGCAACTAACTTTAATCTGGTTGATTGGTCGGCATCTGTGAAAAAAACACTTCGTTGTAAAAGTCCAAAGTATTTAGTTGACTATGACTGCTCTCCTGTGCAAAGAAAAGTTAAATGCAATTTGATCTATCGATACAAGTTCTTTTAAAAACTTTTTGTACACCTTGAACTGAACCATTTTTAAGACCAATTTTTTACGTCCTACTATTTTTTTGCGCAGCAGCAAAATCATTATGATTTTGAAGAAATCTGCTTCTTTCTCATCAACGTTGGTAACTATATTAAGCACAATTTCAACAAAGTTCAAAATCCTGCTTAAAAGTAAGAACGTTAGTTTGCGCTGAACAGAACTTTGTTTTAACTCACTTGCAAATTAACTTTGTTTTGTTTTATTCCAGTGCAAAATTAGCAATTTCTTACTAAAATATTATTATGAGTCGAGAGACATTTTTTGAAAATAAATGAGTGGATCTTCATTTTAAAAAACAACAATGTAAATTAAAGTAAGTCCCTTTATTAAGTAGCTGTTTCATATGTGAAATTGTAAGAGTTCCGAGTTTCACCTGGGTTTTCACTTTATGAGCAACTTTACTGAAATTTGTTGTTGGTTCAAGTTAGCATGTCCACTGGACTCTAAAAACTAAAATTATTTGGTTCAAGCCTCGTATGATGTACGCCAGTGCATTATTTCTTTAAATAGGCCCCACTCTCTTCTTTACCAGCACATATTCCATAATTTTACGTTGGGTTTTTATACTTTTATTGTTTTCCTTGAACAAATTGTGGATCAAAAATCTGTCTGTCACGTAACTCCATCTTTAAACAATAGGAATTAATTTTTTAGGCCGCAACGCATCGAATGTGAATTTCAGTGATGATTGTACAGAAAGGTTTAATAAATGTTGGAGTCAAGTTTTATGTAGAATATCCTCTGATTCAAAGTAAACGCAATGAAAAAATTATATGTTTGACTGTGAGAACTAATCTATGTTTTCAGTAAAAATATAAATAATAATAATATTAGGAAAAACTACTCAAAGTAGTTTGTTCAAAAGAATATTAAACTTTTGTAACAATAATTGTGCTATTTACTTGAGAGTACTGTAGGTTAATATTGCAAGTTCATGATGATTTTCAGCCGAAGACACGTGTTCACAATCAGTGCTCAGCTCTCATCAAAATTGTTTTTGCCAAATCATTTGCAGCTGCAACGCCAATTATTTTCAAATCTTGTCTTCAATGCCAAGTTTCACTTACATTGTGTGCGTTAAAAGCAATGCCTACACCTTTCTGATGTCGGCTACTGCAGCCACACTTGGAAACGTCGCAAGTTTCAAAGCACTTAAATATTAATAAGCAATAAACACCCATCAGTGGTGTCACAAATGGGTTGCTCAGAGCGGAACCAATCAGAAATGGGTTTATCTACAAAACTATGTAAACCACCATGGCTTATAACATCGCACCACCGCATGTGATTCTTGACGTCACTTCGTGATTGGTGACATTGCCAAGCAGCACTGCTGCAAACTGTGTGTGGTAAGCCTTTCTACAAGGGCCGCAGCGTTTTTCGCTTCAAATGGTGCTAATCGCTAATGGGAATTTCGTGAGGCGACCTTGGCTTGGTTGGTTTTCGACTGTCATCAGTGGAGTTCCAGCCTGCACCGCAGGAAAAGGTAATTACGACAAGCAGGCTGATCTCGTCGTTGAAAAATGCTTAAACCTACTATTTACGGAAAATGATTGATGAAAATGAGAAAATTCGCAGCTAGTTCACACATTTCACAACTTGATAAAAGCTCTTGTCAAAACGCCAGGACATGCTTTTAGTCTAAGTGCTCTCCAAAACACTCAGGCAACAATCTTTTAAACGGTGCTTATTCAAAAACAAACTTATTGCTGCAAAAGGACAAACTTGAGGTCAAAGGTTTTGATAAACTTTACTGGCAAAAATTTCGGGTTGCAAACAGAATTTCGTAAAGTTACGACTACGTTCCACAAAAAAGTAGGACGCAGTTTTGAAATAAATCTGTACTTACTGAGAATGTGATTTTTGTCAGGTTTCTACGGTAGAAATACAGCCATCAGTGAAAATCAACCCTAGCAAATATTTTAAAGAAAACCTTATTATTTGCGGTGGCCCTATTTTTAGGAAAACAATGGTGTTAAAGTAAGGGCACTTCAACGTCTAGCAAAAACATTGTATGATTACCAGTTGAGATCATGTGGATATCATTTGCTTTGAAAACTGAGCGGAATTATTTAGTAAATTCATTCTTGTAACTTAAAAACTCTGTCCGATAGTAAAGTGTCAGGGCTCAGTTTTAAGGTGAAGATTAAGATTTTGTCAGCACGATACCTAAAAGAATAGACTTTGGTGTCTCAAACTTTTAAACGATTCTGCAGTTGAATCTCTCGTGCATTTTTACAATATTCTTAGCAACCACCAGATACTTACACTTTTGGCTGTTAAAAGTTAAACAAACGGCTAGGTGGGCAGAGTGCGTTATGGACGAGCCACCAAATCTGGTGGGTTGGGTTCGATTCACAGTCGGGTTGTACCTGAAAATCGAATATTCTGCTTGTTCAATCTCATGTTTGGCGAAATCCTGTGGGTGTACGGAAAAGGTTTACGAGCTGCATTGCCACTAACTCGCTGCGGTCCCCATGCAATGCAGGAGTCCGCACGCAGTGACAATTGCATATATAACGGTTTTATGCTGCGGTGTCAACAGTAAATGTTTAGTGTTTTTTTGTACGGTGCGGAATGCTTCCTACAGCGATAAAACCGTTATGATTAAAAAAAGCTAAATAAGTTTTAATTTGTAAAATGCAAAAAGGGCATGTCAATGCACATTTCTCAAACAATCAGTCGCCCATGGAAGCCGTTTGAAAGCTGCTGTCTCAAAGAAGAGATAAAATACCTAGATAAACTATAAATGTTTGTTTACCTGTATCTTCCAAAACTGTAGATGCATTCATTTCCGAGCGGACAGTAATACACCCGAGTGTTTGGACAAGCAACATGCTGCTCCGGTTGGACTGCAAAGACAATGCGTAGTTTCTCGTCAGAAATTCGTCACATTAGAAAACAGCTGTTTGATTGCAAGTGTTGTGTACCAATTTTCTGATTTCAGCTTGCTCGTTTCTTCAAATCTAAAATTTATCCTTTCAAATAAAATTCGTTTCCAATCTCTGTTTGCTAAAGCAGACTTTGGTTCGTTAGGCTTTACTTTCAGGAGCTCTGAGAGTTTGATACGGCAAGGATCCCATAGAAATCTTTCCTGTCAACGGATGTTCGTATTGCTCACGGTATAAAAAAATCGGGAATGTTTGCACATTGCCGTTTCACAGTTTGCTTTTTTATTACTTAGAGAGTATGAATGCTCTAAATTTAGAAACAAATCATTCCTACCGTTAGTTACTCACAAGCTTGAGTTTTTGTCGAAAACAGTTTTGAAAAGGCAAATCGCTTTTCGTGCAGTAAGGCATGGTTGCGTTTGTGCGAATGCAATTGGTTCACAAAGTAAAAAAAACAAGCAGCACTATGGAAGTTTTGTGTTCATACCAGAGTAAACTCTTTGTAAAACTTGATATTTTCATTTATTGAACTTGTGAAGGTCTTTCTCAGCATGCAACCGGCTCGAAGAATAATTTTTCTCTGCATAAAATCTCGTAGTGTTTGCGTGTGTTATTTTTTTTTGGTCGAGTTTTGTACAAAGTATTGCGAAACATTCCAACCCTTTGACATTCCTCAATGTTTACCTTCTACGTCTAAGAAGTATGATTTAACTATTCACAAGTCATTTATTAGTTTGCACGTTTCATCTTTGTTTACGTGTGCAGCTCAGGATGAGAAAATAACCCCTTGCGATCACTGCATTGAGGCAAATTAAAGTGTTGAAACAAATCGAGCTAGCTGAGGGTTGATCGTTTAGTTTTCTGGATCACAATAGCAAGCACACGATGCACACACACCACTATTCAGCTACTGCAAGCAGTCAAGAGTTTTTCTAACTTTGTCTGGATTGTTTCTGATATCACTGCGCAGCTTGTGCAAAAGATAATTTTTCAGCAAAGTCTATTTCAACATGACACAGTTCGCAACATTCTTTAAAATTTTCAACTCAGAGCTTTCCCAAATTTAAGTGCCTTATATTCCATTTGCGCAATGAAAGTTTATAACTCAGCAAGAATCGTCTGTTGGAATAACAGCGGAAGTTGCGTAACGGAACAGACACTCTTACCAACGTCACAATTTGAGGGATATTTGGCTGTAAAAGAGCTCCGTTTCATAGATGCTCTGTAAAACCATTTTCAGTTTAGTTTAACTTAACTCAATGAAAGATGACTGTTTCGGTTCAGCTTTACTCAATAAACTCAATAAAATATACTCACATACAAGTGATCCCCTGTAGTACTGATTTCGATCAGCCTGCGGCTGGACTCGGCTCACTACCGGCCGGCGATACGTGTAGGTGCGTCGCCGATAGCTAGTTTGCGGCCGAGTATCAGCGATAGTTTGCGAATGCGATCGCCTTGGTGGTTTTTGCCCTTGTTGGTGGCTACTGCCGTGTCCGTTTACAGTAGGAACGCTTGTAGTTTTCGGATGTTCAAGTGTTGATTTCTGATGGTGCTGCTGCTGAGGCTGCGGCCGAGTGACGGAGGAGTGGTGCTGATGATGCTTTGGTTGTGTTTGTCCATCCACTTGCTCGGTAGACGTTTTCACTATGCGATTCCCATAGCGATCAAACAAGTCCGGGTGCAACATCTTGTAGTTTGTGTAGTAAGGGTTGAGATAACGACGGGCTTCTCGAAATGCCCGTTCTCTGAGTCTTGTCAGCTCAGCCTCCTTCTCTGCCCCCTAAAAATGCAGTTTAAGGTTAGACCTTTAACGACCACTTCTCACTACTTTTCCCATCTCGTCGTATTCTTCAGTTTGCAACTATTGTGACGCAGTGTCACAACATGGATTCATTTATTGGAGTTTGTTAAACTTTGTTCTCAAAAGTGATGCAACTGTGCAATAGCAAACCAATTTGGGCAGTGCGGACTATGAGTTGTTGTTTTGAACGCCACGAACTTGTGCGAACCACAGCGAAAGCTTTGTGACATGAAGACATTGCGCTTGATGTATGATCTGTGACGTGACACTTGCCGGCGAGCTTACCTGCATTGCAGCTTTGCAGAACCTTAGAAATACTTGCTGTGTGCATTATGATTTCTTCCAATAACGCACGTTTTGAATAGGGACTCTTTGCAGATAGTCTGCCTACGAATCGCCGTACTTTATATTTTGGCATCAATTTGATTTTCAACTGTGAAGTGATCAAACCAGAAAGTTCTGACCAGTAGTAGTATTTCGCGAGGCCGCATGGCCTTGCGCTATTGACTTTATGAAGTGCATTGGCTCATTTGTTACAACGAAAATACAGTTTTATTACTTATAACAAGAACAGTAAAGCATGATGCAGAAAACATTTCTTAGTCGTCAAGATGACAATTTCAATTTGTGTAAATAGAAAGCTCCTTAGAACGAAGTTGACAACAAAATTGAAAAACAATCGGACTTAAAAAGAACATTTTTTTCTTATTTAATTGTTCAGGCCCTAGCCCCGAGATCTGCAACACAAAGATGGGCACAAGTAAGACATCTAAGCTGAGCAAACAGAGACGAAAGTTGCCGTTGCCTTTTGATAAATATAGGCCTACATATCCTTCACCAAAGTTCAGTGTCAGAATCAGTCCCACTAGAAGACGTTGTTAAGATCTACAATAAAACAGCACGGCCTGTTGAAATGCGTTTGTGAAAAGACAATTTTGTAATGTGATTGGGAATTTAATTCAGAAGTTTAGCCTGTCGCATTTTGTAAGAACTCCGTTATTCGTTATGCCGGCATTTGCATATGATCTTAAGATCAGTGCTTCCCAACCTTTTTCAGCTTGCAAACCACTTCTACTGATATTTTTTGTGGGGTCCACTGTTAGATGTTGCGGTGAAACGAAAACGAAGAAATTGAGATATGAGAATAAAACAAAATGTTAACAACAAATACAATTTACGGTTAATGGGGAAATCGAGCTTGATTTTATTAGATATGACAAGATCAACTCGAGGCTTGATAGGAGGCAACCTTCACACGCAACGCAGCATTCAGTCAGTTTTAAGGCTGAAATTATTAGTCATATTCACAATGATCAGTAACAAATTTATACAAACACAGTTTGTGACCGTACCTTCATTGTTAACGCGACACAGCGCATAATTGCTGACGCAACAATGGTGGACTTCTGGTTGCCATTTTCGATTTAATCAATAGAAAATCAGTCAATTGTCAAGAAGCATTTTAGATAAACGTGTAGCATTACATTTTGAAATGTTTCGCGGCCCTCCTGGAAGAACATCGCAGTTATGGGAAGGGCTGCTTCAGGTCACATATATTTTTATATAGTTAAGATGTGATGAAGTAATACGCGGCCACACGGCCTCTTTCACATTCTACATACACTCACTTTCTTTTTGATGAACTTTTGGTTCCATGAACACGATCGAACTTAATTCTATTTCGTACTCGTAACAATCAGCAACAAGTGTCTATAAACTGTAACGTTTTTTCAACCAACTGCACTTACTTCCAATGCATCCAGACGCGCTTTATACCTGCTTTTCAGTTGATTCAGGCGTGTATGGTATGGACAAGCCATTGCACATTTTGCCAATAGCACAACAGCAAAAGCTCCTGCCAGGAGCAGTTTTGTTGCAAAAAACATATCAATGACAATTGTTTGCTATGTTTTCCACAAAATCTACACCTTCATAAATTTTAACACTCAATAAATATACTGCACCTGATAAGCAACACACTTTTAAAGTTTGATTACTTTAAGCAAGTTCTTCCAATCAGTTAAAAGGCAAGAACCCACTTTACCTGAAGATCTTTAAATACTAAGTGTATAAGCTTTAAACTGATGTAGGCAACAAGTGCTTTTTCATATTCTTATCAAAGTTTTAACTTCAAAAACAAAATATGTCTAAATACAGAAAACGGTGTGAAAATGGGTTATCCTTTTAGTACCGTTAAGCCACTTTTGTGGCTCAGGCAATTTTCAGTCATAACTTTCCGACGGATAGAAATAGAGAGTTAATCGAGCCCTCTAAAGATGCAGAAATTCTTCTAGTTTCGATTTAAAAAATCGGGGCACTTTTGGGTTTGAACTTTTTGGGGGAGCTATGACGTCATGGGATGGTTATGACGACGTCATCAGGGCCTGAGAAAAGTTTAAGTGGCAATTTATTCTTTTTTTCTTCTACAAGAAATTTGGCGAAAATACGTATTTTTAAAGCCCATGATTAGCTATCTAGCATTAATGGTTGGCAATTTATGGCCAAAAACCGGTACTTCTGGAAAATTCTAAATATTTGCAAATCGCAAAAAAGACTGTAAAAAATGTGTAAAAAGTTTAAGCCAACAAAAATGACCCGCTGAGAAAAAATAAGCTAAGCATTTACGTTATCCACTTCGTATTCTTTATGAATGCAGAAGAGCGATCGAACACTAAATATTTTCTTTTCAGGCTAATTCACTTATATAGACATTGTGGCAACACTCGTACATTCTTTTAAGAAGCATTCCTTTTTGGTAAGATTAATCTAATAATATCCTCTGTAATTAGGTGCAAAATCTTTCGTTACAATGCTAATGACGTAATCTACAATTTTCCGTAACCTGCATATTTCTGACCAAATGTTTTTGTTTAAAGTGGAAAATCGTAGGAGACGACATGATATCTTTTGGGCCGCTCCAAGTCCCGCCCAGACAACAACTGGAATTTTAAAATTAGTTCATTACAGAAAGCAGGTCAGAACAGAAAGGCAGTGATGAAGTTTTTCATGTGACCAAACTCTTTTTTATTTCCTCAGTTTTGCCAAGTTTATTCGAAAACCTGGCAAGAAAACGCCGCAACAAGCTCAAGAATCTGACTTATTTCGCATTACCGCCTTTTCTTCGTTGCCGTCCTTCGTAAAAACAAAATAATGTTGCTAAAGGTTTTGCCAGAGATACCGATTATTGATCTTTCACTTCTTTATGCGCACAATTCTCAGTTTTCATTGCATCAACTCATTAAATCAAAATATGGCTCTTTTTCCTTTTAACCTCACCTTGAATATCAACTCATCTATTTTCTCAACTCATATAGTGTTATGTTGTCATCTAGTATTATGTTATGTCATATAGTGTAAATATCAACTCATATAATGTTATGTTGATGTGTATTGTGTTTTTTTTTGTTTTTTTTCTTATTTTTGTGATATGTTACATTTCTTTATGAAACCATTTTGGCCTGTTTGTGTACATATTTTCTCGTTCGTTCTTCATTTCCACTCATTCCGAACTCTGTTTGGTATATATGTTACTGTCTGAATTACATCACCTCCTTTCCTATTTTGTATTACCGCTGACACTTGTATAAAGAAAAAAAACTCATGCATTTTCTGGAATTCAAAAGAGCAACGTTTTTACTTGCGTGAGAGATTATTTCGAACTTATAACTTCTCATCCTAAATGTGAGTAAATGAAACAATCTGTAGGCTGCATTTTTGTGCCTTCATTTTCACTTTGTAAAAAATTCCAAGGCAGCAGTTCATCACGTTTACTTTCCTATGCCTGGAGTGCTTTTGAATCTCTACAAATTCAGCTAACACAGTTTACTTTTTGTTCAGCTTAATATCAGCACCTTCGAGACGCAACGCAGCTTCTACTTTGCCGACCAATTACCATTCAACATTGTTTTTGCTGAAAATACCGGCCGAAAACATCAAAGTTGCTTTTAGTGCCCATCGGTAACTTTGCGTGCGCTGTCAGCCGCAACAGCCTGCAGAGTTTGAGATAGCGCTTCGCATGAGTTTGAGTTTAAAGACAAAACAAAAGCATTTTGGCTTGCAACACCACTTTACCGGTGGTCTCTGCAGCAATGCAAACCATGTGCACCGGGGTGCTTACAGCAAAAAGAAACAAGCTGAAGTAGCCTAAACGTAATATTTTCAATGCCTTTTTAGCACTGGAAACATAACGCGCAAGGTACAAAATTGTTGCTTGGATTCCTTCATTGTTATCGAATTGTTTTATTATGTCTTCTTTCGCTTTTTACTTGATCACATTCAGAACACAGAGAACATGTACTTTCGTCAATGGATCATACAAATGCCTGTTTGACTTACAAGCTACCAGCTACGTAAACCATTGCTGCAAACTGAAATTGATCTGTCTCAAGTCAGATAATACAAAATATACCTAAAAGTTATAGGAACTTCAAAGTACTTTTGGCATGCAAACCGAGTTTTAGGACTGAAAAACCCAACAGCATTTCTCACGCGGCTCGTCTCGCTTGTTGCGTCCTTCATCATTTCAAGAACGTACGTTGCTTTAACGTTCCATCCGAAACAAGAGTAAAACAAATACATTCATCGATGCTGTAGCTATCATCAGCAAAATCTACTTCATCATGTTTCCCATTTGCTATAAATAAATGTGTTTTGTCTCATTCGCAGAAAGACTGGTCTTAAGTTGTTGCTGAAAAAGTGCAGCACACTAGCAACATCATCTGAAATTGAAAGAATTTTGGTCGTTGTAAAGCTCCTGCAAGAAGGCTTTAAAAGTGGGACAAATCTGCATATCTGCCAATGGCGTGGCAAAGATTTTTGATGGGGGGAGCGTAAGTCGGCAGTCTACTGTTCTTGCTCAAATAAAATATCGACATATCGAAAAAGTGAAGAGCAAAAAGTGAAGTATATTCGATTGTTTTTCCTGAATCATTTATTTCTAGAACCACGGTCGCGTTTACGAAAGACCTGCCAGCTATTTTCCCAATTCGGGCATTTTGACTTCGAAGTAGGAGGGTCAAAACCCCTGTACCTCCCTTTTTTACGCCTGTGAACTCCGTTTGGTAATTGAATGAAGAGAGGAAATGTAAGCAGGAGTAACCTAGTCACTCACATTGTTTCGCAGGTCTTCCTTCTGCCGAACGGAAGTAATTCAGCATTCGTCCTGACCTCGTGACAGCGCAAAGGCATTGATTAAATTACCAGTGTCGAAAAGAAGCCATGCAATCCGCATGAACGAGCTGCTGCGCACATCTCAGTTAAAGAATACTATTTATTTACTAATTTTAACTTTTTTTGCCACAGCAAGACTCAAATTTTTGCAAATTTGGTAGTGGAATCCCTGATTTTTGGTTTAGAAAAAAAGTATCTAGTTTCGGTTTTGTTGAAGTCGAATAGATTTCTTTAAACTTTTGTTCTGCAATCATTATTTCTAGCTGCCTTTGCAAACTTGTGATTTTAACAGTTTGGAGTATATGTAGCAGCTCACATCCTAGGCTTTGGATTTTATTTTACTGGAGACATTTGAATAATCGCCATATTTTCTTTACGTAACAGAGATCAAATAGTGCCCAAAACTGAAACCTTTTGAAGAGAATCGTATATCTGTCAATCACCGCAATTCATAACCGCAGCGATGTGATACTTTTCAATTTTCCCGATCAAGACCTTTTCAGTTCATTTTGGTGAGAAATTGTATCAGCCTGTACATGATTGTATTGCCACTTATGAAATACAAATCTGAGATATTGTGCTTATTCGCAATATCACTGGTTTGCGAGAGGTCTTCATAATTTCGGAGGCGCTGCAACACTCCCAACCCGAGTCGTCAAAACTATTAAAATTTGAAAGGCCTTAATTTACCCTATATCCGCTTGCAAAACGTTCGTTTCAAAGTCCATTTATCCACCTGTTACAATTTTTGAAAGACAAACAAAATATTGCTCTTACAGATGGCAAAAAGAAAAACGTCAAGCAATACCTTTCGTTAACAATGAAAAAGACCAGAAATCAAGTTTTTATCGGTTTTTTTTCCAACTGTGCATTGACGTTTAGAGGTCAGTTTAATTAGTGCCGGTGTTGGGTAGACTCTGATGGTTTATGCTTGTCTTTGCCTGTAGGACTTCCCTTACGACAAAGCAAATCTATCCTGGAGCGTCCTCCTTTACGAGGAGCAATAGTTGGAGCGCTGCTCCAATATCAAAACAGGAGTTCGTTCCTTTTCTTAGTTCCAAACGTTCCTGGCAACATTTTTTAATCGTTGCGAACCATGAACAGGATACGCTTTTACGCATGACCTGCTCACGACTGGTGGTTGATCACCATATCGCAATATGTGGATGCGACCCACATGTATTTTGGAAGTTAAAATAACTTTTCGTAACCTTGCGACACGTACTGCATGTCTTTGTCCATTTTTGTGTCACATAGGCAGCAAGTCGTCTCCTGACAGCGTTGCCCGCAGGTTTGTGCACACTTTGGTAACCACTGCCCTCACCACGAGACCATAGTCTGGTCCCATTTAACATTTGACTATAAGAACTAGCAGTGCTTTTTGCATTTTGCTGATTAGCGTTTACCATAGCATACAGCAGGGTTACTCAAATGGCTGACCCCGGTCCAAATCCGGAACTTTGGATGTCAGTCTCACAAAGCAGTGTTCTATGCAGAGGTTTTTATTCCAAAATCTAGCGCTTTTAGGCGTATACTTCTCGCCAACTATATGAGTATGATTGTCGATCAAGCTGCTGTTCAGCTATATTGCAGCGCACACATGAGTTGCCCTTGTTATCTGGTTAAAAATAATTGTTTCGTCATAATTGTTTCAAAATCGTTTTTCATTACAATGTCATCCTGGCAAAACAGTAGAATCAAGGCTAGGAAATGACGATGAAGCATTTTCTTGCCGAAAACAATGCAAATTATACAAATATTATACAAATTTATTTGTGCACAACCACGTAGGATGGTTGAGCAGGGAAGGAGTTTGAGGGACTCTTGATCCATTTGGAAGAAATTTTTTTTTCGGAAGTCAACAAATTGTGAAGGTTAAGACATTTTTAACTTTAAATTATAAAATAATGGGAACTGTTTGATATTTGGCTGACATAATGCCACACCTCAACGACTTGAATGTATCACTGCAAGGAGAAACACGCACTATTATTGATTTGATCCCTACGATTCGTGCTTTTCTGAAAAAGTTCGAATTTTTCAAAGATGACATTCAAAGCCAACTTCATCATTTTCCGAGACCTTTGGAGCAAAATACTGTAAAGGCAAAGATGAAGGAGACCAGATACGTTCAACTTATCGAAAAGCTGATTGCAAACATTGCTATGCGACTTGGTGAATTTCCGAAAATAGTTGCTGCTGTTTCTTGAAAACCATTTTTTGCTGACAGACATTCCCAAATTATCAACTGAAGCAAAAGTCTCACTGAATTCTTAGAGAACGCAGCAGTGAAAAAAATATTTTATGATGGCACACCTGAGAACTTTTGGTCCAAGGTTGGAATCTCCAAAAACTTTCCCATTCTTCAAAAATTAGCAGTGCAAATTCTCACTGTGTTTGGTCTACCTACTGCTGTGACAGGGGTACAGCCAACCCAAAATTTTTTGAGGGGCCAAATCCTTTGACTTTAAGCGAGCAACAATATTTTGTTTGAAATACCGCCTCTCAAAGCACAAAATGACAAGATATGCTAGAAATTTTGGGGGCATGGTCTTCTTGCCCCCTTCCCTGGTTACGCCTATGTGCTGCGAGTCTACGTCTCCAAATATAAACTTGGTAAAGATCAAGTTCTGTAACTCTATGACAAACGAAAGTCTTTACCACTGCCTTCGACTTGCTATCACTACCTTGTATCCAAAATTCAAGGAACTGGCAAGAAAAGGCCATTTCTCCCACCAACACAAGATTAAATAACGCTGACAACTTCTCTCAATAACTATATCCATTAACCCGATATATATATTACGGTATTTTATTCTCATTACACGATTTTTGTTAGAAAAATCCAAGACATGTTACGTTTATATAATTTCATGGAAATGAACGAACTTCAAACATTTTTTACTTTTGTAACTGGACCCTTGGTTAAAATAATTGAGTATCCCTGGCATAAAGGTTCCTGTCAATGTCGGTATTTAGTGTCTAAGTCAGAATCTTGTTTCTACGTCGTTGGCTTGGTGCAACAACATTTAAACCATTCACATTCCATTCCATCTATTTTTCGTGTATTGGAAGCCAATACGTTTCGGTTTGCACACGGAATTGGACTATCTGTTTGTTTGAAGCGAATGTGGATACCATTGTCTGAACTGACGAGTGCGTATTAAACAAGAGCCAATTTTATTAGGATCGTTACATGTTTGAAAAGCCGCTCTGTATTTTGGTGATAACACATGATGTTTACCAATGATGTTACAGCCCAGCAGAGCCCTAATATGTGTCGCAAAACGTGGGCGTGTGGTAGCATTTTGAACTGTGAGAGTTCGCCCGGACACTTTTTGAAAACAAACACAGAATTGAAACCTACTAGTACATAGGTTTCAAAACCTACGTGTATATAGGCTATGTGTAATACATAGTGTTCCTTCTCGGCAGGCTGTTGGTAAGGCCTATCAGGCATTCAAGGAAGAGTCTTGCTGGTTTAGAATGTGGAAGATAGCAACAAGAATTTTGAAATCTAACATGGATGTTCTCAAGTAACTTCACTCCACAGGTGAAATAAGCAAGGAATCAATCACAAATTTTAATAGGAAATCGATTTCATGTAAAACTACGCATCATCAGTCCTTACATCTGCAAACAATGCTAGTAGGTGAAACCTTGAAAGGCTAAAGCAAGATCAGAGAAAATAAACAACCTCAAGACTGTAGTGTAACAAAGCACAACACCAACTACGACAATTAAAACTAGAAATAAACTTACTTAACTGAAAGTATTCACTGCAACTTCAAAACTAACATAGATGTATTAGAATTCGAAACTAACATGTACAACTAACATAGATGCATTAGAAGTTTACTGGCTAGTATAAATTGTTACCAAATGAAATTTCGGTATAGAAACAGCTATACTCGATTATGAAACTGTTGGCTATTTGTCTCACCTGCACGTGCATCAACGTCCTAATAAAAGCCAGACGGGCAACTCGCACAGTTAAATTAAAACAAAAGTCTTTATAGCGTAAAAATTGCAGCTCGTTGGGGCAAAATAGCACTTTCTGCACATTGAATCTGATATAGGGTGGGCCTATGGATTTCCGTCGTACAAAACCAGAAAAAGTACATGAGAAATACTTTAATAAGAAAGCCTGTATTTTTATCCAGTCCTCATTGCTTGAAAAAGATTTTTTAACAGGTATGGTGATAAGATTTAAATTAATTATCCATGGTTATCATTGCTAATTAAACACTGCTGTTTATCGTACTGATTAATACATTATGTCACCTGTACCGAATAAATGTTTCAATTTTGAAGCAGAATCCCTGATAAAATCCAAATAAATTTTAAATACAAACGTAGATTAGAAATATGTAATTTTAGGTATTAGAAATTCTAGAATTGATTTATAGAAATTTTTAGCTTTAGATTTAGAATTTGGTGTCATTAGTACTTATCTCAACTGCAGCACCATTTCACTCTACAAGCCAAACAAAATGCCAAGCTCGTAGTCTTAACCTGGCAGACACAATCATCTGCTGTTTTGTAGTGCAAGTAAGTGTTGCTGAAACTTGGTTCTTTGAAACCGATGATCTTCGTAAATGATGTTGACGCAGCATTGCAGTCCCATACGTGTGGTAGTAGTCACTATTATACTCATATATTTTCGCTCCAGTATGGTTTTTATTTAACCCTTGGGAAAAAGAATGAGCATGACCCCTAAAATAACGAATTATAATGCAAAGTATTGCTTTTTCCAATTTAACATTTTTGTTTGATTTTTTTCTTAATGTTGAATACTCAGCAGGTCCAACCTTCTGCGAAACTATCATTCAGTCATAGACATATGAAAACGCAGAGACTATCTTTTATTGTCGTAAATCTTTCAAACACTTTTTACAATACAGTCTTATATAATACAATGTACACTTCAAACAATATTTAATCGTTTGCTTGTGGTGGTAGTGTGCGCAATTTTTGCAATACCCTAACAGCATTCAAACCATCAACTGAGCAATGGACGTTAAAATGAGATAAATACTGTGTACTTGCCTTCAAAGGTGATAAATACTTAAATTAGGAAGTTGATCAGCGCATTCTTTCTGTAGACTTTACAGGGTGGCACCTGTCCAGGTAGTAAGTTATGAGATAAATCCATTGACTTTTCCTGAATTTGAATCAAACATCTTTCACCAAGACGCAAAGATAATATGTAATAAGATAGCAGGGTGAAAATTTGCTTTCACCAAATACTTTCAAACGTTATCAAACATATATTAGATGAACGCGTACGGTAAACTTGCAGTTGCAATCCTGTGTTACCCAACTTTGTGAATTAGGATGAAGTTATCTTTAATGCTTTCTAATTACAATTTTGAAAGTACATTACTAAGAAACAACACAATAAAATTACAAACTCGGGCAGTTTCAAATGTCAGCCAATCGATTTATGTTAGGTATTGTGACATTTACATATTTATACACTTGCGTATTGAAAAGGCTGCTTGGGATTTTGTACTTAAGAATTTCTTTCTGCATTGTTAAGAAATGGAGCAACGCTCGAAAAAAGGAAGCACAAACAGCTTATGAAGTAAGGCCATCGTGGTAGAACAGTATGAAAGCATGGCTTCTTAATTGAAAGTAGCCGAATATTTGCTTACAAGAAACACAACGCCTGGACAGCAAACAAAAGCACCTGATGCCTATGATCAGGGTTTTTCAAGGTTTGAGCTTGGTGAACGCGACGACATTTTAGGAAACCGCAACTATTTCAGGGTTGTAAAGCGAGATTTTAGTGTATTTTGTTGCTGGATATAAAAGGAGGTTCTACTGTATTTGGGGAGAGACTGTTGGAAAGGTTTGAGAGACGGTTTCGGCATCCAAAAAACTATCGCTTTAACGATTATATAGATGATGAATTAGTTTACAGAAAGCTACAGAGCAAATGTTTAAGTTCAGCATCAATAAGATGTGGCATGACTGCTTTAAATCTTCACCTTTGAAAACGTATCTGCAGGTAGATGTCGTTATATAAAGTTTTATGTTGATAATACCCTAGACAATTTTTCCACAATCATTGGTGATTTGCATAATAAAAATAAATGGCTAAATTTGCCATTCCGGTCTCTGTCTTACAATCATAGTGGCTAATAGAGGTCTTGTGGTAATTTAGAACAAATTTCATTCCCGAACACCGTCTCTCAATTTAGAAAGATTTCTATTTGTCTGAAGAGCTTGTCTTCAAACAAGCATGAAGTTGTTGGATGATTATTGGTTTCAAGTGTCTTGAGAGTGGTTGCTTGAAGAATTGGCGTAAACTCAACGAAAGCCTGCAGCACTTTTTGCTAAATGTGTAAAACTTCATGCCAGCTGTTTTTTTTGTACTTCGGTACTGCATGTGTTTGGCAGTGCAACCCAATTGCTAAATTGGATTAGACATTTGTTGCGTATTTGCTTAGCGATGAGTTTTGTAGACGTTACATTGCAAGTACCTGCAATAAATTTGTTCTTGGACGTTTGACATTTGGTGAGTGCAGCCCACCATCAGCATATTTTTCAAAAGTATTGGAAGACCATTTTAATTTTTTGCAGTTTGTTTGCTTGCAAAAGAGGAATTATTTGTCAAAATGGTGTAATTCTGAGTTTTTGTTTTCGCACCATTGAACTACAACCTCATTTTGACATATACGCAGTACTAAATATCCCCGTTTTTAGCAAAACTTTCAAGTTAACCGTATTCTACGCAAGTGCTCCTTTTTAATGCGTGCTGACAGGCGTTCCCGTTGATCAAAAACGAAGATTTGCAAAACAGATCCTTTAACATTCATTTGCAAGCATGTAGCACGCCAGTATTCTTACATTTACATCTCAGAATCACACAGTAATTCTGGCCTTTCGGTAAACTGCTTTCTTCTCTTCGGAATTGATCTATGCCACAATATGAAGCAACACTGCTTCTTGTCTTTTTGGTGCACATTTAAAGATTTTAGTTCTGCCTTTCCTGATGTATAAACTATTGCAAATATAAGACATCTGGCATTTTTGGACTAAGGATGTTCCCGTTACCTCTATGTATAAGTTCAGTTTTCCAACCAGCTCTTGAAATTTCTGAAAATACTCGAATCTTTGCTTTAAAATCAAGCACAAAATCCAATTTTGCTATGTGTTTGCGCTCAACAACACAGAGACGAGGTATGCCAAGCTACAAGAAGACGAGGTATGCCAAGCTACAAGAAAACTAACAAATGCTTTGGAACTGTAAAGTCAAAACTAATTAATTCAAACTTCACACAAATAATTCAAGCTTACTACTGTGACAAACACGACGGTAAGCTCTCTGAGGTTTCGCTGAAAGTATGGAGATCGATGAAGGAAACAATTGTATGAAAGGTTGCAATTTTTCAAACATAAAATTGTAAACCTTCTTAACCCTGTGTTTTAATCCCTAAAAGAAAAGCATGGTGGATTGGTTTTGTTTGTTCACATTCCTCGAAATTTTTCTGCAGTATGAACCTGGAAAGTGGAACAGTTCTTTTACTGCTAGCGCGCTAACGCTTTTTGCTTTCGTGCCGACGCACTGAATGTCTGTCTCGAAACGCAAAAAAGTTCAGGCCAGACAGCAAGCGGCCTGCTTGCACAACAAAGCCTTGATGGCAGCTTGCCAGGGCCGGATGGAAAGTGCACTCAAGCTGCAAGCGAGTTCAAACGCCGCTCACCGCAGGTGAACAAATGACATGTTTTCGAAGATGTTCTAACAAGCTACGTAAACGGAAGCGATGCCATTGATAACGGCTACGCTTGCCAAAAGAGCAAACGTGCTCGAAAACAGTGGTTTTCTAACTTCATCTCCCCACGAGACCCCTGTGAACGTCAAATGCCTCTGCGAATCCCCAGCTTATCGAGGCACGATCTGATCTCGAATTACGTACACTATGCTATTTTTCCTGCATATCGCAGTGCTTTGTGAAGTATCAAGGTCCTAATGTGGTACTGCAATTTACCAACATACGAAAAACCGCACTTCAATTAATCTGCAGACAAATTAGAGCATTCAGATAAATTAAGAAAACCTTGGAAGTTACGATTTGTCTCATCCTTTACCAAAAACTTCGTGAATCCCCACTTGATGTACGAAATGTAATTGATTGCAAGTAGTGTTACTTTTCAATGTCTTTCAATTTACCTGCAGACAAATTAGAGCCTTCAGATAAATTAAAAAAACCTTGGGAGTTACGATGGCTGTTGGCTGTTCTGTCAGCACGTTGAAAGATCCAGTAGTTCTGCTTGAAGCTAAGACAACACGTTGGTAGTTTTGTGCTGGTTTTAACAGCTATAAACGTACAAGATTCAATCATGTAGCAACGTTTGTAATATACAATGTGTTTCAAGTCAAGCTTGTGCTTTATCAAAGCAAGCTCACGAGAGAAAAAGTGCTACCAACGCAGTAGCTAGTGCCATGCTGCGCCCACCTACACCTGCTCAATCACATTTGTCAAATATATGAAAACAGCATGTGAGTCTCAATTTCTCATCAAGTCAGTGATTCTATTTGAATAAGGACTGAGGATGCGTAATTTTACGTGAAATCGATTTCCTATCAAAAATTTGCTGATCGATTCCTTGCTTACACCCATCGTGGAGAGTATTTACAAGTCCGTAGAAATTTTATTATTGAAATTGATTCTAGTTTCCAGACAATTTTTGTTATTTTTTCGCTTGAATTATACTCATTGTGGTTAGTTTGTGGTCAATTTGTGTGTTTCAGCACTTGACTTGGTGTTCACTGGTTTATAAAAACCATTTGGACTTTTTGCGTGTACTTGTTCATAGTGAATATTATTATGATTCTAATAAGCATAAAGTTTCTATTAAATTTCGCTGATATTTAGAAACGATATTCAAAAAATTCAGTAAATTTAATTGATTCCACTCAAGCATGAATGCCATCAGCCAATACGTGCTTTTTTCATAAAATACTATGTCGAGCTATTCCGAAACAAATAAGCCAACAGTAAACTCACCAAATGGCACACGACTGCGTTGACCTCCTCAAAACATAATCCATCGCGTAGTTTTTTCAAAAATTTTAGGAAAACATCGTTTCGAAAGAATTTAGGCGCCAAGTGTATTTAGGTAATTTCGGGAAAACTCGGATCAGTCAGTTGAACTATCAATCAAGCATATCATTTCAACAGTCTTATGGCCCGCGAATGGTGGTTAAACATTGACATTCCAGTTACTTTAGTATAAAGTAGTTTAAAAACTCTATTTGAATTGATCTTGTCAAATAAATGCGATCAAACTGTTTTATTGGCTTTTTGTGAGGATATACAAAGGAGGCAGTCTTATGTCCCTAGCAGTGTGCCAAAAACATCCTGCAGTTCAAAAATGGTGTAAGTCAAGTCGCGTTTGTGGCGAACATAATACTAATTGCATCGTTTTGAATTTCAGGTTCGTTTCGCTCCTTTGACACAAAGAGGTAAACAGCAAAATGCTGCTCCGCAAAAATCTCGGCCAACCACTCAAGAGGTGCCAAACGTTGTGCATGAGCGAATTTCGAGACGCCCGCGTTGCAAAGGAGAGACGTATTCGCGGCAATGCTTTGTCGGAGAGGAACTATAGGCATAGCAATAAGGATCAGAGTGGCACTAAATTACAATTTCGCGGAAATATCATTTGGTGCTGCCAACGGTGTACCACCCAATTACGAACCATATCTCAAACGAGTATTTTCAAACTCATTAAAGATCTCGTGGCAAACAGCCCGAAAAAAACTTTAACAAAAAATGTCACAAAAACCTTAACAAAAATTTTCTGAAGTAACATCAGTATTGCACAAGCAACGTGATTCTACTGTATATAAGAAGGCACACATCGAAAGAGATCAGAAATACTGAGAGACATGAGCCACGAGTCTCTAAAACTGTTACCAATGTCAGTACCATGTTGATTAAGTTGTCAGGATGAAAGCAAAATTTACAAATACCTGCAAAGGATGCTTCGTAAACAAAAAGGTTTTTGCAGCTTCGTCGGTTGAGCATGCACGCAAAGCGTCAAATGCGATTGGGAAAAAGCCATCCGGTTTTGAAACAGAAGAATGGTGCAAACCACTCTAAACAATTCACCTATACAAAAAAAGCGAGATTGCACTGCTGTTCGAAGACAAATAACGAATAATTTTTCCTTTTCGCTCGCTGCTGTGAGCAGCGGCACCGCAATGAGCCTGACAATCGTTTCCAGCTGTTGTGACGTGACAAGTACATAACCACCTTTTGTGGACAGTTTGTCGCCAACCTACTCGCAACTTGGCTATTTGCGTCAAACCAAGATTAGATCCACAATCAAGAACTACTGCCCCAATGGTCAACGCCTCGAATAGGGCAAGGATGTCAGTTGGCCTGATCGTTACATTGTTGTATTTCTTTGGCACCTAATCATCACCCAATCATGTTCCAACGACATGCTACCGGAAGCCATGAAAAGTCGTGAATTTTCTGTCCCAGCAGAGATCTTTCATGTAAATTGCTTTTTGCTCCGTGGCAAGTAGTACAACAAACAGCATGCGCCTGTCTTTACTGGAAGCAACACATTTGAGGTCGTAACCATCACACTCGAGGCATTCCGTGGAGTTATATGGAGGTGGAAATACGCTTGAGAAACATGAGGTTTTACTGAAATCAAAATAACGACGCTCTCGTTTTTTCCCCATGCAGGACGCCGTGTACCACAGTAAAGCTTTTGCTGAAACGTTCTGAAATTGCACAATTTAACGATTTCAGCCAACGATCATTGGAGAAAGTAGAGAAATGGCGTGATAGGAAGGAGTTCCAAATATACCAGTCAAATTCGGCAGCGTTTTTTCACAAATAAGCGCAAATACCATGCAGCAAATCATTTAAAAAATATATGATAATGTTATCCCTGTCAGGAACGAACACAAATTTCTGAGCGCAACCTTTCACAGAAATTCCACGTACATCTAAAAAATCCACTCTAAATATCTGAAACGATTGAATCCATTGACTGCCAACTGGTAGCCTACTAATAGGGGCATGGGGGCAGAACCTTTTTCAAAGTCTGGGCAAAAGTGTAAGTCAAAAAAATATAGAAAATTTTTGTGGTTTGAATTGGCAACTGTGGCCTCACAAGCATTGAAATAGGACGTCATTAACTTTTGTCAACATGTTTCAGCAATTTTATGCAATGATTTATAAGCCCTCAACGACCCCTATCTACACTACACCATATCTATCTACGCTACACTAACTTGAGCACATAAATGTAACTAGCTGTTCTTACTAACTGTGTTACTTAAACTTTTTTAGGAAAAATTCGAAATTTAAAAGTGGGGGGAGGACCCCAGAAGAGAAAGTGGGGAGCCTAGGCTCATGCGCCCCCGCCCCGGTTGCTCCACCTATAAATTGGGGTGCAGCAAAACAACCGTTACTGAACATATGCTTGCAGTAGGCTACGGCATGGAAGTACCGGTAGGCTACGGCATGGAAGCACTTTTTTTCTCATCAGCATGGTCAGTAGACAAACTCAACAAAATCCAAAACCACGCGTTATTCTTGTGCACGAGACCAATGCGCAATGGCAAGTACTCCTTCGATTTGCATGCTACAAGTCAGTGAAGAAATACCACTGCATCTCAAAGATCAGATCTCTTTTTAAAATATAAAGCAGTGTTTTTATGCCGTTTTGGATGTCAAAATGACACCCTAAAATTTTGCAATGACACCCTAAATTCTGAAAGCCAAGATATGGTTTTGCCTTGTATTGAAGTAAAACGATTTGAGGTAAGTATGCTTTCCTGCACGTGGCTATTGCAACAGACGGCTGAAATGTTATAGGCCGACGCAATTTTCTGGCGCAGAAGTTGGAAACGAAAACTGTAAGTATGGTATCTGTGCATTGTCATGCGCACCACCTCACTTCGGCCTATTACTATGCTGCCGCATATTTGTGCAGTTTGGTGTACGAAACTGCGAAAGGACTTGCATGCAATTATGAAGGTGTTTTACTGTTTCATCGTTGCGATTGGCTTGCCTGGCGATGCATCAGACTGCAATGAAGACAAAAGATCGGCACTCGGCAGTTGCAGCGCGCATGCAAAACAAGGTGGTTGTCAAGCAGGCCCGTAACCAGCTTGGGGCACCAGGTGTGGCGAAGAGTTTTCTGGGAGGGGCTTGTTACGGATCACTTGTGTGTTGTCCATTTTTAGAGCAATCTTCCTGAGAACACTGGTATTTTATGACGAAGACTACTCAGGGCGCGCTCAAAACTACAGTGAAGAGAATCAGACCTATCCGTTTATGTTCGAGTTTTTACCTCAGCTACACATAATGCCATTATTGTGTTCTTCATAATTTTACTAATTTAAATTACAGCAATATATTAATCCAACTGCGATATTAACATCAATGTGGTATTACTGTAACAATCGGGGGTCATAACATGAGTTCACTAGCTTTCATCATGGAAGAGAGTAACCAGTAGGCTATTATCATTGGCTTTTGGGGAATGGGACATAGCAGGTTATCAAACCATAATTCCCATGTATAGATTCTATTGGGAATCTTCTTCTTAACTAGTGGGTTAAGGTTGTTTATCAGGCAGTGGCCTGAGACAGAACTGACTTTCCACTGTGGATTCTGCTGAGGTTATAGTTTTTGGCACGTATTTTCATTGGCAGGGCCGGCCTTAAGCCGATGCAACCGATGCAGCTGCATTAGGCCCCACGCCTATGGGGGCCCCGCGCCATGGTGTTTGGGTAGATTATTCATTTTTGCCAGATACACCTTGCGCTTGAGAATTCAGTAGAAACGCCATATAAATTACATTGTTAACAAAGAACGCTCTAGTCAGAACTAGCAAATTTCCTCTCGAACGTTAGCAAACGTGCTCAATTCTCGTGTTAGTGCTGTACTGCTTATCTGCGCTCTACCACGATCGTAACACGGTTGAATGAACACGATGACGTCATAAAATCACTGCTTGGAGGGGCCCCGCGCCCAGGTCTTGCATTGGGCGCCGCATCTGCTAGGGCCGGCCCTGTTCATTGGTCAGTGTCTTCTACCTAGAGCAATTTGCTCAAGAATACATTAGGTTATTCTATTACAATCTTATCTCACTCTTAGGTGTTTCCCGTACAGAGCATTTCTTGAGAGAGTAATTCTTTCTTTTGTAATAACAGTTTCCTGTTTAATTATCCTCTTTCACTGGTTACTTCCTTCCACAACAACAGGTACAACATACACAACTAACACTCAAACAAACCACAATCAATTTTAACCCTATAATATCCAGTGCGGATTGAGAAGTAATCCCAATTGACAAGTTGTTCTATCTCAATTCGTTTATTGGGAAGTTCATTATTCGTTAGTTCTGAAGTCTTAGTTTCACAATACTCGTACATCAATCACTACTGTGTATCAAAAGTAGTGACAAACTTATCAGTCGCATTGTTGACATGTTTCCAAAGTCATTAATGTCGCTCATCACGTGTATGCCTGAATCAGAGGAAGTTTTATGATGATGTTGAGAGGCGAACTCGACAGGCCTAATTTTTTTAAACTTTGTCCAATATTTTTCAACTATGCCCAACGCATTTCTCCAGGGAGACTCAAAAATTTGCAGAGGGGGTTTTGCCCCTCCTGGTTACGGGCCTGTTGTCGAGTGAGGCAACAGTGAGAGCTAGGAGTGAGATTTTGGCTATTTGGGCCGCACTTAAGCAGTTGTCAGAAAATAAAAATGATGCAATGTGCGTTGTTCTACTGCGACTTATGAAAACAAAAAATTTCATCATGGTGCTTTCGTTTTGTCGTATTGCCACCTCACCTGACAGAACTGAGCACATTTTCCAGGTTGGATGTTTTAACTTTGCGCAGATGAAAGCTTCCGTAGAACTGTACATCAATAAGCTCTCTGATGCCGTTGCTAAATCCGAGCTTAAGCTAATTGCGAAAAGTTTGATAGCGAGTTAGGGGAACTTAGAACGCCGGGTGGTTTGGCTGACTCGTGTGTGTCAAGTAGCACAGCGTTTTGGAAGGGCATCAAAAGATTGGCACATTGATCATCCCCATACATAAAAAGGGAGACATGAGTGAACGAACCAACTACTAGGGCATCCCTTTGCTTAGTCTCCCAAGACGAGTGAATGCCAAATGCCGCGAAATAAGCTGGATGATATTGATACCTACTGTGGTGTTCGTCGTGGCCGTAGCACTACAGAACAAATTTTCACTCTCCAGCAAATTTTCTAGAAATCTTGGGAGCATGCCAAAGGAGTATACAGATGTTTTGTCGACCTCGGGAAAGTATATGGCCGGGTTCCTCGTGAAAAGCTTTGGGGGTTTTGCGGGAATACGGTATTGACGTGTAACTCTGATTGGCCGCCAAGGAATTATATTCCTGCTCAGAAGATTGTGCCCTTGCCGACGGAATTAAATCACAACTGTTCAACTTTGTGTTGGACTCCGACAATGGTGTGTGCTGTCACCACTCCCTTTCGTAGTCTATATCAGGGTTCTCCAAACTACGTCCCGCCGGCCAAATCTTGTAGTCTTCAAAATACCTCCCAATTCTCTTTATAGCCAGGGTTCTTAAATTGGAAGTGTGCCCCCCTTGGGGGCGTGAGCAGGCCCGAGTGTGAAAGCGACACATTGTTACAAAGTATTCTTCAATAATAAACAAGAATTTGGTAAGGAAGATACAATCAAGCAGTTTCCTCGGGCATCACCAGAACTCTGCTTCTGCACCCCCATGAACCCTTGTGTATGTTGCTTTCCCATGAAATCCTAACGATCTATTTTCTTACAAACGGTGATGATGCGATTGCATCTCTGTAGTCGTCAGGGAGACACCGCTTCTTCCAATAGATAGTGAAGATTTGCAGTGGCAGATTCAAAAAAAGTTTAACCACTGCTTTTTAAAATACCTAAAAATTTGTCTTGCTCGGCTGGACCTCCTACTGCTAAAGCCATTGATTGCCAACTTTACTCCCTCAAAAGTGTAAGATTTGTTGAGATCCACAAAGACATGCATCTGCAGAGTATGGGATGTTGCTGAGGGATTGATATGACTTGCATGACAATGGATGTGGTTGCAAACATTCCAGCACCTGAATCAGTTGGACCATATAAGTGGTTACGTACACCGTCTGGGGTTAGTGAAGAAAATGTTTTCCTTTGGGCCGGACGAGATTTTTCTATGGCGCTGTGGAAACAATGACGTAACTGACCGGGTGACAAAGGGGCGAATCTCCCCTCCCTGGCAAGCTAAATGTAAAAACTGGGCACGGTTTAGCTTTCTATTTGTTTTCAGTAGGTTGCTGTTTTTGCGTTTTCGGAGCATTTTCCGGTGATTTACAGTTTTAGTATTGCCATTCACGTTGGTATTCACCATCATTTCTCAAGTTTTTTTTCTGAGTGTAAGCTAGTGGGCTCCTTTCTGCAAAGTTTTTCCCTCTGGACCTCTAGTTACACCACTGAGTGACGGACGCCGGAATCTACTCTTCACCGAATGTTGAGCATTAAGTTTTCCCAGAAGCATGACGCTGCGCGGTGAAAGAGTGACACGCTGGACGCGACCTGCAGCTCGGTGAGCACAGAGCGGCTGCTTTTTTCAGCTTTACGGTCAATATGACTAACCTTTCGGCTGCGATGAGAGGCAGGATGTGGTCAGTTTTGTCGAGGAACGATCCGGGTTGCACTTTCCACCACCGGCCATAAGCTGCTGGTCATTACTACATTGTGATTAGTTCCTCACGCGCTCTCCGGATCAGGTGGCAAGAGTGTGGGATGGAATACTTTCCAACGGAGGCCTGCTCGGAGTCTACAAACATTGCTCCACAGATCGCCTCGCGATGGTGTTAAGGGCACTTTCACGCGATAAAGGCAATGATGATTTTTTTGGACGAATGCTTTGCGAACCAAAGCATAACCGGAAACTCACAGTATGAATTCTGCCTGGCACTGTTAAGGCCTGGAAGCGGAGGTCGACAAACGACTGCATCAACGATAACTTGGGACGTGTTCAGCGCACGAGAAATTCTCCTGATGCTGCGGTGCAGTGGAAGAGCTTGAAGTCATCCGTGACCCTGGAGGGTTATGGTGGCGAAAGATTATGTCCCCCACAGGGCTTCTCCACACCAGACAGATCGAAGTGCAGAGATTTATCCCAAAGCAATTCAAAACGTCAGCTCGTCACCTGCGGCAGAGAGCTTCCACCATGGGCAGCTGGCAAATGAGTCAGCCCATTCAACAGCCCCCCCCCCACGTACAAGTTGCCTTCACGCGTACCACTGCGAGCCAGGTTGCTTTCGTCTCAGCCGTCAAACTCAAACCTGCGTCAATCCTGATCTTTCAATGATTTTTCCCCAGCGATTTTCATCTTATCGCAATGTCAGGTAAAATGGATTACCCAAATAACAGCAAATTCATCTTCACTGTTTGGGGCGTTCAGAGTCCCACCATGTTTAGGTACTCGAAAGTTTTTAACTTTTCTGTTTACGATTTACTGCTGCTGTCGTTGCGGCGCTCTGGAGCAAGTCCCAACCAGGAAAAATGAAACCCCGTGGACTGAGCAACACAGACATAACACATAGTGTTTCCAACCCGGGTTTTTCCGAACCCGAAACCCGTTTTTTTTGGCTGTTTTCCACTACCCGAAACCCGTTTTTTTCAACTATCAAACCCGAGTATTTGCTGTTGCATTCAAATGTTAGTAATTCTGATAACACTGAAGTTGCAGATTGGCGCGTGTAAGGGCCAAATTAGCACGTTTGAACTTTCAACTATTAACATGAGGCACGAGGTGCGGATTTCTCGGTGACCATCGTACGTTCGTTGTTGGTTCATTTATATTTTCGTTCAGTTGACCTATTTAGACGGATCGTGACGTCATCTTGCACGTAATACTTGTCTACGCAGACTTTAGTCTTTTCGCTAACCTCATTAATGCCTACCACGCGAGGTAGTTTTTCAAAGCTATGCCATAGTTCCGTAGTTACTAGTTAGTTCATTTATAAGCTGTTATGTGTTAGTATTGGATCGGCAACCTACGGCCCGCCAAGCAAAATCATCCGGCCCCCAACCCCTTTACCAAATTGTATTACTGCATGGCACGGCCTAGTGGTATTACATTTTATGAATCTGCCCTCCTTGCAACATCTTGTTTTGCATACTTATGAGAAACCCCACTGTGCTATAACTGTACTGGATGTCACATTTTGGGCTTTCGTTGTGGAATATGAAAATCAGGAGTTAAATTAAAATTCCATAAATCCCAATATTTCGCAACAGCAATGGGAACGGAATTGTTGGTGGAAAATTAGGACGGCCCGCCATACCTTGCAGCTTGTTTTTGGCCCGCAACTAGGGAAAGGTTGCCGACTACTGTGTTTAGTTCATATACAAGCAGTGATTTGTTCAAAATCGATTCGTTCCTTTTCAGTTTGCAATAACTTTCTACAAAATGTTTGGCTCTCTTTTGAAAGCCACTTTTTTAATAATTTTTAATCAGTTTAAAGACGTTAGTAATGAAAGAAATTCCGAAGATTAGAGCCACTCCTTTTACTATAAGGCTCAACCAACACCAAAGTATAATTTGTACTCTATTATACAAAAGGAGGTGGTTCAAGCACCGAAAGTTTGATCAGCCATTTGAAATCAAAGCACAGAATTCATGTTATCCATGAGAGTGAAGACCACAAAACTATTCCGGCACAAAGAAGAGATCTTATCACAAATTGTGATAAAGGAAATGAGTCAATGAATCTTTCTGAGGCTACAAAGAAGAGGTCAAATAACCTCGAAAAACTGTACCATGCCTTAATTACAATCAAGCCCAATCAGTGCAACCAGAGTGGGCTTTTTCAGCCACGAGATTATTTGCAACCAACTCAGAAACAGAATGAATGATAAAAGAGTGCTTTGTCATTCGTCAGTATTATGAACATCATTGAAAAACTGTGCTTTACTTAATTAATAATTCGCTTTTAAATTGCGCAGGGACCAACAGTAGTAACTTCACAATGATATTGAGTTTTTATCGCTCAAAATCGCATTAATTTCAAACGAAAAAAACGGGTTTCTTTTCTCAGCTACCCGACACCCGGGTTTTAAAATTTTGACCCGAATTGGAAACACTAATAACACAGCTCCTCTTACCGGCCCTGTTTGAACCGCCACAGCATTGACTAGTTGAAGACACAGCTGAAAAAAATCAGCGACAAAGATTTGTGAGCAAACGTTTGTGAAGTATATTAGGCAAATATCCACAGTGAGCAACAACGGCGGTACAACGGCAAAGCAGCGTGTAAAAAAAGCATTAACGTTTGCAACAAATCCATAACGTCACCTACATCTGAGTCAGCTTTTCACAACTCAGAGATCCGCGCCACAGGCATTGCAAAGCGGAAATGAAAAAACACGCCGTTCGCGTGCAAACATGCATCAAACGAACAGCCGTTCAACGTAGAACAGAGCCGAATAGAACCTCACAGGTTCACATTTTAAGGAGAAGACGATGCACTGACTGTATTTGCGATGACGTGGCTGCACTAGGACTGCCCATGTCGCAACCATCCTAGCTGGCGGTCACAGCAATTCAAACAAACTGGCCTTAACCCGAGCTTCCCAAACAGTAAATTTTATGTGCAGCATTACTTAAGATAATTCTGTATTATTGAAATCCATCATAACGGGAACTCCTTGACTACATCTTGTACCGTGGTTTTGACCTTGCATAAAACAGGTCATACACAAAAAGATGCAATGATTTGGGTCACGAACTGGGGATTGCAATGGTTGTAGTGTAAGTCCAATGCTAGGAAGCAATGGACACCAACACAAGCACAAAAAGAAAGCAGGTGGCCTCTTGTTAGAAGCAATTGCACGCTTAGCCAGTGTTGTTTGCAGAGAACCATCTAGAACGGATGAAGGCGGAAATTCGTTTGCGTTTCAAGCCGCACTGAACCAAGATCAATAATAAGACGACGCAGACCACGTAAACGATGAATTTCTTTCTGGCTTCCTGCTGATTATCAGGATCAGCCGGAGATCGCCGCTTCAGCGGTCGGTCTCCAAGGGGAACCTCGCCACTGCAAGGCGGCAGGTTTGGAGAGCTCATCCCACCGGGTTGGAGGCCGAACGCTCGCTCATCAAGCACCATGCGGAGCTCAAGCTTGGTCAGTTCGCTCGAGTCATTCCTGTACTGTGGCGGAAGACAGGGCGGGGGGTCACTCGTGCTGGTGCGACTGTACAGATTCAGGCAGGACTGGAAATGCTTGCTTGCGCTGACATAGTCGAGGCAAGGAGACTCGCATGTTGCTTCGCCGGTCACCGAGTTTTGGCACGCTTCCATCTGGTTGTGAGGCATGCAGCCTGGGAACGAGAAATGAGAAAAAGATTTGCAAAGTGGAAGTTTTAAACTGTGATCGGCGGAATATTTTTGCGCAGTCCAAACCCCCATGTACCACCACTTCTTGCAGAAATAGGTGTAACTTTTTGGTATAGGCACATGAAACGACATGAGAAAACACCGTCGGGGAATGAGACACACACAGGGGTAAAATAAGTTTAGAAGCTTTCGGGCTTGTGATTTGCTGTTTTCAAAAAATAAAATGAAAATCGATGCAAACATGTTAATGTCTGATGTAACATGGGCTTAGCAACGAGGACTTAGCACAAGAAACACTAACATACACAGATTCACAAGCTCGTTTTTGTACAAATGTCACCGTTGCTAGTCATTTCGTCCAAGTAAACCCATTTGGAGTCAGAGGTAACAGTGCCGTGGAATTGTATATCTAACAGAAGATAACCTTTACCCACCAGGCAGCACGTGGATCGTTGTTTCAGAACCTAAAACCAAAGGAGCTGCGACAAAGGAACTAAATATGTCAGAATTTGCTTTTAAAGGGATGATGAGGTCCATTTTCTGTACTACACTAAAACACATACTGTTATCGCTTGCAAAAAGATATTGGTGGAACCGCCCAGCTTGCGTTTTAGTTGGTAAAAATGACGTTAGCTAAGATTGCGTAGGAAGGGGCCACAAGTCGAAACACAGATGGGAGTTGAAACAAATGTAGGCCAATCTTTTAGCGACGGTCAGCTGTAGCATGAAATCTAGAAATCTTAACCAAAACAGCAGACTATTTGCTTTTTCTGGTCAGTTATCTCAGGCACCGAGCTGCTGACCACTTAATTTGGTGCCATTGTTTCAACTGAAAAACACGTACTTTAGATAGCGACGACATCGGTGATATGCGCGTGGGCCTGACTGAGAAAGCAGAACTGTGCTTCTATTACATCATCTGCACAGAATTATGGCCAATCCTTTGTCAAGACAGAAAATCCAACCTTTTTTACAGCTAACGCTACCGTTCCAAAGTTTGCAAAAAATGGGTAAAAATCAAACCACGCTGCAATAGCCCAGTTTCAGTGCAATCTCTGCGGCAAACCTGTTTCGATATGTGTGTCTCCGGTTTGCTACTTGCGGCGAACAAAAGAAGTTATATTTGCCTCCTCACGTTCATCGCAACCAAAGGTCGAATTTTACTTTCTCACCAGAATCAAATCGGTCGTAGAAACTCGTCTCTAAATGGTAAAAGCAGGCAACCGGCGAGATGAAAACAGATTGAACAACAAGGGTGGCAGATGTGTGCAGGTAAGTTCTGCTGCACAGCTCGGAAGAGATATTCTGTACTTCTCCAATTGAGAAGGTTAAACGGGGATTATTCACATGGGCCTCGTCGAACCTACCAACTGAAGGGACTGATTTTTAAATCATTCTTGAAGCATCGAACGTTTCAAGGAAGCTCGGACTTTAAAGTCTCTCTAATATGGCAACCGCACAACCTTGAACGTAACTCATGTATCTAGGGCTTCCGAAGCGATAAACCAGGGTAACCAGTACGCATGCGAATGACGCTGGTTATCGAACGATACCTCCTATGTGAGGAAATGAGAGAGCATTCGGCTAGCATCACTACAGTCTGTCAAGCACATGTGGTCCTGGTGGTAGGATACCCAAATCCGAGCAAGGACATTCAACAAGCAAGTTTCATTCCGGAGCACGAAGCTCGACATCGCCACGTAGTGGAGTTGAAAATGGCGTTTCTGCGTTTTCCACTAAAACCGAAAACGCACATAACGTTTAGAAATGTCGCGAAATTCAGACTTTTGTCGTCCATGAAGGCATTGGCCTTGTGTTTTGCGTTATTTCTCACGTGACCTAGCACGACTTACAAGTTTAATTCTGCGCGTGAGACTGCTTGTCAAGAAAATGTTGCCGCATGAAGACGTCATCCGACAAGCACAGCTTAACTTGGCCCATTCAAACAACAACGGCGAGAAGTACTGGCGCAAATTGTTCCACTACTGCGCTCAACTGAAATTACGATGCTCACCGTGCATTGTGATGTACGATATGGGCACAGACAACAGCACAACGTTGCTCCCTTCCACGTATGCGATGGCGAACTGCAAGTATGAAGCACGCTGCTTGACGCGACGCCAATCGACCGTGTAATCGAACCTGCGTGAGAAAGGAACGCGATTGCGAACCCCGGTGGCATTAGCTGGCGTGTTGTACTGAAGATCAACAGACGACAGTCATGCAAATTTTAAAAATGAAACACTGGTATGTAAAAGAATCATTACGAGTTTTCTTTTAATTCATGCACAAAAAGAAGATGCAAATAATTCACTGATTGCTTACATCAGAATCAATAAATAGGTTATTAGGACTCCAACGTGACGTTTTATCTGTTTTTATGCTTTTATTGTATGTTTTGTGTCTATGAAGTGTTACGCCAAACTAGAATCTCGGTTCAGGACGCAAACCGCTCGGGCAAACGAGATCACTTCAACCATTTACAGGGGTGTTATTCCTGACAGCGGGTAGCCGCGTGTGAATGAATGAACTTGATTTAAATTGCTGCGACATAAACGCGACTAAGTGATTTACGCCAAATAGAAAAATCACCTTATCTCTCGCGTGCCGTTTACGAACTTAAGGCGTGCCATGGTGAGCACGCGTGCCCTGTCCTGTGCACACATGAGCTAGTACGTAAACCATAGTTCGCAATACACAGACCCAGCACACTGCAAACCTCAACGAACAAGATGAGGATGTCTATGCAGAAAAGAAGAGTTTTACTCCGCAAAAAAAACACAAAAACAGATCAACAACCTATGTATACTGACGCTGCTATTGAAAGAAGCACGTTGGTGGGCAAGTCAACAAGGAAAAAATATATTTGACACATTCAAATGCCTAAAATTTTATGCGTACTCTGCAACCCACCATGCATCACCATACATAGGCTCGCATCAAGTATTATTAGTGCGATCTAGTGGAATCGATAATTTTCACTATTTTCTTCCCAGCCACAATCGTACTTGTAAGCGACAACAGCGACGTCGAAACACACACGTCCAACCAGTATCTTCTCATCGATGAGCGCCCGTGCCACGGATGGGTGGGCATGGATCACGTGGTACATGGACACGGACGCCAATTTGTGAGCGCTTTCCTCGTTGCTAGCCAAGCGACGATCATAAATTACATAACCTGGAAATTAACGGAAAAAAATACGAATATCAAAATGGAGGATAGCATGGATGGCCTAACACACCATAATAACAAGGCTTAACGTAGGGTAACAGTTACTCCTGTAGGGGGCAATATGCAGCTTTCCATCAACAGCTCCCAAAATTAGTTGATAGCACGTGATAGTTTCCATGCTTACACCAGATAATACACCAAATAGGATATGTGCGACCTAAGGTAGTTGCGCTGAAGATGGTATCGTCAGTTGCCATTCACGTGTAACACTGGCGGGGTAGGAAACTTGCAAAACTTATAACTTCTTGCACTATTGTCACATTAATAAACAAAAATGTTCAGTGATTACAACTTTCAAACCAGCAATGCATTCAGCTAGGGAAACCAAAAGAACTTGTTCTACTTCCTTTTTCAAATGTCTTGCGCTGTTATTGAAGTCTGTTTGTTTTTCGCTGAGACATTTCGGTCATTCGTCTCATAGTTGTATCAAAACTCGCCATAACAGTGTTCATTAGCCTATATTTTCAGACATTCTGACCGAAATGACATAATGTTTTCGGTCATTTCAAAAACGTTTCGGTCTATGACCGAAAAAAAACAGAGTGAAGTGCATGTGAATTATTTGCCAATAACTCAAACAAAATGATCAAAAGGAATTACACAGAAAGTTTTGATTTTTCGAGTAAGACAGGAAACGTGTGTCAGAATAATGTATGAAAAAACTGAAAAAGGTCACCAAGGATGGGAAATCCACAGGGTTAAAACGGCATGAAACGCCGATAAAAACGGTGAGAAAACTTGCCATCTTTGATTTATAAAATCGCAATGAAAGGGTCTCTATAGTGATCAGAAGCAAATCTGCAAATAAATGTATAAAAAAGATCTCTCACTCCTACTCCACCTCAGCTGATGTGCTTGATTATATGACGGCCATACATACCAGCGTTACGTGCCAGCAAGAGCTTTTTGACAATCAGTCGTAAGGTTACAGAAACCAAAGCTTACACGCAGTTTGAAAACATTCGTGCGGTTTATAAGAATGAAACTGGAAGCAGGGGCGGAGCTAGGGGGGGCAGGGGGGCCACTGCCTCCCCAAAATTTTCCGCGTGACGTCATGCCACTGGAGTAGGTCTCTTTCTGAAAGTCCTACACAGACCATTGACAGCTCCCCTTGTTGCAAAACTGGCCCTTCCAGTAGCCCCCCCAAATGAAAATGTCTGGCTCCGCCCCTGACTGGAAGCTACAGTCAAGTATTACGAGTCAGGAAACTGTGTCCAGAACCAAGTAAATGTACAGTCAGTTAAGTAGTGCTGGACTGTAGCAATAATGACCATGCTTGTTTGATGCAAGACCGTCTGACATCTAGCTGAACGCAAAGTTATGAAGGATAAGACACGAAGAAGTCAGCGCAGAACAAGGGTGCTTGCATTTACACTGTGCAAACAGAAATCTAAGTGTGGCAAAAAGACTGAAAGCCAGTGGTTCTCAACCTTGCATGGTTTGTGGCCCCCTTCCAAAGACTCTCAACACTTGTGGCCCCCTGTTCATCAATAAAAGTACCTTGACTTAAACCAGGGTCTCAAACTCAACTTAGTCCGAGGGGCAAAGACGACTTATAAAGTAACCCGCGAGCCGCATTATGACGCTGACGCAACAATGGCGGTACCTGAACCTTACTAGAAACAGCTTTTACATCTTATTTCCTGCGAAAGGTATCATGAGTTATAAGCAAATCATTTCTTGCCGTCTCTACGTTCATTTAAAAGGAACGTGTTCACTCGCTGGCCGAGCACTTTTAAACGCCGGTGAATGAACTAAACAACGTAAATGTTAATTATTTGAAAGTTTTTAAAAGCATCGCGGGCCGCAAAAAAACGCCCTCGCGAGCCACATGCGGGCCGCGTGTTTAAGACCCCTGACTTAAACAGTCTGATCACGAATTACAACTCGCGACAATAATTGTCACAAGGGAGGTCTATGACACCATAATGGAAACCATAAATTTAAGGTTTCAACTGGCGAATTGTGACACTTGAGTTTTGCAATATCACGGCAAGGCTATTCAGCAAAGGCTTATGCTCGTGACCCCCGGAGAACCGCTCCATAACCCCCAAGAGGGGTCGAGGGTCCCGGTTGAGAAACCCTGCCCCAGTGGGACCAATGCGATTTCAAGCGACCTTCAAATGTAACAAAAAACTTCGTATCTCAACAGATTTTTGAAGGTCGCAATAATCCTTTATTTCAAAACCATTTGTAGCGATCTGTTGGCTCGCAGCTTAATGAAGAAATTGAAAACGGGCTTAGGCTTAAGGCATAACAGTAGTGCTAATGTAGGGAGCCAGAGGAGGGACATACGGTTTTAACTGGGACTAGTTACTACAGGAACCCAGGAACCCGACGGAACAAGCTATGGTAATCTCGGTTTCAAGCAAAAAGTCCAACAAGAAAATGTGCAACAACTGACCATGAAGGGAGTATGCAGTCAAACCACTTACCAGATAAATCTATGACAATGCAGGCTGACGACCCGTGATTGCACTCCGTCACTGTTGCCTTGAGCAGTCTTTCAAAGTACGAGAGAAAAATGTCAGCTCCCATAACACCGAAAATGTTCGAAGGCGCTGTGGCATTGCTGGAAGCTTCTGCTTCAAGGACAGGGGGTTCTGTAATTGCCCGGCTGAATGTTACCACCAAGCCGTCGCCGTGGGCATCAATGTACGGCGGGGAGACAGCTGCCAGGACATCGTCACTGTTGGAATTCTACAGAATAAAAGACAAAACAGATTAAGTAAATACCGCTCTTTACTTGATTGTAGAGGAGATGTAGATACAATATTAATTCTTTGAAAAGATAGTATATATTTGCAAACGGTTACGTTATCAAGCCACACATCACAAAGCAAAAGAATAAACTTAAATTTCAATTGCTTTTCAATGACGTATGTCCCCATTGACCGTCTCAGATAAAAAGCTTGTGAATGAACTGGTTATTGCTTGATCAATCTATAAATACACTTCGAAAACTCATGAAGAGATATAGATGAAACAAGAGAAAATTTTTGGGACGTTTAGATTCCTCACATGGTTTTCTTCGCTGAGACAATACTGCTGGTGAACGTTTGATCGGTTGATAATTGCCTAATAGTTCTGGGCGAGACTACCCTGATTTCGAAACACACTTCTTATGTTCCGCTAGTTGCAACTGAATAAAAAGAAACTACGCGGCCTGCGGGGATAATGCAAAACAAAATGTTGGCTACATATGAAAGAATAGCAAGCATTAGGAAAAAATGCACGACACGCAAGAGTCTACGTGAGTGGCCGTGGCAGCAAATACGTACATGAAGGTGGAGATAACAAAATGCTTTTATAACAGCGAAAGCGTGGCCAAGTGTGACGTTGACTGTGAGTTCTTTTATCACTGTCTATTAAAAGAAATCCTTTCACAGCCAAGAATCAGACGCTATGATCCTATCAGAGACCAGAGTGTATATTTCGCCTACTAAGTAGGCACCATCATCTTTGTGTAGTGCATGACGTATAGGATAGAATTAAACAAATTCCAGAAGCAGTGAAGCTTGCAGCTAATAGAATCTAAAACGCGCATACAAAACCAGCGGCACCTTCTGCAAGCCAGTTGCCTGATGATCTGCAGTGAGAGCCTCTCCGAGTTTGTACCACGGTCTGTGCACAGGATTGTACAGCTTGGGCATCTCGGCACCGGGAAATATTCGGAACACTCCTTGTTCGGTGCCAAGGTAGCGCCAGATTGCGTGGTTTCTGAAGTCGGCTAAGCCGTCCAAGGTGTCGTTCTTGGACAACAAAGAGCGCCAGATGCCATCGAGCGCCCCCGACACAAGGAAAGAAGTGCGCACGTCCGGTTCAAAGACGTCCCCCGACGTGTTGTTCCCATAGAGCATGTAGGCTGCGTACCTGAGAGAAGTCATGTGGTCAACTACTCAACAAAATACATTTTTTAAGAGTTCGCTGCTTGCTTTCCTTTATGCAAACGCGACCAAAGTTTCCGTATTTCATCCATTTACACCTAGCAGGAGTGGTCAAAAGCACAGGGACGGCTTCAGCATATCGACACATCAAAAACTGTGATTTGAAGTTGTGGTTTGCCAGAACAACAGTGGAGATAGTGATACAAAATGCACTCTGAGTTTTACTTTGTTTTGAAACAAAATAAGAACATTCGCAAAGTTATCACTTGAAACCAAGTAGTGAATTGCTACAGTGTGTCGCCAGCCTCTTTTCGCAACTAGACCTGAGATTGCGACAGGGCTGACCCATTCGCAGCATTAGCTAAGTGACAACTCACGAAATTTTGTGATTTAAACTGCCGCACAAACCGTGTCTCAAAGTTGATACCCTTGAATGGGCAGAAAAGGTCTAATGATGTTTGAAACCGATGACTGTAACACTGCACGAGGTCGCACAGCGCAAACACGTAGCGCCAGGCGAGCAATCTTAAATTCACTTGCCTCAATTTCCAAAGGTGTCTGGAGCACATCGGCGCCAGTAAATAAACAGTCGTGGTCATTCGAATTTTTCCAAAACAAAACTCACTCTTTCACCATGTCGAGCGTTTCTGGCATTTCCGAATACCACCCGCTGTCCTGGAAAGCGGACGGGGCGAACATGACGGCACTCTTGTCCTCCACAGCAGCCTGGGTTTGGTGCAGGCACAGTTTTCCATGCTGCGAAAGTTCTACCCTGGACCGAAAACGACATTGCGAAAATTAAACTCTTGGTTAAAAAGCAATTATTGAAACGCTTGATTTGTCCTGAGTCAAACTAACCGCGTCTCTTTCTACCGATTTCTAAGACGAAGGCACGAGAAAAAGAAATTTGGACGTTGCTTGTTCAACAGTTACGGTACGAAATTATAGTTAAATAGTCTCGGACGATGTTTTTCGAAAGGCATTGATTCATCGCCAATGCAAGTCACTGAATGCACGGATTATCACGTTCTAATCATGCTTTCCTTTCCATTCCATGAAGTAAGACTAGGCGAAGCAGGTTTTGAATGCCTTTTCTTCCTGCCCGTAGATCTAGATCAGTTCTTGAAACTAATGTAGCATTCACTTATAAAACTAAGCTAAAGAGACACCGGACGGCAACTGCTGCAGTGCCGAAGTCTTATGGTATTCTTCAAGCACAAAAATGAGGCTTTGATTACACACACAAAAATGAGGCTTTGATTACACACACAAACGCCATCCTCGCACTATTTACCTTCAGCGAGGTATAAAAAGGTCGGATTCACAAGAAGCTCTACGGTGAAAACCTACATTGACCGGCACCAAGCTTGTCGATAAGCCATGCGCCGGCAACCAAGCAGTCTTATCGTTCGACCATAAGCTTGCAGGCTAACTGTGAACTGTTCATGACATGTCATGTTTAAGACCACGCTAAATATCTCTACGTAAACGTGCGGGAACACATGGCAAAGCTTCCGCACTCGTGCATTCACAAAAAACACAATGCCATGCGTTGCGTTGCGGCTTCTATCATCAGCCATCTTCTTCAACAGAAATTGACCAACATTTTTAACGTTTTTTTACATTTGAGGAGGGCAAGAGGGCAACATTTTCCTGCTGTCTTGTACAGTGGCTCTTATTTTTTACATTTCTTACCCCCTTTTATCAAACAAGATTGCCAGATTTACCCCCATTACACTCAGTGGGGCTCATTTCTTAAAAATATGAAATTAACAAACTCTTACAGTTTAGAAAGACTTATAAAAACTTACATTTGCTTCAATTTATGGTTCAGTAAATTTACTCCCTTGGAAGATGAAATCTTCACCCTGGGGTAAGTTCACCCTAGGTTAAGAACCACTGGTCTTGTACGTGTCTGTCTCCTCATGCAATGAAGGAATTATACCTGTGGTATATGAATTCCATTGAGGAAACCGGTGGTACGGTCGATTGGGACAAGCTAGTGTAAAAAGGAATATCGGTGTTGACTACGACGCAGGTAACAAACGGAGTCCACCTGATGCTGGAGCAGGAATAACTTGATGAGGCGTTGTAAGTGTTCACTGTGTGGTGCCCCTGAAAATTGAACGAGAACAAGTTACGTACAAAGCTCGTATCTAGTAGTGAATTCATATAAGTTGATGTGTAAGGAGAGGCCTTTCATGGTAGGAAAAAAATAGAGGCCCACTGTGAGGATCAATCTCCCTTTATCGCTCTAAAAGTAAACGTTTTCGATTCGAGCTGATGGTTATTTGAGGCAAACAAAAGTTGGAGAGGGTTCGACGTTTCAGTAAAAGCGTTTCTGGTGGGAACGCACAACTAATCACAGGTTTTATTCAAAAGCTTGACCGAAAGAGTTGGTTTTGGACATGTCCAAAAAATAAAGAAAACGAGAAAGTGCTTGGTAACAGTTGCCTATTCGTCCTCTTAAGTCAAAACACATAGAACATGAAACACCTAAACGCTTGATTACCACATTAGAATTGAAAGAAATTTCAACACAGGGAACATGTGACAGTGTATTTCATAGTGAAATTGAAACGTTTTACTTTAGTATCTTGCAGTCAGACCGCATGCTTGATTGTACGAGCATACGCCGGGTGTTTTTTTTATATGAAAAAGCAGTGCATCGTGTGACTACTTACTCGGTTTGCAAGCAACCCCTGAGCACAATCTGCACCTCAAACAACGGTACAACGTCTGATGGACGCCTATTAGCGCCACTGCACACAGGAAACAGATTACTGAGCAGTACGCAAAACAAGCACGCTTTCTTACGTACCGCCGGAAGCACGCGAAGTGACTGAAACAAACTTGTGTAAACGTCATCAGTTCCTGAACCGTTGTTGCCCAGCTTGAGCTTGATGGAAGCGAGAGTGCGCTGAAGAAAGCGACGGACTTTGTCGTTGCGTTCGAATGCGTCAATGTTTGTGACCACCGGGTCTTCGTCGACCGAGCCTGGCGCGGGCATGTAAGGGTGCATCAAGACTCTGCCGGTGAGGTCGATGATAAACACGTATGCAGTGTGGCCAGCCACGCGGAAGTAAGCGATGTCGGCGAAGAGCTCCTGCATGGTAAGGTCAGCTCCAACCACCCCCACAAGCTCACCTGCCACGAAACAAAGGGTTTTTCCGTGTAGTTAGAAAGCAACATCGTTTGAGGCAACTCGTAAAGAACATAGACACTTGCCAGTGGGAATCGGTAAAATATCGGGATCGGCTTAATTTTCACGACTTGCACAGGGCTGTTTGTTGGCACGAGAATCATCCGAAAATAGCATTATGTGATAAACATCGTTAGAAAACAAAATCGGTTTAATGCTTGTTAGTCAGGTATCAAAAGTACTATCACTATTATTTTATTACTTCGCAAGACCAAAAAATCAAAATAGAGAAACTGATGACCAAATGAAAATTGGTCAACAACGCAATATGCTTTGAACGGGTTCAGGAATACTTCGAAGTCTTACCATCAATAAGCACAGACGATGCAGCAGTCACCACCATCCCTAAGCCGCTAGCATCGAAGTAAGGTACACTCCACACTACATTTGATCCGACGTTAGTTGCCGCGTCCTGTCGCTTGTGCGTTGAGAAAAAAGTGTAGTAGGAGCCCATTGCAGAGCGCAGGTGGCTTGTGTCAGTGACGTGACGGTATAGGCCTGGGTTTGGTTTCGGGATAGCACACTGCTCGCCACAGTTGCCGGAGAGCTGTCGAGGAGTTGGAGAATTTCTCATCTTGAAATCCTGCGACGCCATTCTCATTAAGGCCGAACCGAAAGTCCCGTTGCCGAGCGCGTAACACATGAGCACCACGCTGTTCCGCATTTGCCGGTTGCTTTGTTGGATCAACTTGAAGACGGAACCAGGCGCGTCAGTTGGAGCCCCGTCCGAAAGAAAAAGTATGACGCGATCACGCGCTGACGTCACGGACTCAACTCTTCCTCTGTGGAAAACAAAAGCGGAAAATTGTTGTGAGAGAAACTAGAGGGATAAAGGATTAATTTAAGATCCATGACTTGTTTTTCGAAATGGTCTTGATCAATTCGTAATTTACGTTGTTTGCGAGGCAACTGCAACTACGAGCAGTTGGAGTACAGAGACGAGTGTGCATGACTGTACAGGTTTGTATTTTCCAAGTAGCTGGCGATTCCACTGGGTTAGCTGGGATAGCTAACTTAACTGTGCACTCGCTTAATAACCATTTTTTGGAAATCGTTGTTAACCCACGAGGCACGAAAACCTCCAGTTGACGACATCAAAAATCAGATTGATGATTTGTTGTTGAAATAAAAAGTAAAAAATTAAGTCAAATTCAAAGTATTGTAAACGCGGTTTACTTCCATTTTGCTTTGATTTGGTGTGCTTACCATCCCATCTCAATAAAGATTACTGACAAAAATAAATAGCGCAAGAGAGAATGAAGCAACGGGTGAAAATTTTGCTGCACCAAAACTACAAATTCATGCTTGGTGACTAATTTTTTCGCCAGATAAGCAGGATTAGTTTCAATCGCAAATTTCCGGCAGGCTGGTCCGCGGTATTTGAAGCATGCAACTGACCTCGAGGCAAGCACAGTTTCCTTCCTTTCAGTGATGATACTCATCACAAAAACTTCGGTTCAAAAGAACTTTTAAGCTTGCAAAGTAAGACTGTTTACATAGCTTTCTCCATATAAGTAAAAGCAGCAGAATCTCATCAAGAAGAACGAATCACAATTCAAGTATTCAAACAAGCGAACAACAAACTTCGCAGAATTGAACGTCAAACAACGCGGACAACGCTCATTTTGTAGCGCTGTTTTTAGATCATGAGAACTGCTATAAATATATAAACAGGAAGCATTGCTGAACCTCTTACTCAGTTTGGTCTTGGGTGTTGTAAATGTCCCGCACATAGGCGCCGTGAAGAAACTTGAATGCAATTGTGAGAGCCTTGCCATAAAACGTTTCACCGAAAGGCACCATTGTGTTTACGATTTTCGTTAAACGACGGACATTCTTAGGCGTTGCAGCAGCCATTCCAGTTTGGAAGCAGCGTGTTTCCTCGGTTTCTCTGATTATTAAAACAGTAAAAATCCTTCCACCGTTAACAAATTTTAACAAATGTTTGTGTAGGTGCGTGAAACCTGTCTTCGTCCAAAAAGGAATAAGCAAAGCAACAAACAACTCATAAGGATAAGGAATTTACTTCATCAATGGGGTCAGAATACTGCATTGTTATTTGGCAGTCTGATGCAAATTTGCATTGCGTTCCTTCCATCGTCTGAACCACACACGCACAATAGAAAGGATGGATCGCGTAACACAGTTTTAGCGAACTTAGCTCGCTTCCGGCTGCAATCACGCTAACCACCGTTCGGTATTTGCTGATATAATTTTAGTTGAATTGTTGTGATGGCAATATAAGAAAGCCAAACCGAGTAAATACAAAACGAAGTCAAATGATCGCTTAGCTCGTACAAGAAAGGTGGTCGCGCAAATTACACCAAAGACGTTAAAATTGCCATTCAATATCAGATTTCGCACTTACACAAAATTCCCATCAACGAAATAAGTAGTTGAGACAGCTTCCTCAGATCGCTTGGAACCGAGAGCGTAGGCTTCATTTGAAAAAGCTATCACAGAAACCCGATCGTCAGGAGTAAGTGTGGAAAGCACTGTCACTGCGGCTTCCTTTGCAGCTTCCATTTTGCCGTAATCTTTCATTGAACCAGAGCGGTCAACTATTACAATGACATCCTTTGGCTTCGGTGTACTCGCTTGAACATACCTGTTCCGTTAGGATAGGATTTGACATACAATTTTCTTATCCGATGGATAAAGGAGTAATTGTGTGCTTCTAATTTGAAGCAGCTACCGAAATACGGCATGCCAGCGCTTTTGAAACGCTCCTGGTCGCCTGAAAACATTGATGCAAACAAGCGACCAACTTGGTCATAAAAAACAGATCTATCACATCGCGATGAGATTCTTCACTGTTTCCGGCCATATTCAGGCCTCGTTTTGAAGACTAAATGCGAATCATACTAAGGGATGAGTCCTCAAGCACTAAATGCTCACGAGATTTACAGTACTGTGGGTTTGCCATGATGGAGTTTTCTCGTGCAGCACTAGCAATGTCATTTTCCAAACTTTTGAAACTAATACGGTTTACATCAAATCGTCATTATCGAGAGTTAAATTTCCTGAGGTCAGAAAAAAAGTGAAATATTGCCCAGTTATCTGACGTAAGAACGGTGCGTAACAAGCAATTCAAAATTAAGGACTGGGTGTACTCATTTCACGGGAAAGGAGTATTGGCTGAGATAAATTCAATGACAGAAAGTGTAAAATGCTATTATACAAACTAAAAATAACTATATTTTGTTTGCTAAGACTGGCAAACCAAGAATGAAAAAATGGTTATCGAATTTCTAAAGGGCCTGGAGGTAATATAATGAAGATCACTTATCTGATCTTACATTATCCGCAGTTTTGAATCCCAATGAATGAAAAGTACTAAAGATTGAAAGCTGCAAGGTTGAAAGTAAGCAGCTTTCAAATGCGTTTCTGCTGTGCTTCGCTCTGGGAGCAAAAAAACATAATTTAATATTGCACTGCCACGTGGTGCAAATCCACGCTGCATAAAGTGAGGCTAAAGAGAGCATTACAGTAATATCCCAGTTAAGTTCGCATCCCAGTTAAGTTAGCACAAAAAATGAAAAAATCTGGATTCAACTTTTTCACCAATTTATTGGTATTTACAGCAAATCAAACGCGAAAACTTGTCATAAAAATTGTTAAACAACACGAAACGTTATGTTGCTGAAGTTCACGGTTTGATGTAATTATTCAACAATTTCATTTGCTCTCAAAATGGTGGGTGAAGGTGGAAGGGGCAGTTTGCTCGATGCATATTATCAATCCAAAGAAATACCTTGCCATCCAACTACAGTAGGTAAATCTGCGGACAGACGCACTAACTTTTTTTATGTGTGTCTTCAGACATTAGAGCAGGACGTTTAAGCATAACTTTCCGCTTCGCACACACTTTTCTCACAGCCGCCTCACTCCGTACTTCTGTACGATGTTTCGTTAACTTGGATCAGTTGGATGATTTGGCTGTCTCAAGTCAGAGAGTAATTCCAATCTCTGACTCAATTAAACGCTTAGCTTTGCCTAACGTTGTTTGTGAAGTGAATAGCATAATGTACGTGAAACTATATGACTTGCTAAAAAGAGTTAGCTTCAGTCAAAGCATTAGTCAGTCTCCAAACGTTAGCCCTAATGATCAACATCTGTTTGCTTATGCAGCTGAAAGCACAACTGCTGAGTTCGCACCTACCACATAGTTCGCACATCTCAGATTCAAGTTGCGAACTTAACTGGGAGATTACTGTAATTTGTCGCGTCTCTACATCAGCACTCTGTCAAGCTGTAGCCACGAAAATCATTTGAGAACGTTGCACATGACGCAAGTGCAGTTTTGGATTGAGAACAGAAAAAGTTAATACATGATCCTCTGACAAGTTTTGCAGTCTTGTAATTTTCGATTCTAATGTCCGATAAAGATAATTTGTGGTATTCCATAAAATTCCCACAAGGGACGAAATCATCAATCTATCCGGGTCCCCATTCATAACAGTAAACTGCTTAATAAATTTTCGTTGTTGGTATTGTTCACGTACCACTACACATCATTTGAAACTGCACGGTGTTTTTAAAGGAATGACCTAATATGTCGATTTATGCGAAGGATGCTCAGTTTCATAACAGTACAGTTGTTCACTGATGAGCCTCAACTGAGCTACTGTTGAAAACAACTTGGGCGACTTTCTGTTTTGCAAACAGAACATGGGACATTAATGGATAACTCACGGGAATAACTTGGAAGAATATTGGTACAATATACTCTAGCAATACAACTGCGCAAATCCAAATACAGTGACCTAAAATGTCAATTTAGCAAAAGGATACTCGCTTCCATAATATAACAGGTTTTTCATGAACGGCCTCAACTAGACATAGTCTGCTCACAGTTTAGACAAGTAGATGATACTTTTGGTTTTATGAAATAATTTGCAAGATTATTGATGTAATACAGTACGCCAGGCCTACACAACAAACGGGTCGCTTTTCTAGCGGCCCTCAATTGTAAGAAATGTTACAAAAGCTCGACATCGAATAATTAATTTTCATTCCAGAATTTCTTCCATACTACAAAGAAATCTCTACATCGACACAAAATAGGCTTTTGCTTCCCGCGGTAAATATATGTTGATAATAATTTTACCCTGCGAGCTTTCTGAGCTATGCAGGCCTGTACGCCTTCTGCAGTACGCTTTCAAGTGCGCAATGCCAAATACATGTCATACCATGGCCGAAACCGATTATCGTAGGTGGTGTTGCAACGTGATATAGGTGCAGCTGGATAACGAGTGAAAACCCCAGTATCTGAACCGAAAAACTGCCACTTCAGTCCTGGATGAGCTTCTACATTCCTAATTGCAACGTTCATGAAATTCAGAGATGGAGCTTTGTGAGTGAACGTAGCTGTCGGTGCGTTGATGTTGCAAGAATTGGCAAGGTCGACCTGCGAAAAACGTAGTTTAAGTACAAGGTCGTTCAAAAAGATGTGCGTTATGACAGGGGCGGATCCAGCCCGTAAGGTTAGGGGGGGCGATTTCAGTAATATTTGGTAGTCAAGTCTTATTACGGATACGTTTTCCAAATTAAATTGCGAATACTGTTTTCCGAATTGTACAAAATCATGGTAAATAAAATAAACTTTCGTTGGTTTTAGGCGGGCTATCGCCCCAATTGTCTCCCCGTGGATCCGTCCCTGCATTATGATGCAGCATAAACTTTGCAATAAGCAATAAACTGTTTCAGCTGAAAAAAACGTCATATTAAGCACGACCCCAGACCTTGGGCGCTGTTATTAGACCGTTAGAAGTGTCCTGTGACTCAGCTTTGACGCAACAAATTCTGCGCAAAAATGCTTAATGAACAAAGCATGGTATCAGTCAGAAAAAACAGTAAAAATGCTGGTACAACCAAAACTTCAAGATACAAAATGTTTGATTATTTTAATTCAAGTAAGACAGATTAGCCTAGTTTTCGGTACTGTGAAATAAGAAACAAAGTTTAGATGCGAGTTGCTGTAACTCGTGCAATGCTGTTAAAGAACCCGAAAGGTCGAAGTGTATCGCAGTCACCGTCAGTGGACAGTCGGGATTGGAGCGACGAATATATCAACGAAACACAACATTAAGCACTGCGTCAACACCGGTAGTCACAATTTTCCAAGAATATTGCCGGAACGATGACACCCAACTCAAGTAAGAAAGCTCACGCACTGATCTAGGATTGGTCAAGGCGAAAAGCTGCGCAAAAGCAAGTCGGTAGGTGAAGGCGCCCACGCACTGATCTAGGATTGGTCAAGGCGAAAAGCTGCGCAAAAGCAAGTCGGTAGGTGAAGGCAACAGTCTCGCTGCTCGTGCACTGCTTCGAAGCAGATGGGGCCGAAGTGTGGCACAGTTAACCGTCAATGCCAACTAGGGAATGGAGCGGAATTGTGCCAACAAAGCGCTACCGGCAACCAGTGTCAAACGTATGGAACTGCAACTCGACACGTTGGCATTTCTTGTTCACAGTCCCGTAAATTCGAAAGTTACTTTGTTGATGTGCATCAAGGTCAAAAATACGACTTGTTTTACTATGCCAAATGGACGACCCTACCAGCTAGTTTATTGGCTCATAACAAAGCACAACGACTCGTAGCGGTAAATGCAGCAATATTTTGTGCAACGTTACGAAGCTGTAACATACGAGTCTTTTTAGGCGTAGTGCTACTCGTACTACAATGCAAAATAAGTTTACGGTATTCACTCATGGCAAATCGACTTATCAGCCAGCCCGTGGCAAATAAAATGTCCTCATGCTGGTGCAGTAACGCGAATCCGCTGGCGGAAGGCCTATTCAATTCAGAGTTGGCTTCGATAATTTACTTACATTTGGGGTATATCGGACCGACTACTCCCCTGGATTTACTCTGCTACAGCTTTAAAGCTCTTGCAGATGGCCATTCTCTCCTTGGAGAGATGCAGCTAAGGCAGGGGTGCAAAATTTTCTGTGGATGTCAGTAGCACGCAGAAATTTTTAGTAGCGCACACACATAAGCTTTGTTATACACTACAGCATTCATACGTATAAAGTATAAGATGTAAAAAAATTGGTCGCACACTCCAAGATTTTTGGTAGCGCGACCGCACTTTTTCACCCCTGAGCTAAAAGATTCCCGTGCATTCGGTGGTAAGCTACCCGTATATTTTTAAATGTAATCTGGTCGCCTGGGCCTACCACACGTTTCTACCCAAATCCGGTAAAAATTGCACCCTTCCCTTCGTAGCATTTTGGGAAACTATGTATCCACTAACTTCTTAAAACTTGCAAAATCAATACTTTGACGAAATGGCAGCTCGAACCAGGCCCGTAACCAGCTTGGGTCACCAGGAGGGGCGAAGAGCTTTTTAAGACTAGAGAGGGGCCTAAATTTTTTGAACTGTGTCAAATAATTCTAAACGATGTCCAATACATCTTTCCAGGGGGGAGGGAATTTTTTTTAGGGGGGGCTTCGCCCCTCCTGGTCACGGGCCTGGCTCGAACCAAGAAGCTAGGTCTTTGTAAATAACAGCCCGAGTGCGATTCTCAGTCCAACCAGCTAAGCAGTCAGACAAGAAGTGGAGATTGCAACAGGAAAGAACAAGATGCTGCAGACTATTATATCAGTACTGAAACGGGTTTTAGTTAGAAGATTCAATTTCATCTTACCAAAGCATGAAATCTTGCATCATAATCTTTGTTACTGAACTTGTTCGCGATACTGCAACAGTTTTCCCAAACACCGAAGTTACTCGGCGGACTGAAAGATTCAGCCACAGATTGACGTAAGCTTGCAACAGCATCCAAGCGATCTTTAAATTTCAAGCTCAAGCTTCTTGCAACTTCGCTTGAAAACCTTGCTCCATCCACCGAAACTCTCTCTAATTTTACAACGCTGTTGACATGGTTTTGAAACTCAGTGACGCCAAGCACATCATCGCGGACAATTTTGATAGCCCCCTTGAACTTATGTACGCTGGACGAGCTCAGTGGCCAGCTGTAGCTAATTGAAGCCAACAAAAGGTACACCAAGGCTAACTCAGGCAAAACAGTTGCCAAGGTCCTATACATACTTGCAATTTAATTTTGCGGTAGGTAACGTTAACAGCAGTAAAAGCTCATCCAACCAGCACCTAATCAAGCCAAGCAGCTTTTGTGACGGAGTTCTTGAAATGAAACTCCAGTCCAAGTAGTTCACAATTCGCATTGTGTTGTCACACAGGTGCACACATTACCGCGCTTCTTGCAACTCGCATTATGTCCTCATTTTCCAGAGCTAAAAACACTAACAGTTACACAAGAATATTGAAACGTCTGTAATTGAATATGCGTACATTTGCGTACATTTATTAGGATAGACATCATAGACATGCTTCCTCAAGCTTCCTAAAGCTGCATAGGTACAGCTGCTTCTCCAGTGGCTACTCTACACCAAGATATTTGACTTCAGTAAATTTAACATGTATATCATGGAGCCTATATACGGCTTTGGTGCAATACAAGGGAAAAGAGCACTTACACTAGGATACAGTAGGTACTTTCCCTAATTTTGATTCTTAACCTTTCTGAAGAGATTCAAACTGGAGGGAATGAATCACTGAAGCAGAAAGTAATGAAAACTTTAATCGCTCATTGAGTTCAAAGTGGCGTAACTGATTGGCTACGTCTTTTTTGCTTATGGCAAACGAACACCTCAAAACCACTGCGCAAGTCGAAGTCTGCGATCCCACTGTCGCATGCCCAATGAAGGATACAATGACATTCAGATGGAATTGAAATCACTGGATTGCGCAGGGAACAGACTGAAATACCTTCGCTCAGGGCTCACCTGCAGTAAAAAATACTTTGTTTCGTGCCTGTTGTTAGAGGCTCACAGCAGTGTTGCCAGATGCTGATTAGAAATACAGCCCAATGTCTTTATAAAACTAGCCTAAAACCAGCCCCAAAATCCAAACTAGACCAAATATAGCCCAGAATTTGCGTGAAACTAGCAGTTTGCAATGAAAGTAATCACCGTTATCTTATTGCAGTTGCAGTCTTTGTGCAACACACAACTGACCTTTTTTACAAAGTAACCTGAAACACACAAAATAACAACAGATAAAATACTGTAGCATCGTAATGACAATCAAACTACCATTAATACCACCACACATTGCAGTCAAAATAATACACCAACAGCAGCAAATCCTGGTGCATACTATCTCAAGCATGTGCGTTATTGAATAAAGAGGAGAGGATTCCTGCTTTCCTTATCTTTCGAAATTTGACAATGCAACTTCAATTCGTCAAACTAAGAAAGAATACGTTTCATCCGATATACTGGCTAGTAATTCCCCAAGGTGATGTAGGCCAACAGCATTTATACTAAAATGGCAAGCATGTAATTTTACAGCTGGATCCGCCCTTGCGCGGGATGTGACGCGTTTACACGTTGGACACTGGAAGTTAGTAATGTACAATTTCCCAGTCAGAAAAGTTTCCCCTACTCAACCAAAAATTGACATGCGCAAACCATGGTATTTATGTGGCGACTTATGTTATGTGCCACGAACAATGTGTCGGGCAAACCAAGAACAAATTTTCCACGAGATGGTCATCTCATCGCACCGCAGTAACTGGAACAGACCCAACTGTGAAACTGATGAAAATAACAAAGATAAAGTGACTTTGTCGCGGCACTTTTCAGAGTTCCATGGCAATGTAAATAAACCGCCGATACAAGAGGTTTAGGCTACATCGTTACTTTTGTTGAAGAACCTAACTCCCTTTCTTTAGATTTCTGTGAAGATAAAGTGGTATCACAAACTTAATGCACAAATTAATATTCAAAACATGATCCTCCCACGCGTAAGATAATCATTTTGTTTCTCTGCCGCTGAACGCTGATGTACTTCAGTTCTGCAGACTATTGTCGCGTTTCACTTTTCGCAGACAGTGTGCATGTGTTTTTGTTCGCGTCAGTCAGAACTTTTCTATCGTGCCAGCATAGACTTGGTTGCCACAGCAACCAAAATGCTCATTGACAAGGGTTACCATATCTGATAAGGCACAATTCCTGACGGATTTATGTTAGTCACTTTGACCAATTTTTGCAACGAAAACGCTCTTATTATGGTATGAATTCCCGAAAACACTCTTATTATGGTATGAAAACTACCTTTCCGGAAGCATGGACGTTTTGCGTTCATCTTGTCAGTAAATTCACATTTTCGCTCAGCCATTTTTAACAGTAAAATTTTTAATCTTTAGTACTAAATAATTTTTATTGTGAAAACATTGCAGTTAGATTTCATAAAATGCATTATTCCAAAATCCCGGACATTTAAGCACTTTTTAGCATTTCGCCCTGATGCATATATGGCCACTAACATCCCGGACATGACCGGAAAAACCTGACGTATGGCAACCCTAACATTGACTGATTCATAACGTTTGTTGTTTCAAAGTATTTCGGAAGCCTCGCTCTGCGAATAATTACTTTTATCCGAAAGCGACTTTTTCTTTGGTGTTAATAATGTTAGCTGGCGTTGAGTTTTAGTAAGTTCTTGTCATTTGTGCAGTAAGTTTTGAGGCTTCAGCGTTTGCATGTAGTTGAGCAAGACGTTTTGGTTTTGTTTTATTTGTCGCGGTTGGGTCTGCGCGGTTTTTTCATTGCAGTCTTGAGGTTGTTTACCTACTCTGACCTTGTGTTGGCCTTTCAACGTTTCACACTTGCTAGCATTGCTTGCAGATGATAGGACTGACGATGCGTAGTGTTACGTGAAATCGATTTCCTATTGAAAATTTGAGATTGATTCCTTGCCTTTTCACTTGTGGAGTGAAGTTACTTGCATACTGACAAAAGTTAATGATGTCATATTTCTATGCGTGCGACATCAAAGCTGCCAACTGAAACTGCAAAAATTTTGCATTGTTTTTTTACGCGCACTTGTGCCCCCCCACTTTGAAAAAGGTTCTTCCACCATTGGTTACGATGGGTGGCGGAACCTGTTTCAAAGTTGGGGGGCACAAGTGCACGTCAAAAAAACTATAGAAATTTTTTGTGATTTGAATTGGCAACTGTGATGTCACAAGCAATGAAATATGACGTCATTATCCACACACCATATGAAGGTCTAAATTACACTATTTTCGACAAAATTACACCACTATGAAAACGCATTGATGAACCACCTGAAATTCAAATAGGCTGTTACAGGGGCGAGCCAGGTCAACAGCATCACTCGGACTCATCTTACAATTTATTCTGACTGAATAAAACCGTTCGACGCTTGCATCACTGAAATTTTCATTTGCTCTCATTCAGGCTGGCATTATCGTTGCTCTGTGACCTTGGTTACGTAACAATAAATGAGAAGTTCACATGATAACTTCTCCACTGATGAGTAACGGACGTCAAAGAGCAATGATAACGCCAGTAACTCTGCTTACTAGGCTCATTCATATTAGCTCGAGTTGCTGGACAATTTATCGTTCGTTTGAGATTGTTCTCGTCATGGGAACTGTTCATGGATTGGACTTCATATCCAATGTTCTACGAAAATCCATTGCTTCAAAAAAAATTCAGTCCGACATGAATTATGTTTCAAAAAATACTTAATTTCACAGGGCAGCACAGGCTCTAACGCAACGGTGCACAACCTGCGGCCTTCGATAATGAAATTAGCGGCCGACCGGCCGTCCACATGTAATTTAAAATATATGATTTGGCGGCCGTGCTGGCCTATATTGAAGCAAAACAAACGCAAGGCAAGAAAATCAGTCGACACGATGCGTAACAATCTGGATGGTGATGTCACACAGAGTTATAGAATGAATACGGAATTTGACATGTACCGGATAAAACCTATTCTTTAATTAAACGTATCTCAGAAATATAACTCGAACTCATTGGCAGCTGTACTTCATACAAATAAAAGTAATGCGACCGGCAATAGTGAAAGGTTGTACACCCCTGCTCTAACGGATGAGACCGAATAAAGCGTGAGCGAACAAAGTCGAGAGAACGCCTAGCTCAGTGGTTCCCAACCGCGGTGCCGCGAGCTAATATATCAATATATCGTTAAAAAATACATTTTCAAACTGTCATCAAACCTTAAAGCAAATTGCTATGGGTTCGCCACTGGGTGCCGCATATTATATTTCTTTCCTGTAGGTTGCCGCAAGCCTAGAAAGATTGGGAACCAATGGACTAGCTACTACCAATGATAGTTTTTTATTCAGGTCACCTGCAACATGAACGCGAAAGGCCAGACATGGAACAAAATATGTACGCACAGTGACAAGGCCCAAAGAAAAGAGCCCAAGTTAACACCTTAGTGAAATTGGACCGTGGTGTTGGCACAAATATACAAAGCAAGCAAGCTTGCGTTATCCGATACAGATCTTAATCGAAGACTCGGGTTCAGCTCGAGGAGGCCATGTGCAAGAGTCGTCACTGGGCTGTTAAAAACACCAAGAACACAGCTTGAAAAACAGGCGAAAATGGCACAGCACTGATACCTGTATTCAAACCTGTGGAGTGAAGTTACTTGAATAGAGATATGCGCAAGTTTGAATCACCGCAAAAAGATGAAAGCAGAGCCCAATCGGCTGATTCCTCTAAAGCCCATCGAAAACCTTCTAGAGCAGTGTTTCTCAAAGTGGGTGGAATCGCCCCCTTGGGGGCGATTTTGATGAGCAAGGGGTCGAAAAAATCAAAGGGGGCGATACGGGGGCGAAAAACACCAGGGTGGCGAAAATGCTCAACCACTAATCGATCACTGAGTTAACTTCAGTATCCTAGTATTATGACTTGTTAGTTGCTTGCAAATTTTAATTTACTATGAATCGTTGGAAATTGTTGCTCAAGCAATTTATCTGTTGAAGTTTTACTCTGGATCGTCTATGTGCCCGGCTACAGTTTGGGATTATTTCAGGGCCGCGGAACCATCGCAAAAATGTCATAGCTCCGCCTCCAGAACTCTTTTCATAAACATGGCTCCGGCTCCAAAGCTCTCTTTTTTCATGGCTCAGACTCCAGCTTCGGCTTCTATTCGTTTTCACACATTAATATTTTAATTGTTTCGGTGTGCCTCAAGTTGAATGGAAAATGAATTAAATCAAGTACACAAATCCAGGAGAATTTAATCTGATGTTTTCTTACAAGCAGCGCTGCTACCATGAGGAATTCAGCGAAAAAACAACAATCACAGGTTCAGACGATTCAGAGAACAGTTCATAGCAGAAACGCAACTCAAGATAACGGTAATATAAACAATTTCTGGAAAGGCAGTAGGCTAGCTGGTTTTGCCTTCAATGTCTGAGGACCTTTTGTTGTTTCTTACGACAGAATCAAGAAAATGGCTGTGTCAAAACCACATTCGTGTCCTAGCATTTAAACACAGACCAATTCCCACTCACCAATTGAGTGCTTTGCACTCGCTGTATGCTTTGCCTATTGCAGTCTTAACGATTTCAGCTAACAGCGCTGCCTAGGCAAACCAGCACACAAAGAGCGCAAAGCACATGGTCGACTCTCACGTGTTCTTTCAGACACGCACACATTTGCATCAACCAAAATGCGAAGGTGTGTTTAAAAGCCCTTTGTTCAAAGAAATCTGTGACTTCTACCAAGAAATTCGCATTTGATTTTTGCTAAAAACTTCTGATTTCTTAACTTTTGCACTCATAATAAGCAGTGATGAATCGCAAAGTAAAGCACAATTTAACACGCTAAGCTTACGAGAAAATAAGACTGATGTTCACCGTGCTGAAAACAGATTTTTTCCACAGATGAAAATTTCAAGAAAAGTCCACACTTGTTTACATTGTTTTTTATACCCTCCTGATAATGTACTGCTGTGGAAAGCAATGCTAGTTCGCAACTAATTATTTATAACTTTTATGTTATGCTACCGCTTGCAAACGTAATATTTCCTAATGAAGTTTGCCAGTAATCTAGCAGGTGTTTTAGGGACCCGAGTCCCGAATCGGGTCCCTAGAATCAGAGAAAATTATCATCGGGTCTCTAGGATCAGAGAAAATTGGGTTTCTACAGGTCCACACCTGGTACCTAACATTTCCCTTAAAAACAACTGAATCAAGTAAAACTTGATAGTAAGCCTTATGGTTTCTTATCAAAATTCCTACTTTACAATGGCGTGCCGTGCATTTCACGCTTATATCTGCAATGGTATCAGGGTTAATCATACGCCCTGCTAACAGCATGACCACACAGCTACAAGAGCTATGGATATTTTATTATGTACGTACTCATTATAGTTCAGTTCTGTTTAGATCGCTACACTACTATAATTCCGGCTCCGGTCCTACATTTTTAACTGAGCTGCGGATCCGGTTCCGGTTCCTTCTGAATTTTAATTTGAGCTCCGGCTCCGTAGCTCTGGATTATTTTCACAAGAATTCTGAACTTAATATTAGCGTCGTAATACAATTGCTTAGTTCAGCTTTTTAATGGCTTGTTTCAGCTATACAAGACTTTCTTTAAATAAAATTATTTAAATGTACTGCCCTGTGTTTGCTTTATCAGGCTTGGGGGGCGAAAACGAAGTGTCGAGAGTGAAAAGGGGGCGATGGAATGAAAAAGTTTGAGAAACACTGTTCTAGAGCTTTTAATTGTCACTGATACCTGTCTTAAACACAGTCAAAATCACAACCTTTCCCCATCTTGTACACATTAATAACATGACTGAATACTCATTCTGCAACTGCATTAGATACCGGAATGCAAAGACAAGATAAAGTTACGTAGAAACTAGAAAGTTGTCTGTAAGGATGCCAATTGTGTTGCCAATGCAGAAATAAAATACAGCTATTTAATGCTGCCAATGCAAAAACAAAAACCCAGTTGGCATCTGTCAAATATTTTATTTTGCGTATAAGATTCAGCAAAATTTCACAATTTAGAATGGTGTTAAAACGCTTGAAATTGCACCAATTTTTTAATGGCGTGACACGAATTTTTTCCTCCACGCAAGCATGGGTGCCGGAAGGGGGCAAGAATTTGAAAATTTCAGCAAAAAAGTTTTTTTATTCCAGCAAAAACTGTTTTGTTGTTTCGAGTGGTAAAAAGTAAATTTTACCACTTATGGCCCCCCTAAAAGACTTTTGGAAAATTCCACTAGTGCCCCCCTCTGGAAAAAAATCTTTCCGACGCCCATGCATACAAGCACGTAAAATTACACATTTTTTAGAAAATTTTGTGTTTTATTACACCATCTGGAAACACTGTTCAACAACACCAATACGGTAAGCAGGCCATAGCAGGGTGATAGAGTGTGTGCACGGTGTATTCTGCCAAAAAAATATGATTCCAAAATTCTGCAACATTGTTTTCATTAAACAATTTAACTTAACAATGGACCCAATGCTCAGGGATGTAGTGGGACAGGAACGCGTGCAAACGGCGTTCCCACACTCTTTTCATGTTTTGCTTCAAAATGAGTTTGATTTGAAGCTGTTTCAAAATGGCTAGTTTTTTGGGTGCGTTCTCACACGTTTTTGTTAGCACTACATCTCTGCCAATACTAATTGTGTTATTTAAACTTAATTAGGCAAAATTCTAAATTTAAAAGTGGGGGGCCTAGGCCCATGCGGCCCCCCCGGTTCCTCCATCTATTCTGGTTACTGTACTCGCAACAAAATGGGAATACAAGGTAGCTTACAGCTGAAGATACACACGGAAATGTTGGCATTTTTGCAAAATTATGAATATAATATTAAAATTTAACAATTTTAAGTTATTGTTCAATATGAACGTTTTTAACATTGTCTCCTTGCAATGAATAATTTCTGTCATCTGAAACAAGCGCAGTGACTTACGTGAGCAAATTTACCGATATATGTCATATATCAGGGGTGGCCAATCCGCGGCTCGCGAGCCTCATGCGGCTCTTTGCCCGGATTCATGCGGCTCTGACGTATTATTTTGTGGGCCAGAAGCCCCACAAAATAACATGCCTGACAATAAATGGCTTGTAAGGTTCTGTCATTGTCATATTTACAGTTAATCTAGCTGAGCGAAGGTATGTGTGTGAATGAGGAAGAGGCAGGATTCAATTGCCCATGTCTATGATGTGGCTGTTTGTGTCAACACAGAAAGAAATGTGGCTCTTGGTCTGGTCTCTGACTGGTTAGCCACCACCGTCATATATCACCAGAATTTTGGCGATATACAGGCTTGTCTATGGAATACTTTTTTCTATCTTATCTCATGTCAAGTTGTGATGTCCCACTTTAACCCACGGAGTTCCTAGAAAACTAGCAATGCGAAGCACATTCTATCGTGTGCATGTCTGATGTCTAGCCTCTTCAGAGCCAAAACCCGCAATTATGGGACCAATAAAAATTGGGCGAACCTTTTTTAGTTCCACCTACAAAAACTCGCAACAACCTTGATTTCTGGGGCCTCGCGTCATTACACCATGGCTATGAACCTCTTCGGCTAATTCGCTGTGAGAAAATACTAATGGTATTCAATTTCACAATATTCCTGCTTAATTGATGTTTAAAATTATTTGCGATGGGTCGAAGTCCACTGTTCCATCTCATGACAGTAATGGCGTAGTCAGCCCAAAATTTGGGGTGGACAAATATTTTCACTTTAAGCGAGCAACAGTTATTTTGCTTGGAACACCGCCTCTCAAAGCACAAAATGATAAGATATGCTAGGAATTTGGGGGGAATGGCCTCTTTGGCTCCCCAATGGCTACGCCTACGCATGAGACAAGTCCCATTCGCAATTCGCATGGACAAACAGGCCGATGGGATAATCAGATCAGCATCGTTGTTATATCCGCCGATTTATACCGGCATGCCGATTTACCAGTTGAGCTCTTCACATTGCAACCAGAACGGCAGTTGCACGTTTGGTTTAGTTCCAGGGCCGCATTTAACTGATATGAGGCCCTAGGCTAATCCACTTGTGAGGCTCCCGAAGCAGTGACCTCGTTTTTTTTTCACAAAAATGAGGTAGTGCAAGTATTTGCCGATAGGAGAGCTTATTTGGGAAAGAGATATTAATAAGCATAAACGTATAGCTGAGTTGGTCATATACTCTAGTTCAGTGTTCCTCAAACTTTTTTATTCCATCGTCCCCTCTTCACTCTCGACACTTCGTTTTCTCCCCCCAAGCCTGATAAAGCAAACACAAGGTAGTAAATTAAAAAAAAATTATTTAAGGGAAGGTATTAAATAGCTGAACCAATCCTTTGAATAGCTGAACTGAGACATTGTATTACGCGCTAATATTACGTTCAGATTTCTTGTGAAAATAATCAACACTGTAGCCAGACACGTAGACGATCCAGAGTAAAAAATTTGACGGATAAATTGCTTTAGCAACAACCTTCAACGATTATCATAGTAAATTAAAATTTGCAAGAAACTAACATGTCATAATTCTAGGTTACTAAAGTTACTCAATGATCGATTAGTGGTTGAGCAATTTCGCCACGTTTGTATTCTTTTCCCTTCTATCGCCCCCTTGTCCCTCAAAATCGCACCCAAGGGGTCGATTCCGCCCACTTTGAGAACAACTGTTCCAGTTGAATAAAAATAATTACTTCTACATCTAAGTTTATTAAACTGTATCCTTAGCAAATTGTTTGTAGTTCAGAAAAACATAAAGGACAACAATGCAATAAACTGTATGGTTGTAAAATTTCAGATGCAATAGAAAAAATATACAACTCTATGTCCAATCATGCTGACAAACTCTATCTATTTATGGTTGGCGTATCTGACACTCAATTGCATGCAAAAATGCACTATCTAGTTCAGTGGTTCTTAACCTTTCTACCCACTCGTACCCCCTGAGCTTTCGTTAAATTTTCTCGTACCCCTTGTCTGAAATCAAATAGTAATTGATACTAAGTTGTAGAAAATAAGCATAGTTGCCTGATCACATGAGACAAATACAGCTTGAAAGTTTATTAGTGAAGGCAGTGATCTTTTCCTAGCTTTGATCATGTTCATTGCCGTTCCCTGGATGGAGGTGTTAAGTCGTTGAGGTGGCTGAATATATCTGAAAGGTAGCCTATGCCAGAGACATAATGAACTCATTTTCAAGGTGCTCTGCTAT